>WBZP01006237.1_pt1 | contig 11857 bp, 12 predicted proteins | sample 5204301 | NCBI WGS metagenome assembly WBZP01 (sample SAMN12412401, study PRJNA552823) | activated sludge metagenome | isolation source: activated sludge from nitrification reactor of wastewater treatment plant... | place: USA: Pennsylvania | collected 2017
GGAGCTGCATCATCTCGTTCTGGTAGACGACCTTGCCGGGCGTGGTGGCGACGTTCTTGCCCAGCTCGAAGGCGTCGAGGTCGGTCATCCGGATGTTGAGCTTGCCCTTGCCACGCTCGATGTCGTCGAGCATGTTCTTCAGGCCGTTGATCAGGTTCTCGCCGCCGGATTCGATGGTGACCCGAACCACTTCGGGGTTGGTCATCGCGAAGTTGCTGGGCGACAGCGCGTCCACGAACTGGCGGGTATAAAATTGTAGTTTCTTCTTGGTCTTGTCGTCGTAACCCTCGACGTTGGCGACCATGTCCTGAATCGAGCCGGCGGTCAGCAGGTAGGACTGCTTGATATAGGAGAACAGGGGGTTATCCTGCCACTCGTCGTGTTTGAAGCGCTTGTCGCCCTTCTGCTCGCGCACCACCGTCTCCATCGGCTGGCCGCCAAACACCGCAGGCAAGGCTTTCTGCCACAGATCCAGATAGTTCTGCCACAGGGTCATCTGCGTCTGCGCCAGCTTGGCCGGATCGGCCATGATCTTCTGGGTCAGATCCAGGAAGGATTTGCCCAAGCTCATCTGATCCTGAAGGTCAAAAGCACCATCGTTCTTCTGGCGGTTCAGAAACTCCTTGACGATGACCTGGCTCTTTTCAGCGATATGGGAAAAAAGCTGCGCCATCTGCGCCGGATCGGGCATCTTGAATTCCGGCAACTTGAGTTCGGGGGTTTTTTGCTCGGCCATGCGTCATTCCTCTACGTCGTTATGGTGGTTCGCTGGATCATTCTAATTATTTTAGCTTATGTTGCACCCTTGGCGTCAGGGGCGGCAACCCAAAAAGCAAGCGGACAGGCCATCCGGGAGTTCCCGAATGGCCTGTCCTGCGCGCGCAACGCCAGACATTACTTATTTGCCGACGAGACCCTTCAGCTCCTGCAAGCTCTCGGTGACGCGCTTGTTGATGATGGCGAACGCCTCGGTGTTGGACTTGCTGACCATCTCGGCCAACTCGCGCGCGTTGGCCAATGCCTGCTCGAATCCCTTGCGGACCAGGTCGGCCTGCTTGGCGGTCATTTCCTGCGGGTTGCTCGCGCTACCGGTCAGTTGCTGGGCGATGGACGATACTTCGCTCATGGCCTGGCTTAAAATCTCGGCCTGCCGCTGCGCCACCGCCTGCATGCCCTGCACGGCGGTCTGATTGGCGGCGGTCAGCGCTTCGATGTTCTTGCGCTGGGCATCCATGACCGCCTGCATGTCGAAACCGGGAATTTTAACATCGCCCAGCATCTTGGTGATGTCGAACTTGCCCAGATCGAACTTGCTGAGATCCATATTGGCGAACGGGTTGAAGGGGTTGTTGGCCATGACTTGTTTCTCCTAACTCACTGGATTAAAGGCTTTGGGTTAAAGGCTTATTGTGCAACGCAACATCAACGGGCATATTCTGCATCCCGAAATTCCGGGAGTCAACCGAAATTTTGCAATGCAGCAATTTATTCTCATCTTACCATCCTTCCCGACCCAAGCTCTTGACGGCGATCTCGTAGACATCCGGCGACAGCTCCGGCGCGGCGAGGATGCGCTCCAGTTGTTCGCGCATCCCCTGCTGGCGAGCCGGATCGTATTTGCACCAACGGGTAAACACGGTCATCAGCCGCGAGGCAATCTGGGGATTGAAGGCGTTCAGGGCCAGAATCCGGTCGGCAAGGAAAGTATAGCCCCTGTTATCGGCGGCGTGAAAATGCAAGGGATTGGCCTGGGCGAACGCACCGATCAGCGCCCGGACCTTGTTGGGGTTGCGGAGGTTGAAGGCCTCGTGCGTCATTAAGTCCTGAACGACCGCCAGCGTACCGGGCAGGCGGGAAGTCGCCTGCAGGCTCAGCCACTTGTCCACCACCAGCGCCTCGCGCCGCCAGCGGTGGTAAAAAGCCGCCATGGCGTCGGTCCGCTCCGGGCTATCATCGTTCGCCAGGGACGCCAGCGCGCCGAGCTGGTCGGTCATGTTGCCAGCGGTATGGAACTGCTCCAGACAGAGCGCGCGCAGCCCCGCATCGTCGAGCTGCATCAGGTAATCCAGGCAAACGTTCTTGAGCGCGCGCTGGCCGATGGCGGCGGCATCGATCCGGTAGCCGTCCCCCGGTCGGGCGCGCAGGGTCTCGTAAGTCGCCCGCAGCGGCTCGCGCAGCCGCTCCGCCAGCGTTCGCTGGACGAACCGCCGCGCGGCGTGGATGCCATCCACGTCCACCACAGCCATCTGCTCGGCGAGGTAGCTTTCGCCGGGCAGGGTCAACACCTGGGCCAGCAGGGCCGGATCGGCGTCGGAGGCCAACGCCCGGCCAAACGCGGCGCTGAAGGGCTCGGGCAGCGTCCAGTCCCGTCCCTGCCGGCGCTCTTCGACCAGGGCCAGGATGGCGCGGATCGCCAAGGTCTGGCCGGCGTCCCAGCGGTTGAAGTCGTCGCTATCGTGGGCCAGCCGGAAGCGCAGATCGGCGTCGCTTTCGGCGCTGTTCAGCTTCACCGGCGCGGAAAAGCCGCGCAGTAGCGACGGGATCGGCCGCGCCGGCACATTGATGAAGTGGAAGGTCTGCTCCGCCTCGCGCAGTTCCAGCACCCGCGTGGTCGGTTGCGGTTCATCCACCCCCCTTTTTAAAGGGGGTGGCGCGTCAGCGCCGGGGGGATTTGTCGCCAGTTGCAGCGGCAGATCACGGCCTTCGGCATCCAACAGGCCCAGCGCCAGCGGGATGTGAAACGGTTCCTTGCACGGCTGGCCTGGCGTCGGCGGGCAGGACTGACGCACCGTCAGGGTGTAACGGCGAGCGGCCGGATCATACACATCGCTCACGGTCAGTTCCGGGGTACCCGCCTGGCGGTACCAGCGCTTGAACTGGCCGAGATCGACGCCATTGGCATCGGCCATCGCCGCCACGAAATCGTCGCAGGTCACTGCCTGGCCATCGTGGCGCTGGAAGTACAGATCCATGCCGCGTCGGAAGCCGTCCCGGCCCAACAGGGTTTGCATCATACGGATGACTTCCGCGCCCTTGTTGTAGATAGTAACGGTATAAAAATTATTAATTTCAATATAGGAATCCGGCCGCACTGGGTGCGCCATCGGCCCGGCGTCCTGCGGGAACTGGCTGCCGCGCAAGATACGAACATCCTCGATGCGCTTGACTCCGCGCGAGCCGAGGTCGCTGGAGAATTCCTGGTCGCGGAACACGGTCAGCCCTTCCTTAAGGCTAAGTTGGAACCAGTCGCGGCAGGTGACCCGGTTGCCGGTCCAGTTGTGGAAATACTCGTGGCCGATGACGCCGAGAATGCCCTGATAGTCGGCGTCGGTGGCGGTATCCGGTTTGGCCAGCACGTACTTGGTATTGAAGACGTTAAGGCCCTTGTTCTCCATGGCGCCCATGTTGAAATCGCCGACCGCGACGATCTGATACAGGTCGAGATCGTATTCCAGTCCGAACCGTTCCTCATCCCAGGCCATCGCCTGCTGGAGCGAATACATCGCGTGGTTGCACTGGTCGATATTTTCCGGCTCGACGTAGATGCGCAGTGTGATCTTTCGACCGGAACGGGTGACAAAATGATCTTCGATGTGCTTCAAATGCCCGGCCACCAGGGCGAACAGGTAGCAGGGCTTGGGAAACGGGTCATGCCACGTCGCCCAATGCCGGCCATCGGCCAGTTCGCCGCTGTCGGCGAGGTTGCCGTTCGACAGCAACACCGGATAGCGGGCCTGATCCGCGATGAGCATGGTGTTGAACACCGCCATCAGGTCGGGCCGGTCGGGGAAGTAGGTGATCCGGCGGAAACCTTCCGCCTCGCACTGGGTGCAGAAATTGCCACTGGATTGATAGAGACCTTCCAGCGCGGCGTTGTCCTGGGGCCGGATGCGGGTCACGACGGTCAGTTCAAACTCGGCGGGCGGATCACGCAGGGTCAGCCGGTCGGCGTCCACCTGATAGCGTTCGGCGGCGAGGGGGGCGCCGTTCAGTTCCAGGGCGATCAGTTCCAGATGCTGACCATCCAGCGCCAACGGCGCCCCAATGGGCGTACTCTCGGCGCGGACGATGCGCAGCCGGGAATGTACCGTGGTATGGTCCTCGCCCAGTTCGAAACGCAGATCGACCGTCGGAATCTGGTAAGCGGGCGGTGCGTAGTCCGCGAGGCGAGTGGTCTTGGGGGTTTTGGTCGACATGCGGGCAACCTTTCCGGTGAGGGAGTCGAGAACAGCTTGGAGGGTCAGCGTGCCGGTTTGTTCGGAACAGTGCGGGTTTGATCCCCCTCGTTCTCCGATCCATTACACCGGTACAAATCCAGCCGTTGAATTTCCTCCAGGCCAGCCGGTGATGGCTACTGAATTATTGCTATTCTCTGATGCGCCGAGTTTACAGTATCCGCCGCCACGAACAGTCGTTCGCGATAAAAGCGCAATTCGTCGATGGAATCGCGGATATCCTGTAAGGCCAGATGGGTCGAGGTTTTGTTGAAGCCCTTGATCCGTTCCGGATACCAGCGCCGGGCCAGTTCCTTGAGCGTGCTTACGTCCAGGTTGCGATAATGAAAGTACGCCTCCAGTGCCGGCATGCAGCGCGCCAGAAACCGCCGGTCCTGGCAGATGCTGTTGCCGCACATCGGCGATTGGCCCTTGGGCGCGTACAGACTCAGGAACTCCAGGGTGCGCGCCTCGGCTTCGCGTTCGTCCACGGCGCTGGCGCGGACCCGGGCGATCAGGCCAGATGCGCCGTGCTGCTTTTGATTCCAGTCGTCCATCGCCGCCAGCACGGCGTCGCCCTGGTGGATGGCCAGCACTGGCCCCTCGGCGAGGATATTGAGCTGGCTATCGGTGATAATGGTGGCGATTTCGATGATGCGGTCGGTCTGGGGTTCCAGGCCGGTCATTTCCAAATCGATCCAGATCAGGTTATCGGGAGACATGAGTTCTTCTTGGGATAGAGTCGGAGTGGGAGAAGGAACCCGCCGGTGGTGGATCGGCGGGAGTGGCCAACCCAAAGTTTACGCCGAATCCGGCGGTCGCGGGGTGGTCCAGCCATGGCCGGACGCCGGCTGACCCAACGCCAGCAGGGTCGTATCCAGCGCTCTCAGGAGAGCTGCCGCGACCGCGCCGACCAGCGGATGGACGCTCTGGACCGCGCTGGGCTGGGTTCGGAGCAGGCCGGTCTGGTCATCACCCATCACGGACAGACGCTGATCGTCGAGGATAGCGAGGGCCTGTTGTACCGCTGCGCCGCGCGCCAGAACCTGGGCCGACTGGCTTGTGGCGATCAGGTCATTTGGCGGGTGTCCGGCGCGGGGGAGGGTGTGATCGTGGCGGTGAGCGAGCGTCGTTCGCTGCTGACCCGTCCCGACTACAACGGCCAGCCGCGCCCGGTCGCCGCCAATCTCGACGCGGTGGCGGTGGTGCTGGCGCCGGAGCCAGAACCCAGCGAATACTTGATCGACCGTTATCTGGTCGCCATCGCCGCCATTGGCGTCCGGGGCTTGCTGGTGCTGAACAAGCTGGATTTGCTGGACCCGCCGGCGCTGGCGGCTTTGACCGAGCGGCTGGAACCCTACCGCCGGATCGGTTATCCGCTGCTGCCGACCAGCAGCCATACCGCGCACGGTTTGGACGAACTGCGCGCCTGGCTGCGCGGCCGCGTCAGCCTGTTGGTCGGGCAGTCGGGCGTGGGCAAATCGTCGCTGATCAAGGCGCTGCTGCCAGACCGCGAGATTCGCATCCAGGCCGTGTCCCAGGTCACCGGCCATGGCGCCCACACCACCACGGGCAGCACGCTTTATCACCTGCCGGACGGCGGCGATCTGATCGACACGCCTGGGGTGCGCAGTTTCGAACTGGGAGAGATCAGTCCGGGCGATCTGGATCGGGGGTTCACCGACATCGCGCCGTACCTCGGTCGCTGCCGGTTTTCCGACTGCCGCCATCAGAGCGAGCCGGGTTGCGCGTTGCGGGACGCGGCGGCGCGCGGCGAGATCGCCCCGCGCCGGTTGGACAGTTACCGGCAACTGCGGGCCACGCTGGGCGCGGCGGGGAAATCGGGCTAAGAAGATCATGTCCAGTTTTCTGTTTGCCGGTGTTCTGCTGGGGCTGAGCGGTGGGCTGGCGCCGGGACCGCTGCTGACCCTGGTCGCCAGCGAAACGCTGCGCCACGGCGCGCGCGCCGGGGTCTGGGTGGCGCTGGCGCCGTTGCTGACCGACCCGCCGATCATTTTGGCGACGGTGCTGCTGCTGCGGCCATTGGCCGACCAGCATTTGCCGCTGGCGCTGATCCATCTGGGCGGCGGGCTGTATCTGGCCTGGCTCGGCATCCAGGGCGTGCGCTTTCGGGGCGCGGAGCTGGAGCCAACGGACCCAGCCAATTCGCCGCGGCGCGGGGTGATCGCCAATTTCCTCAATCCCAGCCCCTATCTGTTCTGGCTGGCGGTGGGCGCGCCGACTGTGCTGGCGGCTTGGCGGGAGAGCTGGTCGGCGGCGGTGGCGTTCGTCGCCGCGTTCTACGCGCTGCTGGTGGGTTCCAAGGTGCTGCTGGCCATGGCGCTGGGCCGCGCCCGCCATTTCCTGCGCGGCGGCGGCTATATTGTTCTCATGCGCGGTTTGGGGCTGTTGTTGCTGGCGTATGCGCTGCTGTTCCTGCGCGAGAGCGGGCGGTTGCTGATGGCGGGTCCGCTGTCGTCCTGATTCCCAGCGGCATCAGCGGTATGCCGCTGACCTGTTGGCACGCCCGCCAGGCCGCTGGCTCAGGCCAGCAGTTTTCCGCATTGAGTGGCGATGAACTCCACGGCTTCGTCCACGTCGGCCAGCGGCATTTCGTAACCGTCGGGCAGATAGCCGTAGATGCCCCGCTTGATGCGGTGGTTGCCGGGATGATAAAGCCGGACGACCAACTGGATGGCGGGTTGGTTCGGGCCGGTGTGGAAGCCAATGATGATCTTGTCGCTAAATATCCAGAAGTTGTTGACCCGAGGATCGGTTTCGATATGGGGCTTGAGCTTGCGAACCTGATCCTTGACCGTTTCGAAATCGCGTTCCAGGGCGCTCAGCCCGCCATCCTGGCGATTTTGGCTTCGTTCCTGTTGGGTGCGGAACTTGTCAACCGCCTGACTGAACAGCTTGCTGATGTCCTTGGCCATGGTTTTCTCCTGTTACCTAAAATTTTGCCACTATTTTCGCACGAGCCCGTTGAGTTGCAATCGGGGGAGCGCTAAAACCGCTTGCGTCCGGGCGAGATTGACGCACGCAGGGTCTCGCGAAGCCGATGATGCAGGGCCGATGTTTCTAAACTATGCTCAAATCTCCCCGATCTTCAATTTTCAAGGAGTAAGCTCATGCATATCCCGCAAAATCTGCTTGATGGCAGTATCTGCCCGGTGACCGCCGTCGTGAGTGGTCTGTGTCTGGCTGGCGCGGCGCTGGCGGCGTATCGGTCGGCTGAAAAGCCGCATGCCCTGCGCTTCGCGGCGGTCAGCGCCTTCATTTTCGCCGCGCAGATGATGAATTTCCCCATCAGCGGCGGTACGTCGGGCCACTTGCTCGGTGGTGTCCTGGCCAGCGCCCTGCTGGGCGTACCGTTCGGCGTGCTGGCGCTGGCGCTGGTGGTGGCGATCCAGGCGCTGGTGTTCGCCGACGGCGGCTTGACCGTGCTGGGCGCCAACGTGTTGAACATGGCGGTGCTGGGCGCCGGTCTCGGCGGCCTGCTGCGGTTGGGGTTGCTGAAGAAGCTGCCCGCCGGTGGAACCCGGGTCTGGACCGCCACCGCGCTGGCCAGTTGGGCGGCGGTGATGCTGGCGGCCCTGGCTTGCTCGGTCGAACTGGCCTTGGCCGGGGTGCTGCCGCTGGGACAGGTTGTACCGGCGATGCTGGGCGTCCACGCGCTGATCGGCGTGGGCGAGGCGCTCATCACCTGCGCGGCGCTGGCGCTGTTTGACCAGCCGGCGGTGGTCGGTACGGTTCCCGCCTCCCGTGGTTTCGCCGCGCCGACGCTGGCGGCGCTGCTGATCGCGCTGTGTCTGAGCCCGTTCGCCTCGCCACTACCGGATGGTTTGGAAGCGGTGATGACGCAATACCAGGTTCTGCACGAGGCCGCGCCGCTGTTCGTGACGCCGCTGGCGGACTACCAGGTCGCTGGCATCGTCTCCGAGGGGCTGTCCACTGGGCTGGCCGGACTGATCGGTGTAGTACTCACCTTCCTGGCCGCCGGGGCGCTGGCGTTGCCTTTGACCAGTGCTCGCACGGCTTAACCCTTTCAGTCTATTCGCAATCCGATAAGCATTCGGATTGCGAATCCGCAATGCGGTCAACGCCAAATCGGGAGCAAGCTATCGACAATTCGATGCGATCCCTCATTCCTCGCCGTCGGCAATGCGGCGCAGCATTTCGCGGTCGCACTCCTGGATGTTGGCCCCACGATCGCGCAGCACCCCCTGTCGGCGCAGTTCGGCGATGGCGCGGCTGACGGTTTCGGTGGTCAGTCCCACCATCGCGCCCATGTCCTCGCGCCCAAACAGCGGCAAGTGGTTATCCTGTTCGGGACAGGTTAAGCGTAGCAACAGCCGTGCCACCCGCTGGCGGGCGGTGCCGGTGGTGAACTGGGTCAGCCAGGCGTCGGCTTCGCTCAACGCCTGCTGCCAGCGCGTCATCAGTTCCCGGTACAGGCGCGGTTGCTCGTGGCCCAACTGTTCGACGACATCGACCGGGATCGCGCAGATCTCGCAGTCGGTGAGAGCGATGGCGTCATGCTGGTAAGGCTGGCCGACCAGCGCCTCCAGACCAAGGGCGTCGCCGTCCCGTAGCAGGCGCACAATGCGCTGGCTGCCATTGGGCAGGTATTGCAGCAACTTTATCACCCCGCTCCGCAGGGTGAACAGTGTGCTGCCTCGTTCGCTCATGCGGTACAGTGAATCCTGGGGAGCCAGAGCCACATCCTTGATGGGCTGGTGGATATGGCGGAAGTCCACCTCTTCCAGCCCGGCGAACAAGACCGAGTTGCGCACGGCGCAATGGCGGCATTTTGCTTCGCCCATCCAGATCTCATGCAACGAAACGGGTTTCATAAGACACCCACGCTCACGCTCCGCAGTCATTGGCAAAACATCAGTTTATATGACCCGGGTGCGCCGCGTGACGTTCAACGTTTCGCGAGAACTCGCGAAGGAGATGTTGACGTGAAAATTGCTGTCACCAGCCAGAATCGCCGCACGATCACCGAGCATGCCGGCAAATGCCGAAAGTTCTGGGTTTACCAAATTGAACAGGGCCAGATCGCCGGCAAAGAGTTGCTGGAACTGCCGATTGAACAGTCTTTTCACGAAAGTTCGCCCCATGAACCCCATCCTCTGGACGCGGTACAGGTGCTAATTGCGGGCGGCATGGGCCACGGGCTGATCCATCGTCTCGCCAACAAGGGCATCATCGGCCTCGTTACCCCGGAAACCGACCCCGACCGGGCCGTCGCGGCCTATCTGGACGGATCGCTGACCGTCGGGCTGTCGAAACCGCACGCCCACGGCGAAGACGAGCATTCATAACCCTCAACACCGCGAGGTCATCGCCATGTCAACTCTCCAAACCCTCGATATCGGTGTTCTGCAACGGCTGAAGATTCGCTGCATTTCTGAAACCGGCTGGTTTGACACCGCCACCGTGTTTGGCGACATCAAGGTCGCCGGCGGTGCCGACACCGATCAATACGCCATTCCCTGGCCCCCATTCGGGTCGCTGCACGCCAACAACGCCGCCGGTTTCTCGGCGCTGCTGGAGGCTGAAGCGACCGATGGAACGGTGCGCCGCCTGCTGTTCGACACCGGCTGGAATCCCGCCTGGATGGACCAGCGCTTCGCCGAGGAGGGCATTAACCGGCTGTTGCAGCAGGGTCAGATCGAGGCGCTGGTCATCAGCCACGAGCATTTCGATCATTTCTGGGGGATCGGCTCGACCCTCAAACATTGTCCCGGCCTCCCGATCTATGTCCCCGAAGGCTTCCATCCGGCAGGGTTTGCCCTCATCCAACAGCAGGGGCATACCGGGACGGTGGTCACCGTTCCCACCGACCAACCGTTGGTGCTGTTGCCCGGCCTGGCTCTGGTCAATTTCCCGATGAGCACCCTGTTGCAAGTGCGGGGCGAAAACGTGCTGTACGCCCACATCCAGGACCGGGGCTTGGCGATGGTCACCGGTTGCGGCCACGGCGGCGTGCTCAACCTGCTGGACTACGCCCGCCGGACCTTCCAGGGTGGCGAGCGCATCCACGCGATCTACGGGGGACTGCACATCTCGCCCCTGGAGGATTGGGACGAATCGCGGGAACAGGTTGTCAATGCCTTGGGCGGGTACGGGATCGCCAAAGTGGCCTGCAATCACTGCACGGGACGCACCACCGTCGAGAAGATGCTGGAACTCGGCCTGCCCGTGATGCGGGGGACGGCTCGACACGGCTCCCAGACGGATTTGTTCTTGGGTAACGGCGATGTGCTGGAACTGGGGTGACCGATAATTTTGAGCCTGTTGTTCGGACTGATCGTCGGCTTCTCGCTCGGGCTGACGGGCGGCGGCGGCTCCATCTTCGCCGTGCCGTTCCTGGTCTACGGCCTGGCGATGCCGGTGCATGAGGCGGTGGGCGTCTCGCTGGTGGCTGTGGGCGCCACGGCCCTGGGCGGGGCCATCGTCCGCTTGCGGCGGCGCGAGGTGGAACTCAAGACCGCACTCCTGTTTGGAATGGCGGGCATCGTCGGGGCGCCCCTGGGTTCTGGATTGGGCGCGAAACTGCCGGCCGAACTTCTGCTGGGCGGATTTGCCCTGTTGATGCTGCTGGTCGCGGCGCGGATGTGGCGCCAGGCCGTCCGCTATCCCGCGGAGGCCAAGGTGGTGCGCGCCGGGGACGATGCCCTCGACCCTGCCTCTGGCCCAGCCTGCCGGGTCAATCCGGCCGGCGGCTTGACCCTGACCTCCCGTTGCGCCCTGGTGCTGGCGCTGAGCGGCGTTATCACCGGGTTGTTGTCCGGCCTGTTCGGTGTGGGCGGCGGGTTCCTCATCGTCCCGGCCCTGGTGCTGGTGGCGTCGCTGCCGATGCAGCGCGCGGTGGCGACCTCGCTGCTGGTGATCGCTATCGTCAGCGCCGCGGGCAGCGCCTCCTATCTGCTGGCGGGCCGGCCTCTGGCGCTGGAGGTGGCCACCCTGTTCGTGCTCGGCGGACTGGGCGGCATGGTTTTGGGCGCGCGATGGAGTCGCCGCATCGCCGGACCCCAGTTGCAAAAACTGTTCGCTACGGCGATGGTCGGCGTGGCCATCTACATGCTCGCACGGATTTTATGAGGTTGCAGGGCGGCGGCATCCCGCTTGACGAGGGCCGAGGCATCGAAAAACGCGCATCAGGCATTCCCCCTCACCAGCCGGCTTCGCGCTCTTCAAGAATCATGCGGCTGACCGAAACGCCATCCAGCACCAGGGGTTGGGCCTTGCGGCGCTTCCAGGAAGGCATATCGGCCAGTACCGGAACGATATCGGCGATGGGTTTGCCATTGCGCAGCACGCGCACGGATTCGCCCGACTCAACCATGTTAGAACTTACGCATTGACAAGCATTGCATAATGTGATTAGCAAGCTGAACCTTAGCCAGGGAGGTTTTCGTTGATGAGAGCAATCAGTCGTCCCTCCACCGCCCGTTGTACTTTAGCGACGTATGTATCTTTTATATTGAGCACCCCGCACGCGCCAACCTGTTGTAGCTTGGGGGAAGTGATGGAGATCAGCCACGATAGTGTCAATCGGTTCTTGCTCCGCGAGGACTATACCCCCCATGATTTATTCCATGAAGTCCGCGCCGATCTGAATTTGAAAGGGG
>WBZP01001925.1_pt1 | contig 11856 bp, 14 predicted proteins | sample 5204301 | NCBI WGS metagenome assembly WBZP01 (sample SAMN12412401, study PRJNA552823) | activated sludge metagenome | isolation source: activated sludge from nitrification reactor of wastewater treatment plant... | place: USA: Pennsylvania | collected 2017
TGCCGCCCTGGTAGACGAACGGACGTGTGAACTGGATGAACACGCCCCAGTCTTCGCGGTCGCTCTGGGAGACCGCAGACCACGAGCGCGGTCCGATGGTGAGCGGGCCGGAGCGCACCTGCACCAGATCGATGCCGTCGTTGTCGGCGAGGCGACGGTGGCGCCCCCTGCCGCGGCCAGGACGGTCGGTATGAGGATGTTCTGATGATTCAGCAGGCCCCGTCGGTCAGCACGCCGCTGATCCGCGTCGAAGGCTTGTGCAAGTCTTATGACACGGCGGCTGGCCCGTTTCCGGTGCTCAAGGAGGTGAGCATGGAGGTCGGCGCGGGCGAGTATGTGGCCGTAATGGGGCCATCCGGTTCCGGAAAATCGACCTTCATGAACATCCTGGGCTGCCTCGACCGACCCACGGCAGGGCGATACATGCTCGACGCCCAACAGGTCGCCGAGCTCGGAAAGAATCAGCTGGCGCACCTGCGCGGCCGCGCGATCGGTTTCGTCTTCCAGGGGTTCAATCTGTTGCCGCGCATGAACCTCGAGGATAATGTGGCCTTGCCGCTGGTCTACTGTGGCATCGGCCGGGAGGAAAGGCGCCGCTGCGCTCGGGAAATGCTGGACAAGGTCGGCCTGGGCGGTTACGCCGGATCCCTCCCGAACCGCATTTCCGGCGGCCAGCAACAGCGCGTGGCCATCGCTCGCGCCTTGGTCAATCGGCCGCGCTTGCTCCTCGCCGACGAGCCTACCGGCAATCTGGACAGCCATACCGGTGAGGACATCATGGCCTTGTTCGACCGCTTGAACGCTGACGGCATCACCATCGTCCTGGTGACGCACGAGCCGGACATTGCCGCCCATGCCCGACGTCAAGTGCGCTTTCTCGACGGACGCGTCGTCAGTGACCACGCTACCACCGGGGCGACCGCATGCTGAGGGCCATGTTGGAGGAGGCATGGAATGCCATGGGTGCCAATCGTCTTCGCACGTTGCTGACCATGCTCGGCATGGTGATCGGCGTCGGCGCCGTCGTACTCATGATCTCGGTCGGCCAGGGTGCTCGCTACGCGGTGAATCAGACGATCAGCACGATGGGCAGCAATCTGTTCATCCTCGCTTCCGGTTCAGCGACCACTGGTGCGGTGAAGGGTGGCAGCAGCACGACGTATACCCTGAAGATGGCGGATGGTGACGCCATCAGCGAGCTTGACCACATCGATGTCGTTGCGCCGTACCACCACCCGGCACCCGCACAAGCGCAGTATGGAGGCAATAACTGGAAGACATTCGTCGTGCCCACCGTTCCGGAATACCTGGCCTGCCGTTCCTGGGATACCGTTGCCGGTCGGCCATTCTCGGCTTCCGACGTGCGCTCGGCCACCACTGTTGCCCTGCTTGGCTGGACCGTGGCGCAGAGACTATTCGGCGACGCAGATCCGGTAGATGAAGTCATCCGCATCAAGGGAGCGCCTTTTGCGGTGCTCGGCGTGCTGGCGCCGAAAGGACAGAGCCTGGACGGCCGGGATCAGGACGATACGATCATCATTCCGCTGACCACCTACCAGCGCAAGCTGTCCGGTTCCACCTTTCGCGACTCGGTCCAGCTGATGATGGTCAAGGCCTCGTCAACCGAGGCCATGCCGGGGGTGGAGAGATCGATCACTTCACTCTTGCGTCAGCGGCACCGCTTGCGCGAAGGCGTGGCTGAGGATTTTTCGATCCGCAACCTGAGCGCGGTGGCAGAATCGGCGGCTGAGACGACCAGGGTCATGTCCTTGCTGCTGGGTGCCATCGCCTCGATCTCGCTCCTGGTTGGCGGCATTGGCATCATGAACATCATGCTCGTCTCGGTGACCGAGCGTACACGGGAAATCGGCATACGTCTGGCAATCGGCGCACGCGAGCAGGACGTGCTGCTTCAGTTCCTCCTCGAGGCGATCATCATTTCGGTGGTCGGCTGCTGCATCGGCGTGGTGATTGGGGTTGGCGGCGCCCTGTTGACCAATGCGTTGACCGGCACAGCAGTCATCATTTCCGGCAGTTCGATAGTGGTTGCCTTTGGTGTTGCGGCGGCGGTCGGCGTGTTTTTTGGTTTTTATCCGGCCAGGAAGGCGGCGCGGCTCGATCCGATTGAGTCTCTGCGCTACCAGTAGTCTTTGCCAGCCTGCCGGGCCTGCCATCCGTTGCGCCAGGGTTCGCCAGGCACAACGGATGCGCCGGCCGCGCCGACACCGCGCGCTGGCGGGCAAGCGCAGCGGCGAGCGGCCGTCTGCTATCGCTGGTCGCGGATCAGATAGGGCCCATCCGGGAGCGCGTTGCCGCCCCAGACAATAGCCGAACGGTGTGCCGACTGGGTCAAGGGCATGTAGTTCGGCGCCGCACGGGTGATTGCCGCCTCGACCAGCATGCCGACCAGCCGTGCCAGCGGCTGCCCGGACGAATTGCTTTGCGGCTGGTACTGCATTCTCTTGCGCTCACGCCAGATCTCCGCCCCGTCCCTGCCGGTCATCCGATACTCGAACTCAACCGTCACGGTCGTCGTCAACAGCGCGTACTGCGCATCCCAGCGATGGATGATCACGTAGAGAACGGCATCGGCATCGAACAGCTTGGCGAGAACCGTGGGCGCCTGCTCGTGGATCTTCTCTCCCTCATACAGCCCTTCCTGTTCGAGCACATATTTCGTCGTATTCACCGGAAACACGTAGTAGCCCTTTTCCGCCAGAGGTATCGGCAGCGTTGTCAGAACATAGTTCGGCGCGTCGACATCAAGCGATCGATTGACCACCGGAACAACCAGGATCGAGCGTGGCGCGGCGGCCCGAAAAGCGCTGTTCGCGGCCGGCGCGACCTTTGCCGCCGGCGCAACGCAGCCGGTCAGCAGCAGCAAAGCAGCCAGGCAAAGGAGATTTCTCATTTCGCGTTCCCTTCTTCTGCCTGTTTCCGCCGTTTCAGGTTGTCGATCAAGGCCGTCATCAACCCTCGGCTTTCGGGCCAGGCGTCACGTTCCTTTGCATAGTTGAGGACCGCCTGGTCGGTCGATCCGGCGAGCAGATAGAGCGTTCCCAGCTCGGCGTACAGCCCCGGTGCGATCTTGCGGGCGCCTCGTTCCATCTCGGCAATATGAGTGGTGAGCCTTTGCCGCAAGGCTTCCACTTCGTTGGGGTCCTTGTAGGACTGATAAAGGGATTGCTCGTAATTGCCCCAATCGTAGAGTGAAGGGGGCTGCGCAACGCAGCCGGTCAGCGTTATCGCGAGCAGCGCCATCGGGAAAGAGCGCACGGCCGTCTCCTACTTGACCAGGATGGTCCGCTGAACACCATCGCCGACGTAGATCCTTTCTTCGAGCAGGCGTTGCCCGCGCCACTCGATATGAACGACGTGCGTTCCAGGCAAGACGCGCAGCGCGGCAAGCCCTTCCAGGTAATCCTCAACCACGCCGACATCCAGTCCGTCGACGAGAACCCGCGCCAGTCGCAGGTCTTCGCCGGCGACGCGAAACGAGATCTGAGGACGCAGATCGCTCACCCCATATTTCTCGGTCGGCATTTGCGTGCAGCCGGTCAACACGGGTCCGCACAAGGCGAGAGCAAGGAACAGGACGACACGCATGGCTTTCATTTTCCATCCCCTTCATAGCGGACGACCAACTGATCCGGCTTGCGGTTGCCGAGCGATCCGGAAACGATGCTGGCCACGGCACCTTCGTTGAGTTCACCCTCGCCGAAAAGGGAGTCGACGCGCAGCCCGGCGATCGTTTGGCCGGGCAGCGTGATCTCGGCGCCCGTCTGCGGCGACTTCACGCGCTCTCCCCTGGTCTGCACGACGAAACGCATGCCGGGCCGGATTCCCTGGCTGCGCCCCCCGCCGAGGTACACCCGATTGCCCTCGTTCTTCAGGACGAAGGTTTCCCATGGCCGGGCGCTGAGCTCGACGGACATGCGATTGACCGCATCGGCCACTGCCTGGCGGATCGCCGCATCGTTGAGCGTACCGTCATACCCTGCCTGCGAGCCGAAGCCGAAGGTCGACGCCGTTTCCGTCGATGCCTCACCGGCGCCTGATGCGGCAAAGAACACGTGGCCGGTTGATGTGTCGACCAGTCTGATGTCCACCTTGGCAAAGGCCACCTGGCGCTTGCTCGTCGACATGAAGCCGGTGGCGCCTACCGTCTTGCGGCCAAATTCGGTCAGCGAGCCGACGACCAGGGCGTCCACGCCGATCAGGTTCAACTTGCTGTCGGTCAAGCGGCTCTCCGCCTGCACGCGGCCGATGTCGGGCCGTTCGAAGACGAGATAGGCGCCCGTTTCAGTCAGCGCCTTGCTCATCAGATCGGTAACCTGTTTGCCGAGCGGGTCGTCATGGCGGTCGCGCAGCAGCGAGCGGCCATAGTTGGTTTCATTGCTGATCCGCCCGAGCGCGATCTTGCGTTTCAGCGTCGGCGAGGCAAGCTCCTGGCGCGCTGTCACTTGCTGAGCTGCGCGCTGGGTGGCGACCGGCTGTGGCGCTTCCTTCTGCTGAACAGCGGGTTGCTGAATGGCGCACCCCGTCGCGAGGGCGGCAATAGCCAGCGCAGTCGTGCGCTGCGTGCAGGCGGGTGCGCGAGAGAGACAAAAGCCAAGCATCGTGGACTCCCTTCCTTCGTTCATGCCATCTTTTAATAATAGACCCTGAACAGGCGCTGGATCTGGTCAAATTCGTACAGGTACGCCTTCGCCACATCGTGGTTGGTGGCGAGGACCATCAGATCGTGCGAGAAGACCGAGGTGTTGTACCAGTTGAAGCTGCCTTCAATGATGGTTGCCTCGTCGATGATGCAGTATTTCGAATGGATCGGCGAATAGGGCACGGGGTGGTCGGTCTGCCCGTAGACCAGGCCGACGGGAATCCCGGCCGTACGCAGGCCCTGCACGGCCGGCAGCAGCGGCCGGTCGAGCTCTTCGGCCATCGTCCGTTCGATGCCCACCCGTCCTTGCCGAGCCAGATGACCATTGAGCAGAATGTGCACATGCACGCCGCGCCGTCTGGCGTGGATCAGGGCATCGATCACGCTGTCGCCGTGCTCGCCGACCAGGTTGCCGATGAGAAACAGGGTCAGCCTGATCGAGTGCCTGGCGCGGTTGATTTCGCCCAGGATCGCGTGGTGTGGCCGGTAGTACTTGCCGTTGAGCAGTGTGTGCCGACCGAAGGTGTAGAGCAGGTTGAAGTGGCTGAGCGGGTCGATGCCGTATTTCTGGATCACGCCACCGCGTTCGCTCTGAAAAACGTTGTCGAGCAGGCGGCAGACGCCGCGTGAATGGAAGGTCATGCCCGATTCCCAGTTCGCCCACCAGCGATCGAAGGTGATGTTGAACGAGCCGAGGATGCAGTCCTCATCGTTGAAGATGATGAACTTGGTATGCATGTCGGGATCGACTTCGATCAGATGATGCTGCGGCGTGCACACCACGCCGACGAGCTCGATGCCGGCCCGTTTCAGGCGTGCGTAGTTCGCACTGTTGGTTAGCGTCATCTTGCGCCAGTCGACGATGCACTGCACGCAGACGCCCTGTTCGCTCGCGTGCACCAGGTGTCGCGTGAAGTCATGGTCATCGATGCAATCGACGCTGACCTTGATCGTGCAGAAACGGCCGGGGTGATCGTGCTTGCTACGGATGACCTTGTCGATGTGGTCGTGGATGAAGCGCTTCGGGTGATACGGGTGATGCTGCTGGCCCTTGGTGAATTTTGGCACCAGGTGCAGGGACGCGAAATGATGGTTGTACCAATCGACGTCGGACTGCAGCTGCCCGGCGTTCACCTCGTGCGTGCGATACGTATTACCGGTTGCCCATTCGGCCGAAATCTTCCGGTACTGCGGCTGTGCCTGCTGCAACTGCGCCCAGTCCATGAAAATGTACTCCAGCTGCGAGGCAACCGAGTGTTCGCCGAGGTGTACGACGAAGGCGAACTTGACGCACCGGATCTGTCCGAAACTGACCGAGAAGGGGTGGATATAAAAGTCGCGCGTCCTTCGTCGATGATGGTTCCATTCGATGTCGTAGGGCTCGGTGTCGACGACATAGGTTTCGCAGATCGCGTTGTCGCGATAGACGCGCAGGATCACTTTGACATTGAGCTGCGCGCCGTGCCGGACGTCGAAACCTATCCTGCCCCAACGCAGGTAGAACTGCTCGTTGAAATCGTTTACGCGAACGAAGGACCCCCCCAGATTACCATGTATGGGTAAGGCATAATTCTCTGCTGTGCTCATTTTTCCATCTCATTATTCGTTGCCTGGCGACTCGCCGGAGGTCGCTGGACGCGGCGAGCGCTCCCCTCCGCGGGGTCGGATCACTGTGCTGCGAAGCGCATCAGATACCCGAAGTGATCGGACACGCGGCCATAATCGCTGTCGGTGAAGACGACCCGGCCGGACAAGGCAGTCAGTGCGCTTCCCCGGCGGAGAAACACGTAGTCGATTCGCTTGTCATCGCGCAAGCCGTCGTAGGACGGCGCGCCGTCGGGGCGGAAAACCGTCTGGAAGACCTGCGGCGACACGGCGCGCAGGTATTGGTCGTCGTACTCGTGCGAGTCGACGACAAAACGATAGCCGCGCGAGCCCGCTTCGATGTTGAAATCGCCGCACAGCATGCTGGCCGTCACCTGGCCCGTATGCTCATCGGTTGCCCAGCGGCGCAGATTGTCGAACTGTTCGGCGAACCCGTCCTCCCACCAGCTCAGGTGGGAGGAGAAGACATTGAGCAGGCCGATATGCGGCACCTTGATCTGGGCCATGACGACCTTGCGCGTATGGATGCTGTGCGGATCCTGGCGCGCCGAGACGAATCTCGCCTGGTGCCGGGCAATCGGGTGCCGACTGAGAATTGCGACGCCTTCGCGATAGCGGTCGAATCCCTTGTGCGACCAATCGGTGACGAGCTGGAAGGGCGTTGCCAGGCGCTCGTTGATAATCCTTGCCGTGTTGCTCTGCCAGTCGCCGCGGCCTTCGTTCCACAGCTCGGCAACTTCCTGCAGGCAGACGACGTCGACCGCCCAGTCATCGATGGCGCGGGCGATCAGCGACAGCTTGTCGTCCTGATGCTCTTCCTGGCAGCAATGCAGATTGAGGATCAGCACCTTCAGCGGCGGGCGCTGCAGTGTGTAGTCGCGGCCCGCATTGTCGTCCCAGATGACCTGCTGCGCCGTTTCACAGGCAATGCGGTACCTGATGCGAAACGCATCGGCCGCCTTGAGTGTCGCGTGCCAGACCTGGCAACCGTACTGGTTCGGGTTGCGTGCGTTGCTCAGCAGCTCGTGGTCCCAGTAGTTTCGCCGAAAGCGGCACGCCGTCTTGCGCGCCGTCTGCCAGTCGTCGGTCGTCCAGTGCAGCGTCACGCGTCGGGCGGGAAGATCGTTGCGCAGCGTCACGGTGAGCGGAACGTCCTTCTGCCCGGTCGGCAGAACGGCGTCGAGCGCGCTGCTGATCAGCGGTCGTTCGTTGCCGAGCAGAACTCCGCAATCGGCTTCGATAGCATAGTTGCTGCCCTGGTTGTTGTCCCAATATTCGGCACCCTGAGAGCGATAACACAGGGCAAAGCGTACATTGCCGGGCAGCGTCGCCTCCTCGTCGAGCGGGAAGGACGCCTGGGCGACCCAGTATTCGTGCAATCCGCCGTCGGCACTGGCGTGAAAAGCGCCCGGCAGGATTCGCCAGATATCGTCTTCGCCGGCCCAGCAGACATGCACATCCTTGTCGTAAGCCAGGTTGGCGACGAGCATGACAAAGGTCAGCGTCTGGCGCGCCGGCGTCGTTCGCCGACTGATCAGGTTTCTTGCATAGAGGAGCGTGATCTCGTTCATATTCATGCGGTAAGTTGAACGGCCCGGGTGAGCAGGCCGCGTAGGGCGTGGGCGACCGACTGGGCGCGTATCGCCCGGCGATCGCCGTTGAATTGACAGGTTTCGCTGGCCAGGCCATCGTCTGGCCCGGCCCAGGCGAAGCAGACGGTGCCCACCGGTCGGCCAGGCGAACCGCCGCTCGGACCGGCGATGCCGGTGATCGCCAGCGCCCAGTCGGCGCGGCTGTCGCGCCGCGCGCCGCGCGCCATGGCAGCGGCAGTGACTTCGCTCACCGCGCCGTGGGCCTCCAGTGTCTTCGCGTCGACGGCGAGCAGGTCGACCTTGGCTGCATTCGAGTACGTGATGTAGCCGCGTTCGAACCAGGCCGAGCTGCCGGCGATCGCCGTCAGGCACTCGCCGACCCAGCCGCCGGTGCACGATTCGGCCGTCGCCAGACGTTGGCCATTGGCCGACAGCAACGCTCCGACACGCGCTGCGAGTTCCTCCAGATACGTCTGCTCGCTGTCCATCAGGCGACGCTGAAGCGCAGGACAGCCAGCACGAGCAGGGCATAGCCGGCGGCGACGAGATCGTCGCTCATCACGCCGAAGCCGTTCTTGACTTTTTCGTCGAAGTAACGCGCCGGTTGCAGTTTGCTGATATCAAAAAATCGAAACAGGAAGAAAGCGGTCGCCTGCCACAGCCAGCCTGGCGGACAGAACAGCAGCACGAGCCAGAAAGGAACGATCTCGTCCCAGACGATGCTGCCATGATCGACGACCCCCAGGTCGCTGCCGGTCTTGTGCACCGCAGCAATGCCGACGACGAAGCAGAGGGCGAGAAAGCCGAGCAGCTCCAGATCGCTCATCCAGGGGCGCAGCAGGGGAAAGGACAGCCACGCGAAAACGGTGCCGGCGGTGCCCGGTGCGCGCGGCGACAGCCCGCTGCCAAAACCGCAGGCGACGAAATGTGCCGGATGGGCGAGGAGAAAGCGAACCGATGGCGTGGCGTCAGGCAAAGTGATCAAATCCCCGACGATCGATCCCCAGTGGCCGGCCTTGCTCATCGAGCAAACGCAGGCTGCCGGGTGCGGCATCGACGAAACGCCCGCAGCGCCGGAGCGGCAGATCGAGGTGGAGGGCGAGCTCGGCGATCGGCTGCCGCTTGCTCTCCGGAGCGGAAAAAACGAGCTCGTAGTCGTCGCCGCCGGCCAACTGGCAGCTGCGCGCCAACGCTGCCTCGGCTTCCGGCGGCAGTCGGGGCAGGGCAGCGACGAAGACCTCGGCGCCAACCGCGGAGGCGCTCAGAATGTGGCCGAGATCGGCGAGCAGGCCGTCCGAGACGTCGATGGCCGCGTTCGCCAGGCCGCGCCGGCGCAGTTCCAGCCCCAGCTCGACGCGCGGCTGCGGTTGTTGCAGGGCGGTGAGGCAGCGCTTGGCGAGCGCCGCCGGCAGCCGCGTGCGACCCTGCAGGTGAGCCAGCCCGAGCGCCGCACGGCCCGGTTGGCCGGAAACCCACAAGTCGTCACCGGCGAGTGCCCGGTCGCGCCGCAAGGCACTGCCGGCCGGCAGCTCGCCGAGCGCCGTCAGGCACAGGTTGAGTGGACCGCGCGTCGTGTCGCCACCGACCAGGTCGACGGCGTAGCGGGCGGCGCAGGCAAAAAGCCCTTCGGCAAAGGCAGCAAGCCATTCATCGCGCGCGTCCGGCAAGCTGCCGGCGAGCAGGACCCAGCGTGGCTGGGCGCCCATGGCGGCGAGGTCCGAGAGACTGACGGCGATCGTCTTCCAGCCGAGCAGCTCGGGATCGACCGTGGGCAGGAAATGGGTGCCCTCGACGAGCATGTCGGTGGTGATCGCCAGCTCCATACCGGCGCTGGGTGCGACCAGGGCGCAGTCGTCGCCCGGGCCGAGCACGGCGCCCGGTGTCGGCCGCGAAAAATGGCGCCGGATCAGTTCAAACTCGCTGGGCATTGCCTTGGCCCCGGTTCGTCTTGCTCATCCCGGTCGATCCTCGACACCCGCCGCCGATCAGCGCGCCCGCCCGCCGCTTGACCGCCGCGCTTCGACTTCGGGCTGACGCAAGCGGACGGCCAGCTTGTCGAGCACGCCGTTCACGTACTTGTGTCCGTCCGTGCCGCCATAAGCCTTGGCCAGCTCGATCGACTCGTTGATGATCACGCGATACGGCGTCTGCGGATAATTGGCCAGCTCGAAGGCCCCGGCCAGCAGAACGCAGGCTTCGACCGGGGACAACTCGGCGAAAGGGCGATCGAGGCAGGGTTGCAGCTGTTCGACGAGCTGTTCGTGCTGCGCCACAACACCGCGCAGAAGACCGAGGAAGAACCTCCGGTCGGCCTTCTCGAAGCCTTCGCTGTCGGCCAGATGCATTTCGATGACGGCTTCGTCGCTGCCGCCGACCTGCCACTGATAGAGCCCCTGGAGGACGAACTCGCGCGCCCGGCGGCGCGGCGAAACGGTGGCTGCCGGCTTGCCGGCGGGCGACGGGTCGAGCACGCCGGCGCTCATGCTTCCTCCCTGAGCAGCCGTAGCAGATTGGCCATCTCGACCGCCGCTTGAGCGCAATCGATGCCCTTCTGCTGCATGCGCACGAGCGCCTGATCGTCGTCCTCGCAGGTCAGGATGCCGTTGGCGATCGGCACGCCGGTCTGCAGCTGGACCTCCATCAGCGCTCGACACGAATCGTTGGCGACGATCTCGAAGTGATACGTTTCGCCGCGGATGACCGCGCCGAGGGCGATCAGCGCGTCGAAACGTCCGTGGCGCGCCATCGCCTGCAGCGTCAGCGGGATCTCCAGCGCTCCGGGGACCGTGGCAATCCGGATGCTGCCGTCGGCGACGCCGAGGCGTTTGAGTTCGTCTGTGCAGGCACTCAACAACCCCTCACCGACGTCCTGGTTGAAGCGGCTCATGACGACGCCGACGGTCAAGCCTTCGCCGGTCAGCCGGACATCGTACTCGTGGATTTTCTCCGCGCGCGCCATGGACAGCGGCGTTTCGTGACGGACCGTGCGCGTTCCCATCAAAGACCTTCCAGATCGGCCGGCGTGGCAACAAAACCGGTCACTTCAAGGTCGAAGCCGGTCATGCTCGGCATGCGGCGCGGACTCGACAGCAGGCGCATCTTGCCGACGCCCAGATCGCGCAGGATCTGCGCGCCGATGCCGTAAATGCGCGGATCCCAGCGCGCTGCCGGGCGCCTGGTTGCCGCCGGCTCACGCAAACTGGCGAGGATGTCCTGGCCGCTTTCCGGCCGATGCAGGAGAACGATGACGCCCGCTTCGGCGTGCGCCAGCGCCGCCTGCGCGACGGAGAGTGGAAAGGTGTGGCGACCCCCGCCGGGGTCAAGGAAGTCGACCACCGACAGCGGCTCATGCACGCGGACCAGCGTCTCGCGATGCGGACGAATCTCGCCCTTGACGAGAACGAGGTGGACCTCGTTCGACGTGCAGTCGGTATAGGCGTGCAACATGAACTCGCCGTGCGCCGTGTGCACGCATTTCGACAGGCTGCGCTCGACGAGCATCTCGTGGCGACTGCGGTAATGAATCAGGTCGGCGATGGTGCCGATCTTCAGACCATGTTCGCGGGCAAAAGCGAGCAGATCGTCCAGGCGGGCCATGCTGCCGTCTTCCTTCAGGATCTCGCAGATCACGGCCGCCGGTTCGAGCCCGGCGAGCTGCGCCAGATCGCAGCCGGCTTCGGTATGTCCGGCCCGGACGAGAACGCCGCCCGGCTGTGCCATGATCGGAAATACATGCCCTGGCTGCACGATATGGTCCGGACGGGCGTTGCGCGCCACCGCTGCCTTGATCGTCAGCGCCCGGTCCTGCGCCGAGATGCCCGTCGTGACGCCTTCGGCAGCCTCGATCGACACGGTGAACGCCGTGCTGTACGGGCTTTTGTTGTCGCGTGCCATCTGCGTCAGACCCAGCTGCCGGCAGCGTCCGGCAGTCAGCGTCAGGCAGATCAGCCCGCGGCCGAAGCGGGCCATGAAGTTGATTGCTTCCGGCGTGACATGTTC
>WBZP01006238.1_pt1 | contig 11856 bp, 5 predicted proteins | sample 5204301 | NCBI WGS metagenome assembly WBZP01 (sample SAMN12412401, study PRJNA552823) | activated sludge metagenome | isolation source: activated sludge from nitrification reactor of wastewater treatment plant... | place: USA: Pennsylvania | collected 2017
CCACGCGACAGGACTGGGCGGGCACAGTGCGGGCGCACGCCGGCAGCGGCAGCCTGGTCCTCGCGGTTGGGCCTAGCCCGGTCCATGCAGTGACCGAAGCCGCGCTGCGCGGAACTGGTGCGGCCGTCGTCCGCACTGAGACGCCGGGCGTCTTGTTCACGCCCGGCGCGCCCAAGCCGGTAGCGCGCGACTACGCCGAGTTCGCCCCTACGGTGAACGCCGGCGGGATGGTGACCAAGCACACCAGGCTCACTGGCCGGTCGCCGTTCATCCTGGCTGGAATGACGCCGACGACGGTGGACGCGGGGATCGTGGCGGCGGCGGCCAACGCCGGACACGTTGCCGAGCTTGCTGGCGGCGGCCAGGTGACTCCGGCGATCTTCGAGGAGCGGCTGGCCGAGCTGAGCGGCCTGCTGGAACCCGGACACGAGGTGGTCTTCAATGCCCTTCACCTCGATCCGTACCTGTGGGGCATGCATCTGGGGTCCGACCGGCTGGTGCAGAAGGCGCGCGCGGCGGGGGCGCCCATCTGCGGCGTGACGGTCTCCGCTGGGATCCCGGAACCCGATGCCGCCGTGGCCCTGCTCGACGAACTCAACGACCTCGGGATCTGGCTCAACGCGTTCAAGCCCGGGAGTGCCGCGCAGGTGCGGTCGGCGCTGGACATCGCGGGCCGCACCGAGCACTTGGTGTGGCTGCACGTCGAAGGCGGCAATGCCGGCGGCCACCATTCCTGGGAGGATCTGGAGTCGCTGCTGCTGGACACCTATCACCAGATCCGCGAACACGACAACGTGGTGCTGGCCGTGGGTGGCGGGATCGGAACGCCGGAGCGCGCAGCCGACTTGCTCACCGGTCGCTGGAGCGAGCGGCATCGCGTGGTGGCCATGCCGGTTGACGCGATCCTGGTCGGCACTGCGGCCATGGCCACGGCCGAGTCGACTGCCAGCGCCAGCGTCAAGGAGTTGCTGGCCCAGACGCAAGGCGTTACCGGCTGGGTCACGCGGGGCGCCTTCGAGGCAGGCATGACCAGCGGTCTCAGCGGTCTCAACGCCGACATCCACTTCGTCGACAACTCCGCCTCCAGGGCTGCTGCCCTGCTCGACGAGGTGGCGGGTGACGAGACGGCCGTGCAGGAGCGCCGGACGGAGATCATCGACGCGCTGTCGCGCACGGCCAAGCCGTACTTCGGAGACGTCGAGCACATGACGTACGCGCAGTTGCTGCGCAGGTACGCCGAACTCGCGGCGGTCGGTAGTGGCAGCCGGTACCAGGATGGGGTCTGGCTCGATCGCACTCACCGCACCCGATTCCAGGATCTCCTGCAACGTGCCGAAGCCCGTTTGCACCCGAACGACACCGGCCTGATCGAGTCCCGGTTCTCCGATCTGGAAAGCCTCGACGATCCCGCGGTGGCCATCAAGCAGTTGCTCGCGGATCACCCGGCGGCGCGCGTGGCGCAACTCCACCCGGCCGACGTCGACTACTTCCTGGTGGTGTGCCGGCAGCCTGGGAAACCCGTTCCCTTGGTGCCGGTCATCGACGCCGATGTGAGGCGCTGGTACCAGTCCGACGCCCTCTGGCAGAGCCACGATCCGCACTTCGACGCCGATCAGGTCCTCATCATCCCCGGGCCTACCGCCGTTGCCGGGATCACGGAGCCGGACGAACCGGTGGCCGAGCTGATGTCCCGTTTCGAACGGGCTGCTTTGGGCGACCTGCCCAGCGCGCCCCGAACCACGCTGCTGGAATCGCTGCTGGCTGCCAGGACCGTCGAGTGGGGCGGTGCCATGCGGCCGAACCCGTTGCGGCGGATCGGGACATGGCAGATCGAACGTGATGTCGCCACCTGGCATTCGCGCGACGAGTCCGCTCGCGTCGCCGAGGTCGCCGAGGGAGTTCTGGAACTGACGCTGTGCTGGCCCGGACTCACCGCTGCGGACGGCGAGTTGAGACTGCGGATCGATGCCGTGCAGCGCGCCCGTGGCTGGCAGTTCGTGGTGAGTTCGGAATCGCTGGCGGAAGCCGGACGTTGCGCCCTGAACCTGCAACCGCCGGTGCCTGCCGGTGATGCGGCGCACGCCGCCGCGGTGGGCAGCGACGCAATCCTGCCCGATGCCACGATGCGCCGGATCTGGCCCACGGTGTTCGGCGTGATCGGCGAAAGCGCCCCGGACGGGATGCTGGATCTGGTCCACATGCGGCACCGGATCGAGCGGGCGCCGGAGGCTGTGCCCACCCTGCGCTCGCAGCGCCAGCGGGCTGACGGCTACACCCTGACCACAATTGCCGGTGCCGGCGAGTGGATCAGCACCGACGACTTCTTCGTGCGCTCTCCGGGCGTCCCGGGGGAATCCTCGGTGACGCCGAGCAAAGAGGCCGTTGACACACCGCACCTGCTGCTTGGGGCGGTCGAGGGCCGCGCGCCGCGGGATCTCACCACGTTCGCGGCCGTGAGCGGCGACCTGAATCCGATCCACCGCAGCGACTCACTCGCCCGGCTGGTGGGATTACCCGGCCGGATCGTGCACGGGATGTGGACCTCGGCGTTCGGCCAGCGCGCCGCAGTCGAACTTGCCTGCGCAGGCGATGTGGATCGACTGCAGGAGTGGGACATCACGTTCATGGCACCGGTCCTGACCGGCGCTGAGCTCCGCGCTACTGCGACCCGGACCGGGATGCGCTCGGGTCGCCGCCAGGTCGAGATCGTGATTGAGACAGCAGACGAAGTTGTAGCGATCGGCACCGCGATGGTCAGCGGCCCGCGCACCGCTTACGTCTTCCCCGGCCAGGGCATCCAGCACGTCGGGATGGGCATGGACGGGTACGCGCGCTCACAGGCCGCGCGGGATGTTTGGGACACCGCCGATGCGCACTGCCGGGCGGCGCTGGGCTTCTCGATCCTCGAGGTCGTCCGGGACAACCCCGCCACGCTGGTGGCCGGAATTCCTGGTCGCCCGAGCGCCGGCGTCACCTATCGGCACCCCGCGGGCGTGCTATTCCTGACTCAGTTCACGCAAGTGGCGATGGCGACGCTGGCCAGCGCACAGGTCGCGGAGATGCGCGAGGCGGGCGTCTTCGACGAGTCCGCCGTGACTGCCGGGCACTCGGTCGGCGAGTACAACGCCCTGGCAGCTGTAACCGGAACGCTGGAACTCGGCGATCTGCTCGAGTTGGTCTTTGCCCGTGGTACGGCCATGCATCACCTCGTGCCGCGCACCGCCGACGGCGAGTCCGGCTACCGCCTGGCAGTGGTCCGTCCGCATCTGGCGGAACTGAGCCATGAGCAAGCCGATGCGCTTGTCCGCAGCGTCGCGGAGGACTCGGGGGAGTTGTGCCAAATCGTCAACCACAACCTGCGCGGCAAGCAGTACGCCGTGGCAGGCACGGTAAAGGCCTTGGCGGAACTGGAACGCAGGCTCGGCACTGGCCGCAACGGCAAGTCGCCCTTCCTGCTCGTGCCGGGCATCGACGTGCCCTTCCACTCCGCTGCCTTGCTCGACGGGGTGCCCGAGTTCCGTGAACACCTGCTGCGCTGCCTTCCCGACAGCATCGATCCACAGCGCCTGGTCGGTCGCTACGTGCCGAACCTCTACCCGGTGCCGTTCGCGATCACGCGCGATTACGTGGCGGGGGTGCAAGCCACCTGCGGCTCGCCTTTGCTGCTCGATCTCCTGGCGGACTGGGACAGCCACACTGCGGGTCAGATCACGCGGACACTGCTTGTGGAACTGCTGGCCTGGCAGTTCGCGATGCCGGTCCGGTGGCTCGAGACCACCGATGTGTTGTGTGCCGAACTGGGTGTTGAGCGGATCGTCGAGGTCGGTGTCGGCGCGGCGCCGACTCTGACGAACCTGTGCAAGGGTGCGCTGGCCCTGCCTACGCACCGGGGAACCTCTCCGCAGGTGCTCAACCTGGAGACCGACGAGGAGGTCGTGTTCGAGCAGGATGCGACGCCGGTGGCGGAGGTTGAGTCTGACGCTGCCGACGAGCCGGCACCCGTCGCGGCAGCCGTGGCCCAGGCCGTGTCACTGCCCGACCGGCCCGTTGACACCGCGACGGCGCTGCACTCCCTGATCGCAGTGCGGGCCGGGCTGCGGCTCGACGAGCTCGGGCAGGACAGCATCGAGACTCTCGTCGACGGGGCGTCCAGCCGGCGCAACCAGATGCTCATGGACATCGGAAAGGAGTTCGGGGTGTCCGGCATGGACGGCGCCCACGAGGTCGCCTTGCCCGAACTCGCCGCGGGGCTGTCCGCGAAGGTGTCCGGCTACCGCTACCCGGGTCCCGTTCTATCGGCCTGGCTGGATGCGGAACTGCCCGCGACGCTGGGTCCGCTGGCGGCGAATGCGGCTAGAGTCCGCGAGCGCGTGGCCGGCTATTGGGGGCTCGGCGCGGGTTGGTCCGAGCAGGTCCTTCTGGAGATCGCGCTGGGGTCCCGCGGCGGCACCAGCAAACGCGGCGGTGACCTCGCCACCCTGCGCGCCGACTCGCTGGCCGCTCTGGTCGACGAGGCTGTGCATTCCTGCGCCGAGCGCGCTGGGGTGACTGTCGCACCCGCGACTGGTGCTGGGGACGCGCCCGTCGATGCGGCTGCGGTGGCCGAGGTCCGCGAGCACTTCGAGTCGGTCCTTGCCGACACCGCGACCGGCTTGCTCCGTGATTTGGACCGGCTGCCTGCGCAACCGGCGCCCGCGGAACCTGCCCCCGCGCGGCTGACCACGTTGGATGCCGAACATGGCCCGGACCGCGCGCAGGCTGTGGCACCGCTATTCGATCCCAAACGCCACGTGCACCTGGCCTCCGCCAGCACCTGGGCGCGCGCGGACGTGGACCACCTCGTGCAGGGAGCGGCCTCAGGGAAATCCCGGGCTGCACTCCTGCCGCTGCTCGACCAAATCGCCGCACATCGCGACGCGGAACCGCGGATCGCGCAGACTCTTCAGTGGTACCGGCAGCGGGTCACTGGTGCGGCGAAGCAGATCGTGGACGAGGCCTTGCGGCGGACGCCGGGTGGCATCGGCACGGACCTGTCGGCCGCGTTGCCGGCGGATGCTCCGCAGGAGTTCCTCGCCGCCGCGCAGAGCTTGGGGACTGCCGACTTCTCCGGTGAGGTCGCGCTGGTGACCGGCGCATCCCCGGGTTCCATCGCCTTTGCTGCCGTGGCGCACCTGCTGCGCGGAGGCGCGACCGTCGTCGTCGTGACCAGCGACGACAGTGAGCCGCGGATCGCGAAGTACCGGGACCTCGAGCGCAGATACGCCGGGCCGGGTGCCGAACTGCACATCATCCGAGCGAATCTCGCGTCGTTCAGTGACGTGGATGCGCTGTTGCAATGGCTGACCACACCAACCACTGAGACGGTTGGCACCACCACTACCGAGGTGAAGTCGGCACTGTGGCCGACGCTGCTACTGCCGTTCGCCGCAGGCCCGGCCGTCGGGTCGCTGGCGGACACGGGCCCGGCCAACGAGGTCACGCTGCGCCTGATGCTGCTGTCAGTCCAGCGACTGATCGGGTCACTCGGTGAGCGGATCATGGCTGCGGGCCGGGCGCCTGTCCGGGTGCTGCTGCCGATGTCGCCCAACCACGGGACGTTCGGCGGGGACGGTTCCTATAGCGACACCAAGTCAGCGCTGGAGACGGTCATGAACCGGTGGGCCGCCGAGCAGTCCGCCTGGGCGGCCGGGACCCGGCTGATTGCGCTGACGATCGGCTGGGTGCGCGGTACCGGGCTGATGGCCGGCAACGACGCGTTGGCCCACGAGGCCGAGCAGCGGCTGGGTATTCACACATTCAGCAGCGAGGAGATGGGCGCGCTGGTCGCAGCCGCGTGCTCACCAGATCTCACCGCCGAGACACCGCTGCGGCTGGATCTCAGCGGTGGCTTGTCGCAGGCCGAGGACATCAGCGGCGTACTGCGGGGTGTCACTGCGTCCGCGACCGAGACGACCACTGGGATTTCCGCGCTACCCAACCTGGCGGAGGAAGCGAGTCCCGGCACTTTCGACGTGGATCCACGGCTCCCGCTGGACGACATGGCCGTCATCGTGAGCATCGCCGAGCTCGGACCCTGGGGTGCTTCCGGTACCCGTTGGCAGGCCGAACTAGGCGAGCTGTCCGCCGACGCGATCGCGGACCTGGCCTGGCGTATGGGGCTAGTCCGCTGGGACCGCGAGCGCGCGGCCTGGCTGGACTCCGACGACCAGGTGATCGCCGAAGCCGATCTGTATGACGCGGTTTCAGAAACTGTGTCACAGCAAATCGGGGTCCGTGAGTTCAGCGACACCGGTGACGTGGCCGCCGAGGGCACGCCCCGGTTGGCTGAGGTGTATCTGCGCAAGTCGCTGACCATCGACGGTGTCGACTACCCGGCCGGCACTGCCATCCGGGTCCCGGACTCCCAGCGTTTGAAGCGGCAGGTCGGGGGTCAGTTCCCGCGTGGCGTGGATCCGGTTCGGCATGGCCTGGAACCCAGCGTTGCCGCAGCGATGGATCCGCTGGCCGCCTGGAACCTGGTGGTGACCGCTGAGGCGCTGGCAGCGGCCGGAATCAGTGCCGAGGAGCTGAACGGGCAGGTGCATCCGTGCCTTATCGGCAATGTGCAAGGCACTGGCATGGGCGGGATGAACAGCCTGCACAGGTTGTACGTCGATCCGCTGTTGGGAACTGAACACGCCAACGACCTGCTGCAGGAAGCCCTGGGCAACGTCGTCAGCGCGCACGTCAACCAGAGCCTGATCGGCGGCTACGGACCGATGGTCCACCCGGTTGCGGCCTGTGCGACAGCGGCCGTCTCGCTGGAGGAGGCGGTCGACAAGATCCGGCTTGGCAAGGCCGACGTGATGGTTGCCGGTGGCTGGGACGATCTGTCCAGCGAAGGCATCAACGGCTTCGCTGACATGGCCGCCACCGCGGACAACCAGGAACTGCTCGACCGTGGCATCCCCGCGCACGCCCACTCTCGGCCCGGCGACAAGCGCCGGCGCGGTTTCGTCGAGAGCCAGGGCGGCGGCAGCTTCCTCGTCGTGCGCGGGTCGGTGGCCTTGCGGCTGGGCCTGCCCGTGCGGGCCGTGGTGGCGTACGCGGGTAGTTCCGGTGACGGCATCCACACGTCCATCCCAGCGCCGGGCCTCGGCGCCCTAGGAGTGGCGCGCGGCGGTTCCGACTCGCCTTTGGGCAAGGCGCTCGCAGCGCACGGGCTGGAGGCCGACGACATCGCGGTGGTCAGCAAACACGACACGTCGACGGCTGCGAACGACCCCAACGAGGCGATGATCCACGACACGATCCAGCGGGCATTGGGCCGCAGCCCCGGTGCTCCTCTACGGGTCATTTCGCAGAAGTCACTGACCGGCCACGCGAAGGGCGGCGCCGCGGCGTGGCAGCTCGCGGGACTGTGCGACGTGTTCGCAACCGGGGTCATTCCTGGCAACCGGAACCTGGTCAGTGTCGATCCGCAGGTGACGCGAGGACCGCTGGTGGTGGACTACCGCAACCTGCGGCGGGCTGAGCCGGTACGAGCGGCGCTGCTGACATCGCTGGGCTTCGGGCATGTGTCCGCGGTGGTGGCTCTGGCGCACCCGGCGGTGTTTCTGGCGGCAGTGCCGCAGGCCGAGCGCGAGCGGTACCTGATCGCGAGCCGGCAGCGGGAACAGGCCGGTCGGCAGCACCTGCTGGGGGCGCGCTACGGCCGGACACCGGTGCTGCAGCGCCGTACCGAACGACCCGACAGAGACGCCGAGATCGACCTACTGATTGGAGCCCGGGCATGAGCGTGCGCGGAGTTGGAATGGACATCGTCGACGTGGACAAGTTCGCGTCGTTGGTCGCGGAGAGCGGGACGTCGTTCGAGGACAACGTCTTCACCTCCCATGAACTGGACGCCGCCGACCGGCTGCACGGCAGCCGCCGGGACCAGCATCTGGCGTCCCGGTTCGCGGTCAAGGAGGCGTTGGTCAAGGCCTGGTTCGCGGCGCTGCCCGGCGGCGTGCCTCTGCTCCCGCAGACCGAGACGTGGGCCGGGATTCAGGTCGTCAACGACGAGTTCGGGCGGCCGCAGGTGAACCTGCTGGAGGGCGTGCAGGAGGCATTCGCCGACTCGCTCGGTCCGGTAGACCTGCACGTGTCGCTGTCCCACGAACCAGCGTTCGCAGCAGCCGTCGTGATCATCTCCGGATGAGCACGGTCTATGCCGAACAGCCGGGAGCCGTCGTGCGACATCTCGCGCTGCCCGGCGCTGGCGTCTCCCTCGGCACGCAGGTGCTGGTGGTCGAGACGATGAAGTTCGAGACCACGATCTGCAGTCCCGCCGCCGGCGTACTGGACGACATCGCCCCCCTCGGGCAGGTCGTCGAGGTGGGTTCGCCGTTGTTCACGATCAGGAGGTCGCCATGACACCGCCGACTCCGCAGGAGGCCGTTCGGGTTGCGCTGGACTGTCCGGTGCCCGGGCGGCGCAGCGCGTCCTTCGTCGAATACGACCTGGTCGACTCCCGGTTGGAGCCTGTCGATCGCCCGCTCGGCAGCCAGGATTGCGGCGTCGTTGTCGGTGTGATGACGCACTGGTTCGAAGGTCACGCGGGCCCGACCCAGCGCGTCTGGCTGGCTGGCGATCCGACCCGCTCGATGGGAGCGGTTGCCGAGGCCGAGTGCCGCCGCATCATCGCGGCGTTCGACTACGCGCAGGCGCGCGGACTGCCTGTCGAGTGGGTTGCGGTGTCCGCCGGTGCGCGCATTTCCATGAACTCGGGCACCGAGAACATGGACTGGTGCGCCGCGGTCGTCCGGCGGATCCTGGAGTTCACGCAGCGCGGCGGCCAGGTGTTCGTCATCGTGGCCGGGATCAATGTCGGTGCCCAGTCGTACTGGAATTCCGTGGCCACGATGCTCAACCACTGCGCGGGCATGCTCGTGATGGTCGAGGGCACCTCGATGGTGCTGACCGGGCGGCGGGCGCTGGCCCGTTCCGGTGGCGTCTCGGAGACCGACGACACGCTGCTGGGCGGGTACGGCGCGGTGATGGGGCCGAATGGCCAGTCGCACCATGTCGCACCCGATTTCGGCCAGGCCTACCGGATGGTCCTGCTGCACCACAAGATGCTGGCCGACACCAGCCGTCCCCGCTACACCTGCGACCCGTGGGACCGCGATGTCTGCAGTAGCCCTGAGATTGCCTCGATCCTGGATCACCGTCACAACCCCGCGCGCAAGACACCCTTCGCCATCCGGCCGGTGATGGAAGCGCTCAAAGACACCGACTCCGGTCTGCTGGAACGGTGGTCCGACGCATCGGGTGCTGACGGGGCTGTGGTGTGGGACACCCGCGTCGGCGGCCGGGCGGTCACGCTGATCGGCATCGAGTCGCACCACCGGCGCGACGCAGACGGTCCGGGGGAGAACCAGACCTGGTGGGCTGCTGGAACGCTCTACCCCGCGGCTGCCAAGAAGATCGCGCGGGCACTCAACCACGCCAGTGGTCGCCGGCCCGTTGCTGTTCTGGCCAACCTCGCCGGGTTCGACGGCAGTGCCTGGTCGTTGCGCAACCACCAGCTCGAGTTTGGGGCCGAGATCGCGAGGGCGGTCGTGAACTTCGACGGGCCGATCGTCGTGTTCGTCATCGGCCGCTTCCACGGCGGGGCGTACGTGGTCTTCAACAAGACGCTCAATGACGGCGTCCGCATGCTCGCGGTGGAGGGCACGAAGGTGTCGGTCATTGGCGGTTCGGCAGCGGCTGAGGTGGTGCTCACGAAGAAGGTTCAAGCTCGGGCCGCGGAGCTCGAGGGTGACGCGCACGCTGCCGCTGCCGAGGTGGCCAGTGAGTTCGACGCCGTGCACAGCGTCGAGCGGGCGCATGCAGTCGGTTCCGTCGACGCCGTCATCGCAGCCGGGCAGTTGCGCCCCGCGATGATCGGGGAACTCAACGCGGCCTGTGACGCGCGGGAGTTGCGGTCCGGGTGAGAAACCTGCGGGGCTAAGCCCTGTTGCGGGGAACCACAGCCATCGCGCTCCCTCTCCGTGAGCACCACGGACGGGCTTTCCGCGCCCAACGTGCTAACCGATACCCGGTATGCTCACCGATTGCTATTGGGAGCCCACCTCGCCTGCGCTAGCCGTGCGACAGCGCCACACTGCGCAGGTACGCGCGCGTCAGCCGCTTGGTCTCGTACAAAATCGCGTCGTCCAATGTCCCGGACTGCACTGCGAGATTGAGCAGCGTCTGGCCCGCTTCCACGATCACGATCGCCACGCGGTACAGGCGATCGACGTCCAAGTCGGGATTCAACGCCGACAGTGGGCGGATCGCGGCGCGTGCGATGGCCTCACTGTTCTCACGCGCCCGTTGCCGCGTCGCCGCCGTCGAGCGCATCGCGGCGTAGACCGCCGGCCGCCACGGGTGCTCGGCCCACACCCGCGCGATGTACTCGATGAGGTGGTCGACCTGCTGCTGCCAGTCCTGGGTGGGGAAGTTACCGGCTGCTTCGTCCAGCGCGGTGACCAGCGCCTGGGTGTCCTGGGTGGCCATCTCCGCAACGAGTGCGTATTTGTTGGGGAAGTACTGGTAGACCGACCCGATCGGCACCCCTGCCCGGGTCGCGACGTCCTCCATCGTGAACCGCTCGAGACCCTCGTCGGCCAGCAGTCCCCGCCCGGCGTTGAGGATCGCGTCGAAGCGCACGATGCCGCGGGTCTGGATGGGCCGGTGCCGCAGCTCCAAAGGGTCCGTGGGAGCGGGCATGTGGTCAGGGTAGCGCGGCGGTGGTCCACGCCCCGTTTCGATCTTGCTCTGACGGGTACGTGTTGCTGTGAATTCCCGACGGCGCGCCATCGCCGGCTTGTCAGGTGTCGTGGCGATCGCGGGTCTGGTCGGGACTCCGGCAGTTGCCGACGACTCTCATTCCGTGACCATCCTGAACATTCACGGGGACGTCGCGGCGGCGTTCCATTCGGCCAAGTGCAACAAGCTCAAGGACGGCCGCTTCATTGCGACCACGAAACGCGTCAACGGCTACAAACTCATTGCGGTCATCGACGCGTTCAAGGGCTTCGGCGTGTACGACCTAAGCCAAGGCCGCAATGCGGATCCGTACGTGATTGTGAGTATGAACGGCGGCGCCACGCGCTATAGCAACCTCTTCGAGCCGCCCTTCCCGTCACCCGGCTTCGGCCAGATCCGGTTCAGCCGCGGCGGCAAGTTGATGGGGGTTGGGTACCACCCGGCATACTCAATGGCTGGTGACGATGCGGTGACAGTTGCGGGGGTTCTGACGTGCAAGTACCCCAAGCGGAAGTAGAGCCGCTACTCCTCCGCAGCCGCCTCTAGTTCTTCCTTGAGCTCGGACTTCGACATTCCCGAAGCGCCGCTGATGTCTGCGTTGGCGGCCTGCTGCTCCATCTCCGCCTTGGTGATATCTGCAGGCTCTTCACCCAAATGCTCGCGTCGGCTGTCCAGGAACGCTTGGCCGAGTTCGTCGAGTTGGCTGGCCGGCATCTTCTCGCGCATCTCGGGCAGCAGCGTTGACTCTTCCTCGCCGACGTGATGGGTCACGGCTTCGATGAGTTTGTTCAACTTCTCTTCGAAGCCGGGGGACGTCGGATCCGCCTGCGCTACCTCGGCCGCCAGTTGGTCCGCCTCGAGGTGTTCCTTCTGGCTGTGTTCGACGTCCTCCGCGATCCCGGCGTCGGCTGCTGCCGGGTAGACGCATGCCTCCTCAGCGCGGCTGTGCGCGGTCAGCAGAGTGATCATCACGGGTGTCAGTCCCGGCCGCTTGTCCGGTTGGCTCTGCAGTTGCTCGAAGAGTCGCTCGAGTTCCCGGTGGTCGTTCATGATCAAGTCCACGACGTTGGTGTCCATGTG
>WBZP01006240.1_pt1 | contig 11852 bp, 7 predicted proteins | sample 5204301 | NCBI WGS metagenome assembly WBZP01 (sample SAMN12412401, study PRJNA552823) | activated sludge metagenome | isolation source: activated sludge from nitrification reactor of wastewater treatment plant... | place: USA: Pennsylvania | collected 2017
CTGGCCGGACCTCACCCCGCTCAACCTCGACAACGCCACCTTGTTCCTGCACTACAACCTGTACGGCGTCTGGGAAGGGCGATCCGCGGGCCCGGTGTTCGATCAGTTCGACGGCAACCGCTACCTAAGAGACAACCCCGATGTGGCGGCCTACGTCGATGCCTACCTCCCCGACTTTCTCGGCAGCCGGACCAATGGGGCGATCGCGCACTACGTGATCTACGGCCAGCACGAACTGCGACCGGCGTTCAACGTCAGTGGGCAGCCCATCCAACTTGGCTATGTAGGCAACTTGGGGCAGTGAGGATTAGCAGCTACCCAGCCGGACGAACCAAGCGCGCGCGACACACTCCGCGCTATCCGTTGCTCTCTGCCGATCTCCTCGCTAGAATCGGCGCGAACGTCGAGCGTGGTGCGGTTGCTACAGTTGGTCGAGCCTGTGTGTGACCTGGGGGAGGGCTGACATGGGAAAGGCTGATTCCGTCCCGACGCTGGTGCGGTCCGCTAGCCTCGGGAAGCGCTTCAACGACGCTGATGCTTTGCCGGGCGCGACGTCGATCGGCAACGGCCGATCCTCGCGAATCGAGTCCGCCGCGGCCCCATGCGGGTCAAAGCGATTGCCGTTACTGCCGCCGATTGGGCGAGTTGTCGCGGTGGCGGCGTTCCCGGTTCTCTTCGCCTGCGCCACCCTAAGCGTAGCAAGCGAGCCATCTCCGTCGTCCGGTCAGGTGGCGCCCCTCGGTGCCCCTGGCAGGACCACGCGCTATGCCGCGGCACGTTTACTCGAACAAGCGAGTTTCGGGCCGACGACTGCGGAAATCGAGCGGGTGCGCAGCGTCGGCATTTCAGCCTGGATCGCGCAACAGATGGCCGCGCCGATCTCGCAGCTCGACGGCTCGCCGGTGCGTGTCTTCGACACCGACAATCCGCCCCACGGAGTCTATCAGTACGTTCCGGATGGGTTCCTCAACATGGCACTTTCGTCGCCCGATCAACTGCGCTTGCGGGTGACCTGGGCGCTGTCGCAGTTTGTCGTCGTATCGCAGAACAAGGGGCGCCCGTACGGGCTTGCCGAGTACCTCAATCTGCTGCAACGGCACGCCTTCGGCAATTATGGGGATTTTCTGCGCGCGATGACCATCCATCCGGCGATGGGGGCCTATCTCGACAACGGCGAGAATCGGCCCGAGTCCGCCTGCGCCGGCTGCGCGCCCAACGAGAATTTCGCCCGCGAGTTGATGCAATTGTTCACGCTCGGTGTCTATCAGCTCAACGGCAACGGGACAATCAAGCGCGATGACAGTGGCTGTCCACTGGAGACGTACACGCAGGACGACGTAGAGAACCTGGCGCGCGCCTTGACTGGTTGGGAGTACGCCTGGGTGCCAAACCTGCCGCCGTCCGATTGGGGTAACTTCGGCCAGCCGATGACCGCGACCCGTTCGAATATTCACGACCAGGGCGCAAAGGTCATTCTCGGCGTGGCGTTTCCGGCAGGCCGCTCCGCGATCCTGGAGCTTGACGCCGTGGTCGCAACATTGATGCAACATCCAAACATCGCACCCTTCGTCAGCCTGCGCCTGATTCAACACCTGGTGACCAGCGACCCGACCCCCGAGTATGTCTCGCGAGTCGCAGCGGTGTTTCGCGATAACGGCTCCGGGCAGGGCGGCGACATGAAGGCCGTCATCAAAGCCGTGTTGCTCGACGCAGATGCCCGACGCGGAGACGATCCCAGGCTGGGTCCAGCGAAAACCGGAAAGCTGCGCGAACCGGTGCTGTGGCACACTGCGGTGCTTCGCGGTCTAGGCTGCCAGCGTCTTATCACCGATGCCAACGGAAACGCGGCAACGGCCTGGACGCAAAGCCCCTTCAACGCGCCCTCTGTTTTCAGCTTCTACCTTCCAACCGATCGGGCGCCGGGCAGCGGCTTGCTTGCACCGGAGCAACGTTTGCTTTCGGGCAGCGAATTCACCCGTCGCCTCGGCAGCGTCAGCTATCTGGCCAAAGTGGTGCCGCAGAACGTCGCGGCCGCAGGCTGCCAACTCGGGCCATTGGGCGCGGCACTGGCAGTTTCCGCGGACAGGCTTGCCGATCTCCTGAGCGTGCGTTGGTTTCGCGGGGCGATGCCGGCAACATTGCGCGCGAGTATCGTCGAGACCGCGGCAGCGACGACATGGGAATCGGGCGACGTTAAGGCGGCGATGATGCTCGAATTTGCGTTGATCAGCCCGTATTTTGGAGCCATCGAATGAACTCGCGGCGCCGACTCGTCCTTGCGGGCGCTGGCCTACCCTTGGTACTTGCCAGCGGGGGGAACAAGCTGGCAGGCAGCTTGGCCGCATTGGCTCCGGCTGCAACTCCCGATTACCGCGCCGTCGTCTGCCTGTTTCTCAATGGTGGAAACGACGGCAACGACACGCTGGTACCCCTGGATGGTGCGTACGCGGACTACGCCGCGGCGCGCCCTGGGCTTGCATTGTCCAAGAATGCGTTGGTTGCGTTGCCCGGTACAACCGCCGGGCATCAATTCGGGGTTCATCCCGCGCTGGCGCCAATTGCTTCGCTGTATGCGCAAAGGCGATTGGCCTGGGTCGCCAACGTGGGACCGTTGGTGGTGCCGGCAACCGCGCGCCAGGTGCTGGATCGGGCGGTCGATGTACCTCCCTTCCTGCTCTCGCACAGCGACCAAGTGGCGACGCAGCAAGGCTGGACAGGCGACGCCGACCCGAGTGGCTGGGCGGGACGAGCGCTCGAAGCGCTGCCGGCTCCGATGCGCCACAATCTGAGCGCGGTGACAATGGACTCCAATCGCACGCTCGTCCTGGGACGCAGTTCCCGCGTCTCGTACATGTCGCCGAGCGGCTCCCGGTATTGGGGTGCCGCTGACCTCACTCGGCCAGAGATGCTGTGGACGCAATCGCTCTTTCGAATGGCCGAACTGCAATCGGCCAACGCCTTTCGGGCCGAGTATGCACGCACACTAGACGGCGCCCTCGAGGACGCCAGCGATGTCGCTGATGCGCTGTTACTTAGCGCGGCGCCGCAGGGCAACTTTGGAGCGGATACGCTGGCGCGTTCCCTGCGGTTGCTGGCGCAGGTGCTTCCGACGTTCAAGACGCTCGGTTACCGGCGTCAGGTGTTTCTGGTCAACTGGGGCACCTTCGATACTCACGCACGTCAACGTGGCAGCGATCCGACGAGCCAGGACTCGCAACTCGATATCGTCGCGCGAGCAGTTGCTGCCTTTGATTCCGCCAACCGTGCGTCGGGCGTCGACACCAACGTTGTCACGCTGATGATGACCGATTTCGGTCGGACCCTGAAGCCGGCCTCGGGGGCTGGCACTGATCACGCATGGGGAAACCACTGGTTCGTACTCGGTGGGTCGGTCGTGGGCGGGCAGGTCTACGGCAGGTTTCCGGCCCTGCAGCTGGGTGGGCCAGATGACGGTGATCGGGATAGGGAAGGACGCTTCGTCCCGACCACCGCAACCGATCAGGTCGGCGCAACGTTGATGCAGTGGATGGGACTGCCTGCGGAGAATTTCGCCTCTGTCTTTCCCAATCTGTCGAACTTCTCACAGAAGACCGTCCATTTTCTCCAGACCTAGACAAGGATGGCTTGCCGTCGGTTTGTTGAAGAGAGATCTTCTGGACGAATCTGGGCGCGTCCGGCTGCCTGAACCGCGTTGTGGAAGGATGCGAGTCCACCCGGTTCCAAGGCGCCGCATCTTCGGGAGAGCGGCAGCGCGCCGCCGCAAACCGATCTTGATTACAGGGAAACTTCGGGAATGGACTACAACGGCACCGATGGACCCGACGTCATCGATCAAGACGCGCTGGGCGTAACCGACTGGCGAAATTACTTCGGCCTCGGCGGTGACGATATCTTCAGGCTGCGTTCTGGAATTGCCATCGGAGGAGCAGGTAACGACTCGATTGGGCCTATCGGCGGCGGTCGTACCGAAGTCGCCTATTGGGACAGCCCCGCCGGCATCGTCGTCGATCTCGCTGCTGGCTGGGCGGACGATGGCTATGGCACGCGTGACACGTTGTCGAGGATCTCAACCGTGCATGGCAACTGGCACGGCGACCACGTTGATGGCGACAACCTGGATAATCGGTTCTTCGGTAACGGTGGATCGGATCGGTTCGATGGCCGCGGCGGTATTGACACCTTCGCCTTGTTCAATCAGCCCAGCGGCGATTATCGCATCTGGGTGGCCATAGATGGGACTCGTGCAACGATCTCCCACCTTGGCGCTTCGAGCTTCGAAATCGACCTGTTCAACGTTGAATTCGTCGAGTTCGCCTACCCTAATGGCGTCGGCAACTATGTCGCGGATCTCGCAGACCTTATCAGTCCGGTCGATCAAGGCACACTGGGCTTGACCGGCGCGCCATGGCAACGCTGGAACGCGGGTACACCACCGGGTACGCCAGTGGTGGTGACCTACAGCTTTGTCGGTGTCGCTCCGGCGAATGGGCCAGGGAGCGTCGGCTTCCGCTCCTACACCGCGCTGGAGCGCGACATTGTTCGCGATGTCCTGGCGCAGACCGCAGCGGTTACCGGCTTGACGTTCCGCGAGATCGATGAGGTCGGGGCGAGTGTTGGCGAGCTTCGCTTTGGCGTCAGCCAACAGGCAACAACCAAGGGCGTGGCCTTTGCGCCCAATCAACCAGATGCCGGCGATCAGGCCGGCGACGTCTGGATGGACGTAGAGAGCATGGTCACGCTGACCCCGGGCAGCGAGGGCTATGCCGCGTTGCTTCACGAGATTGGCCACGCACTCGGCCTGCGCCATCCGCGAAATGTCGAGCCGGGCGACGACTACGTCGAGCAACTGCGCGAAGCCGACGACACGATGGCGTTGACCGTGATGTCCGGGTCGACCAACGGCAGCGGTTTGTCTCGTGCTGACTGGGGCCCGCTAGACTACGTCGCTTTGCGTTACCTGTACGGTATTGAGAGCATCCGGCTGGACGATGACGTGTATCGATTCGGCGATGCGACCGCCAACGCCGCACGCACCGTGCTCGATGATGGCGGTGTTGATACCCTCGATGCCTCCAGCTCGACCGTCGGAGTGGACCTCGACCTGCGCGATGGCCACCTGAGCTCGGTCGGGCGCACCGATGACGGTGTTTCAGCAGTCGACAACATCGCGATCGCCGCAGGCACATTGATCGAGAACGCCGTGGGGTCAGAGTTTGACGATACCTTGCTTGGCAACGATCTGGACAATCGACTAATAGGCGGAACTGGAAACGACTTCATCACTGGCGGCGCAGGCAGGGACATCGCGAGCTATCCAGTCTTCGTTCGCGATTACTTGATCGAAAAGTCGGGTGCCGATTGGCGAGTCAGCCACCTTGGCGGCACCGATGGCATCGATTCGCTCTACGGTGTTGAGGCACTGGCCTTCGGCGAAAAGGTCTTCGAACTCTTCAATCAGCCGCGTGCGGTGACGCCGAGTTACGGCAAGACCAACGGCTTCCTGTTCGACGCAGTCTATTATCTTCTCGATAATCCGGAGCTGGTGCCGACGCAGACTCTCGGCACCGCGTTACAGCACTACATTGGCATCGGTGCGGCGCAAGGTAAAGCACCAAATGCTTGGTTCGATGCCAGCTACTACGAGAACAGGTGGGCTGACCTTCAGGCGCTCGGGCTCGATGACGCGACGCTGTTCCAGCACTACAACCTTTATGGCGTCTGGGAAGGTCGCTCGGCCGGCCCAGCATTTGATCAGTTCGATGGCAGCCGCTATCTCCGCGACAACGTAGATGTCGCTGCCTATGTCGACGCTTATATCGGTGATTTCCTCGGCAGCCGGACCAACGGGGCGATCGCCCATTTCGTCATTTATGGCGCAAACGAAGGACGGGCTGCGTTCGATGTCATCGGGCAGCCGATCAAGCTCGACTACGTCATCGACTGGGGAGGCTGAACCGAAGGGCGTTGAGGCGTGAAGCATGGGTGAGAGTTGAACGCGTGTCTGTCGGCCTGCCTTAGCTTGAAGTTCCGTGCGGTTCAGAACGATGTACGCGGCCAATGCCCCGGTAACGCGTGCTTGTAGTATGCGGTCCGCAGTTGTCAACCGGCGGCGATTGCGCGAGCACGCCCCGCGGCCTTGGCCGCGTAGAGCGCCTGGTCGGCGGCGGCGAGCGTGGCGGCGAACTCCGATCCCGGCGCGTGGCGCGCGACGCCGATCGACACCGAGACGTCGAGCCCCGGCGCGACCTCCTGCCAGCGCGTCGCCTGGACCGCGGCGCCGATCCGTTCCGCGGCGCGCAGCGATTCCGCCTGGTTGACGTTGGTGAGGACCAGCGCGAACTCGTCGCCGCCGAGGCGGACGGCGAGGTCGCCGGTGCGCGCGTGGTCGCGGATCGTCGCCGCGATGCGCACCAGCACCGCGTCGCCCACCGCGTGCGAGTGCAGGTCGTTGATGTCCTTGAAGTGGTCGATGTCGATCAGCGCGACGGCGACCGGCGAGGTGACGGCGGCGAGCAGCGCCTGGATGCCGGCCTCGAGGCCGCGGCGGTTGAGCAGCCCCGTCAGCGGGTCGCGCTGCGATGCCTGCTCGGCGGCCAGCGCCGCGGCGCGGTAGGTCGCGGCGTCGCGCTCCGCGCGTTCGAAATCGAGCCAGAGCTGCGAGGCGCGCGCCGCCTGGCTGCGGGTGGCCTCGAGTTCGCGCTCGCGCAGCGCGTGGAAGCGCTTGTACGCGGCCAGCGCGGCGGCGAGCTCGCCGCGCTGCTCGTGGACAGCCGACAATGCTGACAGCACCTCGGCCTGCAGCTCGCGCTCGCGCGTGCGTGCCGCGGTCGCGGCGGATGCCTCGATGTGGCGCAGCGCGGCGTCGAGGTCGCCTTCGGCGGCGGCGACCCGGCCGAGCTCCATCTCGGTCTCGGCGACGAGGTGCGGTTCGTCGAGCTCGACGGCCAGTGCCAGCGCGGCGCCGAGCGTCGCCGCGCCGTCCGCCATCCGGCCGGCCAGGCGTTGCATCGTCCCCAGCTGCGCCAAGCAGAACGCCTCGTCGTAACGGTTGCCGAGCTCGCGCGCGAGTGCCAGCGCCTCGTCCGCCCAGTCGAGCCCGGCGGGCAGCAGCGCCGCGTCGCCCTTGGCCACCTGCTTGCGGGCGAGCAGCGAGCGGTTGGTGAGGAGCTTGGTCAGCAGGTTCCGGTCGGCCAGCCGCTGGGCGAGCTCGATGCCGGCGGCGAGATAGCCTTCGGCTTCGCCGAGCCGGTCCGCCGCGAGCATCACCGATGCGAGCGAGTTGAGCGCGTTCGCCTCGAGCGCCGGATTCGGAAGCCGCCGGGCGCGCTCCAGCGCGCGCAGCAGCGTCGCCGCCGCCTCGTCGAGCGCGCCGACGCGCAGCTGGCAGGCGCCGACGCCGGCAAGCGCGGTCGCCTGGCCGCTGGCGTCGCCTGCCTCGCCATAGGCGTGCGCGGCGTCGAGCAGGATCTCGAGCGCCGGCATGAACTCCAGCAGGTAGAAGTGGCAGCGGGACAGCGCGTGCAGCGACTCGGCGGCGAGCTGCCGGTCGCCGCTGGCCCCGACCTCGGCGACGGCGCTGCGCGCTATCGGCAACGCCTTCCGCGCCTGCCCGGTGCGGGCGAGCTCGGTCGCGAAGGCGTTGCGGGCGCGGATGCGGGCGACCGTGTCGGTCGCCTCCGCCACCGCGCGTTCGAGGTCGTCGATGCTCATCGCAGGGTGGCCGCTTGGCTGCTCGTCGCCGATTCTAGCGCGGGCCCCGCCCGCGCGATATCGGCCCGGGCCGGCGCCCGTCAGAGGATCTCGGCGGCGTGGTCGGCGAGGCGCGAGCGCTCGCCGCGGGTCAGCGTGACGTGCCCCGAGTGCTCCCAGCCCTTGAAGCGGTCCACGACGTAGGTGATGCCCGAGCTGCCCTCGGTGAGGTACGGCGTGTCGATCTGCGCGATGTTGCCCAGGCAGATCACCTTGGTGCCGGGGCCGGCGCGGGTGATCAGCGTCTTCATCTGCTTGGGCGTGAGGTTCTGGGCCTCGTCGATGATCAGGAACTTGTTGATGAACGTCCGGCCGCGCATGAAGTTGAGGCTCTTCACCTTGATCCGCGAGCGGATCAGGTCGCGGGTCGCGGCGCGGCCCCACTCGCCGGCCTCGTCGTCGGTCTTGTTGAGCACGTCGAGGTTGTCCTCGAGCGCGCCCATCCACGGGTTCATCTTCTCTTCCTCGGTGCCGGGCAGGAAGCCGATGTCCTCGCCGACCGGCACGGTGACCCGGGTCATGATGATCTCGGAGTACACCTTGAACTCGAGCGTGAGCATCAGCCCGGCGGCCAGCGTGAGCAGCGTCTTGCCGGTGCCGGCCTGCCCCAGCAGCGAGACGAAGTCCACCTCCGGGTTCATCAGCAGGTTGAGCGCGAAGTTCTGCTCGCGGTTGCGCGCGGTGATCCCCCAGACGTTGTTCTTCTGGCTGGTGTAGTCCTTCAGCGTGGCGATGACCGCGGTCCGGCCGGAGGTCTCGCGGACGAGCGCGTGGAAGGGCGGCTCGCCGGCGCGCTCCTGGTAGAGGAACTCGTTGACCAGGAGCGAGGGCACCAGCGGGCCGGCGATGCGGTAGTAGGTGTGGCCGCCCTGCTGCCAGGACTCCATCGCCTTGCCGTGCCGGTCCCAGAAGTCGGGGGGCAGCTCCTGCATGCCGCTGTACAGGAGCTCCGTATCCTCGAGCACCTTGTCGTTGTAGTAGTCCTCGGCGGCGATTCCCAGCGCGCGCGCCTTGATCCGCATGTTGATGTCCTTGGACACCAGGATCACGCTGCGCTTGGGGTGCGCCGCCTGCAGGTGCATGACGACGGCGATGATCTGGTTGTCGGCCTTGCCGTTGGCGAGCGAGGGCGGCAGCGTCGTGGTGATCGCCTCCGTCTGCAGGTAGAGGCGGCCGGACGCGGCACCGCCGGACTTGGCGGCGAGGAGGATGCCCTCGCCGAGGCCGCCGGGGGTGCCGCTCACGAGTTCGTCCAGGAAGCGGGAGACCTGCCGCGCGTTGCGCGCGACCTCGGTCATCCCCTTCTTGTTGTTGTCGAGTTCCTCCAGCGTGAGGATCGGCAGGTAGATGTCGTGCTCCTCGAACCGGAACAGGCTCGTCGGGTCGTGCATCAGCACGTTGGTGTCGAGCACGAACAGCTTGTTGGCGGGGAGGAGACGCGTCGCCCCGGCGGACTTGATCGAGGGGCGGGCCGGCTTGCGGGGAACGAGGGTGAGCGGGGCGATGCGCGACTTGCGTTCGGCCATGGGCATCCTTGCGGGTTCCCGCGGACGGGTCGGCGCCGCGCGGTCCCGGGCATCCTAGCTTCGACGCGGGGCGAATACAAGCGCGACGCCGTCGACCACTTCCGCGCCATGCTCCCGACCGGCGATCCCCGGCGTCGCCGGGGCCCCGCCGGGTGCCTCAGGCGCGCAACCCCTGCACGAATGCGAGCACCTCGTCGGCGTGGCCGGCGACCTTGACGCCGCGCCACTCGCGGGCCAGCCGGCCCTCGGGGTCGATGACGAACGTGCTGCGCTCGATGCCGCGCACCTGCTTGCCATACATGTTCTTCATCTTGATGACGGCGAACTGCGCGCAGAGCTTCTCGTCGGCGTCGGAGAGCAGCGGGAAGGGGAAGCCCATCTTGGCCCGGAACCCGTCGTGCGACTTGACGCTGTCGCGCGAGACGCCCGCGACGACGGCGCCGGCAGCGACGAACGCGTCGTGCCGGTCGCGGAAGTCCGCACCCTCGGTCGTGCAGCCGGGGGTGTTGTCCTTGGGGTAGAAGTAGAGCACGACGATGCTGCCGCGGTGGTCGGCGAGGCGGAACGTCGTCCCGCCGGTGGCCGGCACGGTGAAATCGGTGACTTTCGGGTTCGGCATGGCGTGACTCTCCTCGATGGGGGATCGGAGCGCGTGCAGCGCTGCTCAGGCGGCGGGCTCGACGTCGCCCAGGAATTCCTTGCCCTGGACGAGCACGGTGCCGCTGCGGCCGGGGATCTCGCCCGGGCCGACGAGGCAACGCGGCAGCGCGAGCGGCTGCAGTGCCTCGAGAATGCCGCGCGTGGCGACGAGCTGCCAGCCCTGCGCCTTCCAGCCGGCGAGCAGCTGGTCGAAGGCGCCCGCCAGGCGCATGCCTTCCAGCTCCGCGTGCAGCGTGTAGACGTGGCCTTCGGGGCGCGGCTCGCGGGTCATCGCCAGCAGGTGTGCGGCGACGTTCTCCTCGGTGATGCCGTCGCAGCCGATCAGCTCGTCCAGCGTGGGCAGCGTCGTGGGCAGCTGCGGGCAGCGGATAAGCTCGGCGTTCCACACCGGGAGATGCGGGTGGCTCCCGCGGCCGTCGGAGCAGTACTCGAAGCCCAGGCTCTGCGTCAGCCGCAGCGCGTGGACGTTCATCTGCCAGCCGGCGGCGCCGTGGGTGCGCGGCGGCTCGCCGAAGATGTCGGTGAAGCGCTCGCAGGCGCGCGTCATCTCGGTGCGGGTCCACGCGGCACCGGCACCCGCCACGCCGTCCTGCCAGCGCACGTGGTCCCAGGTGTGGATGCCGACCTCGAACCCGTCGTCGCGGACCGAGCGCATCAGTTCGCGCATCCGCCGGCCGATGTCCGGGCCGGGCAGCAGCGTCCCGTAGAGCAGCGTCCGAACGCCGTAGTGGCGCACGACCGACGTGCGCTGGACCTTCCGCACGAACCCGGGCCGGAACACCCGCCTGATCGCGCGGCCCGTGTGGTCGGGGCCGAGGCTCCACAGGAACGTCGCCCCCGCGCCGTGCTTCCTGAGCAGCGCGACGAGCGCGGGAACGCCCTCGCGCGTGCCGCGCAGCGTGTCCACGTCGATCTTGAGCGCGAGGCGCATCGGCGGCGGGCGGGGAGGGCTCAGTCGACGAGGCGGCGGGCCTCGGCCACCTGGCCGCGGTAGGCGTCGAAGATCCGCCGCAGCGCCTCGTCCATCGCGACGTGCGGGCGCCAGTCGAGGTCCGCGACGGTGTTGGCGATCCGCGGCACGCGGTTCTGCACGTCCTGGTAGCCCGTGCCGTAGTAGGCGTCGGCGGTCGTCTCGACGATGCGCACGCGGCTGGCCGTCTCGCGGTACTCCGGGTAGGCGAGGGCGAGCTCGAGCATCATCGTGGCGAGCTCGCGCACCGAGTAGTTGTTCGCCGGATTGCCGATGTTGTAGATCCTGCCGCTGGCGACGCCGCCGTCGTTGGCGATGATCTTCATCAGCGCCGCGATGCCGTCGTCGATGTAGGTGAAGGCGCGCTTCTGCGTCCCGCCGTCGACCAGCTTGATCGGCTCGCCGCGGACGATGTGGCCGAGGAACTGGGTGATGACGCGCGAGCTGCCCTCCTTCGCGGTGTTGATCGAGTCGAGGCCGGCGCCGATCCAGTTGAACGGGCGGAACAGCGTGTAGTCGAGCCCCTGTTCCATGCCGTAGGCGTGTATCACGCGGTCCATCAGCTGCTTGGCGCAGGAGTAGATCCAGCGCGGCTTGTTGATCGGGCCCAGCACCAGTTCCGAGGCCTCCGGGTCGAACTCGTCGTCGCGGCACATGCCGTAGACCTCGGAGGTCGACGGGAAGATGATCCGCCTGCGGTGCCGCACGCAGTGGCGGACGATCGGCAGGTTGGCCTCGAAGTCGAGCTCGAACACCCGCAACGGCTCGCGGACGTAGGTGGCCGGCGTGGCGATCGCCACCAGCGGCAGCACCGTGTCGCACTTCTTGACGTGGTACTCGATCCACTCGCGGTTGATCGTGATGTCGCCCTCGAAGAAGTGGAAGCGCTTCTCCGGCAGCAGGTCGGCGATCCGGTCGCTCTGCATGTCCATGCCGAAGATCTCCCA
>WBZP01005946.1_pt2 | contig 11846 bp, 10 predicted proteins | sample 5204301 | NCBI WGS metagenome assembly WBZP01 (sample SAMN12412401, study PRJNA552823) | activated sludge metagenome | isolation source: activated sludge from nitrification reactor of wastewater treatment plant... | place: USA: Pennsylvania | collected 2017
GCCAGTGCGGCAGGCGCCAGTGCGGCAGGCGCCCGTGCGGCCGGTGCCGGTGTGGCAGGCGCCGGTGTGGCAGGCGCCGGCCCTGCTGGAGTCGGCCGGGCGGCCGCCGCCGGCGGCGGGGCATCGGCCCCGGGCGGCGGCGGCGCGGCCACGGGCGGCGGCAGGGTGCCCTGACCGGCCCCGCGCGATGCCTGCGCCGACGCCACCGGCCTCGAGGCCAGGCGCTGGATATGCGCCCTGGCGAGGCCCTGGTAGCGCCCGTTAGGGTAGGCGGCGAGGTAGGCCTCGAAGCCCTCGATGTTGTCGGCGGCCTTGGCGTCGTCCCAGAAGCGATCCTCGCGCGGGCCGGCGTCGGTGCCTGGCGCCGCGACGGCCGCAGCCGCCGGCGCTGACTGGCCTTCCGCAGGACGGAAGTGGAACTCGCCCACCAGGTCACTGACGATCAGCGGCCGCTGTTCGTGGCGCACCGACTGCGCCGCCTTCTCGACCGCGTCGCGCAGGTCGACCGCCATGTCGGCGATCGACACCCCGCTCTGGCGGATCCGCTGGAGCAGCTCGCGGGTGAACACCCCGTTCGGGTGCTTGTCGTTCGGCCCCAGCGAGTCCAGCGCCTTCTGGTTGCGCCCGGCCGAGAAGATCACCATCTGGCCCTTGGATACTTCGGGGCCCGAGAGTCCGCGCGCTGCGCCCACCGCCCGGCCGCGCACGCGCAGCGGGTTGTCGCGGCAGGCGTCGACGATCACCAGCGCCATGCGCGACTTGATGCGGTCGAGTTCCTCGAGCAGGTTGTTGACCGCGTACGACATCTTCTCGATCTGCGACGCGGTGTCGCCCTCGATGTCCACCGGCAGCAGGTACGCACCGCGCTCGGTCTGCACGCCGTGGCCGGCGTAGAAGACGACGAGCTCGTCGCCCGGCTTGATCTTGTCGAAGAACTCCTCGAACGCGACCACCATGCGCCGGTGGCCCAGGTCCCGGCGCAGCGTGACGTCGAAGCCGGCAGCCTCGAGCTCCCTGGCCATCGCCTCGGCGTCGCGGCCGGCGTTGTCGAGCTTGCCGATCTGCAGGTAGTCGTTGTTGCCGATCACCAGTGCAAGCCGGCGCGCATGCGCTGGCTGCAGGCACAGCGCCGCGAACAGGACCGCGAGCACCCACCAGGGCGCGCTCCGCCGCATCAAGCCGCTCCGGCCCATCGCCGGACCACGCCGGACGCGGCGCGGCCACGGGCCTTGCCGAATACCTCGCGCTGTTCGAACCCGCCCAGCCGCATGCCGTCTCCCAACGCCTTGCCGCTGCGCACAGCGCCCGATGCTTCGGCCACCGGCGCCTCCGCCGGGCCGGGCTCCTGCAGGCATGGCATGGGCCGATACCCCGGAGCTGCGTTGCTGGTGCCGCCTTCGCGCATGGAAGTGTTGCCGATTGTGACCTGCCGGCCCGCTGCGGTGCATCCCTCCCCGGCATCCCGCTGCGCTGCAGCGGCGCGCCACCGGGCCAATTCGACAACCTGCGCTGGACAGCGCTCGTCGAGGCCACCCTGCGCGGCGACGGCGGGCGGCGCCATGATGTCGTCCCGTGGTCGCCTTCCGGCGCGCCCCGGCTCGACTATCCTTCACCCACAGGAGGAGCCCGCGATGAGCGACATGCCCGATTTCTCGAACGTGCAAGGCGGCTCGAGCTCGACCGCCCCCAAGGTCTGCGAAGTGAAGTCCGGCGACAGCCTCTCGAAGATCGCCAAGAGGGAGTATGGCGACGCCAGCAAGTGGCACCTGATCTTCCAGGCCAACCAGGACATCCTGAAGGACCCGGACCGGATCTTTCCTGGTCAGAAGCTGAAGATCCCGCCGCTCGGCTGACGAGCAGGCCGGGGCGCGGCGCCGGCGCAGCCTGTCCGGTGCCCGCCGCGGCGCGCCCCTCGATCGCTTCGCGCCCTGCGGGCGACCGTGAGGTCGCCAAGCCCGCCACGATGCCTTTCCCACGACCCTGAGAGGAGAACTCGCGATGACGTCGAGACTTCGCTGGCTCACGCTGGCCACCGCTGCCACCCTGGCGCTCGCCGCCTGCGGCAAGAAGGAGCCACCGCCACCGCCCCCCGCCCCGGCGCCCGCGCCCGCGCCCGCGCCGGCACTGGCGCCGGTGGGCGTCATGCTCTCCGCCGTCACGCTCGGCAAGGCGGTCGGCGCCGACAGGAAGGTCAGCGTGCCGACCGAGGTGTTCGCCAAGGGCGACACGATCCACGCCTCGATCGACACCACCGGTGCCGGCTCCGCCACGCTGGTGGCGAAGTGGACCTACACCAGGGACGGCAAGACCGTGCCGGTGAAGGAAGACACCGCCACCATCACGCCGACCGGCCCCGCCGCCACCGAGTTCCACGTCAGCAAGCCCGACGGCTGGCCTGCGGGCGACTACCAGGTCGAGATCCTGCTCGACGGCAAGCCGGTGGCGACCAAGGCGTTCAAGGTGCAGTGACGGCCGGGCGCCGCGGCGGGCCTTGAGAGCCTGTGAGCAATCCCGACGCACCCGCACGACCGCGCCGACCGGCGCCACTCGTCGTTGCAAGTGCTCCTCGCAGCACGAGCTACGGCCGCGCTTTGCGCCTCGATTGGCACCATTTGGGGCGCCCGCTCGGGCGCGCCGGAATTACTCACAGGCCCCGAGCGCCGCGCCTTCAGGCGCTCGAGTCCGGTGCTGGCGAACGGTCGGCGAGCATGGCCACCGGCACCGTCAGCGCGACGATCGCGGCCACCGGGGCGATCCACATCCACGGGGCGTGGGCGACGAAGGTGAAGCCGTTGGCTGCCAGCTGGCCGAGACTGGTGACCGAGGGGTCACCCAGGCCGACGAAGGCGAGCGCCGCCTCCGACACCAGCGCGCCGCCGAACAGGATGCCGCTGGCGGCGAGCGCCGGCGTCAGCGCGTGCGGCAGCATGTGCACACGCCCCACGCGCCAGGGCGAGGCGCCGAGCGCGCGCGCGGCGAGCACGAACTCGCGCTCGCGCAGGCGTGCCGCCTCCACGCGCACGAGGCGCGCCACCAGCGGCCAGCGGCCGAGGCCGAGCACGAGCACCAGCGCGGGCAGCGAGCCGCCGAACACCGCCGCGACCAGGATCGCGACGACCAGCGTCGGCAGGCTGGCCACGATGTCGGCGCTACGCATCAGCAAGTCGTCGGCCAGCGCCGGGCCGAGCCCGGCCGCCAGGCCGACCGTGATGCCGATCGCCAGCGCGAGGCCGGTCACGCCGAGGCCGACCGCGAGCGAGGTGCGCATCCCGCGCAGCACCTCGCGCAGCAGGTCGCGGCCGAGGTCGTCGGTGCCGAGCAGATGGGCGAGGCCCGGAGGCAGGAACGGCCCGGCGGCGGCGCCGGCGGTGTGGTCGCCCGCGGACACGGGCAGCCCGATCGCCAGCAGCGCCACCAGCAGGGCCGTCGGCGGCATCGGCAACCCATGCAGCATGGCGATCGATGCAGTGATCGCTGCGTTGATCGGGCTGCCGGGCCGCCGCGCCGCAAGCCGGCCGCGGCGTGGTCGCCGGTCGATCGATCCAGGGGCCGACCCGCGCTTCATGACGCAGCTCGCGCCACCCGTGGATCGAGCGAGGCCGCAATCGCGTCGACGGCCACGTTGACCGCCACCACGACCGCGCAGGTGACGACGACGATGCCGGTCACCGTGGGAATGTCGCGCGCCAGCGCCGAGGTGACGACGAGCCGGCCGAGCCCGGGAAGCGCGAACAGCGTCTCGAGCACCACCGAGCCGCCGACGATGGCGCCGAAGCGCCAGCCGATCAACGTCAGCAGCGGCAGCGCCGCATTCGGCAGCGCGTGGCGGCGCCGCGCTTCGCGCTCGCTCAGCCCCTTGGCGAGTGCGGTGGCGATATAGGGCTGGCGCAACTCCTCGGCGACGCGCGCGCGCGCCAGCAGAGCGACGAAGGCGCATTGCAGCAGCGCTAGCGCGAGCACCGGCAGCGTGAGCCGCCAGGCCATCGCGGCCCAGAGGTCGACGCCCGTCGCATCGCTCCGTGCGTCGACCAGCCCCTGCACCGGAAACCAGCCCAGACCGAGCGCGAAGACGAGCACGAGCAGCTGCGCCACCACGTAGCTCGGCACCGCGTGCAACCCGGCCAGGGCCCCGGCCACCCAGCGCGACCCGCGTCGCGGTCCGGCCGCTGCCAAGCCGAGTGCGATGCCGGCGGCACTGGCCAGCAGCAGCGCTGGCAGCATCAACGCCAGCGTGACCGGCGCGCGCTCGGCGATCAGCCTCGCCACCGGCACCTGCGCGCGGTACGAGAGGCCGAGGTCGCCGCGCGCCAGCCTGCGGAGCCACTCGACGTAGAGCACCGGCAGAGGCCGGTCCAGCCCGTAAGCACGCGTGACCTCCTCGAGGTGCCCCGGCGCGCCATGCTCGCCGCCGAGCGCCACCGCCGGCCCGCCGGGGGCCAGGTGCACGAGCAGGAAGCCGAGGCTGGCGGCAAACCAGACCGCCACCGCGCCGAGCAGGGCGCGTCGAAGCACCAGGCCAAGAAGGGCCCGGCGAATCACCAGGCCGGGCAGGTGGCTGTGCATGCCCATGAGTGTGCGCAAGCGACGCTTCGGGTCGAAGCTTGCTGCGGGTGCCGGCTCAGCGCCGGCGCCAGGCCGTCTCGGCGAACTGGCTCGACCAGGGCGCGAAGTCGGCGAGGTCGTCGCGCCAGGCGGCGCTGAAGTCGGTCTCCACCAGCCACCAGTAAGGCAGTTGCGCGGCGATGCGCCGCTGCGCCGCCCGGTAGGCCTCGCCGCGTGCCGCCAGGTCGCTGGTCGAGCCGGCATGGTCGAACAGGCGGTCGACCTCGACGTCGCGGAACGCAGCCGCGTTGGAGAAAGGCACCGGGCCGATCGCGCTCGAGTGCACCATCCGGCGCACGCCGATCTCGGGGTCGGTGCCGTGGCAGTACGAGATCAGCGCAAGGTCGAAGTCGCGCTGCGTGAACACTGCCGGCACGAACGCGGCCGGGTCGAGCAGCTTGACGCGCAGCCCGATGCCGACCGCCGCGAGCTGCTGGCGTAGCAGGTCCGAGTAACGCGCGAAGGCCGGGAAGTGCAGCAGGTCGAAGGTGGTGCGCGTGCCGTCGGCGCCGCGCGCCAGGCCGGCGTCGTCGAGCAGGCGGTTGGCCTGCGCGGCATCGAGCCGCCAGCCGTCGAGCGCGCCCGGCAGGTGGGCCCAGGCGATGCCGCTCGCGATCGGTGCTGCCGCCACGCGGCCCTGGTCGAAGGCGACGAGCTTCAGGATCTGCACGCGGTCGATCGCGTGCGCGAAGGCCTGGCGCACGCGCAGGTCGCCGGTGCGCTGCCGCTCGAGGTTGAAGGCGAGCGTCATGATGCAATTCGCGCCACCCGCCGCGGCGCGCGTGTCGACCACGGTGACCGGCTGACCCTTCAGGCGCTGCAGGTCGAGCGCCGAGACGCGCTGCAGCACGTCCACCTCGCCGGCGAGCAGCGCGTTGACCTGCGTATTGGCGTTCGGCAGCACGCGGAACACCAGCCGGTCCAGGCGCGGCAGGCCGGACTTGAAGTACTCGGCATTGCGCAGCAGCACCACCTGCTCGTCGCGCCGATAACTGTCGAAGCGGAACGGCCCGGTACCCACCGGCTTCAGGTTCACGGGGTTCTGATTCGGGTCGCTGCCGGCGTAAAGGTGCCGGGGCAGGATCGGCGCCTCGGTCACGTCGAGCTGGCGCAGCAGTGCCGGATGCGCCCGCTGCAGCAGGAAGACGACCGTCTTCGCGTCCGGCGTCTCGATCGCCTTCACAGCCGGTGCGAGCCCGGCGCGCGTGCGGGCGTGGAAGCGGAACAGCAGCTCCTCGAAGCTGAATTTGACGTCGGCCGAGCTGAAGGGCTGGCCGTCGTGCCAGCGCACGCCCTCGGCGAGGCGGAAGGTGACGCGCCGGCCGTCGGGCGCCACCTCCCAGGATCGCGCCAGGTCGGGTTGCGGGTGGCCGTCGCGGTCGAGCGCGACGAGTCCGTTGAACATCGACCCCGCCACCGCGTGCAGCGGGCCGGCGGTCGAGATCGCGGGGTTCAGGTGCCCGGGGTCGCCGGCCACGGCCACCACCGCGGCGCCGCCGCGGCGCGGCGTCTCGCTGGCCTGGGCGAACGCGCTGGCGGGCAGGGTCGCCAGGGCGGCCAGTGTGACGGACGCGACGAAGACGGGCGACAGGGTGGTCCGCAAAGTGGCCGACTGGGGAGTCGTCAGCAACATCGCCAAGGTGGCGGCAAGCCTGTTGGCGAACGTGTGGCACCGCTGCATCCGGGCTCCCATCGTATGAATATATGGCCTTTCGTATGATAGGTCGGAAACCGAAGCCGACCCCATGTACCCGACCGCGCAGCCCGCCCTCGACCGCCAAGCGGAGTTCTGGGATACACGCGCCTGCGACTACCCCGATCCGCGCAACCCGGCGCAGCGTGCGCAGATGCAGCGGCGGCTGCTGCAGTGGCCGGCGTCGGCGCGGCTAGCGGCGGGGCAGCAGGTGCTCGATGTCGGCGCCGGTACCGGCGCCCTTTCGCTCGCTGCCGTCGAGGCCGGGGCGGTGGTGACCGCACTCGACGTCTCGGCGGCGATGCTCGGGCGGCTGCGAGAGGTCGTCGCGCCGGCGAAGGTGACCCTGGTGCAGGGCGACTGGCGCAGCATCGATGTCGACGCCGCCAGCTGGCGCGGCGCCTTCGACCTCGTCGCTGCGCAGATGGTGCCGAGCCTGCGCGAGCCGGCCGACTTCGAGCGCATGAGCGCGTGCAGCCGCGGCGCGTGCGTCTTCGTCGGCTGGGGGCGCGAGCGGCACGATCCCTGGCTCGAGGCCGCGTTCGCCGCGCAGGGCGTGCCGTGGGAGGTGCCCGCGGGCGTGCCGCTGGCGGCGCAATGCCTGCGCGAGATCGGGCTCGCCCGGGCCTCGGGCCTGGCGCCCGTCTACTGGCGCGAGGCCTGGGAGCGCGCTCGTCCGCGCGACGTGGCGCTGCGCGATGCGGTCGATCACCTCACGGTGCGCGGCGCAGTCGTCGATGTCGAGCGGCTGCGCCAGGAGCTCGCGCGCTTCGCGGCCGGCGACGTGATCGTCGACCGTTGCGAGGTCGAGATCGGGCTGCTCGCGTGGCGGGGCACAGGGAGTTCGAGGCTCGTCCACCGTTGCCGCAGCCCGTAGGCGGGTGGGTGCTTCGAAGGCTGGGAGTCTTTCGGCGTTCAGTGGGGCCGGGGTCGCCGGGCCGCGTCACCACCAGGGCCTCGGCGCTCGAGGCCTTCTCGCGGCGGTCGATGGCCACGCCTTCCATCGGTGGCAGCGCGAACCCGCCAGCGGGCCGATACTATCGGCTGCCGGCGCCGCAGCCGGACGCCCACCGCGGCCGCACCGGCCGTCGTCGGGACGCCGGGTGGCGTACGGCAGCATCGACGAAGGGAACCCCATGCCACACGACCGTGCAGGACAGCCCGCGCAGCCCGCGGACTTGATCGACGTTGCCCACCTGGTCACCGCCTACTACACCACCCGGCCCGACATGGCCGACCCCGGCCAGCGGGTCGCCTTTGGGACGTCGGGCCACCGCGGCTCGAGCCTGAACGGCGCGTTCACCGAGACGCATATCGTCGCCACCACGCAGGCGATCTGCGAGTACCGCGCCGTGCTGGGCATCGCCGGCCCGCTGTTCCTCGGCCGTGACACCCACGGGCTGTCGGAGCCGGCCTGGGCCTCGGCGCTGGAAGTGCTGGCCGCCAACGGCGTCGCCACGCGGATCGACGACCGCGGCCGCTACACGCCGACCCCCGCGATCTCGCACGCCATCCTGCGCCACAACCGCGGCCGAGCGGCCGACGACCGCGGCCGCGCCGACGGCGTCGTCGTGACGCCGTCGCACAACCCGCCGGCCGACGGCGGCTTCAAGTACAACCCGCCGCATGGCGGGCCGGCCGACACCGACGCGACGAAGTGGATCGAGAACCGGGCCAACGAGCTGATCGGCTCCGGGCTGTCGGGCGTGCGGCGCGTTCCGCTGGCGCGCGCGCTGGCTGCCGGCACGACCGAGCGCCACGACTACCTGGGCCACTACGTCGACGACCTGCCTTCGGCGTTGAACCTGGCGGCGATCCGCGGGGCCGGCGTGCGCATCGGCGCAGACCCGCTCGGCGGCGCGAGCGTCGACTACTGGGGCGAGATCGCCACCCGCCACGGGCTCGACCTCACCGTGGTCAACCCGCTGGTCGACGCGACCTGGCGCTTCATGACGCTCGACTGGGACGGCAAGATCCGCATGGACTGCTCGTCGCCTTCCGCGATGGCCGCGCTGATCGCCAACCGCGGCGCGTACCAGGTCTCGACCGGCAACGACGCCGACGCCGACCGCCACGGCATCGTCACGCCCGATGGCGGGCTGATGAACCCGAACCACTTCCTCGCCGTCGCGATCCAGTACCTGTTCTCGCACCGCCCCGGCTGGGGCGCGAATGCGGCGATCGGCAAGACCCTCGTCTCGTCGTCGATGATCGACCGCGTGGCCGCGGCACTGGGCCGGCGGCTGCTGGAGGTGCCGGTCGGCTTCAAGTGGTTCGTGCCCGGGCTGCTCGACGGCTCGGTCGGCTTCGGCGGCGAGGAGAGCGCGGGGGCGTCGTTCCTGCGCCAGGACGGCACGGTGTGGACGACCGACAAGGACGGCATCCTGCTCGCGCTGCTGGCCTCGGAGATCCTGGCCGTGACCGGCAAGTCGCCGAGCGAGCATTACGCGGCGCTCACCGCGGTGCACGGCAATGCGGCCTACGCCCGCGTCGACGCCGCCGCCACGCGCGAGCAGAAGGCCGTGCTCGGCAAGCTCGCGCCCGAGCAGGTCAAGGCGACCGAGCTCGCCGGCGAGCCGATCACGGCCAAGCTGACCCAGGCAAGCGGCAACGGCGCGGCCATCGGCGGCCTCAAGGTCTGCACGAGCAGCGCGTGGTTCGCGGCCCGGCCTTCCGGCACCGAGGACGTCTACAAGATCTACGCCGAATCGTTCCGCGGGCCCGAGCACCTCGCACAGGTTCAAGCCGCGGCCAAGGCGCTGGTCGACTCGGTGCTCTGAAGCGGCCGGCGGGGCCGGGCTACCGGGGGGGGGCCGGGAAGGCCCGCACGACCGGCGGGGCGCGGCCGCCCACGAGGCGGTGCGCGCACGCCTCGCCCGCCGTCTTGCAGGCTCTCAGGCTCTCAGGCTCTCAGGCTGCGCCTTCGAAGAACCCGTCCATCAGCCGCTCGATCCACTCTTCGGCGTCGTGGTCGGAGAGCATCAGCGCGCCCAGCGCTCCATCGCCGCCCTTGCACCACTCGTTGCTGCCGTGCAGCCCCGCGAAGGTCTGGATCGCGCGCTCGGCGAGCAGCCCCATGCCGATCAGCTGCGCCACCGGCTCGGGCACCTTGGGGTCGTGGAAGACGGCGTAGTCGTGGTGCAGGCGGATGGCCAGGCAGATCGTCTGCGAGACGCCCCAGCTGCGGGCCATCAATGCGCCTACGAGGGCGTGGTCGGTGTCGTGCGCCTGCTGCTCGATGTGGGTGAACGAGCCCGCGGGCTCGCCGTTGGCGGCCTGCAAGGTGCGGCCATAGTCCGGGAAGCGCTGCAGCAGCAGCGGGATGCCGACATCGCAGAACAGGCCGAAGGTCTGCGCCACGTCCACGCCGACGTGGATTCCGCGCAGCCGGCGCGCCAGCGTGCTCAGCGCCCACGAGCGCTTGGCCGAGACGTCCCAGAAGCGGGTGAGCTGCGGGCCGTCGGTGCGCAGCGCCTTGCGCATCACCAGCCCCGTGACCAGGACGCCGATCTGCCTGAGGCCGAGCAGCTGCACCGCCTGGCCCAGCGTCTCGGCGCGGCGGGTGAGTGCATAGGCCGGCGAGTTGGCCACCCTCAGCACGGCGGCCGTGAGGGCCACGTCCGTGGCCACGATGCGCGCGATCCGCGCCGGATCCGGATCCTCGAGCGCCATCTCGGCGGCGATGTCGGCCAGCATCTGCGGCCGCGGCGGCACGCCCATGTTGCGCACGAGGGCGTCGACGCCGGGATCGGCGAGCTGGAGCTCGGCTTGCTGGGCTGACAAGGCAACGGGCATGGGGGCGGCGATCCGTCGGCAGCGCTCGTGCCGGGTTATCGGCCGGTGCGCGCCGGAATGAACCCATGCCCCGCTTCGTGCGCCAGTGCCCGCTGCGGCCGACCTACCAGGCGTGACGGGCCGGGCGTGCCCAGGCGGTGGTGCGACGCGGGGCCCGGGCGTCGATCAGCCCGCCCGCCACTCCTAACGGGCCGGGCAGGTTGCCGCAACGGCGCACCCGGCTCAGGTTGTTCGTCCAGCTGCCGCCTTCCATGTGGAAACGCCCGTCCTCGTGCGCGAGCGCATCGATCACCTCGGCGAGCCGCGCCGCGCCGTCGCCGGGCTGCATGCGTGCCCAGATCCGTTGCTGGAACAGCGGCTGGATCGCCGGCAGGTCCTGCTCGGAGACGCCGGCGGCCCGGAGATGCTCCAGATACTCGGTGGCGGTCGTCAGCGGCACGTCGCTGCCCGCGGCCTCGTGCACCACCTGCCGGTACTTGGGCGGGAACTCGTTCATCATCACGCCGCCGTTCTCGCCGTCGGCGATCTGCGTCACGAGCGGCGGCAACGGGCGGTCGGCCAGGCGGCCGGCGAGTGGCGGGCGGCCGAGGCTCCTTGCCTCGTACCAGGGCTGCATCTGGCCGACGAGCTTGGTGTCCGAGCCCTGGGTCCTGACGATCTCGACGATGCTCGCCTCGGCACCCGCGGAGTTGCGGCAGACGAGCCGCTGCGGCAGGTGCGGTGCGGCGCAGGCTGTGCCCGTCCAGCCGATCCAGCGCGCCGTGCCGATCGTCGGCACTGCGCCGGCCGAGGCTGGGCGCACCCCCGAGCGAGGAGCTGGCTGTCTCGCCATGCAGCAGCCGACCGGTCGCGAGTCCGGACGCCGGCGAGATGACGTGCACCACGGGCAATGCCAGCAGCAGGGGAACAGCAGCAGTGCGGCCTGCACCGGGCACGCGGCGCCGGCCAGGGCAGCCGCGACAAGCGTGCAGCGCCGCAGTCCGTGCCGCACACCGAAGTTCCTGGATGCATGAAGCGCAGTCGATGTGCCGGCTTCGTGGGGCGTCATCGTTCGGGACATGGGCGTTCTCCTGGGTGGGAGTGGACTGTTGAGATGGCTCCCTCGGCAAGGGGCCAAGTCCGCGAAGGCCCCCCAGATGGAGCGCACACCCAGTGTTGCTTGGATCGATGACGCACGAAGGTCGGGCTGCGCGGTGGCGGATGGTCTGTTCGATGCAGGCTGAATGGCCCGGTTCGCCCTGGAACCGGCGGCGAGAACTCGGCGGCACCTCTTCACGCCCGTCAGGACACGAGCTGGTCGTACGGCGTGGCTGCGGCAGCCAGGTGCCAGCACACGAGCATGCGCCCGCCCAGCGTGTTCGCCACCTGCCGCACCTCCGTCGGCGTCGCCTCCCGCGACCGCGCGGCGCGAAGCGCGCGCCTCTCAGTAGTCGTAGGTCACGATGTCCTTCGCCCGCCGGCAGATCTCGCGGCCGTAGTCGGTCCACTGGCCCTGGCCCCAGTAGCGGTAGCAGCTGGTCTGCGAGGCGAGCAGGTGCAGCAGGGCGTTGCGGTAGCGGCGCTCGTGCGTCGGCATCCCGCGCCGGGTGACCCTGGCGTCGAAAAGCGCGCTCGCCTCCTCCATCGGGCCGAGCAGGTTCTCGTAGCCGCGCACCCAGCTCAGGTTGTTCGTCCAGCTGCCGCCTTCCATGTGGAAACGCCCGTCCTCGTGCGCGAGCGCATCGATCACCTCGGCGAGCCGCGCCGCGCCGTCGCC
>WBZP01006244.1_pt1 | contig 11846 bp, 12 predicted proteins | sample 5204301 | NCBI WGS metagenome assembly WBZP01 (sample SAMN12412401, study PRJNA552823) | activated sludge metagenome | isolation source: activated sludge from nitrification reactor of wastewater treatment plant... | place: USA: Pennsylvania | collected 2017
GGATCACCTTGCTTACGGCCGGATGCAGGCGCGGGATGTCGGCGAAGCCCTCCTCCACCACCCAGTCGATGCACGCCTGTGGAAAGCGCGCGCGGATGTCGCTCGCCACGGGCAGGTTGTGCACGACATCGCCGAGGGAGGAGGTCTTGACGAGGAGGACCGAGCGCATTGTCGATTAGAATGTGCGCCTGAAAACGGAATTATAAGCCATGCCTTCCCGGGAACCCGACGCATGAAAGTCCTCATCACCGGCGCCGCCGGCTTCATCGGCATGCACGTCGCCCAGCGCCTGCTCGCGCGCGGCGACTCGGTCGTCGGCATCGACAACCTGAACGACTACTACGACGTCGCCCTGAAGGAGGCGCGCCTCGCGCAGCTGGCCGGACGGCCGGGCTTCCGCTTCGTCCGCCTCGACATCGCCGACACCGCCGGCGTCGCCGCCCTCTTCGAAAAGGAAGCCTTCGACGGCGTCGTCAATCTCGCCGCCCAGGCCGGCGTGCGCTATTCGCTGATCAACCCGCATGCCTACGCCCAGTCGAACCTGGTCGGTTTCGTGAACCTGCTCGAGGGCTGCCGCCAAGGCAAGGTGAAGCATTTCGTGTATGCCAGCAGCTCCAGCGTCTACGGCGGCAACACCAAGATGCCCTTCTCGGAGCACGACAGCGTCGACCATCCGGTCAGCCTGTACGCCGCCACGAAGAAATCCAACGAGCTGATGGCCCACACCTACAGCCACCTCTTCGGCCTGCCCACCACCGGCCTGCGCTTCTTCACCGTGTATGGCCCCTGGGGGCGGCCGGACATGGCGCTGTTCCTGTTCACCAAGGCCATCCTCGAGGGCAGGCCGATCGACGTCTTCAACCACGGAAAAATGCAGCGCGACTTCACCTACATCGACGACATCGCCGAGGGCGTGGTGCGCGTGCTCGACCGCCCGGCTGCACCCGATCCGGCCTTCGTCAAGGACGCGCCCGATCCCGCCACCAGCTGGGCGCCCTACCGTATCTACAACATCGGCAACCACCAGCCGGTGGAGTTGATGGCCTATATCGAGGCACTGGAGGAAGCGCTCGGCAGGAAGGCGGAGAAGAACTTCCTGCCCATCCAGGCGGGCGACGTGCCGGCCACCTACGCCGACACCGCCGAGCTGCATGCCGCCACCGGCTTCGCTCCGGCGACGTCCGTGGCCGAGGGGGTGCGCCGTTTCGTCGAGTGGTACCGTGGCTATTTCCGCGTTTAGCCGAACTTGCCCAAACCACTGATAACGTGCTAGATTCCCGTCCGTTCAACAATTGAACGGACTATCGTGACCCCCAGGGAAGCTGCCCATTACCGCGTTCTGCGCCTGATCGAGGACCAGCCCGAGATCAGCCAGCGCGAGCTCGCCCGCGCCCTCGGCGTGAGCCTCGGCAAGACGCACTACCTGATGAAGGCCCTGCTCGAGAAGGGCCTGGTCAAGGCCAACAACTTCCGCCGCAGCGACAACAAGCTGGCCTATGCCTATCTGCTAACCCCGAGCGGCATCGCCGCGAAGCTGGAACTGACGCGCGCCTTCCTGCGGCTGAAGGAGGCCGAATACCAGGCGGCGCGCTCGGAGATCGATCGCCTGCGCCGCGAGCTGGAAACGACGACAGGGAGGGAAGGATGAGCGCTCCCGGCCCCACCGTCGCCGTGATCGGCCTCGGCTATGTCGGCCTGCCGCTGGCCGTGGCCTTCGGCAGGAAGTTCCGCACCATAGGCTACGACCTGTCCGAAGAGAAGGTCGCCGCCTACCGTCGCCACGTCGACCCGACCGGCGAGGTGCGCGAGGACGAACTGCGCGCCGCGTCGGGGCTCGAGTGCACCAGCGATCCGCGCCGCATCGCGGAGGCTGACTTTATCGTCGTGGCCGTGCCGACGCCGGTGGATGCGGCGCACAATCCCGACCTGGGCCCGCTCACTTGCGCCGCCGAAACCGCCGGCCGCCACATGAAGACCGGCGCGACGGTGGTCTTCGAGTCGACGGTCTATCCGGGCGCCACCGAGGAAGTCTGCGTTCCCGTCCTGGAGAAATTCTCCGGCATGAAGTGGAAGACGGGCTTCCATGTCGGCTATTCGCCCGAGCGCATCAACCCCGGCGACCGCGAGCACACCCTGGCGCGCGTGGTGAAGGTCGTCGCGGGCGACAGCGCCGAGACATTGGAGAAGGTGGCCACCCTCTATGGCGCCATCGTCGAGGCCGGCATCCACCGCACCTCGAGCATCATGGTGGCGGAGGCGGCCAAGGTCATCGAGAACACCCAGCGCGACCTCAACATCGCGCTCATGAACGAGCTGGCCATCATCTTCGGCAAGCTCGGCATCGACACGACGGAAGTGCTCGAGGCCGCCGGCACGAAATGGAACTTCCTCAAGTTCAGGCCCGGCCTCGTCGGTGGCCACTGCATCGGCGTCGACCCCTACTACCTCACCTACAAGGCGGAGACGCTCGGCTACCACCCGCAGGTGATCCTCGCCGGGCGGCGCATCAACGACGGCATGGGCAAGTACGTTGCCGAACAGACCGTCAAGCGCATGGCGCGGGCCGGCAGTGCCGTTGCCGGCGCTCGCGCCGTGGTGCTGGGGCTGACTTTCAAGGAGAACTGCTCCGACTTGCGCAACTCCCGCGTGCCGGACATCGTGCGTGAACTGCAGGGGTTCGGCGTCGAGGTGTCGGTGCACGATCCTCTGGCCGATGCCGGCGAGGCGATGCGCGAGTACGGCATTCTCCTGCGGCCATGGGCGGAGCTGCCGCAGGCCGACGCGGTCGTGGTTGCCGTGGCGCACGATGTCCTGCGTCAGGATGGCGCGGTGCGTGTGGCGGCCTTGCTGAAGCCGGGCGGCGTCGTTGCCGACGTCAAGGCCTGCCTCGACGCCGAAGCGTTGCGCGCCGCGGGGCTGGAGGTATGGCGCTTGTGAAGCCGCAAAGCACCAATACCGTCTGGCACCACGCTACCGTTACCCGTGCGCGCCGGGAGCGGGCAAACGGGCACAGGTCCGCCGTGCTTTGGTTCACGGGGCTCTCGGGTGCCGGCAAGTCCACCATCGCCCACGCCACCGAGGAGCGCCTGCACCAGCTGGGCTGCCGGACCTACGTGCTGGATGGCGACAACGTGCGCCACGGCCTGTGCGGCGACCTCGGCTTCTCCATCGAAGATCGGCACGAGAACATCCGCCGCATCGGCGAGATGGCGAAGCTCTTCGCCGACGCCGGCATCGTCACCCTGACGGCCTTCATCTCGCCGCTGCGCGCCGACCGCGACCGCGTGCGCCGCCTGGCGGGGAACGATTTCATCGAGGTCTACTGCCGCTGTCCCATCGAGGTCTGCGAGGCGCGCGACGTCAAGGGCCTCTACAAGAAGGCGCGCACCGGCGAGATCAAGGACTTCACCGGGGTGTCCTCCCCTTACGAGGAGCCGGACAGCCCGGAACTGACGCTCGACAGCGGCCGCATGACGATCGAGCAGAGCGTGGACGCGGTGATGGCCTTTCTGCGCGCGCGCGGCATCGTTTCCTGCCGGGACAAGGAGAAAGAAGCATGAAGGCTGTGATTCTGGCGGGCGGGCTCGGCACCCGCATCTCCGAGGAAACCCACCTGAAGCCCAAGCCCATGATCGAGATCGGCGGAAAGCCGATCCTCTGGCACATCATGAAGCTCTACTCGCACCACGGCGTGCACGACTTCGTCATCTGCTGCGGCTACAAGGGCTACCTGATCAAGGAATACTTCGCCAACTACTTCCTGCACATGTCCGACGTCACCTTCGACATGGAGCACAACCGCATGGAGGTGCACCAGCGCAAGGCCGAGCCGTGGCGGGTGACGCTGGTGGACACCGGCGAGGACACGATGACCGGCGGGCGCCTCAAGCGCGTGGCCGACTACGTGCGCGGCGAGCAGGCGTTCTGCTTCACCTATGGCGACGGCGTCGCCGACATCGACATCACGCGCGAAATCGCCTTCCACAAACAGCATGGAAAGTGGGCGACCGTCGCCGCCGTGCAGCCGCCCGGCCGCTACGGCGCGCTGCAAATGGCGGGGGAGCGCGTCGCCGGCTTCAGCGAGAAGCCGCGCGGCGACGGCGGCCTCATCAACGGCGGCTTCTTCGTGCTGTCGCCGGAATGCCTCGACCTCATCGAGGGCGATCACACCAGTTGGGAGGGTGAGCCGCTGGCGCGCCTGGCCGAGTTGAGCCAGTTGATGGCCTTTGCGCACCAGGGCTTCTGGCAGCCGATGGACACCCTGCGCGAGAAGAACCTGCTCGAGTCGCTCTGGGATTCCGGCAGGGCGCCATGGAAAGCATGGGCATGAATACGGAGTTCTGGCGCGGCAGGCGCGTCTTCCTCACCGGCCACACCGGCTTCAAGGGCGGCTGGCTCTCGCTCTGGCTGGCCGAGCTGGGCGCGGACGTGCACGGCTACGCGCTGGCGCCGCCGACCGAGCCGAACTTCTTCACCGTCGCCGGCGTGGAAAAGCGACTCGCCTCTAGCATCATCTCCGACATCCGCGATGCCGTTGCGCTTGGACGCGCCATGCAGTCAGCGCGCCCCGAGGTCGTGCTGCACCTGGCCGCGCAGCCGCTGGTGCGCCAGTCCTATGCCGAGCCGGCCGAGACCTTCGCGGTGAACGTCATGGGCACGGTCAACCTGTTCGAAGCCGTGCGGCGGACACCCGGCGTGAAGGCCGTGGTGAACGTCACCACCGACAAATGCTACGAGAACCGCGAGTGGGTCTGGCCCTACCGCGAGAACGAGGCGCTCGGCGGGCACGATCCCTATTCGGGCAGCAAGGCCTGCTCCGAGCTCGCCACCGCCGCCTGGCGCCGTTCCTTCCTCGATGCCGCCGGCGTGCAGCTCGCCAGTGCGCGCGCCGGCAATGTCATCGGCGGCGGCGACTGGGCCGCCGACCGTCTCGTGCCGGATTTCCTGCGCGCGCTCGATGCCGGCAGGCCGCTCACGGTGCGCTCGCCGCTGGCAACGCGCCCCTGGCAGCACGTGCTCGAGCCCCTCTCCGGCTACCTCATGCTGGCGGAAAAATTGTGCGCCGAGGGCGCGGCCTTCGCCGAGGCCTGGAACTTCGGACCCGACGAGGCCGATGCGCGACCGGTGCAATGGATCGTCGAAACGCTCTGCGCCCGCGTGCCCGGCGCCCGCTGGCAGCACGAGGCGGCGCGGCAGCCGCACGAGGCGCATACCCTGCGCCTCGACAGCGCCAAGGCGCACGCGCGCCTCGGCTGGCGCCCGCGCTGGGGCCTGCCGCGGGCGCTGGAGGCGACCCTCGACTGGCACCGGGCCTGGAAGCAGGGCGCGGACATGGCCGACTTCAGCCTGCGCCAGATGCGCGATTTCTCCGCGGCGGAAGGCCGGGCGTGAACAGCCGTTTCGACATCCTCGCCACGCCCATCGCCGGCCTGCACGTCCTGCAGCGCAAGCCGATCGGCGACAGCCGCGGTTACCTGGAGCGGCTGTTCTGCATGGAGGATCTGCAGGCGCTCGTTGCGGACAAGCGCATCGAGCAGGTCAACCACACGCTGACGGCCGGCCGCGGCACGGTGCGCGGCCTGCATTTCCAGCATCCGCCCCACGCCGAAACGAAGTTCGTGCACTGCCTGCGCGGCGAGGTCTTCGATGTCGCCGTCGACCTGCGCCGCGGCTCGCCCACCTTCCTGCACTGGCATGCCGAGGTGCTGAGCGCCGGCAACCACAGGACCTTCGTCATTCCGGAGGGTTTTGCCCACGGCTTCCAGACGCTCGCCGAGGACTGCGAGATGCTCTACTTCCATACCGCCGCCTGGCGGCAGGAGGCCGAAGGCGGGCTCCATGCCGGGGATCCGCGGCTCGCCATCCGCTGGCCGCTGCCCGTCGCCGGCCTGTCGCCGCGCGACGCCGCATTTCCGCCGCTGGGCGCCGACTTTGCAGGGGTGGCGCCATGAAGTGCCGCCACTGCGCCGTCCCGCTGGGACTGACTTTTCTGGACCTGGGCAGCGCGCCGCCGTCGAACGCCTATCTCACCGAACCGGCCCTGCACGCCCCGGAGAAGTGGTTCCCGCTGCGCGTGCTGGTATGCGAACAGTGCTGGCTGGCGCAGACAGAGGACTTCGCCCGGGCGAACGAACTGTTCGACGCCGAATACGCCTACTTCAGCGGCTTCTCCAGCTCCTGGCTCGCGCACTGCGAGCGCTACGTCGCCGACATGAGCGCGCGCTTCGCGCTCGGCGGGGACAGCCACGTCGTCGAGGTCGCCGCCAACGACGGCTACCTGCTGCAGTACGTCAGGGCGCGCGGCATTCCCTGCACCGGCATCGAGCCCACCGCCAGCACCGCCGCCGCCGCGCGCGCCAGGGGCATTCCGATCGTCGAGGATTTCTTCGGCGCGCGCCTGGCGCGGACGCTGGCTGCGGAAGGCAAGCAGGCGGACCTGATGGCGGCCAACAACGTGCTCGCCCACGTGCCGGACATCAACGACTTCGCCGCCGGTTTTGCCATCCTGCTCAAGCCGCAGGGCGTGGCGACCTTCGAGTTCCCGCACCTGATGCGGCTGGTTGAGGAGAACCAGTTCGACACCATCTACCACGAGCACTTCTCCTACCTGTCGCTCGGCACCGTCTGCCGCATCCTCGACGCCGCCGGCCTGTCGGTTTTCGACGTCGAGGAATGGCCCACCCATGGCGGCAGCCTGCGCGTCTTCGCGCAAAGGGCCGACGGAGGGCGGCAGCCGCGAAGCGAACGCGTCGATGCGCTGCTCGGGCGGGAGGCCGCGGCCGGCATGCTCGGCGCCGGTTTCTACGCCGGCTTCCAGGCGCGGGCGGACAAGGTAAAGAACGATTTCCTCGCCTTCCTGCTGCAGATGAAGCGGGAGGGGAGACGAGTCGCCGCCTACGGCGCGGCGGCGAAGGGCAACACCCTGCTCAACTACGCCGGCGTGCGCCCCGACCTGATTCCCTTCGTCGTCGACCGCAACCCGGCCAAGCAGGGCAAGTACCTGCCGGGCAGCCGCATTCCCATCGTCGGCGAGGAGCGGCTGCAGGAGGCGCGGCCGGACTGCATCGTCATCCTGCCTTGGAATCTGCGCGAGGAGGTGATGGCGCAGCTCGACTATGCGAGAGCATGGGGCGCGCGCTTTGTCACCGCGGTGCCGGCGTTGGAGGTGACGCCATGAAAGTTGCCGTCACGGGCGCCTCCGGCTTCGTCGGCCGCGCCGTCCTGGCCGCGCTGTCGCGGCGCGGCATCGCGGCGGTGGCCTGTGCGCGCGTGAATCCCGATGCGCTCGCGGCCACCGGGCACCGGGCCCTCGCGCTGAACCTGCACGAGGCGCCGGCCGATGCCTTCGACCGGCTCGGCCGGCCGGAGGTGCTCATCCACCTCGCCTGGGGCGGCCTGCCCAACTACCGCTCGCTCCACCATGTCGAGTCGGAACTGCCGGCCCAGTATCGTTTTCTCCGCGGCCTCGTCGAGGCCGGGCTTCCGTCGCTGCTCGTCGCCGGCACCTGCTTCGAGTACGGCATGCAGTCCGGGCCGCTGCACGAGGACCTGCCGGCGCGTCCGGAGAACCCCTACGGCTTCGCCAAGGATGCCCTGCGCAGGGAGCTGGAGTTCCTCAAGGCGGCGCAGCCCTTTGCCCTGACCTGGGCGCGCCTCTTCTACCTCCATGGCGAGGGGCAGGCGGAGAGCTCGCTCCTGCCGCAGCTGCGCAAGGCGGTGGCGGCCGGCGAGAATGCGTTCAACATGTCCGGCGGCGAACAGCTGCGCGACTACCTGGCGGTCGACGAGGCCGCCGACCTGCTCGTCGCGCTGGCCGTCGCGCGCCGGGATGCCGGGACGGTGAACGTCTGCTCCGGCCGGCCGGTCTCCGTGCGCCGTCTGGTCGAGGGCTGGATTCGCGACAACGGCTGGCCGATCGGGCTCAACCTCGGCCACTATCCCTATCCCGACTATGAGCCGATGGCCTTCTGGGGCGAGCGTCGCAAGCTGGACGGCATTTTGGGCGGACGATGAACAGGGAACTCTATCGCGCCGAGCAGCTGCCGGTGTTCCAGAACCGCATGTTCCGCAGCGCGCAGGAGGCGACGGCCTGCGCGCGCGGCGACGTCGTGCTGGAGCAGGACGCGCGCACGGGCCTCGTCTTCAACAGCGCCTTCCGCCCGGAGCTGATGCAGTACGACGCCGACTACCAGAACGAGCAGGCCGTCAGCGCCGTCTTCCGCAGCCACCTCGACGAGATCACGCGGATTGCCGAACGGCATTTCCGCGGCGGCAGCCTGATCGAGGTCGGCTGCGGCAAGGGCTTTTTCCTCGAGCACCTGCTGGCACTCGGCTTCGACGTCACCGGTATCGATCCGGCCTACGAGGGCAGCAACCCTCGGGTGATCAAGGGCCGCTTCAGCCGTGCGGCGGGCCTGCGCGCGGCGGGCCTTGTGCTGCGCCACGTGCTGGAGCACATCCCGCAGCCGGCAGAATTTCTCGCCGAGCTGCGCGAAGCGAACGGAGGCGGCGGCACGATTCTCATCGAAGTGCCCTGCCTCGACTGGATCTGCCGCCGTCGCGCCTGGTTCGACATCTTCTACGAGCACGTCAACTACTTCCGGCTCGACGACTTCCGGCGCCTGTTCGGCGACATCCTTGAGGTGGGACACGTCTTCGGCGGGCAATACCTCTACGTGGTGGCCGATCTCGCCTCCCTGCGCGATTCGGCCGAGGGCAGCATCACCCCTTTCGAGTTTCCGCGCGACTTCGCCGCCTCGGCCGGGCGACATGCGGAGCGGATGCGCGCGAAGCAGGCCGCACCGGGCGCGGTGGGCCACTCGGTGGTCTGGGGCGGCGCCTCGAAGGGCGTGATCTTCAGTCTCTTCATGCAGCGCGCGGGCGCGAGGGTCGACTTCGTGGTCGACATCAATCCCGCCAAGCAGGGCAAGTACCTCGCTGCGACTGGCCTGCGCGTTTCCTCCCCGGAGGAAATGCTGCAACAGGCCGCACCGGGATCGGATATTTACGTGATGAACGGCAACTACCTGCCGGAAATCCGACGGATGACCCAAGATCGATTTAATTACACAACGGTGGACCATGAGTGATTTTCAGCAGGAAGTGAAAGACCGGATTGCCGCCAACGCGCAGGACGAGCGCCTCAGGTCGGACGCGGCAGCCTTCATGCGCTCGTCCATAGCGGGCCAGTACTCCTACAATTTCTCCTGGCTCGGGCGCCCGATTATCCAGTACCCGCAGGACATGGTGGCGATGCAGGAGCTGATCTGGTCAATCCAGCCCGACCTGATCATCGAGACGGGCATTGCCCACGGCGGCTCGCTGGTCTTCTCGGCCTCGATGCTGGAACTGAATGCCGCCTGCGGCGGGCCGCAGGATGCGTCGGTGCTCGGTGTGGACATCGATATCCGCCCGCACAACCGGCAGGCGATCGAGGCACACCCGCTATGTCGGCGTATCGAGATGATCCAGGGCTCGAGCATCGCGCCGGACATTGTCGCGCAGGTGAAGGCCCGAGCCGCCGGCAAGCGGCGGATCATGGTGTGCCTCGACAGCAACCACACCCACGGGCATGTCCTGGCCGAACTCGAGGCCTACGCTTCGCTGGTGTCGGTCGGTAGCTATTGCGTCGTTTTCGATACCATCATCGAACACTTGCCGGACGAGGTATTTTCCGACCGACCCTGGAGGCCGGGCGACAACCCGATGACGGCTGTTGGCGAGTTTCTCAGGAAACACCCGGAGTTCGTGCCAGACCCGCAGGTCGACTACAAGCTCATGTTCAGCGTCGCTCCCGGCGGTTATTTGAAACGAATGTCATGAGAGTCGCGCGTACAGCCGGGATGGGGGAGAAAGGGACGACATGGCGCTGAAAATCGGAAAATTCAAGCAATTGGCAAAGCGGCGCCTGTCGCCGAGATGGACATTCTTCTTCAATGTCCTCCGCACCGCCGCAGGGGGCAATTCGGTCTTCATTCCCTTCAAGGCAACCTACAACGAGGACGGACTGGCATGCAACAAGAACATGCCCTTCCTCGACGAGGAGAAATTCCGTACGGCCTATGCCAATGCGGTCGCAAAGGGTCTTTACGTAGACGCCAATATCCGCTGGCGCTGCCACGTGGCCTGCTGGGCCGGAATGATGGCGCTCCGGCTGGGAGGCGATTTCGTGGAATGCGGCGTGAACAAGGGCTTCCTGTCGCATATTCTCATGGAATACCTGGATTTCGACAGCAGCGGCAGGTCCTTCTATCTGGTGGACACCTATCAGGGGTTCGACGGCCGTTACCTGACCTCCATGGAGAGGGAGCGGCTGGTGGGTTTCGCCGCATCGACGGACTCGGGCAAGCCGTGGGAGATGGGCATGTACGAGCCCTGCTATGAAGTGGTCGTCGGCGCCTTTTCCGGCTTCAAGGGGGCCAGGATCGTGAAGGGCGCGGTGCCGGACGTGCTGCCCGAAGTCAGGGCGGAAAGCGTGGCCTATCTCTCGATCGACATGAACTGTGTCGCGCCGGAAATTGCGGCGCTCGAGCACTTCTGGCCGAAAATGCTTGTGGGTGGCGTGGTGCTGCTCGACGACTATGCCTGGCCGGGGCATGAGGAGCAGATGGTCGCCATGGACGACTTCGCGCGCAGGGCCGGCACGAAAATCCTGTGCCTGCCAACGGGGCAGGGCCTGCTGATCAAGCACTGAGCGGCGCATGTCGGCGCTCAAGAGGAACCTCGTCGCCAACGTAGGCGGGCGCGTCTGGGCGGGCCTTGTCGGCCTGGCGTTCATTCCTCTCTACATCCGCTATCTGGGCATCGAGGCTTATGGGCTGATCGGCTTTTTCACGGTCATGCAGGCCTGGCTCGTGCTGCTCGACATGGGCATGACGCCGACCCTGACTAGGGAGATGGCGCGATTCACCAGTGGCGCGCACACGCCGCAGTCGATCAGGGCGCTGTTGCGCAGCCTCGAGTGCGTTGTCATCACGCTTGGCGTGGTCACGGGTTTCGTCATCTGGGCCGCCTCCGGCTGGCTGGCGTCGGACTGGCTGCGCGCCGAGAGGCTGCCGGTCGGTACGGTGGCCCAGGCCATCGCGATCATGGGTGGCGTGGCCGTTCTGCGCCTGATCGAAGGCATATACCGCGGCGCGCTGCTGGGCCTGCAGAAACAGGTCTTCTTCAACGTTGCCTATGCGCTGATCGAGACGGTGCGGGCAGCGGGGGCCGTCGCAGTTCTCGCCTGGCTGTCACCGTCCATCGAGGCCTATTTCGCGTGGCAGGGGCTGGTGTCGCTTGCCGCAGTGGGCGTGTTTGCCGCGGTGACTTATGGGCATCTGCCCGGCGCCGACCTGCCAGCCGGGTTCCTGAGGCAGGCGCTGGGGAGCATCCGGCAGTTTTTGACGGGCATGATGGCCTACATGTTTCTCGCGGTGCTGCAGACCCAGATAGACAAGATCTTTCTTTCCCGTCTGCTCAGCCTAGAGGAATTCGGCTACTATTCCTTGGCCGCCGCGCTGGCCGCCGCGCTGATCGTGTTGATCAACCCGATCACGCAGGCTTTCTTTCCGCGCCTGTCCGAGCTGGTGGCGCGCAGCGAGCAGCGGCAGCTCGTCAGGAGTTACCACGTTGCCGCGCAGCTGGCCACGGTGTTTGCCGCCCCGGCTGCCCTGATCCTGGTGTTCTTCGGCAGGGACCTGCTGTTTCTCTGGTCGGGGGACCGGACGCTGGCGGAAGAGGTGGCGCCCGTCCTTGCATTGCTTGCGGCAGGGACCCTGCTCAACTGCCTGATGCATGTCCCGTTCATCACGCAATTTGCCTACGGCCGCATCGACATTACGGTGAAGACAAATCTCGTCGCG
>WBZP01006245.1_pt1 | contig 11845 bp, 5 predicted proteins | sample 5204301 | NCBI WGS metagenome assembly WBZP01 (sample SAMN12412401, study PRJNA552823) | activated sludge metagenome | isolation source: activated sludge from nitrification reactor of wastewater treatment plant... | place: USA: Pennsylvania | collected 2017
ACGCACCGGCACCACCCCTACCCCTACCCCCGCGCCCGCCCCTGAGCCGGCGTGGTCACCGAACCTCTCACCCAACGAGACACCCAGTGACCACACCGACCCCATCCTGGCCACCGTCACCGCCATCGTCGCCGACATGACCGGCTACCCAGCCGACCTCCTCGACCCCGAACTCGACCTCGAAGCCGACCTCGGCGTCGACACCGTCAAACAAGCCGAAGTCTTCGCCGCCGTACGCGCCCACTACCAACTCGAACGCGACGACAACCTCAAACTCCACGACTTCCCCACACTCCACCACGTCGCCGGCTGGGTCCACCAACGTGTCGACTCCGGCACGACCGCAGACGCCGCCCCGGTGCCGACGGCCGCGCCCGCAGCCGAGCGCCCGGCCGCGCCGGACGTGGTGCATGGCGACCTCGACGCCGTCGACGCCCTGCCTCGCCGGGTTCCGGTGCCGTCCTTGCGTCCGCCCACTGCCCAGTGTCTGCCCACGGGCGTGGTGCTCGACGGTGCCCGGGTCGTGGTGATGGCCGACGAGGGCGGCGTCGCCGAGGCCCTGTCGAAGAAGCTGGCCAAGAGCGGCGCCACCGTGCTGACCCTCCAACCCGGGGTGACCACCGAGGACCTCGCCGCCCGGCTCGCCGAGTGGCAGCAGGAGGCGCCGATCACCGGTGTGTATTGGTTGGCCGCTCTGGACGACGACGGCGATCTAGGCAGCTACGACCTGGCGACTTGGACCGAGGCTCTGCGCCGCAGGGTGAAGAACCTGTACGAGACGATGCGCGCCCTGTACGAGCACAGCCCGTTCCTGGTTGCTGCCACCCGCCTTGGCGGCTACCACGGCTATGACGCCGCCGGGGCCAGCAACCCCCTGGGCGGGGCCGTCACCGGCTTCACCAAGTCCTACAAGAAGGAGCGTCCCGACGCCCTCGTCAAGGCCGTCGACCTGGCGCCCAGCCGCAAGACCGCGGCGATCGCCGACCAGTTGGTCGACGAGACGCTGGCCGACCCCGGCTGCGTCGAGATCGGCCGTGTCGACGACCGGCGCTTCGGCGTGGCCTTCGTCGAGCAGCCGTTCCCGGGCCGTGACGCGCACGGCCAGCCGGTCCCCGGCCTCGGCATGCCGCTGAACGCCGAGTCGGTCCTGCTGGTCACCGGCGCGGCCGGCAGCATCGTGTCGGCCATCACCGCCGACCTGGCCGCGGCGTCCGGCGGAACCTTCCATCTGCTGGACCTGACCCCGACGCCCGACCCGGTCGACCCGGACCTGGCTGCGTTCCGCAGCGACAAGGACGCCTTGAAGGCGTCGATCGCGGCGCGCATGAAGGCAGCCGGGGATCGCCCGACCCCCGTGGCGATCGAGCGTGAACTGAGCCGCTACGAGCGGCTGAATGCCGCGCTGACCGCGATCCAGGCCGTCGAGGCCGCGGGTGGCACGGTGCACTATCACTCGGTGGACCTGACCGACGCCAACGCGGTGCGGGCCGTGATCGACGATGTCCGCAGGATCAGCGGGCGCATCGACGTCCTGCTGCACGCCGCCGGATTGGAGATCAGCCGCAACCTGCCCGACAAGGAGCGCCGCGAGTACGACCTGGTCTTCGACGTCAAGAGCAACGGGTGGTTCAACGTCTACTCGGCCGCCACTGACATGCCGATCGGGGCCACGGTGGTCTTCTCCTCCGTCGCCGGACGCTTCGGCAACCAGGGCCAAACCGACTACTCGGCCGCCAACGACCTGCTCTGCAAGATCACCTCGAACATGCGCCGGGTCCGCCCACAGACCAGGGCGCTGGCTCTGGACTGGACGGCCTGGGGCGGCATCGGCATGGCCACCCGCGGGTCCATCCCCAAGATCATGGAGATGGCCGGAGTGCAGATGCTGCCGCCGGAGGCCGGTGTGGCGTGGATTCGCCGCGAGCTGCTGTCCAGCGACTACACCGGCGAGGTGATCGTGGCGGGTGTGCTGGGCATGATGGCCGCCGAATACCACCCAACCGGCGGGATCGACTCGGAGGCCCGAGCGGCGCTGGGCGCCGGCGGGCCGATGCGCGGTGCGCTGTCGCTGAGCGTGCACGACGGCGTGACGATGACCACCACGCTGAACCCCACCGAGCAGCCGTTCCTGTTCGACCACCGCATCGACGGCACTCCCGTCCTGCCGGGGGTGATGGGGATGGAGGCCTTCGCCGAGGCCGCCACCGCACTGGCCCCCGGGATGGTGGTGACGGCGGTCGAGAACGTCAGCTTCGCCGCGCCGTTGAAGTTCTACCGCGACGCCCCGCGGCAGCTGACGGTCACGGCGGTGGTCCGCCCGGATCACGACGGGCTGGTGGCCGAGTGCACGCTGTGGGCGGAGCGCACGCTGCCCGGCCACGACGCGCCGCAGCGCACCGTGCACTTCACCGGCTCGGTGCGGCTGGGGTCGGCGCGGCCCACCGCTGAGCGGATCAAGCCGCCCGCTGCGCCCACTGGCGCCGCGTTGAACGCCGAGCAGGTCTACAGCTTCTACTTCCACGGCCCGGCGTACCAAGTGGTGGCATCGGCCGGTCGCTCGGGCGATGCCAGCGTGGCCACCATGACCGACCCGCTGCCCGACAACCACGTCCCGGCCGGCCGGCCCACCGACACCACCCCGCGGCTGGTGGAGCTGTGCTTCCAGACCGCCGGGCTGTGGGAGGCCGGCACCGAGGCCCGCCTGGCCCTGCCCATGCGGGTCGGCAAGGCGACGTACTACGCCGACCCCGCCGCCGTTCCCGCACCCCTGCAGGCGATGGCCCGGGCGACGTCACACGACACGTTCGACTGCCTCGTGTTCGACAAGAAGGGCAACGTGGTCGTACGCGTGGACGGCTACCAAACCATCCCGCTCCCTGCGCCGCTCCCCGACGCCATCGCCGCCACCCTGCGCGACGCCTTCAACGGCTGAGCCGGACAGCGATCGGTAGGGTGGCCATCATGGGGACGATCAACCGGCTCGGTGTCATCGATCGGGGTGAGTCGGCAGTCCGCGTGCTCAACGCGGTCGTCGGCCTGAACCACACCGACGGCGGGGCGCCCATCGCGACGGTGCTGTTCACCCCCGACCCCGGCGCTCAGCCGTGGTACGGACGGGAGGCAGACGAGGTCGTCCGGCTCACCGGGTTCGACGGCCGGCCGCGGCCCGACGAGGTCGTGGCCGCGCTGCAGCGAGCCCAGGTGGACACGGTGTGGCTGGGAGACTGTCCGACCCCACGGACCGAGCTGATCGAGGCCTGCGAGCTGGGCGGCATCGGCGTCGTCGGGCCGACCGCCGACGTGGTGCGGGCCCTTGCCGAGCGGACCCGGCTGGCCGACCTGGCCGCGCAGTGCGGGCTGGCCCTGGACAGCGGCCCGGCACCCGGCCGTCGGATGGTCGAGGTGGATGTTCTGGCCGATCACACCGGCGCCGTGTGGGCACTGGAGAACCGCGACGTCACCGTTGCCCACGACGGCCAGGTGATGGTGGCCGAGTCCCCGAGCCCGGCCACCGACCCAGCTCTCGCCGCCACCCTGGCCGATGCATCGCGTCGGCTGATGACGGCCGCCGGGTACCGCGGCGCCGGCGTCGTCAGGTTCTCGATCATGGGCGGATCCGTCGCCCTGGTGGGCGTCGACACCGTGGCCCGGCCCGAGCACGCCACCACCGAGGAACGAACCGGTACCTCGATCATCGCCTGGCGGCTGCGCATCCACCGAGGTGATCAGCTTCCCGCCACCGAACCCACCGGCGATGGCGTCACGGTCGAGGCCCGCGTGGTCGCCCGCGACCCGTCGGCCGGCTGCGCACCGTCCGGAGGGCGCATCGCCCTGCTGTCCTTCCCGGTCGGCACGGGGGTCCGGATCGATGCCAACCGGCGCGTCGGCGACCACGTCGAGTCCTCGGATCTGCTGGTGGCGGTCGTCACCGCCTGGGGTCCCGATCCGACCACCGCCCGCCTGCGGCTGCGCCGCGCCCTCGGGCGAACGGCCATCGTCATCGAAGGTGGGGCCACCAACCGGGCCTTCCTGCTCGACGTCCTCGATCGTGACGAGCTGGCCGAGGGCAGTGTCGACGACGAGTGGCTGCAGCGCCTGCTCGACGCCGGGGATCCCACCGAACCCGATCCGGTCGTGCTCCTGGCCGCGGCCGTCGAGGCCTACGAGGCCGACCGGGCGCTGGCCCAGCAGGCGTTCTACGCCGCGGCCGGCCGCGGACGGCCCGAGCAACCCGAGGACCTCGGGGCCAAGATCGAGCTGGGCTACGCCGAGCGCGCCTACCTGCTGCAGGTCGATCGCACCGGACCTCGTGACTACACGGTGCGCCACGGCGACGACGTCGCCGACGTCACGGTCGACCCGTTGAACGACTTCGAGCGACGGATCAGTTGCGGAGGTCGGCGGCACCGGGTCGTCGTCACCCCGCTGGAGTCGGCGTTCCGCATCGAGCTCGACGGCGCGGCGCACCGCGTCGATCGCCAGGACGGGCTGGTGGTCCGCGCCGGCTGGCCGGCGTTGATCGTCGCCGCCCTGGTCTCGCCCGGCCAGCACGTCACCGCCGGAACTCCCATCGCCGTGCTCGAGTCGATGAAGATGGAGACCACCGTCACGGCGCCCTTCGACGGCGAGGTCATCGCCGTGTCGATCACCGCCAACGCCCAGGTGGAACGTGGCGCACCGCTGATGCGGATCCGCCCGCGCACCGCCGCCGTGGACGACCCGACCCACGCCGCGCTGAGCCTGGCCGGGCTGGAGCGGCGCATCGACTTCACCCGCAAGCCGTGCGACCGGGTGTACGAGCCGCTCGGCAACTACCTGCTGGGGTTCGACCTGTCCGCCCCGGATCTGCGCCGCCTGCTCACCCAGCAGCGCCGCCTGGCCGAGATCGCCGACCCCGCCGACCGGGCCCTGCTGCACTGCGAGGACGGGCTGCTCGACATCTACGCCCAACTGGGATCGCTGTACCGACCCAAGACCGAACGGGAGTCCGACGGCGAGGACATCGTCGCCCCGGCGGAGAACACCCAGGAGTACCTGGTGGGGTTCCTGCAGTGGCTCGACGCCGCCAGAGCCGGCCTGCCCACCGCCTACCAGGCCCGCCTGCTCGCCGTCCTCGAGCGGTACGGCGTGCACAGCCTGGAACGCTCGGCGGACCTGGAGTCGGCGCTGATGTGGTTGTTCCGCTCCTTTGGCCGGCTCACCGAACTCGGTCCCATCGTGACGGCCATCCTCGAGCGCCGCCTGGCCAACCGTGACGCCCTCGCCGCGGTGACCGGGGCCGACGACAAGGCCCGGCTGGAACGGCTGGCCGCAGCCACCCAGGGCCGCCAGCAGGCCATCGCCGACCTGGCTCGCGACGTCGCCTTCCACTACTTCGACGAGCCGGTGATGGAGGCCGCGGCCGCCGACCTGCGCGCCGAGATGGAATCCCACCTGACCACCCTGGCCGGGGCCCCGAACGTGGCCGACCGGGAGGCCCGCGTCGAGCGGCTGGTGTGGTGCCCACTGCCGATGCGCTCACTGCTGCTCGACGCCTGGCGCCAGGCCACCGGCCCCACCGCCACCGCGCTGCGCGACACCGTGCTGGAGGTCTACGTCAGGCGGTTCTACCGGATCCGACCCATCGGCCCGATCAGCTTCCACGGCGAGGGCGACAGCCGCTGGGCCAGCGTCGGCTACCGCCACGACGGCAACGACGTCCACGTGGTGACCGGTTACGTCCCGCTCGCATCGCTTCCCCAGTGGGCGGCAACCGTCGCCCCGGCGCTGAGCGGGCTCGATCCGTCCACGTGGGTCGTGGCCGATCTGGTCACCTGGCGGGCCGGGAGGACACCCGACATCGATGATCTGGCCACCGAGGTGGGGCCACTGGTGCACGCCGCGCCGTTCGGGCGCGAGATCCACCGTGTCGACGTGTCGGTCACCAGCGAGGACGGCCATCCCGACGAGCACATGCGCTCCCAGAACCTGACGTTCCGCCCCGCCGCGGGCGCCGCCGGCGACGCCGGCGCCGGCGGCGAGCGACCGATGGTCGAAGACCGTCTGTACCGCAACCTGCACCCGATGCTGGCCAAGCGCCTGGAGATGTGGCGGCTGGACAACTTCGAGCTGGATCGCCGCCCCTCGCCCGAGGACGTCTACCTGTTCCACGGCGTGGCCCGCACCAACCCCAAGGACCGCCGGCTCTTCGCCCTGGCCGAGGTGCGCGACCTCGGTTCGGTCACCGATCGCAGCACCGGGCAGACCAGCTACCCGCGCCTGGAGCGCACCGCGCTGCTGGCGATGGCAGCGATGCGCTCGGAGCTCAGCCGCTTCGCCGCCGCCGACCGCCCCACGATCAACCGGATGGTGCTGGACATCACCGCCCCGTGGACCGTGCCGGTGGAGGACCGCGCCGCCCTGGCCCACAAGCTCGCCCCGCTCACCGCCAGGGTGGGCCTGGAGAAGGTGATCCTGAAGGTCCGCATCCCCGACGGCGACGCCGAGGGCGGGCTGCGTGACGCGGTGCTGCACTTCGAGGGCGTCGGGCGCACGGTGATGGTCCGCGAGGACGTCGCCGGGTCGCTGCCGATCAGCCCGATCAGCCCGTACAAGCAGAAGGTGCTCACCGCCGCCCGCTTCGGCTCGCCCTACCCGTTCGAGATCACCAAGCTGATGGCCCAGATCAACCCGCGGCGAGCCGACCTGCCCGCGGACACCTTCGTCGAGATGGACCTCGATCCCGCCGACCTCGAGCAGCTGATCCCGGTCGACCGTGCCCCGGGCAACAACACCGCCCACCTCGTCGTCGGCCTCCTGATCAACCACACCGAGGTCGTGCCCGAGGGCATCCGCCGCGTGGCCATCCTCTCCGACCCCACCCAGGGGTTGGGCAACCTGGCCGAGCCGGAGTGCCGGCGGATCAACGCCGCGCTGGCCTACGCCGCCCGTCACCACCTCCCGGTGGAGTGGTTCGCGGTGAGTTCCGGGGCATTGATCGCCATGGACTCCGGCACCGAGAACATGGACTGGATCGCCCTCACGCTGCGCCGGCTGATCGAGTTCACCCAGGGTGGCGGCGAGGTCAACATCATCGTCACCGGGATCAACGTCGGCGGCCAGCCGTACTGGAACGCCGAGGCGACGATGCTGACCCACACCAAGGGGATCCTGATCATGACCCCGGCGTCGGCGATGGTGCTGACCGGCAAGCAGGCGCTCGACTTCAGCGGCGCGGTGTCGGCCGAGGACAACTTCGGCATCGGCGGCTACGACCGGGTGATGGGACCCAACGGCCAGGCGCAGTACTGGGCCCCGTCGTTCGCCGACGCCTGCCGCCTGCTGCTGCGCCACTACGACCTGACCTACGTCGTGCCCGGCGAGCGCTTCCCGCGCCGGCGGCCCACATCCGACCCAGCGGATCGTGATGTCCGCCCTAGCCCGCACGCGCTCCTGGCCGACAGCCCGTTCACCACCGTCGGCGACGTGTTCTCCGCCGACCTGAACCCCGACCGCAAGCAGCCCTTCGACATGCGCTCGGTGATGCGCGCCGTGGCCGACGCCGACAGCGAACCGCTGGAGCGTTGGAAGGACCTGCGTGACGGCGACACCTCCATCGTGTGGGACACCACCGTTGGCGGCCAGCCGGTGCTGCTGCTCGGCCTGGAGTCACACACCGTCGGCCGCAAGGGTTTCGTGCCCGCCGACGGTCCACCGTCGTGGACGTCCGGCACCCTGTTCCCGCACTCCTCACGCAAGACCGCCCGTGCCGTCAACGCGGCCAGCGGCAACCGGCCGATGGTCGTGCTGGCCAACCTCTCCGGCTTCGACGGCTCGCCGGAGTCGATGCGCCGCCGGCAGTTGGAGTTCGGCGCCGAGATCGGCCGGGCGGTGACCAACTTCGACGGTCCGATCGTGTTCGTCGTGGTGTCGCGCTACCACGGTGGGGCGTTCGTGGTGTTCTCCAAGGCGCTCAACGAGTCGATGGAGATCGCCGCGGTCGAAGGCTCCTATGCCTCGGTCATCGGAGGTGCTCCGGCCGCCGCCACCGTGTTCGCCCGAGAGGTGAAGCAGCGCACCGAGAAGGATCCCCGGGTGGTCGCCGCCCGCCAGGCCGCGGCCGCCGCGGGCGGGGCAGAGGCCGCCGGGCTGCGTGCCCACCTGGCCGAGACGATGACCCAGGTCCGCTCGGAGAAGCTGGGCGAGGTGGCCGACGAGTTCGACGCCATCCACACCATAGAACGAGCGTTGCAGGTGGGCTCGGTCGACCGGATCATCGCCGCCGCTGACCTGCGGCCGTACGTCATCGATGCCCTCGCCCGAGGGATGGCCCGCTACTGACCGCCGCCCACCAGCGGACGTTGCACCCAGGTGTGCATCGGTTCGGCAGCGGTGAGGTCGGCGCCACCGTGGAGCAGCGCCGGTGGTGAGTCCGGGCGGCCCCCGGGGGCGAAGCACACCGTCAGCACGAACTGCCCGAACCGCCGCCAGTAGCCGGGGAAGTGCTGGTCCAGAGCTTCCACCGACAGCGTGTTCCACCCGGTCCACACCGGCTGGGCGTCCAGCGTGACGTGGACCCGATGGGTGTCGACACGCAACCCCAACTGCAGCACCTTCAGCGCCGCCTCCTTCGCCGACCAGTGCAGGTTGGCCAGGGCGTCGGCCTCGTCAGCGCCGGCCGCCCTGGCGACGACGGCCTGCTCGGTGGGGGTGAGGAAGTCGGCCAGGAATCCCGGGCTGCGCGGCTCGACGATCTCCAGGTCGACGCCCAACGTTCCCGAACGGAACGACCCCGGCTCACCCACCAGGCACACCGCCCATCCCGCACGATCGGTCAGCGAGACGTCGACCGGCGCGGCCTCGCCGTCCACCAGGACGAAGGGCGCGCCGCTCGGCCGGTTGCTGATCTCCACCCGGCGTAGCTGCTCGTCGTCGTCGGTCAGGTCCAAGGCGCTGGCCACGGCTCGCTTGGACGTCCACCGGCGGACCAGGAACTCGTTGTGCGGCTTGGTGAAGCGGAACCCGGCAAGGCGGCGCAACTCACCCGCCGACAGCCAGTCGCGCCCGTCGGGCACATGCGGTTCTCCGTCGGCCAGCCAGCGCATCGGCTCCGATCATGGCAGGCGCGGTAGGGTCCCCTCATGCGCGCAACGGTGTTGGGGGCCGGCTCGTGGGGCACGGCTCTGGGCTTGGTGTTGGCCGACAACGGCCACGTGGTGACGATGTGGGACATCGACACCGCCGTGTTGGACACGATCCGCCACCACCACGAGAACACCCGCTACCTCCCCGGGCATCCGTTGCCTGACCTGCTCTCCTCGGCAGCCGACATCGCCGTGGCGCTCGACGCCGCTGACCTGGTGGTGATCGCCGTCCCCTCCCCCGTAGTGCGAGGCGTCGCCGACCAGGCTGCCGGCCACCTGCGCCAGGGCACATGGATCTGCTGCGTGGCCAAGGGGGTGGAGACCGACACCTTGATGACGATGAACGAGGTCCTCGAGGACGTCCTGCCCGTCCCGATGCAGCCGTACCTGTCGTTCCTGTCGGGGCCGTCGTTCGCCAAGGAGGTGGCCGAGCGGATGCCCACCGCGGTGACCGTCGCGGCACGCTGGGAACACGCCGCCCGCCAGGTGCAGGACGCCTTCGCCTCGCCCACGTTCCGGCCGTACACCGCCACGGACGTGATGGGTGTGGAGATCGGCGGCTGCGTGAAGAACGTGATCGCCATCGCCGCCGGGGTGGCCGAAGGGCTCGGCTACGGCGCCAACGCCCGCGCCGCGCTGATCACCCGAGGCCTGGCGGAGATCTCCCGCCTGGCGGTGGCCCGCGGCGCCAACCCGTTGACGCTCGACGGCCTGGCCGGAATGGGCGACCTGATGCTGACCTGCTCGTCGGTGCTGTCACGCAACTTCCGCGTCGGGCTCGGGCTCGGCCAGGGCAAGGACCTGGCCACGGTGCAGGCCGAACTGGGCCAGGTGGCCGAGGGCGTGGTCAACGCCCGCAGCACCGTGGCGATGGCCGAGCGCTGGTCGGTAGACATGCCGATCAGCCACATCGTCCACGACCTGCTGTACGCCGGGCTGAGCCCCGCCGAGGCCGCCCACCTGCTGATGACCAGGGCGATGAAGCCCGAGCGCTACTGACCATCGCTGGATCCGCGCGGACCCCCCGGCGAGGCGCCAGGCGGGGGGACGGCGGATGCCTAGAGCCCGCGCAGGACGTCGACCAGCTCGCTGACGGGGCGGTAGGTCAGCCCGGCGATGGCCCGGTGGGCGTAGCGAATGACGCCGTCCCCGTCGATGATGAACACGCTGCGCCGGGGGAACCCGATCGGGCCGAGGGTGCCGTACAGGCCCGCGACGGCCTTGTCGGTGTCGGCGAGCAACGGGAAGCGGAAGCCGTGCTTGGCGGCGAAGCGTTCGTGGCTCTCCACGTTCTGCGGGGAGATGCCCAGGATCTGGGCGTCGAGCGAGTCGAACTCCGCCAGACCGTCGTTGTAGCTGTTGAGCTGCTTGGTGCACACGGGCGTGTCGTCGCCCGGGTAGAACACCAGCACCACCGGGCGGCCGCGGTACTCCGTCAGCGACACCGTTCGCTGCTGACCACCGTCACAGCCCGCCAGCGTGAACTCGGGCGCCCGATCGCCGACCCCGACGCTCACCCGCCAACGCTTTCCATGAGCTCGTCGGAGATGTCGAAGTTGGCATAGACGTCCTGGACGTCGTCGTTGTCCTCCAGGGCATCCATGATCCGCAGGATCTTGCGGGCGTCGTCGGCGTCGGTGACCTCCACCGACAGGCTGGACACCATCGTGCTCTCCGCCGAGGTCACCTCGATCCCGGAGGCCTGCAGGGCATCGCGGACCTCATACACCGACGCCGCCTCGGTGGTCACCCGCCAGCCGTCCCCGTCGGCGGCGACATCCTCGGCACCGGCCTCCAGGGCGGTCATCATCACCGTGTCCTCGTCGCCGCCATTCACCGCGATGACGCCCTTGCGGCTGAACTGCCAGCCCACTGCGCCCGGCTCGGCCATCGAGCCACCGAGCTTGGAGAAGATGTTGCGGACCTCGCTGCCGGTGCGGTTGCGGTTGTCGGTCAGCACGTCGATCATCATCGCCACACCGCCGGGCGCGTATCCCTCGTACATGATCGCCTCGTAGGTACCGGCGTCACCCTCGCCCGTACCGCGCTTGACGGCCCGATCGATGGCGTCGTTGGTCATCTGCGCGGCCTTGGCCTTCTGCATCACCGTCCGCAGGGTGGCATTCGAGGCCGGGTCTCCCCCACCGTCGCGCGCCGCGACCTCCAGCTGACGGGCGATCTTGTTGAAGAGCTTGCCGCGGGCCTTGTCGGCTGCGCCCTTCTTGTGCTTGATGGTTGCCCACTTGGAATGGCCGGACATCCGGCTACACCTCCTGCAGAAAGGTGGCATGGACACGGACATCGCCACCGAGTTCGGGATGGAACGAGGCCGCCATGACACGGCCGTGACGGACCAGCACCGGCTCACCATCGTGGTGAGCCAGCACCTCGACCTCAGGGGAGGCCTCGACGATGCGCGGGGCGCGGATGAACACACCGTGGAACGGCGTGTCCAGGCCGGCCACGGCGAGATCGGTCTCGAAGCTGTCGACCTGGCGACCGAAGCCGTTGCGCCGCACGCTGATGGGCAGCGTGGAGAAACTGCGCTGGTCGGGCCTGCCGTCCAGCACCGTGGTGGCCAGCAGGATCATCCCGGCGCAGGTGCCGAAGGCCGCCATGCCCGCGGCCAGGCGCTGCGCCAGCGGGTCGAACAGACCCGAGGTGTGCAGCAGCCGTGACATCGTCGTGCTCTCGCCGCCGGGCATGATCAGCCCGTCGACGGC
>WBZP01006246.1_pt1 | contig 11845 bp, 12 predicted proteins | sample 5204301 | NCBI WGS metagenome assembly WBZP01 (sample SAMN12412401, study PRJNA552823) | activated sludge metagenome | isolation source: activated sludge from nitrification reactor of wastewater treatment plant... | place: USA: Pennsylvania | collected 2017
CCTGATTCGCCTCACCTTCTGGCGTGCCGGTCCCCCACGCGGGCATGCCGGTGAGCCGAATCCCGTGCTCGATGATCGAGAACAGCTCGCCGTCCGAGAGCTGCTGCGTCCGGGCCGCGCGCATGTCGGGCGCCGGCGGGTAGAAGCTGCGTCCCATCTCGGTGTTGCCGCTCCCGTCGTTGGCGTGGCAACTGGCGCAGTGATCCGCGAAATGGGCGAGCGCCTCGTCGAGCACCTCCGGGGTCGCCGCGACGGGATTGGCCACTCCACGCACGGCGCTCGGCGTCGCGAACCGGCGCATGGTGAGCGCGATCGATGTCTCGATGGCACTCGGCGCCACCCGAGTGCTGAGCCCCCTGCTGGCGATGGCATAGGCGGCCACGCCGCCGCCGACAATCGCCACTCCGATGAGCAGCAGGAAGGCACGAACTATGGCCTTCATGGGACGAATCCCTTTCTGCAACGCGGTCGAGCACAGGCGTGCCGCCGCGGTGACCCTACGACTGAACTGGAATCAAACGGAGCGCGCGGACGGCGCTCAGGGAAGAGCGATCAGATACGGAGCGCGAGCGGGGCCCGAGTGGGCGATGGCGGTGGGACGGGAGGGCTTGGCGGGGTGGCCGCGTGTGTCGCGGCGTTCATGTGAAACGACACCACCGACACGGCCGGTGCTGTGGCAAACGCCTTACCGTCGGTCCGCTCCACGCCGGGGCCGGCCGCGAACGCGATGGGGCCGGCGACGCAGCAGTTGTCGCAGCTGCCGACGAGACGCGCGTCCGACGGAACCAGCGGCGACGCGGTCGGCACAGTCGCCGTGGGCTGCGTCGGGGCCGCCGTGCCGTGATGGACATGCGGGGACTCAGCCGCCGGCTCTGTCATGCCGCCGTGGCCGTTGTGGCCCGGCTGCGTGCCACCCATGGCGCTCGCCGCCACCGGGCTGTCCATACACAGCGCCATGCACGCCGACAGCACAGCCGGTGATCCGGACAGCGCGAAGGCCATCGCGACCGACGTCAGCCGCTGCGCAAAGGACGCCACACCCCGAGTATACGCGCAACCCGGGCCCGATGTCCACACGCCCCCGCGTGCCTCAGGTGAGTGGCCAGACATCAGAGCGCCTCACGCCTCAGCCGGAGGGCGTTGGCGATGACCGACACCGAGCTAAAGGTCATCGCGGCGCTCGCGATGATCGGGCTCAGCAACAACCCAAACGCGGGATACAGCACGCCGGCGGCCACCGGAACGCCGAGCACGTTGTAGATGAAGGCGAAGAAGAGATTCTGCCGGATGTTGCGCATCGTGGCTCGGCTGAGCCGACGGGCCCGCACCAGCCCACGGAGGTCGCCCTGCACGAGGGTGACGCCGGCGCTTTCCATCGCCACGTCGGTACCCGTGCCCATGGCAATCCCGACCTCGGCCTGTGCAAGAGCCGGCGCGTCGTTGATGCCGTCCCCGGCCATCGCCACCTTCCGGCCCTCGGCCTGGAGTCGCTTGATCACGGCGGCCTTCTGCTCCGGCAGGACCTCAGCCTCGACGGTGTCGATCCCGACTGAGCGGGCGACAGCCTCAGCCGTGACACGGCTATCGCCCGTGAGCATGACGATCCGCAGCCCCTCGTCATGCAAGGCCTTTATGGCTTCGACGGTCGTCCCCTTGATGCGGTCCGCGACGCCCACCAGGCCCGCGTAGACACCGTCCACGGCCACGAACATCACTGTCTCGCCGTTGCGCCGCAGCGCATCCGCGCGATCCGTCGAGGGCACCGTCGCGCCCACTTCGGTCAGCATCGCGGTGTTGCCGATCGCGACGGAGCGGCCGTCCACGGTGCCGACCACACCCTTCCCCGTCACGGACCGGAAATCAGTGACCGGACCAGTTTGGACGGTCCGCTCTTCAGCGCCGCGCACGATGGCCTCGGCCAGCGGATGCTCGCTCACCTTCTCGAGACTGGCGACCAGCCGCAACAGCGTGGGCTCGTCGATCGGCGCCGCGGGGACCACCGTCGTGAGGGCGGGCTTGCCTTCGGTCAGGGTCCCGGTCTTGTCCACGACCACCGTGTCGATCTGCTCCATGACTTCCAGGGCCTCGGCATTGCGGAGCAGCACGCCGATCTCCGCACCGCGGCCGGTGCCCACCATGATCGACATCGGCGTGGCCAGGCCGAGGGCGCACGGGCACGCGATGATCAGCACGGCCACCGCGTTGACGAGCGCGTGCGCCAGTCGCGGCTCGGGGCCCCAGACGGCCCAGACGCCAAACGTGATCACTGCCACCAGGATGACGATCGGCACGAACCAGCCGGAGACCGTGTCGGCCAGCCGTTGAATCGGTGCCCGCGAGCGCTGCGCCTCGCCGACCAGCCGCACGATTTGCGCGAGCAGCGTATCGCTGCCCACCCGCTGCGCCTCCATCACGAACGTGCCGGTACCGTTCACGGTGCCGCCCGTCACCTTGCTCGTCGCGGTCTTCTCCACCGGAATCGGCTCGCCCGTCACCATCGACTCATCGACGGTGGTCGTCCCCTCGACGACGACGCCGTCCACGGGGACGCGTTCGCCGGGGCGTACCCGCAGGCGGTCGCCGACGTGCACGTGCTCGAGCGGCACGTCCTGCTCGGAGCCAGAGGCGTCGATGCGCCGCGCCGTCGTTGGCGTCAGACCCAACAGCTTCTTGATCGCCGAGCTGGTGCGGCTGCGGGCGCGCAGTTCCAGCACCTGACCGAGCAGGACGAGGACGACGATGACCGCCGCCGGCTCGAAGTAGACGCCAATCTGGTCCCCGTGCGTCCGGAACGACGCAGGAAAGAGCCCGGGGGCGAGCGTCGCCACCACGCTGAAGGCGTACGCCGCCCCCACGCCCAGCGCGATCAACGTGAACATGTTCAGGTGGCGGTTCACCACCGAGGCCCAGCCACGCACGAAGAACGGCCAGCCGCCCCACAGCACGATTGGGGTCGCGAGCAGGAACTGTGACCAGGTCATCACCCACGGCGGCAGGGCGTGCTGGAGCGGCTGACCAGGCAGGAACTCCGAGACCATGTACGCGAGACTCGGAGCGCTGAGCACCAGCGACCAGCGGAAGCGCCGCGTCATGTCGTCGAGCTCGGGGTTCTCCTCGTCGAGGGTGACGACACGCGGCTCCAGCGCCATGCCGCAGATGGGGCACGACCCTGGCTCGTCGCGGACAATCTCCGGGTGCATCGGGCAGGTCCACTCGGTCTTCGTGAGCGGCGCAGCCGACACGGGCTCCAGCGCCATGCCGCACTTGGGGCACGCACCGGGACCGATCTGGCGGACCTCCGGGTCCATCGGGCAGGTGTACTCGCGCGTATCTCGGTGTGCGTGCTGCTGCGGCTCCGCCGCCTTGGGCCTCAGATACGTGTCGGGCGAGGCCCGGAACTTGTCGAGGCAGCTCTGGCTGCAGAAGTGATACGTCTGCCCGCGATGCGTCGCGTGACCGACCGCGTCCGACGGCAGAATGCTCATGCCGCAGACGGGGTCGACGACCTCGGACTCAACGACGGGGGGCACGGAAGCCATAAGGGAATCCTCGGGGCCGGCCGCACGGCCGGCCCTTGAAACGGTGTTACTTGACGTACTGACCGGGGTTCGCGTCGAACTTCGTCTTGCAGCCCTTCGAGCAGAAGTAGTACGTCGTCCCCTGGTACTCGCTCGTCCCCGCGGCCTTGGCCGGGTCCACCTGCATCCCGCACACCGGATCCTTCATGGTCGTCCTCCTTCTTACCCTCCTACACGCAGCTGCCGTCGCTTCATTACACGTCCGATTTTCCTAACGTTTTCCGCAGGAACAGTCGAGGCAGCCGTGTTCCGCACACGTACCACACGACGCCGTCACCTGTTTCCGCAGGGCTTCTCGCGCCCGGAAGAGCCGCACGCCGGCATTCGATGCCGTCAGCCCGGCCGTCTGGGCAAAGGTCTTGACCGGGGTCTCCTCGACGTCGACGGCCCGGAGAACCTCGGCGTACTCCGGTTTCAAGGTGTTCGCCAGCCGACCGACGCAGGCGCAAATCTCCCGGTGGAACTCCTCGTCGGGCTGAGCCGCATCGGCCAGTTCCTGCGTGAACGCGGCCAACGCCCGCTCCTCGGCGCCCTTGCGACGATGGCGGTCAATCGCGGCATTCCGGAGGACCTTGTAGAACCACGGCACCAGAGCCTCGTCAGGTATATCCGACAGCCGGTCCAGGTTTCGCGTGAAGGCGTCCTGCAGGAGGTCTTCGGCCAGGGCACGGTCGCCGACGCGCCGCTCGAGGAATGCCAGGAAGGCCCGGTGGTTCTCGACGAGCACATTCGCCACTCGCTCACGATCGAAGGTCGAATCCGGCTCAGCGGTGTGCGGCTCGGTCATACCGGCAGTATAGGCACGGGCCGCACACCCGGCTGACAACTCGGCAGTCCGGCTCGCCTATCATGGGCGGCGTATGAAGCTACTGATGCTGGCAGTCGCCCTCTCCGCAGGGCTCGGGGCGGTATCGGCCACGCAGATATCCTCCGGCAACTGGGCCGACTGGCGGCCGACGATCGCTCAGGTGACAGCGCCGTCCGGTGTGAACAGCGCCCAGCCGCAGATGACCGTCTCGCCTCGCGGCATCCTTCTCAGTTGGATCGAACGCGCCGGCACGCGCGCCACCCTCAAGTTCGCCGAGCGCACGCCCACCGGCTGGTCGCCCGCGACCACCGTGGCCGCCGGAGACGACTGGTTCGTCAACTGGGCCGACGTGCCGTCTGTGCTGCGCCTCGATGACGGGACGCTGGCAGCGCACTGGCTCCAGAAGAGCGGCGCTGAGACCTACGCCTACGACGTCCGCCTGGCGCATTCCAAGGACGACGGGCGCACGTGGTCGGCGTCGTTCACGCCGCATCACGACGGCACCAAGCGCGAACACGGCTTCGCGTCTCTCTTCCAGATGCCCGGCGCCGGCCTCGGCCTCATCTGGTTGGACGGCCGCGCGATGGGATCGGCCGAAGGCCACGATGCGCACGGGGCCAACGAAGGCGCCATGAGTGTCCGCTATGGCACCTTCGACCGGGCGTGGAAGCAGACGAGCGAGATGCCGGTCGACCTGCGCGTGTGCGAGTGCTGCCCGACCACCGCGGCGATGACGAGTGAAGGCCCAATCGTCGCCTATCGCAACCGGACCGAAGACGAGATTCGCGACATCTACGTCTCGCGCCTCGAGAACGGGAAGTGGACCGACGGCACGCCCGTCCACGACGACCACTGGAAGATCGCGGCGTGCCCGGTCAACGGGCCGATGCTGAGTGCGCGCAACCGTTCGGTCGTCCTCGCGTGGTTCACCGTGAAGGACGACGTCGGGCATGCCTACGCCGCGTTCTCCTCGGACGCGGGCCGCACCTTCGGCACACTGATTCGCCTGGACGAGACGAGCGCGCTCGGACGCGTCGATGTCGCGTTGCTGCCGGACGGCTCGGCGCTGGCTACGTGGATCGAGTTCGCCAATCAGCAGTCGTCGTTCTCGATGCGCCGCGTGGATCCGTCCGGCCGCACCTCGCCGATGACCGCGGTCACCGCCATCTCTGGCGCCAGAGCGAGCGGCTATCCACGCATCGCGTTCGATCGACACGAGGTGGTGTTCGCCTGGACAGAAGATCAGGCGGGTCAGTCCCTCGTGAGAACGGCGGCTGCAAGGCTGCCGGCTGCGGCGGGTTCCGCCCAATAGGTCACACGGGGCGACCAGCAGGGTCACCCGGCGGCCGGGGCGTCGGCCGTGCGCGAGCCAGCCACACCGTGATCACGGGCAGAATCGTCATCTGCGCCACGGGCCAGAGCCCAACATCTACGATTGGCACGAGGGGCATGAGCGCGTTGTAGGTCCACCTCCCATCGGCTAGCGCCACGCGTTCCACTGCCACTGCGCTGACAGCGCCGAGCACGGCCACCGTCGTGAGGCGCCACGCTGGATCTGCGCGTTGCATCGCACCCGTCACGAGGAACCACAGCGCCAGCGTCCAGAGGGCGTCCGTCCCCGCCATCGGCAGGCAGTGTCGCAGGCGGTACAGAAACGGCCCCGTGGATTCCACGTAGGCCGCAGCGTGCGTTGCCTCCCAGATCCAGTTGAGAAGGAAGGCCACAGCGAGGATCCGTAAGGCTTCCTGCACGCCCGCGTGGCGAGGGCGTCGACCGCTGCGTGTAGGCGCCACGACGCCAGTCACTCCTCAATCTGGATGGTCGACATCATGCCCAGGTCTTCGTGGTCGAGGATGTGGCAGTGCTGAACTGTTGCGCCGACGAAGTCCGCGAATCGGATACGAATCCGCTCCCGCCGTCGCGCGCGCACCACGATGCCGTCGAGCCAGGCCGGTTCCGGCTCACCATCCGCCCCAACGCGCTGGAAGGGGTTGGTGTGTACGTGCATCGGGTGGTCCATGTCGGTGTTGTTGATGTACTCCCACTCCTCCACGTCGCCCAGCCGAACGCGGTCGTCGATCCGCTGGTGATCGAACTCACGTCCATTGATCAGGAAGCGCATGCCCATGCCGCGGCCACGCACCATCCCCATGGTCTCGGACAGCACGAACGTGCGGCGCGCCCGTGCCGCCGATAGACGTTCCACCTCGCCCAGCGCCTGCGGCACCTGGTGTGGTGACTCCGCGCGTCCCTCGTAGACCACGGAGGCGATCTCGAACGCAGTCCGCGTGCCCAGCGTGCCGCCCATCATGCCGGCCGCGCCCCGGTTGTAGGGAAGATTCATCAGCCGATAGACGCCATTCTCCCGACTCCCGAGAACCAGCGCGTCTCGTCGCTCCCCCGGTGCCAACAAAACCTCGTCGACCCGCTGCGGCGTCGCCAAGCTGCCCCCATCGGTCGCGATGAGGTGCATCGCGTGGCCTTCGAGAGACAGTCGGTAGAAGCGCGACGCTGAGGCATTGAGGAACCGGAGCCGAAGCGCACCCTCTTGCTGGATGGCGTATCTCGGCCGCGATTGCCCGCTGACGGTCACGAGCGCCCCCTCGCGCCCACCCATCAGCGCTGCCATGCCGGGGTCGACCGGTCGACCTGACCGGTCGAGTTCGAAGTCCTGCAGCACGAGCACGTGCTCGCGCGCCGCCGAGACCTCGGGCACTGCGTCCAGCGCGCCTCGAATGATCAGCGGGGCGGCGAGGCCCAGCGCCACCTGGCGCGCCACCGACCCGTGAAGGTGCGGGTGCAGCCAGAACAGGCCAGCAGGATGCTGCTCGGGAACACGAAACGCATACGAAGCGACCGCGCCCGGAGCGACCTCTCGGAAGATGTTGTCGGCCGTGCCGTCCGGTGCCACGTGCAGGCCATGGAAGTGGAGATTGGTCGGCTCGTCCAGCTGGTTCACCAGATGAATTCGGAGTTCGTCACCGGGCGCCATTTCCAGAAGAGGCCCCGGCACCTGGCCGTTGTAGGACCACAGTCGAGCGCGCTCACCGGCAAGATCGACCCAGTCGTCACCGGCGACCAGATCCACGTCGAGACTCCCATCAACGCTGGCATGCCGCGCCACACCGTCGCCCGAGCGCGCACTGGCCCGCAGCGGCGGCTCGCCGAGCCACGTGCGGGGGGACGTGCCCAGATAGCCGGCGCCGGCAAGGGCACCGAATCCTACGAACGTTCGACGGGTGACGAACATACGGCTACCGCTCCTCACCATTCCTCTCGGGACGTCCATCGGATCGATGCGCTCGGCCGCGATCGCGAACAGACGGAATCTGATGCCCGCGGCAGCACTCTGGCAGCTCGCCGCGTAAGGCATCCAGTGCCTGCGCCGCCTTGTCCAGGAAGTCCGCGGACGACTCGATGAGCCATCGCCTGGGATGACCATCCCAGGCCTGCAGGATGAGCGCATCCACTTCGCCTGCCCGTGCGGCCGACTCCGTCCTGAGAGGGTTCTGGTGGTTGTAGCCGAGCTCCACGGTCGGCGTGCGTAGGTGGATCACCGCGTCGTAGCGGGCCAGTTCCTGCTCACGGTCAGTGCCGAGCGGCGCCCAGAAGTCACCTTGAGCGCCCGGCCAGTAGGCCAGGCCGTCCAAGGTGCCCCGGTCGCACAACACGATCGCCGCGTTGTGGCTGTCTCCGGTGATCTCGAGTTGCCGCTGTACGTGGTAGATCGCGCGTTGGGCCGCGCGTTGGCATTCCGGATCCGAGTGCCGCGGGAAACCGCCGCCAAAGACGATACTCGCAGCCTCGGGCAGCACCGTGACATGGGAGCAGAACGACTGCCGGATTAGTTCCAGCAGCGCCGTCTTGCCAGCGCCGGGGCCACCGGTCAAGACGATTCGGCGCCGCTGGTGAGGCGCACTGCATTCACATGCGGTCATGGCAGCCTCCTCGAGGGCACGCGCGCTTCGCGCCGGGCAGAGGCCGAGCTGCTTTCCGCGGGCGCTCTCCAGATCGAGACCATGAACGTGCCCTCGAAGCGGCCCGGCTCCCAGTCCCTCACGCCCAGACGCAGAGGCCCATCGCCTTTCATCTCGATCGGTGGAGGGGTCACGAGGCGATGGGACCGGTAGGCTCCCTTCCAGATCAAGTGCGTCCGCGCGCCAATGTCGAACGGCTTGCCGTCCCCGATGCGACCGACGAGCCCGCCTTTCCCAACTCTGTAGGCCGACGGCTCGATTCCGTCAGGTCCCGACGGTTCCGGTCGGGACGCCGAGCGAGTCTCGCCGGTGGCCCAGAACACCAGCCGTTCGCCTTTCCGCACGATCAACCCTGCGTCGGTCCATTCGCGTCCGACCTCTACCGTCACCTGCGCAAGCGCCGGACTCGCGGGAGGCGTCGGCGACGGGGGGATCCGCTGCGCGCACGCGACTCCCAGCACTACCGCGATGGCGGCAAGGGACGTCCTGACCGCGCGCCGAGCGCGTCGTCGGTGCTTCTGTGTGTCGGACATCGCCGTCCTCCTTGTCCGGGGCGCCCGAGCCACCCTCGGAACACCCTGCCCCTGCCTCATAGGGTCAGGGATGGGCCACGACGAGCTTGAGCACGTCGGACATCAGGTTCTCTTCGCGCTCGACGACGAAGCCCGCAGCGCGGATGGTCTCCATCGTTCGCCGGTTGATGTGTGGGCCACGCCGAGACACGAACGGATCGAGCCAGTCGAAGAGCGCCGCCAGCCACGGTGTCCCGGGTCGCACATGCTCCAGGAACAGGGCCCTGCCCCCCGCGCGCAGCACACGACGGATCTCCTGCAGGCCCTTCAGCGCGTCGGGCACTGAACAGAAGACGCACGTCGATACGACCGTGTCGAAGGTCTCGGACGGCCACGCGAGTTCTTGGACATCCATGAGCGCCAAGCGGACATTGGTCCGCGGCGGGCGACGCTGCGCGCGCTCCAGCATCCGCGGGCTGAAGTCGATGGCGTCCACCTGCACGGCATCGGGATAGAGGGACAGGTTGCGACCTGTGCCCACTCCCACCTCGAGCACACGTGCCCCCTCGACTTCGGCGATGAGCCGACTGCGATAGCGATCCATCGCCATCACCTCCATCGGCCAGGTCATGATGTCGTAGTGCCGAGCGGTGCGGTCGTATCGCTCTCGGACGAGCGCGCTCTCGGTGTGCAACGTCTGTTGCTCGATGTTCGATTCGTCTGTTGTCATGGCGTCATCCTTTGCCGGCCCCAGGGCCGGTGCCGACTCGCCACTTCTCGATGAGCGCTAGCACTCCCAGTGCAGGCTCACGGATCTGCGCGTGTCGAAGCACGTCCCAGTGCCGTCGGAGATACAACTGCAAGAACTCCACGACGTGCGCCATCGGCACGCAGGTCCACGGGTCGGGTGTCGTCCCTTCCGCCCCGCCGCCGAACGCCACCATGCGTACGGTGTGGCCCGACGGTGTGTGGGCGCACCCCTTCGCGAGCAATTGGCGCGTCAACGAGGCGACATGTGCCGGGGGACAGCACCCGAAGCGCGCCAGCGCCACCTCTAGAACCACAGGGTCTCGCGCGGCCGGGTTGAACCGCGCCGGCCCCTCCTTGACCTCACCGACGATCATGTCGGGGCAATCGGCGGGGCACGCCAGCGCAGGATCCGGCGTCATCAGCGTGGCCTCCAGCGGACGCCGTCCTCGCCCTCGCTTGAGGTCGTGGGCGGCGTGCGCGAAACGAAAGGCCAGCACGTCGAGGTCCGTCACCGCCCGCGTGTGGTCGCGGTGGAAGGCCTCCAGCACCGGATACTCGGTGACGGTGAAGTATCCGTTGACGTGAAGGTACGCCTGCACGAGCGCGACGGCGGTATCCATGGCAGCCTCTGTTTGTGACCGGCACCGTGCTTCTCGCGCCGACCCGTCAAAACCGGTAGCCCACGCTGAACGTGATACTGCCGATGCTGTAGGTGTCGCCCCCGCCGAAGATCGTGACGGCTCGCACATCGGGGCGAACGTAGAGGTGGTTCGTCAGGTCGAGCCGAACGCCGCCGCCGACACTGACGGCGGGGTCGGTGAACCCCGGCATGTGCCCAAAGCTATCGCCAGGAGCGTTGAGGGCGCCCATGCGCCGCGCGTAGAACATTGGCATCTGCCCATACGTGACGCCCATGTCGTTCGTGCCGAGCTGGCCCCCCATCATTCCGAAGGACCGCTCGTTGCCGACGTCGAACATGGCACGGTACAGGCCACCGCCGATCGACAGGTACGGCACGGCTCGCCGTGTCGTCAGGAGGTCCACGAGCACGCTCACGTTCAGATCCATCGCCGACTGGCCGGGGCCGCGGTCGAAGTAGACGCTGCGGGCTTCCAGTGACACGCGTTGGTTGACGTCCACGCTGAGCGTGAGACCCGCAGCTGCGCCCGCCTGTCCACTCCCCAGCGACGCGCCGCCCAGGGCCGTAATCGAAACAGGGCCGTCACGAACCGGAGCCGGATCCTGTCGCGCCCAGACGGGCGACACGCCGGTCGCAAGCGCAACGGTGACGAATGCGGAGACGATGTGGTGCGCGTTCATGATGACGACCTCCTTGCCTCCCGCGACGTTGGCGTCGCGCAGGCAGTGGTTGTTCACTCAAGGCGCCGTGGCAGGCGCCCGTCCAACAATCACGGCGTGCGGCAGCCCGAAGCAGCACGGCGCATCGTGCCGACATCCGACGTGTTCGCAATGGAATCGAAACGTGAGGGCGTGGGCCTCAGCCGGAAATGGGCCGAGCGTGACCTGAAACCTCCTCGCGCCGGCCATGACACCGCCCACGGCCGTCAGGCCCGCCGTCCGTTCGGGGCCGTCCCCGACGCGAAACGTGAGCCGACCGGGACAGTTCGTGCGGACCGTCAACTGGTCACGCCGACCGATCCGCGACACCGGATGCGCGAACGTCCACACCACGGGATGCGGGACAATCGCCTCATCCAGTTCTGCCGGCGGGTCCGCGCCGAGGGCGTGATAGACGCCTCGCAGATGTGCCCGAAACAGTTCGTCGAACGACGCGTCGTTCCGAGACTCCTGGTCGCTGCCGAACCACCAGAACCAGTCGGACCCTTCCGCTGCCATGAGGGAGACGTGGGCATGGTCCACCTCTGGCATAGTGGTCGCCGCCTGTATCAGGGTCGATCTCGCGGCGCCCAGCAAGGTCCACGCAGCGTTCTCTTCGGGTTCTCCGATCCACGTCCCGAGGTCCACGCCCGCACCCGACCCGGGTTCGTCGATCCAGGACCCGGTCGCCAACTCATGGACGGGTGCCAGCCCTTCGAGTGGGTGGGGCCGAATGCCTCGAGCGGGATTGCCGAAGAGATACTCCGAGAACGTCACTGTTCTGAACCGGGGACTCGACGCCAGACGGCCGTAGAGCGCGTGTAGAAACGGCCTCCCGTCATCGGGATACCCGCCCCACGCGTTCTCGCCGTCGAGCACGAT
>WBZP01006249.1_pt1 | contig 11839 bp, 11 predicted proteins | sample 5204301 | NCBI WGS metagenome assembly WBZP01 (sample SAMN12412401, study PRJNA552823) | activated sludge metagenome | isolation source: activated sludge from nitrification reactor of wastewater treatment plant... | place: USA: Pennsylvania | collected 2017
GTGTCGCTGCCCGCGGAATGCCGGTTGATGTTGCGAGACACGGTGGGAGCAGGGCTGGCGCCGGACCGCCGAGCCTGCCGACCCGGGCGGCGGACTTGGAAAGTGCAGGGGGCTCAAGCCCGGCAACGCCCGGGCTCCGGCAACAAAACGGGCCGCCGAAGCGACCCGGAATCAGTGCTGACAAATGTCTTGTGGTCGGGGCGAGAAGATTCGAACTTCCGACCCCCTGCACCCCATGCAGGTGCGCTACCAGGCTGCGCTACGCCCCGACGTAAACGTCGAATTATAGCCGTGTTACTCGTCGTGGGCGAGCAGTTGCCGGATCTTCTGCAACTCCTCGCGCAATTCGGCCGTGCTCAGGGCCGCCTGCTGCTCGCCGTCGTAGGCGGGTTGCGCCGCCCGCGCCGTCGCCGCGCTGCGCGAGGCGAGCGCGGCCGACGTGCCGCCGGCACCCTCGGATTCGAGCCGGTGGCGCGCCCCGTTGATGGTGAAGCCCTGCTCGTAGAGGAGGTCGCGGATCCGGCGGATCAGCAGCACCTCGTGGTGCTGGTAGTAGCGCCGATTGCCACGCCGCTTGACCGGCTTCAGCTGCGCGAATTCCTGCTCCCAGTACCGCAGCACGTGGGGCTTGACCGCGCAGAGATCGCTCACCTCGCCGATGGTGAAATATCGCTTGGCGGGGATGGGCGGCAGTTCGACGGCACTAGTTCGGCTGGGTTCCGGCATGGTTCGCAGCCTCGACCATGGCCTTCAGCTTCTGGCTGGCGTGGAACGTGACTACGCGGCGCGCGGTGATGGGGATTTCCTCTCCCGTCTTCGGGTTGCGCCCCGGGCGCTGCGGCTTCTCCCGCAGCTGGAAATTGCCGAACCCGGAGAGCTTGACGCTGTCGCCGGCCTCGAGCGCGATGCGGATCTCCTCGAAGAAGTGCTCGACCATATCCTTGGCCTCCCGTTTGTTGAGGCCCAGTTGCTCGAACAGCAAGTCCGCAAGCTCAGCTTTGGTCAACGTCATTCGGGAGTCCTACTGGCGAAGCGAGCCGCCGAACTCGGCGGCGACGACGCGAACCAGCCGCGTCACCACGCCGTCGATGTCGGCGTCCGTCAAAGTACGTTCAGTATCCTGCATAAGCACAAGAATCGCAAGGCTTTTCTTGCCTGTTGCCAATCCCGCACCGCAATACACGTCGAACAGCTGGACGTCAGTCACGCGCGGCACGGCGGCTGCCCGCAGCGCGTCGACCACCGAGCCTGCCGGAATCCCCTCGTCGACGACGACGGCGATGTCGCGGCGCACGGCCGGCAGCCGCGGGATTGGCCGAGCGACCGGGACGCCCGCCGCGCGCAGCGGCGCGACGTCGAGTTCGAAGACGATCGGCGCCTTGGCCAGCTCGAAGTGGGCGACGAGGCGCGGATGGAGTTCGCCGAGCCAGCCGACGGATTGCCCTGCGATCTCGATCCGTGCCGACCGACCGGGGTGCAGTGCCGGGTGCGTGGCGCCCGGCGTGCGCAACGGCTGCGTGCCGGCCAGTGCCTGCAGGTCCGCCTTGACGTCGTAGAAATCCGCGTCGCGGCCCTTGCCGCCCCACTGCTCGCCGAGGGCGTCGCCATAGGCGAGGCCGCCGATCCGGGTCGGCTGCCGGAAGCCCGCGCCGTCGCGCTCGAAGCAGCGTCCGATCTCGAACACCCGGACGCGGTCCTGCCGGCGGGCGAGGTTGGTCCTGAGCACGTCGATCAACCCGCCCCAGAGCGTCGTGCGCATGACGTCGAGGTGGCTGGCGATGGGATTGAGCACGCTGACGGGTCGCTCGCCGTCGGCGCGCGAGGGGAACATCGCGTTCTCCGTCGCCGAATGGACGAAGGAGAAGGTGATCGCTTCGTGCCAGTCGCGATCGACCAGCCGCTGCCGCAGGAGGCGCAGTGGCACCCCCTTCTCGGTGTCGCCGAGCATCCGCTGGACGTGAGCGGCCGGCACGGCGGGGATCGCGTCGTAGCCGTGCAGCCGGGCCACCTCCTCGACGTAATCCTCCTCGATCGCGAGGTCGAACCGGTACGACGGTGAAGTGACCAGCAGATCGGCGCCGGCGTCGGCCGGCGCCACGCCCAGCCGGCCCAGCAGCGCGGCAATCGTTGCCTTGGGGAGATCGACGCCGAGCAGGCGCGCCACCCGGGCCGGACGGACGCGCACCGTGGGACGCGGTGGCAACTCGCCGCACACGTCGTCGAGCGGCCCGGCGCGACCGCCGCAGCACTCGAGGATCAGCTGCGTTGCGCGCTCGATCGCGTCGGCGCAACCGGCGAAGTCGACCCCGCGCTCGAAGCGGAAGCCTGCGTCGCTGACGAAGCCGAGCCGGCGCGACCGGCCCTGGATCGCGGACGGCGTCCAAAAGGCCGCTTCGAGGAACACCGTGGTCGTCGTCGGCCCGATGCCCGAGCGCTCGCCGCCCATGATGCCGGCGAGGCCCAGTGGCTGCTTTTCGTCGCAGACGAGCAGGAGGTCGGGCTCGAGGTCGAGCACCTGCCCGTTGAGCAGCATCAACTGCTCGCCGGCGCGGGCGTAGCGGACGACGACGCCGCCGCAGAGCAGCGCATCGTCGTACGCATGCATCGGCTGGCCGCGCTCCAGCATCACGTAGTTGGTGATGTCGACGATGGCGGAGATCGAGCGGATGCCGCTGCGGGCGAGCCGCGTCTTCATCCACTCCGGCGTCGGTGCCGACGGGTCGATGCCCTCGATGATCCGGCTCGCGAAACGCGGGCAGCCGTCCGCGGCCTCGACGCGGACCGGCCGGCGGCTGTCGCAGGTCACCGCTACGGCGGCGAGCGGGGGCGGCGTGAGCGGGGCGCCGGTCGTCGCGGCCACGTCGCGGGCGAGGCCCTGGATCGACAGGCAGTCGGCGCGGTTGGGCGTGAGCTTCAGCGTGATCAGCGTGTCGTCGAGGGCGAGCACCTGGCGCACGTCCGCACCGGGCGCGGCGTCGGCGGGCAGCGCGAGCAGGCCCGACGCATCCTCGTCGATGCCGAGTTCCCGGGCCGAGCAGAGCATCCCCTGCGATTCGACGCCGCGCATCGTGGTCGTCCTGATTTCCAGCCCGCCGGGCAGCACGGCGCCGGCCAGCGCCGCCGGCACCTTCATGCCGGCCGCGGCATTGGGGGCGCCGCAGACGATCGAGAGCCTGCCACCGCCGACGTCGACGCTGCACACGCGCAGCCGGTCGGCGTTGGGGTGCGGCGCGACGGCGAGGATGTGGCCGACGACCACGCCGGAGAACGGCGGCGCGGCGGTCGCCGTCTCCTCGACCTCGAGGCCGGTCATCGTCAGCTTGTCGCACAGTCCGGCGGTGTCGAGCGGCGGATCGACCAGCGTGCGCAGCCACTGTTCGGAGAATTTCATCGCGGCGTCTCCTCAGGCGAACTGGCGCAGGAAGTTGAGGTCGTTCTCGTAGAACAGGCGCAGGTCGTTGACGCCGTAGCGCAGCATCGCCAGCCGGTCGGGCCCCATGCCGAAGGCGAAGCCCTGGTAGCGTTCGGGATCGATGCCGACGGCGGACAGCACGTTCGGATGAACCTGCCCGGAGCCGGCGATCTCGAGCCAGCCTTCGCCGAAGCTCATGTCGATCTCGGCCGACGGCTCCGTGAACGGGAAGAACGACGGGCGAAAGCGCACCGACAGGTCGTCGCGCTCGAAGAAATTGCGCAGGAACTCGGTGAACACGCCCTTGAGATCCGCGAAGCTCACGTCCTCGGCGATCCACAGGCCCTCGACCTGGTGGAACATCGGCGAGTGCGTCGCATCGCTGTCGACGCGGTAGACGCGACCCGGGGCGATGATCTTGATCGGCGGCTGGTGCGTTTCCATGTAGCGCACCTGGATCGGTGACGTGTGCGTGCGCAGCACGTACCCGCCCTCGACGTAGAACGTGTCGTGCATCGACCGCGCCGGGTGGTTCTCGGGCGTGTTGAGCGCGGTGAAGTTGTGGAAGTCGTCCTCGATCTCCGGGCCGTCGGCGACCTCGAAGCCGAGCGACCGGAACAGCGACTCGATGCGTTCGAGCGTGCGCGTGATCGGGTGCAGGCCGCCGCTGCCGTGGCCGCGGCCGGGCAGCGTGACGTCGAGCGCCTCGGCGGCGAGCTGGGCCGCGAGCCTCGCGCCGGCGAGCTCCGCGCGCCGGTCGGCGAGCGCGCCTTCGAGCCGCAGCTTGGCGGCGTTGATCGCCGCCCCGGCAGCCGGACGGTCGGCGGCGGGCAGGCGGCCGAGCGACTTCAGCAGCTCGGTCAGCTTCCCGGCCTTGCCGAGGTAGCGCGCCTTGGTGTTTTCGAGGCTCGCCGGGTCGCCGGCGGCGGCGAAGTCGGCCACTGCCGTGGCGATGATCTGTTCGAGTTCTTCCATGCTGGATCCTGGGTCGGGCGGAAACCGCGCGGACGAAAAAAAAGGGAGGCGGTCTCGCGCCTCCCTCGTTTCGTTCGCGTCGATCAGGCCAGAGAGGCTTTGGCCTGCTCCGCGATCTTGCCGAAGGCCGCCTTGTCGTAGACGGCGAGGTCGGCGAGGACCTTGCGATCGACGTCGATCGACGCCTTCTTCAGCCCGTTCATGAACACGCTGTAGGTCATGCCGAGCTCGCGCGCGGCGGCGTTGATCCGGGCGATCCACAGCGCGCGGAACTCGCGCTTCTTCACCCGCCGGTCGCGGTAGGCGTACTGGCCCGCCTTCATCACCGCCTCCTTGGCGATCTTGAAGGCGGAATGGCGGCGGCCGCGGTAGCCCTTGGCCAGCTCGAGAACCTTCTTGTGCCGCGCGCGCGCGGTTACACCACGTTTGACTCTGGGCATGTCGGTTCTCCGTCAGGCGTAGGGCATCATGGCCTTGACCGAGTCCGCGTTGGTGCTGTGGACGCCGGCGGTGCCGCGCAGATGACGCTTGTTCTTGGTCGTCTTCTTGGTGAGGATGTGGCGCTTGAACGCCTGGGCGCGCTTGACGCTTCCGCTGCCGCGGACGCGGAAGCGCTTCTTCGCGCTGCTCTTCGTCTTCATCTTGGGCATGACTGCTCCCTTATTTGCTGCCCACGGCGGTGCTCTCCGGCGGAGAGGCTTTGTTACCGGCCTCGGGCTTGGTGGGGTGAGTGGGTTTCGGAATCACTTTCTTCGGGGCCAGCAGCATCACCATCTGCCTGCCTTCGAGCCTCGGAAACGACTCGACCACGCTGTGCGGTTCGAGGTCGGTGCGGATGCGCTCCAGCAACCGGATGCCGAATTCCTGGTGCGCCATCTCGCGCCCGCGGAACCGCAGGGTGATCTTGGCCTTGTCGCCTTCGCCCAGGAACCGGATCAGATTACGCAGCTTGATCTGGTAATCGCCTTCGTCGGTTCCCGGCCGGAACTTGACTTCCTTGACCTGGATCTGCTTCAGCTTGAGCTTCGCCTCGTGCTGCTTCTTCGCCTCGCGGTACTTGAACTTGCCGTAGTCCATCACCCGGCAGACCGGCGGCTTGGCCATCGGCGCGATCTCGACCAGGTCGAGTTCGGCGGCGTCGGCCTTCGCAAAGGCTTCCAACAACGGGACGATGCCGAGCTGCTCGCCATCCTCACCGACGAGGCGGACCTCGGGAGCATTGATCTCGCCGTTGATCCGCGGTGCTTTTTCCTGGGCTATTGTGATATCTCCTGAGGCAAAAAAACGGACCGTGCCGCCCGCGTCGGTCACGTCGCCGACTCGCGTCAGCGACGTGCGGCCACCTCCTCGCGGAGGCGCTCGAGCAAGGATCCGACGGGCATTGCCCCGAGGTCCTCACCGCTGCGGGTACGCACGGCCACCTGTCCGGCCTGCATCTCCTTATCGCCGACGACCAGTTGATAAGGGAGCTTCTGCAGGCTATGTTCCCGAATTTTATAGGTTATTTTCTCGTTGCGCAAATCCGCGACGACGCGCAGCCCGGCCTCGCGTAGCTGGCGCTCGAGCGCCCGGGCGTAGTCGGCCTGCCGGTCGGTGATGGTGAGGATCGCCGCCTGCACCGGGGCCAGCCAAAGCGGCAGCGCGCCAGCATGGTTCTCGATCAGGATGCCGATGAAGCGCTCCAGCGAGCCGACGATGGCGCGGTGCAGCATCACCGGGGTCTTCCGGGTATTGTCTAGCGCGACGTACTCGGCGCCGAGGCGGCCGGGCATCTGGAAATCGACCTGCATCGTGCCGCACTGCCAGGAGCGGCCAATCGAGTCCTTGAGGTGGTACTCGATCTTCGGGCCGTAGAAGGCGCCCTCGCCGGGCAGTTCGACCCACTCGGCGCCGCAGGCGGTGAGTGCCGCCCGCAGGTCCTCCTCGGCGGTGTCCCACTGCGCGTCGGTGCCCAGCCGCTTCTCCGGCCGCAGCGCCAGCTTGATCGCGATGTCGGTGAAACCGAAGTCGCGGTAGACGTCGAGCGACAGCTTGTTGAACGCAGTGCACTCCGCCTGGATCTGGTCCTCGCTGCAGAAGATGTGGCCGTCGTCCTGCGTGAACGCCCGCACGCGCATGATCCCGTGCAGCGCTCCCGAGGGCTCGTTGCGGTGGCAGGCGCCGAACTCGCCGTAGCGCAACGGCAGCTCGCGGTAGCTGCGCAGGTCGGAGTTGAAGATCTGCACGTGCCCGGGGCAGTTCATCGGCTTGATCGCGAAGTCACGCTTCTCGGACTCCGTGGTGAACATGTTCTCCTTGTAGTTCTCCCAGTGGCCGGACTTCTCCCACAGTGACCGGTCGAGGATCTGCGGGCACTTCACCTCCTGGTAGCCGTGCTCGCGGTAGACGCGGCGCATGTACTGCTCGACCTCCTGCCAGATCGACCACCCCTTCGGATGCCAGAAGATCATCCCCGGCGCCTCGTCCTGCAGGTGGAAGAGGTCGAGCTGCCGGCCGATGCGGCGGTGATCGCGCTTCTCGGCCTCCTCGATCCGGTGCAGGTAGGCGTCGAGGTCCTCCTTCTTCGCCCAGGCGGTGCCGTAGATCCGCTGCAGCATCTCGTTGCGCGAATCGCCGCGCCAGTAGGCGCCGGCGAGCTTGGTGAGCTTGAACACCTTGAGCCGCCCGGTCGACGGCACGTGCGGGCCGCGGCAGAGGTCGGTGAACGCGCCCTCGGCGTAGAGCGAAATCGGCTCGGCGGACGGAATCGACGCGATGATCTCCGCCTTGTAGTGCTCGCCCAGGCCCTTGAAATAGGCAACGGCATCGTCGCGCGGCATCAGGCTGCGGACCACGGGCTCGTCCTTTTTCGCGAGCTCCGCCATCCGCTTCTCGATTGCCGCTAGGTCGTCCGGCGTGAACGGGCGCTTGTACGAGAAGTCGTAGTAGAAGCCGTCCTCGATCACCGGGCCGATGGTGACCTGGGCGTCGGGGAACAACTCCTTCACCGCGTAGGCGAGGAGGTGGGCGGTCGAGTGCCGGATGATCGCGAGACCGTCGGGGTCGCGGTCGGTGACGATCGCGACGTCGGCGTCGTGCTCGACGACGTGAGAGGTGTCGACGAGCCGGCCGTCGACCTTGCCGGCGAGGGCGGCCTTGGCGAGGCCGGGGCCGATCGCGGCCGCGATCTGGGCGACGGAAACGGCGTCGTCGAACTGCCTGACGGCGCCATCGGGTAGACGAATCGAAGGCATGGGATCCTCGTGAAGGCAAAAAAAAGTGCGGTCGAGCCGCACTTTCGTGGAACCGCATGCCGCACCCGGCACACCGTCGTGCGTACTCGTGGGGACGCTAGGTCGCCTCGCTGCGCGTTCGCGGTGTCATAACCGTTCCTTTCCTTGCGGCCGCCACCGGCGACCGTCGGCTTGCGTAAGGGATTGATCCGACTCGATCCGACAGATTATGCCGGAGACGCGCCGGCGCTGCCAACCGCAGCGGGCGCGCGGCCGGCCCACGAAACGAACGAAGCCGCCCGGGGGCGGCTCCATCGGCGACACGGAACGGGTCGGCGGCGAGTGATCTGGTAGGCGCGATTGGACTCGAACCAACGACCCCCACCATGTCAAGGTGGTGCTCTAACCAGCTGAGCTACGCGCCTGCGAAGAAGCGGCATTTTAGCGGACCGAGCACGGCGTGACAACTCTCAACGGCGCGCCCAGGTCGAACACCCACCTGCGCCCTCAGCATCGCCGTCGGAATTGATGAGGGAGATTGCCGGGACAGCGCGCCAATGCGAACCGGCGCCGGGCTGCAGGGGTCGGAACGCTGGAGCCTGCACGGCAACTCGCGCGGCCGCCACGCGACGCCTTCGCGGCCGGCGCGGCGGTTTCCGGCGCGCACGGCCCGTCCCCCGATGGCGCGCTTCGTACGGCGTCAGCTGCCGCCCGTCGCAGCGGGCCACCCGCCGGCACGTTAACGGACTAGGCTTGCGGTTCCATATTCACGCCGTGTCGCCGCCGTGACGATCCGCTCTCGCCTTTTGCTCGCGCTCACCGGTGTGCTTGTTGGCGGTGGCGTCGTTGCCGCCGATCCAGCCGGCCGGTGGGAGGGCGACGCCGGCATTCCCGGCAGGCCGCAGGCCGTCGTGCTCGACCTGGCGCGCAACGCCAACGGCGCCGGCTGGCACGGGTCGGTCACGTTGCCCGGGCGTGGCGTCAAGGGAGCGCCGCTCGACGCGCTCGCCATCGGTGCCGACGGCAGCGTGACGGCCGACCTGGCCACGGCATTCGGCGGCCCGCAGTCGCCATTTCCTACGCGGCTGGAACTCGCAATGCGTGCCGATGCGACGCTGGCCGGCAGCCTGCAACAAGGCGGCCACCGCGCCGAACTCGTGCTGCGACGAAGCGGCGAGGCGCAGGTCGACGCGCCGCCACGGCGCACGCCGCTGCCTGCCGCGCTGGCCGGCACCTGGCGCGGCCGCTACGCGCTCGGTGGCGTGCCGCGCGAGGTCACGCTGACGCTCGGTCCCGCCGGCAGCGACGGCTCGACCACGGCCCTGGGCGAGCTGCTGATCGTGGGCCCGCGCCGTTCCCAGCTCGCCGTCGACCGCGTCAGCGCCGCCAGCCAGTTCCTGGTTGTCGAGGCCACGGCCGCCGGCCTGCGCCTCGAGGGACGTTGGGACGGTGCCGCCGGCTGGTTCGACGGCACGGTCTTGCAGGGGCCATTCGAGGCACCGGTGCGATTGCGGCGCGATGCCGGAAGCGGCTCGTGACCGCGGTGTGCACGCGTCAGCGGTTGACCACGGCCCTGGCAACGGTCCTTGCGGCAGCTGCCTTCGCCACGCCGGGTGTCGTCGCTCCGGTGGCGGCAGCGCAACAGGGCGTTCCGTCGGGCTTTGGCGCCGATGCCGCGCACAGCGGCGTGCAGCCGGGCGAGGCGCCTCGCACGCTGCCGCGCGTGCTCTGGACCTTCCCGACCGGCGAGCGCATCGTCTCGTCGGCTGCCTACGCCGAAGGTGTCGTCTACGTCGGCAGCGACGACGGCAACCTCTACGCGATCGATGCCGAGAGCGGCCGCCAGCGCTGGATGCACCGCACCGGCGGCCCGGTATCGTCGAGCCCTGCGGTCGCCGACGGTCGCGTCTACGTGCTGAGCTACGATGGCCGCCTGCACGCGCTGAACGCGCGCAGCGGCGAGCTGCTGTGGAAGTTCGCCACCGGCGGCGAACGCCGCTTCGAGGCCCGGGGCCTGCACGGCCAGCAGCCACGCACGCAGACCTTCGCCGACCCGTTCGACGTGTATCTTTCGAGCCCGGTGGTCGCCGAGGGCCGGATCTACTTCGGCAGCAGCGACGGCCACGTCTACGCGCTCGATGCCGAAGGCGGCGAACTGCGCTGGAGCTTTCGCACCGGCGAGGTCGTGCACGCCTCGCCGGCCTACGCGGCTGGGCGCGTCGTCGTCGGCAGCTGGGATGGGCGGCTGCATGCGCTGGACGCCGCGACCGGCCGCGAGCTGTGGCAGGTTCAGACCGGCGTCGACGCGTTGGTGGCCAACCAGCAGGGCTTCCAGTCGTCGCCCGCGATCACCGGCGACACGGTCATCGTCGGCTGCCGCGACGCTCACCTTTATGCCTTCGATCTCGCCTCCGGTCGCGAGCGCTGGCGATTTCCGACCGGCATGAGCTGGGTCGTCACCACGCCCGCGGTCCAGGACGGCCGCGTCCACTTCGCGACCTCCGACTCCAGCCTCGTGTACGCGCTCGACCAGGCCACCGGCCGGCCGCTGTGGCAGCAGCAGGCCAGCGCCTTCATGTTCGCCTCGCCGAGCCTGGCCGGTGGCGTGCTGTTGCAGGGCGTGCTCAACGGCAGTCTGCAGGCGCGCGACCGCTCGACCGGCGGACTGCTGTGGGAGTTCCGTACCGAGGCCGCACGCGCCAACAACGGCTGGGCACTGACCCGCGACGGCCGCTTCAACGCAGCGTTGCTCTACCCGCGTGGTTGGCACGACACGATGGCGATCGGCGCCGCGCGGCAGGAGGCGATAGGTTCGTTCTTTGCCACGCCGCTGGTCGTCGGACGCACGATCTACGTCGGCAGTGCCGACGGACGCCTGTACGCGCTGCGATAGCGGTGCGCACATCGGTGGCTTGGCGCCGATGCCGATACGTTGTCCGGTTGCACCGGCCGCTGCGCCCGGATTACGATTCGCCGCGGCCGGAACGGCCCGGGGCCAAGGACGAGGGCGGCGGATCATGGGAGGCGAGTGGCGGCGATGACGATCCTTCGGTGGCTGACCGTCGTTGCGGTCGCGTGCATGTGCGTCATTCCGTCGCCGGCCACGGAAGCGCAGGCTCCTGCGCGCGTCCCCGTGATCGGCTACCTCGCGCAGCGGGCTGGCCCCTGGCACCTCGACCAGGCGTTCGTCGACGCACTGCGCGAACTGGGCTACGTCGAGGGCCGGAACGTCGCCATCGAGTATCGGTGGGGTGCGAACGCGGCGGACCTTCCGGCGCTGGCAGCCGAGCTCGCGCGGCTCAAGGTCGACGTGATCGTCAGTTCGGGCTATCCGGCGAACAAGGCAGCCAAGGGAGCGACCAGCTCGATACCGATCGTCATGGCCACCAGCGGGGATCCCGTGCAGGAGGGCCTGGTCGCCAGTCTTTCCCGTCCCGGCGGCAACATCACCGGCCTGTCGGTGGTCAACCGTGAGTTGAGTGGCAAGCGCCTGGAGCTGGTCAGGGAGGCCGTCCCCGGGGTGAGGAAGGTCGGCGCTCTCTACAACGGCTCCAATCCGGCAATGCCGCCGCAGTTTGCCGAAATCCAGGCCGCTGCCTTGCGCCTGGGCTTGGAGGCGGTTCCGCTCGATGTCGCGTTTCCCGCCGGGATCGACGCTGCGTTCGTGGCGGCGACCCAGGCCGGCGTCGGTGCCGTGATGATTCTCTCCGACAGTTCGACGATTGCGCACCGCACGCAACTCGGTGCCGCAGCGATGAAGCACCGCATGCCGACGATGTTCGCCAACCGCGATTACATCCGCGCCGGCGGAATGATGAGCTATGGGCCCAATCTCGCGGACAACTTCAAGCGCGCGGCGTTCCTGGTCGACAAGATCCTCAAGGGCGCAAGTCCGGGACTCATGCCGGTCGAGCAGCCGACCCGGTTCGAGTTGGTGATAAACCGCAGCACGACGCGCTCGTTGCGGATCGTTCTGCCCGAGTCGCTGCTGGTACGCGCCGACGAAGTGTTCGATTGACGCGGAGACGATTCACGCCGCGGAGACACCGTTGACCGGGCCGGCGCGGCGTCGGCTCAGCTCGACTGCGGCACGCGCGTTCGCGCGCGGCGGGATGAAGGGGCAGGGGGCTTGCGGGACGCGGTGTCTGCCGGCAGGGTGATCGGCAGAATGGCCGTTTCCTTGAGCGACCGAAGCGCCAGCAGCGTGTGCGAGCGAACGATCAGGTGCCTGCCCTTGGTG
>WBZP01006250.1_pt1 | contig 11838 bp, 9 predicted proteins | sample 5204301 | NCBI WGS metagenome assembly WBZP01 (sample SAMN12412401, study PRJNA552823) | activated sludge metagenome | isolation source: activated sludge from nitrification reactor of wastewater treatment plant... | place: USA: Pennsylvania | collected 2017
TGAGGATGGATGGTTCACCGATGATGGTCAGAGAGAGTGCTTCCTTTGGATCGATATGATAGAGTGCGCGGATATTGCGGACCTTTTGGATGAGATCGATGATCGTGAGAAAGTGTTCTACGATGGTGACATCGCTTTGGTGGGTGGCGGATGGCGACTTCCAAGATTGGACCATGAGCGGGTGGGGTTCGTGCGGATAGAGTGATGTATACAGTGCCTCGGTCACGAACGGCATGAAGGGATGCCAGAGTTTCAAGAGCGTATTGAACACGGTGATGAGGACGGCGTCGTTCTTCTCGATCTTGTGGATTTCAATATACCAGTCAGCGAATTCATTCCAAGTGAAGTCACGGAGTGTCTCCGCGGCCAGCGAGAGGTTGTAGGTATCGAGCTGTCGGGACACATTGGTACTGACGGTTTCGAGGCGATGAAGGATCCAGTGATCGGCTGGTGAGAGTCCGGTGTGAGACTCGATGCTATGGTCGAAGCGAATGACATCCGGTTCGACCGAGGAGACGATGTACCGGCCCATGTTCCAGAGCTTGTTCACGAAGTTGCGCATCGCGACAATTTTTTCATTCCCGAGCTTGAGGTCATTGCCCGGTGTCGTTCCGGTGACGAGCGCGAGGCGGAGCGCATCCGCACCGTGTTCACCGATCACATCAAGCGGGTCGATGATATTGTCGAGGCTCTTGCTCATCTTGCGGCCATCGGCAGCACGGACCAATCCATGGAGATAGACGGTCCGGAAGGGTGCGACACCGAGTAGGTATTCGGACATGAGGATCATCCGAGCTACCCAGAAGAAGAGGATGTCATAGCCGGTTTCGAGGAGAGCGGTGGGATGATAGGCGTTGAGGTCCCGAGCATCTGGGTTGGGCCAGCCGAGAGTCGAAAACGTCCAGAGTCCAGACGAGAACCAGGTGTCGAGGGTATCGGGGTCTTGTTGCCAGCCGTCACCGCCCGGGGCCGTGATCCCACAGTGAGTCTCGTTGCCACGGTACCACACGGGGATTTGGTGGCCGAACCAGATCTGGCGGGAGATGCACCAGTCACGGAGATTATCGATCCAATGGAAATAGATTTTCTCAAAGCGTTCGGGGAGAATTGTGACTTGATGGGATCGGACTGCGTCTTGCATGAGGGTCTTCAGGGTCACAGTTTTTCCATCACGCTTGAATTCACGGTTCACTGCGACGAACCACTGCCGCTTGATCTGTGGCTCGATCGTGCCCCCGCCGCGGCTGTTTGTGGCGACATTGTGGACATAGTTGGCTTCGGTCTTTACGACCAGGCCTTTGGCAGTGAGTTTGGCGATGATCTTTTCTCTCGCCTCGGTGATTGGTAGGCCCGCGAACTCTCCGGCGATCGCGAGGAGTTTGCCATCTTCACCGATGATTGGTTCTCGGTCGAGGTTGTGCCGTTCGGCGATATCGAAATCCGTGTGGTCATGCCAAGGAGTGATCGTCATCACCCCTGTACCAAAGGCCATGTCGATGGCTGTATCTTTCACGATCGTCGTTTCGATCGGACCATTGATCCACTCGACGGTGAGCTTCTGGCCATCGACATAGGCGGCATACCGTTTGTCGTCTGGATGCATCACGACATATTTGTCGCCGAACTTGGTCTCGGGCCGCGCGGTCGAGATGACAAATGGTCCGTATTGCAAGTAATAGAAGGGGATCTGTTCTTCTTTCCATTCGATCTCGTCGTCTGAGACAGTGGTCTGCAGGTTCGGGTCCCAGTTCACGATCCGGTTGCCACGATAGATGAGACCGTCGTCGTACATACGCTTGAAAGCGGTGCGGACGGCGAGGCTGCGCGCTTCGTCGAGGGTGTAGGCTTCGCGTGACCAGTCGAGTGATGCGCCGAGTTTCTTCGTCTGGTGGACGATGGTGTCATGACTCTCCTTCGCGAAGGCTTTGATTCGGCGGAGGAGTTCGTCGCGGCCCAGATCGTGGCGGGTCTTACCTTCGGTTTGATAGATGATCTTCTCAACTTTGCTCTGGGTGGCGATGGCGGCATGATCGGTGCCGGGGATCCAGAGGGTACGATAACCCTGCATTCGCTTGAAGCGGACGATCAGGTCTTCGATCGCGAGCATACAGGCGCTACCGGTGTGCAGTGTCCCGGTGACATTCGGTGGCGGGAGGACGATAGAAAACGGTTCGGCATCGGCCGCGGTCACACCGGCTTTGATACAGGCGTCGGGATTGAAAAACTCGCTCGCTTCCCAGCGGGCATAGAGCTGATCTTCCCAAACTTTGGGATCATAGGCCTTGGGGAATTCGGTTGGGTTTTGTTCTGTAGACATGTCCAAAAAATACCACAGAAAAGGCTTGGATTCAAGGAAAATAGCGATGTGCATTGACAGAATTCCAGAATTGACGTACCACGGTCACTTGGTACTTTGAAATCCATATCCCTTTTCTTTGCGGAAACGCGGACGGCTCTCTATCAGGAGATGCCCGCTGACCGCACCTGAACGGAGGTGAAAGATGAAGATTTTGAAGAATGGCTGGGTGTGTCGGATCGCGTATGGCCTCTGCGAAGGCGGACCGCCGATGCACGTGAGTCTTTGCGCCCTGGTACCGCGGTTTATTTGTATGTGTTTCGTTCATTTCGCGTTAGTGGCCGTGGAGTCGATTGTGGCCGTAGTCGGGTTTTTCTTTGCAGTCCGTCCGACGATTTTCGAAGACGATGACCAAAGAAAATGGTACGCCCCGATTACACGATGACCAAGGGTGTTCGGCCATCGCGTCTGGCCGATTTGGATCATCCCGATCTGGTTGGTGGCCGTGAACATTGATGCCATCGCATCGGCCCTGCAGTCGGAGGTACTTTGGTCAGGAGTCGGGACGTACCTTGGATATATCGGCGCCCTGGCCGCGTTCATCATCTTAGTTAGCCTCGCGACATGGGGTGTGTTGGCGGCCTCGGAGTCGGAAGTCGTTCGGATCGCGAAGGGCTACGTTCGGGCGAAGAAGGAGAAAGTCTGCCCGATCGTCGAAATTACTGATGACGATTGAGGATTCCCGCGGGTGCGTACGAGTTACGTTCCGCGGGCTTTTGTTTTCATAAAAGGAACCCCCCGGCGGCGGTGTTGCAGTTCCGGGGGGTATTGTGACTGGCGGAGCAGTCTGTCAATCGCATTCATCCCTAACCGGTATCTCATCGGCCTCGCCACGCCGAAGACTTACGGAGAGCACACACAAAAGCTCTGTATGCCGGATGTGACCAAAGTAACACGGCCAAGCGACTAGAACAAGGACTCATTGAAGTGGCAGATGAGCCGAGGGTTCGAGGGAGAGGGCGTTGACTTTGAGTGTGGCGCGTTCGGCTTCGCTCATCCGGGCGTAGCGGAGGATACCGGCGGCACCGATCATCGCCGCATTGTCGAGCGAGTACTGGAAAGGCGGCATGAGGAATTGGTAGTCGGGATACTGGGCGACCATGGTCTTCATCCGCTCACGCAGTCTCACATTGGCCGAGACGCCACCAGCGATGATCACCGTCTTTGGTTGAAATTCTTGCAAGGCGCGTTCGGTCTTGCCGACGAGGGTGTCGACGACCGCTTCTTGGAACTCGTGACAGACCATGTCTACAAACTTCTCATTTTTTATTTCCCCCTCGTGTTTTTTCAGAAAATACAGCACGGCTGTCTTCAGTCCAGAGAAAGAGAAATGATAGTTGTTGGAATCAAGCATCGGTCTTGGAAAGATAAATGTCGAATTTCGATTTTTGAATTTTGATTGAATGTGAGAATTCTTTAATCGGTCATTCGTAACTCGTAACTCGTCATTCGAGCTTGAGTCGGAATTCACAATTCGAAATTCATCGGCGCGCTTCCCGATCTCGGGGCCGCCGGGATAGGGGAGGTTGAGCATCTTGGCGACCTTGTCAAAGGCTTCGCCAGCGGCGTCATCATCGGTCTCACCGAGGAGCTGGTACTGGAAGTGATCGTGCATGAGGACAAGTTGCGTGTGTCCGCCCGAGACAATCAGGGCCAACAATGGGAATTTCGAATGTTGAATTTCGAATTTCGATTGAGTTTGCAAATTTCGATTTTCAGAAATTGATTCAGAATTCGTCATTCGCAATTTGTCATTGGGCGAATTCAAAAAATTTGCATAAATATGGCCCTCTAGGTGATTCACACCGATGAGCGGTTTGGCCCAAGTGAGGGCGAGGGTCTTGGCGGCAGAAACACCGATGAGGAGGGCGGGGATGAGTCCGGGACCCTCAGTGACAGCGATAACATCGATATCAGTTGGGGTGATAGCGGCTTCACGGAGCGCGGACTCGACGACGGGGATGATGTTCTGTACATGTTCTCTGGCGGCCAGATTGGGAATGACCCCGCCCCACTTGGCATGGAGGTCGGCCTGGGAGGAGACAATACTCGAGAGGACGGAGACAGTGGCACCATCATATCCGATGATGGCAGCTGCCGTTTCGTCGCAAGAAGTTTCGATGGCGAGGAGTTTCATGGGGTGGTGCTTAGGACCCTCTCACTCTAGCGGGCGGCGAGCGAAGAGACAAGTACTGGTATGACCTTGTGTCTACAGCGGCAAGAGAGCGACGAGCACGCCGATACCGACGAGGGTGGCGAGGAGTCTCAAGACGATGGAAAGTCGGTGTGCGTACAGGTAGTGCAGATCTTCCTTGATCCAATTGTCATTGCCACGTGCAGCGACGAGACGTGTCATTTCCTCGGGTGACCACGAGACGACCAGGTGGTCCAGGTCATAATGAATCTCACCGTCTTTCGCGGAGAAGAATTTGTACCAGCGTGGGGAAAATGGCCAGAAGAGTCGAACGCCATAACCCATGCCAGACAAATCATGCACGAAGTGGCCGAAGACGCCGAGTGCAAAGAGCATCATCCAGGCCGGCTCAAAGAAGGTGCCGATGAGGAGCACGATCGGAATATAGGAAATCGGATTATGGAGCCAGGTCCGATGTGCGCCGATCACTTTCCCGCCGACCGTGCCACGTTGAAAATACTCGATCCAGAAATCGATGTCGGGGAGGAGTGCAAATACCACACCGGCGAGGAGCCAGCCAGGCGTCAGGGTTTGTTCGAAGAAGAGCCCCACCAGGAAGGCCCAGAGGAGTCCGAGTTTGATATCGAGAAACATAATGGTAGCCCCAAGGGGAATCGAACCCCTCTTACCAGGATGAAAACCTGGCGTCCTAGCCGATAGACGATGGGGCCATAGGTCTAGCTTTGAGCGGCTAGCGTATAGCTTATAGGGAAATACAGAGAAACCAGAAGCACACCGAGATGAGATGAAAAAAGCCTTTCCAAAGGCATGGATACTCTATCATATAGAACGGTTTTGACAAGTCGCCACACTCCGGGTTGGTGTGGTGGCAAGCTATCGGTTGATGCACCATCGGGGGTCGAGTTGACAGGGTTGGTCTTTCGTGATACACTCCACAAGTTATTTTTGTCCTTCTCTCAACTTCCCTAGGAGGGAAAAGATGCAGAGTGTTCTCGGTCAAGGCTGGTGGATATTGGCAGTACTTGTTTCAGTGCTGCTGCTGATTGTCCTGGTGGGTGGTATCGTCGCCATGATGCGTCGGTATCAGTGGCGGCAAGCTCGTCGTCGTGCTGCGGGCCCGCTAAAGGTCGTAACACCGAAACCCAATGGGTACGGTAACCTGTTGGGGGCCGAATTCACAGTCGTTGTCCTCAATTTCATCGGGTAACAGCAACGGGGCAAATCACGAAGTCCTCACTGCGTATTGCGCAGCGGGGACTTTTCACTTTTCTAGCTGGTATGTATGTACTACTCTCCGGTGTTGTATTTCGTGATGAGATCAGCGTATATCCGCGCACTCGGACGGATGGTACGCTGTTGGGTGGCACGGTCGATGGCGATCAGACCAAATTTCAACCAATAGCCCTTGTCCCATTCGAAATTATCAAGGAGTGACCAGTAGAGATAGCCGCGGACGTCGGTTCCGTCGGCAATCGCGCGTCCCATGGCGGTGAGCGCAGCGGGGATGAACTGTTGTCGAAGCTCGTCGTTCGCATCGGCAATTCCGTTTTCGGTTACATAGATCGGCTTGTCATAGGATTTCAATTCGGTGAGCGCGTGATAGAGCGATTCGGGATAGTATTCCCAGCCGAAGTCAGTTTGGAGTTTGTTTTCGTTTCGACCAAACCAACCATCAATTCGGTGGTGATTGTAGTGATTGAGACCGATGAAGTCCTGCGTACTAGCGATCTTCCGGAGGAACCAGTGATTCCAGGTGGCATCAGCGATCATTTTCAAAAATCGATTCCACATGGTTCCACCTACGGCCTCGAACCAGACATTGTGCTTGGCGATGCCGACTTGGGCAACCGGGGTATGCTGTTTGATGACGTGGTACGCGAACCTATGCGCTCGGATGAGCTGCCGTATGGCACGGAGGAAATTCAGCAGCCCGCGCCTTTGAGGCGGCCAGGCACCTTTCAGATAGGCGTGTGAAGCGACGACATCGGGCTCATTGAGGGTGATCCAAAATCGGACATCATTGCCGAAGGCTAAAACTATTTTTTCGGCGTAGGATGCGAAACAATCCGGGAAATTTGGAGCGAGGATACCGCCTTGGTCTCGGAGCCAGAGGGGGAGTGTCCAGTGCCAGAGTGTGACGAAGGGCTCGATACCGCGCTCACGGAGGGATCGGATGACTTGTCGGTAATGGTCGATAGCCGTAGCATCGAATTTCCCCAGCTCGGGTTCGATGCGTGACCACTCGATCGAGAAGCGATAGGCATTGAGATTGAGATTTTTCAGGATATCGAAATCCTCCTCGTAGCGATTCCAGTGATCACAGGCAGTACCGGAAATATAATTGGCGGGATTTGTGGCCTCGGAGCGGAACTTCACCCAGTGTGGATTCCAAACAAAACTCGCCTCGGATTCGCGGGCGAGGCGTTCGGCATTGGCTTTCTCCCACTCGCTCCAGTCATTGTGATTGCCACCCTCGACTTGGTGGCTGGCCGTTGCAGCACCCCAGAAAAAATCTTTTGGAAACGGCATAGACACGTTGTCTTTGTGGGTTATTGCTGCTATCATACCACGTCTCTCCACACTCGATGACGTATACTATGAGTATGCAAGAAATCGTGGCAAAAAGCGTGATTGCTTTCCCAAATCCAAAAACAACCGTTCCAAGTGAACGGCGGGTGCAGCGCGTGCTCGAGATGATTCCGGGGACGCTCACTTGGGGCACTCTCATTGGCGTGGTGGTGCTTTCATTTATTGCTCCGGTTGCGGCAGCGGTATTCATCATGGTCTTTGATACGTATTGGATCTATCGTGCGATTTACATCTCTCTCTTTTCCCTACAGGCGCAGTGGAACATCGCTGAGGGGAAACGGATCGATTGGAAAGAACGGTATGAGGAATCGGCTCATCCGGCGGAGTATGTCGCGAAACTGAAGGCTCGGATCATCGCCCTCCACAGCGAGATGAAGGCGTCCCATGGAATCGGGGAGTGGCGGAAACGGCGCGGGTTACGCCAGGCGATCAGTCGGACCAAACGTATCCTCTGCGAGACCGAGCGGCTTATCCCACTGGAGTCAGTTATTATGGATTGGCATGACGTGATTCATGTCGTCCTTTTGCCGACGGCTGGCGAGCCAGTCGAGGTGATCGAACCGGCGATCGAGTCGCTCACCAAGTCACGTTTTCCACTTGATCAGATGATCATCCTCCTCGCGACCGAAGAGCGCGAAGACGAAGCGACACGGCTCCCGAAAGTCGAAGCCTTGCGATCGAAGTTTGGGCACTTGTTCAAGGACTTTCTCGTCACGACACATATCGTGGCGGCGGGTGAGATGAAGTGTAAAGCCTCCAATGCAACCTTCGCGGCAAAGGAACTGATGAAGTATCTCGACGCGCAGGGGATTGATTACAAGCGGGTGGTCTTTTCTAATTTCGACTGTGACTCGGTCATCCATCCCGAGTACTTTGCGGCCCTGACCTATCACTACACGACGAGCCCAAATCGGCTCCGTCGCGCGTATCAGCCGCTCCCCATGTACCACAACAATCTCTGGGATACGAACGCGCTCGTCCGTGTGGTGGTGACGGGCTCATCGTTTTGGCATCTGTATCAGTCGACCCGCCGCGAGATGGTGACCTTTTCGTCACACTCGGAGCCGTTTGATACGCTCGTCCGGGTGGGGTTTTGGCCAGTCAATATGATCAGCGAGGACTCGGTTATTTATTGGAAGTGTCTCGCGTATTTCCATGGCGACTATGAGGTGCAACCGATCCACTTGCCGGTCTCGCTCGATGCGGTGCTCGCACCGACGTATTGGAAGACGATCGTGAACCAGTACAAGCAGAAGCGACGCTGGGCCTATGGGATCGAGAATTTCCCGGTGACCATGCGTGCGATTTGGCCGGATGCGATCATCCGTGTTCGGACCAAGCTGCGTATCACATTTGAGATGCTCGAGGGACACTATTCGTGGGCGACCACATCTTTCCTCCTCACGTTCCTCGGTTGGTTGCCGCTCTTTCTCGGAGGTGAAGCCTTCAAGGAAAGCGTCCTCGCACACAATTTGCCGTTTTTCACTCGCACGCTCATGACACTCGGCATGTCGGGACTGCTCGTCTCCATTCCGATGTCACTCCTCACTCTCCCGCCGCGCCCCAAACGTTATCACTGGTCACGCACGCTTCTCATGTTCTTCCAGTGGTTCCTCGTACCGATCGTCGCCTTTCTTTCGGCTATCCCGGCAATTGACTCCCAGACTCGCATTTTGACCAAACGCTATTTCGGCGAGTTTTGGGTGACCGAAAAAATGCGGAAATGATAAGATGATATTGAACGTGACCTAATACAAATACAAAAAATATGGGGTTACTCCACTGGAAACGGAGGATAGACAAAGGAGCAGTCATAGGTACCGTACTTGGTATATGTGGGGCTATTCCTATTATCGGTGCATTCTTTTTTCCTAGCGCTGCCACAGTCAATATTCTAGAATATGTGTCCCTCCTTCCCTTCATAGTTCTTTCTGAATTTGTCCAATACGGGAATCTTTTTCATCAGGCCCAACACGGAAACTTTCTCAGTATCGCATCTGTCTTATCTAAAATCGTATCTATCGTATTGAATACGATGTTATGGGCAATAATTGGTTATGGTATACATTCCCAGTTCTCCAAGAAGAAGAAAACTCTTACTCCCCCTGAATCATCAGTAGTTCCTTCCTCGGATGGTCAGTATGTAGCTAACGAAGTCCAAGAACCGGAAGGGTCCTTGTTGCCAGCCAAGATGGGATCGGACAAGCGGAGCAGACTTCGGACAATCTTCCCGCCCTTCGTGTTGGCATTTGTCATGATAGGTTTTTCTGTTCTCTTCCAGCATGAAAGGTATCGGCAGCTCAGTTCCATGCTCGATATTGGATGGGTGAATACCCTTTTGACGATCGTTGACGTATTCCACTGGCAATACTATCCGGAGAGCTTCGGACCGCTGGGATGGTTCCAATTTGTCCCGATGAATTTTGCTTTGTGGTTGACAGTCTTTCTTCTACTCACGCGAATCAAGTTTCCTTCCCGCTCTCTGTCGGATCGTTATCCGTTCACCCGGCTTATCCTACCAGTGACAGTGATGATGGTCGTCATCGTTCCATTGCTATCTATCTTTTTCTCTATTTCCGATGCAGAGAAATCTGATATGTGTTTTGCGGATCCGAAACAGAAATTCTCCCGTTGTTTGAGTGCTGCTGTCTATGATGCGGGGGTGGGTAATGCCGACCAATTGTTGGATGTGTGTGCCCGGCTCCCCGAAAAACAGGGTGTGAAAGCAGAAATAGAGAGTTTTGCTATTCCTTCAGAGGAAGTGTTTTCTCAGGAGTACTGCATGTTTCATTTGAGGAATTATGTCGCTTTTGATCTTTTCCCTGAAGTCGATGTAGATAGTTCTCTTGTGATAAGGATAGCTGACGATTTCAGAAAAAAATATCTTCCGGAATATAGTGAACGTTCAGATGGTTCTTCAGAGGGTCGATATCTACAGGATGCGGCCGGAGTGCTGTGCGATGAGTTGAGCAAACGGACCGGTTCCGAGGAGAGGAAGAAACGGTGCCTATCTTATTTCGAAGTTGAGGAAGTGGCGCAGCGGGAATTGCGTAAATCTAGGAGTCCTCTGAAGCTTTTTAATTCTTCGGAAAAAGCGAAGCTGTCGATCGAGAGTGCTTTGCAATCCGAGAATGAAGGACGCGAGCTGGTGTATAAGAAGAGGACTGAGAGGAAGTACTATGCTCCAGTAGCGGAGATGGTAGAGCATGCTCAAGAAGATTTGGCGAAACGTCTGCGTATAGACAAAAGTGCTATCGCTATCGATAGTGTAGAAGAAATGCTATTTGTGGACTCTGCACAGAGTCCAGCGAGACAGCTTCCTTTGCTGTCGCTTCAGAAAGGGGAGCAGTGTGTTGGGAAGGTTGCCTACCCAGGAGGTGGTGATTTGCAGTTGGAGTCTAGTATTCGGATTCCGGCGTACTGTACATTCCATGATCTCGATGGTACTCCGGATGCGGTAGTCTTCGAATATGAGTCTGTCGGTACGGGGGAGTGGCTTCTTACCTTGTATGAGAACGATACGCCAATACACACTATTGATGGGAGGTGGGATGCATCGGTATATCGGCAGATGGTTATCCTCCCCATTTCCCCGACAGCCCAGAGTCTCTCAGTTCGGCTGGATGTTTTTCGTGGTGAATCAACAGTATTGAAACTTTCTAATGTCCGTATAGGTAATTTCGAGGATATCGACTTTTCCGGATTGGAATCGTTGGGCTACCGGGTCGATTTGAAGCGAGACAAGAGCCTCATTCCAGTGTACGTCGACCCGTCGGGATTTAGGTATGTACGGGACGGTGTCTTTAATCGTTGGATTTCCGGTGATGGTGAATGAAACATGCTGAAGGAGTAGAGTGCCCTGAGTCTGGCTGTTACTTTGGCGAGTTTTGGGTGACCGAAAAAATGCGGAAATGAGGGAAAATCCGACTCTTGCCAGGAGTTTAGAAAGGTGCTATGATATGGGGTCGTCAATTTTGGCGTCGTGAAGTTCTTTACGAAGGAGGGAGTGTGAAATGGATGATAAGGAGCGAGCCGAGCTCGAAGAGTATCGCTTCGGTGATCGGGTCGGTCACGTCATTGGACTGATCCTGGCGACACTGATTTTGCTCCTGTTCGGGAGCTGCTCTGTTGCCGCCTACAAGGCCGATGCGTTCGAGTTTAGACCCGGCATCGGATTCGGTGTCGACCTCACTCAGACGTACTGCTATGTGAGCGGCAAGTGCCCGGTTCGGCGCACACCGCAACAGGCACCTCCGCCCGTGAAGCCCAGTCCCGGCCACGATAGGTGGGAGCATGATCATCGGTCACTTCCGGAACCAAAGAAAGCCTCTCGTACTTGAACCTGAGGTCTGGAGTTTTCTGATTCAGAGCGGAATGAAAGATTCGGGGTTCTGCGTTCAGTAGTCTAGATATGCAGAACCATTTGTTTGTTGACTTTAAAAAAAGGAGGAAAAATAATGTGCTACACGGCTATACCCGGCGAGTGCAGTCGCACTTTGGCTGTACGTGACCTGCCACCGGTTGTGGTGGGTCCAGTGGGGGAAACCACGGCGCAAGTAAAACTGACGAAGGCAGGCCAGTCGTCGGTGCTTGCCTCGCAGACGGTCTGCACCTTGTCCGGTCGTCGGATTCCGAGCAGTCCGGGTTGGTTGTTCTGGGAAAATTCCCGGCGTTTCTACCGAGCCGAACATCGTGGAAGGGCGGCGCGTAAGCGCATGCACAAGCCGAATTGGCATGA
>WBZP01006252.1_pt1 | contig 11832 bp, 6 predicted proteins | sample 5204301 | NCBI WGS metagenome assembly WBZP01 (sample SAMN12412401, study PRJNA552823) | activated sludge metagenome | isolation source: activated sludge from nitrification reactor of wastewater treatment plant... | place: USA: Pennsylvania | collected 2017
CAGGGGAAACGGGACCAGAATCGCGATCAGGTTGCCATAATTCATCAGGGCGGCGGCCCGTTTGGCGGAGGAACCCCGCGCCACCTTGCCGATGACCGTTTCTTCGCTTTGCTCCAGCATGGGCATGGGCATAATTAGGAACCTTGAGGATGGAAACGCATTATGGGCTGATTCTGGCCATGTTCGGGAACGCTTTCGACCTTGTCAACCCTGGGAGATAATCCGTGATCGGAACCTGGCTGAGCGCGCTAGAGCCTCTCATCCTGCCGCCCACCTGCCTGCTGTGCGGGGCGGCGGGCGCGGCTGGACGCGATCTGTGCGCCGGCTGCCTGGGCGACCTGCCGCGCAACCGCACGGCTTGCCCGCGCTGCGCCACGCCGCTGTCCGCCAGCCAAACCGGCCTCTGCGACCGCTGCCGGGCGCAACCCCCGGAGTTCGACCGCGCGTTCGTGCCCTTCCGCTACCAGCCGCCGGTGGATTTTCTGATCGTGCGCTTGAAATTTAGCGGACGCCTGGCGTCTGCCCGGCTATTGGGCGAACTGTTCGCCGCCGCGCTGGCCGAACGCGGCGATCCCCCGCCGGATTGCATCGTGCCAGTGCCGCTGCATCCGCGCCGCCTGCGCGAGCGTGGTTTCAATCAATCCCTGGAACTGGCGCGCGCCGCCGCCCGCCGCTTCGGGATTCCACTGTGGATCAACGGCCTGCGGCGCGTGCGCCACACCCTCCCGCAAACCCGGCTGGACGCCCATCAGCGCCAGACCAACCCGCTGGGCGCGTTCGCGCTGGGTACGCCACCGCCCGGCTCGCGGATCGCGTTGATGGACGATGTCGTCACCACCGCCAGCACCATTGCCGAATGCGCCCGGGTACTGCGAGCGGGTGGGACGACCGACATCGAAATCTGGGCCATCGGCCGCGCCGGCGGTGACCCCTGAACGCCGAACGCCGAACGCCGAACGCCAACCGCGGAAGCACCCTGTTCAGATCCGCGCGAGGCGACGGTCCGCCGAACCCGGCATTGCATCGTGGAGCAGGCCACGCACCGCACCGCCACCGAAACCACCGTCCAGCGCATGTCGCCATACTGGCGGAATCCACGCTGGCCGTAGGTTCTATCCCGATACCGACACGCGCATAATAGTTGGCGTATTTTACAAAAACCCTGAGGAGAGGACCGAATCGTGACCGTCGAAACCATCGCCACCCAACCATTCCAGGATCAAAAGCCCGGCACCTCGGGACTGCGCAAAAAAGTCAAGGCGTTCGAGAAACCGAACTACCTGGAAAACTTCGTCCAATGCATTTTCGACACCCAGCGCGAACTCCAGGATGCGCCGCTGGTCGTCGGCGGCGACGGGCGCTACTACAACCGTCAAGCGATCCAGATCATCCTGCGCATCGCCGCCGCCAACGGTTGCGTGCGGGTGGTGCTGGGCCAGGGCGGCATCCTGTCGACTCCGGCGGCTTCTCACCTGATCCGCATGCACAACGCCCGGGGCGGCATCATCCTGTCGGCCAGCCACAACCCCGGCGGGCCGGACGAGGATTTCGGCATCAAGTTCAATACCCCGAACGGTGGGCCGGCGCCGGAGAAGGTGACCGAGGCCATCTACGCGGCTACCCTGCATATCAACCGCTACCACACCCTGGACACGCCGGATATCGACCTCGACCGGCTGGGAACCGAGTTGGTCGGCGACATGGTGGTGGACATCGTGGACCCGGTCAGCGCTTACGCCGATCTGATGGAGCAATTATTCAATTTCGGCCAGATTCGCGCCCTGTTCCAGTCCGGGTTCCGGATGCGTTTCGACGCCATGCACGCGGTGACCGGCCCCTATGCGCGGGAGATTCTGGAAAACCGGCTCGGCGCGCCAGTGGGCACGGTGATCAACGGCGTTCCGCTGGAGGATTTCGGCCACGGCCACCCCGACCCGAACCTGGTCTATGCCAAGGAACTGGCCGATTACCTGTTCGGGGCGGACGCCCCCGACTTCGGCGCGGCCTCGGATGGCGACGGCGACCGCAACATGGTGCTGGGCCGCCATTTCTTCGTCACCCCCAGCGACAGCCTGGCGGTGATTCTGGCCAATGCCGATCTGGCGCCCGGCTACTTCGGCCGAGTCAGCGGCGTGGCCCGTTCCATGCCGACCAGTCAGGCGGCGGATCGGGTGGCGGCCAAACTGGGGTTGAACTGCTACGAAACACCGACCGGCTGGAAATTCTTCGGCAACCTGTTGGACGCTGGCAAGATCACCCTGTGCGGCGAGGAAAGCTTTGGCACCGGCTCCGACCATGTGCGCGAGAAGGACGGGCTGTGGGCGGTGCTGTTCTGGCTGAACATTCTGGCCGCGCGCCGGCAGTCGGTGGCGGAGATCGTGCGCGAGCACTGGCGGCTTTACGGCCGCAATTACTACACCCGCCACGATTACGAAGCGGTCGACAGTGACGCGGCCAACGGACTGGTGGACATCTTGCGCGCCAAGACCGCCACCCTACCCGGGCAGAAACTCGGTTCGTACACGGTGGCGTATGCCGACGATTTCCGCTATCTCGACTCGATCGACAACAGCGTGAGCGACAAACAGGGCATCCGCATCGGCTTCCAGGATGGCTCGCGCATCGTCTACCGGCTGTCCGGCACCGGCACCGAGGGGGCGACGCTGCGGGTTTACATCGAAGCCTACCAAGCCGATCCGGCCAAGCACGATCTCGACACCCAGCAGGCGCTGGCGGAACTGATCCAGATCGCCAACAGTCTGGCCGGCATCCGCGAGCGCACCGGACGGGATGCGCCGACGGTCATTACCTGATCCATCCCCACCTGTTCCCCGCTGTTCCACCGTTCCTCGCCTGGTCATGGGCGAGGAGCGGCAACCCGCCCAGCCTGACAAGGGGAAGTGTGCGGTATTTGTTGGCGCTGCAAACGCCTGAAATGGGAGGACGTGCCATGTCGACGCCTTGGACGGAACGGGAATCACTGAATCTGGTAATCATTCAGTCCCCTCTCCCCTTGTCAAGGGGGAGAGGGCTAGTGGTTCAACCGTCCTCAATTGACGGGTAGAGGCGCTTGAGCTTGATGCGGGCATCGGGGGTAGTGAATCGCCAATTGACTGGCCTGGGGTTGGCATTGCGCGCCTGTTCCCAGGCGGCCACCTCGTGGGTCAGGGTGGCGGCGTCGGGGATGCGGCGGTCCAGGCATTGCCGACTCAGCACACGCTGGCCGGTTTCTGGATAAAGCATTGCTGCAAGCGCTGGTGAGACAAACCCAGGTGGCGTTCGATCTATGGCCAACGACGGATCCCCGCCTGGCGCCGGGGGAACGCGATGATCTGACCACCCTGCAAGTCGGTGAACCTGTGCTGCGACCAGGACCGGCGGGAGCGTTATTGGTGTATGAACTGCTCCCGGACTGGACCGGTCAACCGGCCGTGCTGCTCCGAACACCTGTCCGACAGGACATTTCCACCACGGCGCGCCGCACCGGCCAGGCTCTGGTGGCAACGCTGGGGCTGATGGCCCTGGCGCTGCTGCTCGGTGGGGCGTATCTCCGGACCCGGCCCGAACGCGCTGCCGCTACGGAGTGGAGCGAAACGGCCTGGGGCGCCGCCGCCCTGGTGATTTTGATAGGTCTGTCCTTGACCTATGGTCTGTTCGTGGAGTGGCGCCAGCGCAGCCAGCACAATTTGACCCGCGATTTTCACAGCGCTGCGGCAGAACAAACGGAGCGCGTCATCACGACGATTCAGAGCAGCCTGGAGGATCTCAATGCCGTTCGGCACTTTTTCGAAGGCGTCGGAACCGTCAGCCGGCAACAATTTCGCGACTTCGTGACCCCCATCCTGGAACAACACCCCTTCCAGGCGCTGGAGTGGTTGCCGCGCGTGCCGCAAGACCAGCGATCCGCTTACGAGGCCGCAGCGCGCCAGGACGGGTTGGAGGGCTTCCAGTTTACCGAGCGCGACGCCGAAGGCCGGCTGGCGCCCGCCGCCGACCGCGCCGAATATTTCCCGGTCTACTACCTGGAACCCCGTGCCAGCAACGCCGCTGCTCTGGGCTTCGCTCCCGGTCCAGCGCACCCCGCGCGGGGCGCGGCGCTGGCGCAAGCCCGCGACCGCGGCCAACTGGCCGCTACTGGCCGTTACGTCCTGGTGCAGGAGCCGGGATCCGGTCAGCGCTTCTCGATCCTGGTGTTTGCCCCGGTCTACGACGGCCCGCTGGCGAAACCGGAGGTGGAGGAGCGCCGCCAGCGGTTGCGCGGCTTCGTGTTGGGCGTCATGCGCGTCAGCGACATGGTCGCCGACGCGCTCCGGGCGGCCGAACCGGGGCAGTTGATGTTCCGCCTGCTGGATCTGACCGCCGACCGCGAGCAACGCTGGTTGTACGACCACCCCTCCTCGACCGATTTTCAGATCGCAGCAGCGGCAAGCTGGCATTTCCACCGGGACTTTGACTTGGCCGATCGCGTCTGGCGCATTGAGGTCGCGCCGAGTGCGGCGTTCGTTGCCCGCCACCACGATCTTACCTATCGCTGGGTTCCAGCCACCGGCGGATTGCTGACCCTGCTGACGGCCCTCTACCTGTTCGCGCTCATTGCTCAGCGGCAGCGGGCGGAACGGCTGGTGGCGGCGCGCACCGCCGAGCTGCAAGCCAGCGAGGAACGGTACCGCATCGTCGCCCTGACGACCGGCCAGATGATCTACGACTACGACTGCCCGACCGGGCGGATCCAGTGGGCCGGCGCCATTGCGGCCCTCACGGGTCAAGACGCCGAGGCGTTCGCCGCCGTCGATATCGACGCCTGGACGGCGCGCATTCACCCCGAGGATCGGCCGGATGCACTCGACCGGCTGCGCCAAGCCATGGATGCCGGCGCTCCCTACGCGGTCGAGTATCGCTTTGCCCGCGGCGACGGCGCGTACTGCTGGATCGCCGACCACGGCGCGTTCCTGCTGGACGGGGACGGAAAGGCGATCCGCATGCTGGGCGCCATGCAGGATGTCACCGACCGCCAGCGCGCCGAGGCGGAACTGCGCCAGCGCGACCGCCTGCTGCAGGCCACGGCCGACGCCCTGACGCAGTTCTTGTCGGGACATGATCTGGAGAAAACCGTCGGCGCGGCGCTGGCGACGCTGGGCCGGGCGGTCGCGGCCGACCGGGCGTACATCTTCGAAAATCACCCCGACCCGGTCACCGGCGCACCGCTCATGAGCCAGCGGTACGAATGGTGCGCCGCCGCCGCCCTCGCGCAGATCGACAATCCCGCCCTGCAAAACGTGTCCTATGACGCCTGGTGTCCCCGCTGGCATTCCACCCTGGCCGCCGGCGCGGCCATCGCGGGCCTGGTGCGGGAGTTTCCCGAGAGCGAACGCGCCGCCCTGGAGCCGCAGGCCATCCGTTCGCTCCTGGTGCTGCCGATCCAGATCGAGGAGCCGTTCTGGGGGGCCACCGGCTTCGACGAGTTTCGATCTCGTCGCTTGCCTGGCCACCGTCAATCCTTGTGGGGGTTCATCGGCTTCGACGACTGCCATGCCGACCGGGTCTGGAGCCCGGTCGAGCAGAACATCCTGCGCACCGCCGCAGTCGCCCTCGGCCACGCCTATATCCGGCAGCGGGCGGAAGTGGCGCGGCGCGCCAGCGAACGACGTCTCCGCGCGATGATCGAACACGCCCCGGACGGCATCGTGCTGTTCAATGAAACCATCCGCTACGCCAGCCCCGCCGTCGAGCGCCTCATGGGCTACACCCCCGAGGAAGCCGTGGCCCTCGATCCCGACTCGTTGACGCACCCCGAAGACTTGCCGCCCCTGCTGTCCCTGTTGAACGACCTCCTGGGTCAGCCAGGGCATGTGGTGACAACCCAGTACCGCTTTCGCCACAAGGACGGTTCCTGGCGCTGGCTGGAAAGCACCATCAGCAATCTGCTCGCCGAACCGGGCGTGGGCGCGCTGGTCTTCAATTTTCGCGACATCACCGATCGCTGGCAGGCGGAAGCGCGCCAGCGGCTGGCGGCAGTGGTGTTCGAGGCGGCGCGGGAAGCCATTTTCGTGGCCGACGCCGACGGTAGAATCCTGGCCGTCAACCCGGCTTTTACCACGCTCACCGGCCATGCCGAAGCCACGGTGCAGGGGCGAAGTCCGCGCCTGCTGTGGGCCGACCGCCAGCCGGAGGCCTATTTCGACGCCCTGGAGCAGACTGCCGCGCGCGAGGGCGTGTGGCAGGGCGAGTTCTGGGCCCGGCGCCAGGACGGCGACCGCCGCGCCACGTTGGCCAGCCTGTGCGTGGTGCGCGACGCGACCGGTCGGATCACCCACTACGTCGGCATCGCCACCGATATCACCGTGCAGAAGGCCGCCGAGCAGCGCATCGAACGCCTGGCCTATTACGACGCCCTGACCGACCTGCCCAACCGGGCGCTGCTGGCCCAGCGGGCGGAACTGGCCCTGGCGCTGGCGGCGCGGCATCACATCGGCCTGGCAGTGCTGTTTCTCGACCTGGACCGGTTCAAGGAGGTCAACGACGCATTCGGCCACGTTGCGGGCGATACCCTGCTGATGCAGGTGGCGGCCCGGCTCCAGGGGCTGGTCCGGGCCGAGGACACGGTGTGCCGGCTGGGCGGCGACGAATTCGTGCTGCTGTTGTCGGAGGCGGATCAGGAGGGCGCGCTGCGGGTGGCGGACAAGGTGCTGGCCGCGTTGCGCCAGCCGTTCACGGTGGCCGGCCACGCCCTGAACGCGAACGCCTCGGTCGGCATCGCCCTCTACCCCCACGACGGCGTCGACTTCGCCGAGCTGCTCAAGAACGCCGATGCCGCCCTGTACCGGGCCAAGCACGAAGGGCGCAACACCCGGGTGTTCTACGACCGGGCGATGAATGCCGCCACCTTGGCGCGGATGGTGCTGGAAACCGAGCTGCGCCAGGCCCTCGCCACCGGGCAATTGCGCGCCTATTACCAGCCCAAGGTGCGCCTGGCCGATGGCGCTCTCGTCGGCGCCGAGGCTTTGGTGCGCTGGCAGCATCCCGAGCGTGGCCTGATCCCGCCGGGGCAGTTCATCCCGGTGGCGGAAGCCAGCGATTTGATCGTCGCCCTCGGCGACTGGATGCTGAGCGAAGTCTGCCAGCAACTGGCTGCCTGGCGGCGCCAGGGGGGGCTATCACTGACCATAGCGGTCAACCTAGCGGCCCGCCACTTCCGCCAGCCGGGGCTCGCCGACCGCATGCGCGGGCTGCTGGAAGCCTACAGCTTGCCGGCCCAGGCGCTGGAGCTGGAGTTGACCGAATCCACCCTGCTCGACGCCAGCGCGGACACAATCGAGACCCTGCGGCAACTGGAACGGCTGGGGATGGGCCTGGCGCTGGACGATTTTGGCACCGGCTACTCCAGCCTGAGTTATCTCAAGCATCTGCCGCTGACCACACTGAAGATCGATCAAGGGTTTGTGCGCGACCTGGCGACCAATCCCGATGACCGCGTCATCGCCGCCACCATCGTCGCGCTTGGCCATCATCTGGATCTGGTGGTCGCCGCCGAGGGGGTGGAAACCGAAGACCAGCGCCGCCTCCTGCTGGAGCAGGGTTGTGATTTGGCCCAAGGTTATCTGTTCGATAAGCCCCTGCCGGCAGAGGCCTTCGCCGCCGCCTGGCTGGTGTCGGGGCGCGGGCGGAAGGTCGAGGCGCTGACCGTGGGTGGGACGGTGGCTTGAGATCACCACGTTCATGAGGTATCCGCTGATGAGCCAGATGTGTTCGATCCTGCTGATCGCCTTGGCGCTGGCGATGGGCTTGAGTGGTTGCGGCGATTCCAACGACCGGGCGCCACCGATGGCCGCGCAAAAGACCTTGACCCCTCCGGTTACCGCACCCTCCAAGCCGGCCCCCAAACCCATCATCGCCCTGGTCATGAAAACCCTGACCAATCCGTTCTTCGTTGACATGGAAAAGGGCGCGCGGCGGGCCGAACAGGAACTGGGCGCGCAATTGCGGGTTAAAACCGCCGCTCAGGAAACCTCGATCGAGCAGCAAATCCAAATCGTGGAAGAATTGATCGAGGCCAAGGTGAATGCCATCGTGATCGCGCCTGGCGATTCCCTGGATTTGATCCCCGTCCTGAAAAAGGCCCAGGACGCGGGCATCCGGGTCATCAACATCGACAATCGCCTGGACCCCGTTTATTCCGCCCGCCTGGGTCTGGGTCCGATCCCGTTCATCAGCGTCGATAACGAGCAAGGTGCGTACAAGGCCGTCAAAGTGCTCAGCGAACGCATCGCTCAGCCGACCCAGGCGGCGATCATCGAGGGCATTCGCGGCGCGGCCAACGCCGAGGCGCGCAAGCAGGGCGCGTTGCGCGCGTTTGCCGAGAACCCCGCGATTCGCGTAGTCGCGAGTGAAACCGCCAACTGGAAAATCGATGAGGGCTACCAGGTCACGGAAAAACTGTTCGATACCCATCCCGCTATCGGCGCCCTCTTCTGCGCGAACGACATGATGGCGCTGGGCGCCTTGAAGTATCTGGAAGCATCCGGCAAAAGCCGGGTTCTGGTCGCCGGCTTCGATGCCCTGGAGCAAGCCAGGGCCGCCATTCGTGCGGGAAAACTGGTGGCCAGCATCGACCAGCAGGCGGCCCAACAAGGTTATCTGGGTGTCCAGTACGCAGTACGGGCGCTGGCCGGAGAAACCCTGCCCGCCGAGACGCTGATCGATACCGCCCTGGTGACGGCCGAGACGCTGAAATAAGGCCATCGCGCGAATGTCGCTGTTTCATCTCCATCGCAACATCACGCTCAAGTTCATCGCTTATCTGATGTTTTTGAGCGTCATTCCGTTGCTGATCCTCGGGATCACCTCCTACCATATCTCCCGCAACATTCTGCAAGCCGAGGCCCAGCGTTATACCTTGCAACTGTTGCGCAACCAGCGGGATTACCTGGAGTTGCAGCTTGATCAGATCGAAGCCCTGCTCGCCAATATCGCCGGAGTGGAAACCATTCTGCAGGCGCTGGGCGATCATCGCCCCCGGACGGATGTCTACACCCGCCTCGCGACCCAGGCGCGCATCGGCTATATCCTCAATAACTATTTGAATTTGAAGGGACTGATTTCCATTGACGTCTTTACGCTGGACGGCGATCACTACCATGTGGGCGATACGCTGGATGTGGGCCAAGTCGATACCACGGCGGTGCAGCGGCTGTGGCAATCCGCGCTCGACAGTGATCGGCTGGTGTGGTGGGCCGGGGTGGAGCGCAACGTCAACACCCACTCGACCCGCGAACGGGTGATTACCGCCGCCAAAGTTCTGCGGCGCATGAATCGCGAAACGCTCACCCAGGAACCGCTGGCGCTGTTGCTCGCCAATTACAGCGTCGATGAACTGTATGACCGGTTCCGCCGCATCGACCTGGGCGAGGACGCCCATATCCGGATCGTCGATCAGCAGGGCCGGCTCATCTACCATCCCGATCCGACCCGGATCGGCAGCCGCATCGACGCACCGCCGTGGCCTGTCAACGCCAAACCCGAAGTGAGCTTGACCGCCATCATCGCAGGGCAGCCGCATACGATCAGCCACGTCGCTGTACCGCGCAACGGCTGGTATCTGGAAAGCATCATCCCCAACCATACCCTCGCCGCCAAGGCCGTCCAGATCCAGCGCAACACCGCTTTCATTCTGATGGCGTGCTTCGGCATGGTCGCCCTGGCGGCCCTGTTGTACTCGCGGTGGGTCGTGCGGCCGATCCGGGCGATCATCGACAGCTTCGAGCAACTGCAAAGCAACAGCCTGGACCCGCGGGCCCGGCTCGTGGTGCGCGGCCGCGACGAAATCGGCGAACTGACCCGCTGGTTCAACACGTTCATGGACAATCTGGCGGCGCGGCAAGCGTCGGAACAGGCGCTGCGGGATAGCGAAATGCGCTACAGCCTGGCGGTGCGGGGCGCCAACGATGGGTTGTGGGATTGGGATCTGCGGCGGCAGGAACTGTATTGGTCACCGCGTTTCAAGGACATGCTGGGTTATGCCGAGCACGAGTTGATCGCCGATCCCACCGAATGGCTTTCGCGCATCCACCCCGAGGATCGCGATCGCTTCCAGGCGGCGCTGGCCGCCCATCTGGAAGGCAACACAGCCCATTTCGAGTGCGAACACCGCCTGCGGCGCAAGGATGATCATTACTTCTGGGTGCTCGGTCGCGGCTTGGCGGTGCGCGACGCCACCGGACAGCCCTGTCGCATGGCCGGATCGAGCACCGACATCGACAGCCGCAAGCGCGGCGAGGAACAACTCCGGCGCCATGCCCTGCACGACACGCTGACCGAACTGCCGAATCGCGTTGCTTTCGTGGATGATTTGCGCCGCGCCATCGAACGCTACAAACGCCATCCCGAACGTGGTTACGCCGTCCTGTTTCTGGACCTGGATCGTTTCAAACTCATCAATGATACCCAGGGCCACGGCGCGGGTGATGCGCTGCTGGTCGAAGTGGCCCGACGTCTGCGTGGCGTTATCCGCGCCACCGATGTTTTAGCTCGGTTGGGCGGCGACGAATTCGTGCTGCTGCTCGAAGACATGACCGACGTTCACGACGTGACCGATACCGCCGACCGTCTCCTGCTGGCCTTGACGCCGCCGTTCGCGCTCAAGGAACAGGTCGCGGTCACTGTTTCCGCCAGTATCGGCATCGCCGTCGGGTCGTTGGTCTATGAAACGCCGGACCAACTCCTGCGGGACGCCGATATCGCGATGTACCGCGCCAAAGCGCTGGGCAAGGCCCGCTACGAGTTATTCGATATCGTCATGCGCGATCAGATCATACGCCGGCTGACCTTGGAGATCGAACTCAAGCGCGCCTTGGAACTGGGGGAGTTTCAGTTGTGGTATCAACCGATTATCACCTTGGAGTCGCGGCAACTGCATGGTTTTGAAGCGTTACTGCGCTGGCAGCACCCGGAGCGCGGCCTGCTCGCGCCGGGTGAGTTCATGCCGGTGCTCGAAGAGACTGGACTGATCGTGCCGCTGGGCATCTGGGTGCTGGAAGAGGCGTGCCGCCAACTCACGCGTTGGCGACACCGCTATTTCAGTGCCGCCGCGTTAAAAATCAGTGTCAACCTGTCGGCCAGGCAGTTTCAGCACGCGAGCTTTGTGCAGCGCGCGATGGCGATACTGGCCGACACCGGGATCCCTGCGGCGGCGCTGGCGGTGGAGGTAACCGAAACCGCGCTGGTCCAGGATACCCAGGATGCCGCCGCGATGCTGAAGCAACTGGCGATGCTTGGGTTTGAAATCCATATGGACGATTTTGGCACCGGCTATTCCTCGCTCAGCTATCTCGATAGCTTCCAGGTGGATGCGATCAAGATCGACCGTTCGTTCGTTGCCAAGATAGTCACCGGTGGGGGGGATTCCGGCTTGATCAGGACGCTCATCGCCCTGGCGAAAGAAATGCGGATCAAGGTGATCGCGGAAGGTATTGAAACTGAAGAACAATTGGCCTATCTCATCGCGCACGGCTGCCATTATGGCCAAGGTTATCATCTGTACCCGCCGCTCGCCCCCTCAGCGGTCGAGGCCATGCTCGAGGGTGCTATGGCCCGTTGAGGCAATGGTGGCGGAGGAAGACATTAACAGAAAGCAGGCATTGATAAGAAAATTTAACCTTAAAAATTGTGGTATACTTACGCTATTGGATTACATCACTACTCAGATTAGGAAGGAATTGCCATGCAAGAATTTATTGAATGGTCGGATGCCTTAAGCGTTGGCGTCAAGGAAATCGATAACCAGCATAAGAAATGGGCGTAACCAGTCGAGCGCTGGGTAGCCGGCGGACCGGGTTG
>WBZP01006254.1_pt1 | contig 11828 bp, 10 predicted proteins | sample 5204301 | NCBI WGS metagenome assembly WBZP01 (sample SAMN12412401, study PRJNA552823) | activated sludge metagenome | isolation source: activated sludge from nitrification reactor of wastewater treatment plant... | place: USA: Pennsylvania | collected 2017
GATCAGATAGCGTCCGACGCCAAGCAGCACCCACGGCGTGGCAATCGGAAACGCCAGCGATAAGTGCGTGATGTGACGCAGTGCATGCAGGACGCGCTGCTTGGCTGCCGATTCCTTCGTTGTTCCTTTGGCGCGCAGCCACAGCGAAACACTGACTGCCAGCGCAGAGGAATAGCCCAGCCGAAACGACGGAGCAGGAACCAGTCCTTGATCCATGCGAGACAGCGCGCGATCACACAGCTCTTCCGCCAGCGTGACATCTCCACAGTGCAGTGCGCACAGCGCGAAGCCTCCGTTGAGCGTCATGCGATGCGGACGACTGCTGCACTCTTCCATCAGGAGAGACGCCTCTGCAAGCAGCGGATACGCCTCTTCGTAACGTCCCTGCGGAATCAGAGAGAAGGCTCGCCAGCCTCGACCGGATGCTTCAAACTGACGATTCCCAAGCTGCACGCCAATTGCTTCTACGCGAGATGCATGCAGCGCGACACCGTTGAGATCATTGCGATCCAAGTAGAACGCAGACAGCATGCTTTCCATCAGCGCTTCTTGGCTTAGATCTTCTTGTTTCCGCGCGAGCGCACAGGCCGTTTTCAGAGACGGCTCGGCGCGCTGCCACTGTCCGGCTGCTTGCGCACACAGACCTGAAAAGGAATGAAAGCCGGTCACTGGAAGATCGACGGCAGACTCTTCTGCCAAGCGGCGCGCACGATCGATGTAGTAGCGACTGAGGGGTCGCAGCAGAAACAGCGAGCACGTAAATCCGACCGAAGACAGATAGGTGATCTGATACGGAATGTCATCCAGCTCTTCCGCCGCGTGCAGACTGCACAGTGTGACGTAGAGCGCCAGCTCAAACGATCCGCTGGTGATGTAGAGCGTCTCTCCGGTTGCGACCATCAGGTTGAGCTGTTCCCGACGCTGCGTACGCTGCTCTGGCGCAGTCAGTCGCTTCGGTCGAAACAGACGATTTCGGACTTCAACCAGCGCTTCCTTTGCAATCGCCCAGCGACGTCCGCTGGTGGTGGTGGGAATCGGCGCACCGACCAGCTCCATCGCTTGGGTCATCACCTGTGCGCACGCAGCGGTTTCACCCAGTCCGTATAGCGTCCGAGACAGCCTTCGCAGTGTGATCGCGCGCTCTACGTTCGGTTCGCCAAGCTGCTCTTGAAGCTGCGCAGTGCGTGTCAGCTGATCCTTGGCTTCATGCAGCGCACCGCGACGAAGTGCCACCAGGGCTGCGATTCCCAAGTACTGCACGGCACGCTTCAGATCCTGCGCACGCTCTGCATGAAATCCTACGACCGCTGCATGCTCTTCCGACTGCGGATAGACGCGCTCCAGCGTGTCTGCCAGCAGCAGATGACAGCCGATCCGCTGCGCGTCCGACAGCTCGGAGAGGACTCCTTCCCGTAGCTTGCTGTGTGCAAAGCGCCAGCGATCTTCTTCTACTTCCAAGATGGCTGCATCTGCGCACACCGGAAGCAGTGCGTCGATCTGCGGATCAATGGCTCGTAGCACGGTGAGATCCAGCTCTCTGCCTGCCACCGCTGCGGTCTGAAGGAGTGTCAGCGCAGAGGCCGGAATCCGTCGCAATCGTCGTCTGACCACCGCCGCAATTCCGCCCGAAACCACCCGCTGCGGCAGCGTCCGTTCTGCCACTGCACGCAGACCTCCTGCGTCTTCTGCCAGCGCGCGCATCACTTCAATGACAAAGAAGGTATTGCCTTCCGTTTCGCGCTGAATCAGACGCTGTAGCTCTGTACGCTCTGCGGCTTCCCCCAAGATCGAATGCGACAGCTCTGCCACTTCACTTGGGTCCAGTCGATGCAGCGGAAGCACGGCGGCGCCCGGTAGCTGACTTGGCAAGTCCCGTCGCTCATCATCGCGATAGGAGCCAAGCAGCAGAATCGGTCGGCTGCGCAGCTGCGGAATCAGCGAAGCCAGCAGATCCAGCGTGTCATGTTCGATCCAGTGCAGATCTTCCAGGATCACAAGCAGCGGCTCACTACAGCGCAGCAGCACCGATGAAATCGCTTCTTGAAGTCTCTGACGCGCGATCTGTGGATCCAAAATGGGCGCATCAGGAATCGCAGTCTCCAGCAGTAAGGGAAGGTCCGCAGCGACGCGCTTGAGCACACTGGCTTCCGGCTGACTCAGTGGAACGGACAGCGCCAGCGCACGAATCACATCGCGAAACAGATCCATTCCGCTGGATCGCTCTTGGGTGGCTTGACCGCGCAGCACGCGGATTCCCTGAACCAGTGCATGGGTTCGGACTTCATCGAGAAGACGCGACTTTCCGACGCCACTTTCGCCTCCGATCAGCCACGTTCCGCCTCGCTGATCCAGCGTTTCATCGACCGCTTGGCACAGTGCGGACAGCTCTCTGCGACGACCGACAAAGCGCGCAGCGACCAGGAAGCTGTCGCGTGTCTCTTTGGACTCTGCTTGGGTGTCCAGCTCTGCGTGGATTTTGGTCAGGACTCTCTCTGCACTGTGCGGACGCAGCGCGGGGTCTTTGCTCAGCAGGCTCCCGATCAGCGTTGACAGCGTCGGCCACTGCGAAAGCGGAGTCAGATCCGGCGTCTCTGTAAGGATGGCAGAAAGCAGCGAAGCGGAGTCTCTGTGATGCGCAAACGGATGATGTCCCGCCAGCAGCTCGTAGGCCATCACACCGACGGCATACAGATCCGTCTCTGGTCCTCCTGCGTCCCCTTGAAACAGCTCGGGCGCCATGTAAAGGAGCGTTCCCAGCAGCTCACCCGTTGGTGACTGTGCGCCCCTTGCCACGGCCAACCCAAAGTCCAGCACCTTGAGCTGTAGCGCTTCGGCCCCGCGCGTCCCTGCCTCCGCCGCACTGTCGGTACACAGAAGGACATTACGTGGCTGAGGATTCACACCCTTTTTGTCGTCGAGCCGTGCGCTGCGGCAAGCGGATCAGGGAAGGGCTTGGGAACTGATCCTGCTGCTGCGAACCCTGCGCTCGAGCTGTCGTCAGCTGTTCCCATGCGCAGACTGCTGCACGCTGTGATGCAAGGGACCACGCGGGAGACACCGACCTTTCGCAACGCGCTTGTACCGTCGCAGACTCTGCTTCCTCGGCATCATCACGTCCATGATGAGCACATCGGGGCGTAGCTTGAGGGTCAGCTCGAGCGCGGCGCGTCCGTCGGCGGCTTCTCCAACGATGTAGACATCTTTTTCGCGTGACAGCAGCTTGCTGAGCGCGGTGCGATACGACTCGCTGTCATCGACCAGCAGGATGCGACACGGACGTTGCTCTTCGCCGTCTCTCATGTCGCTTCTTCCTTCAGAAGCTGCGTCACCACATCGACCAGCTGTCCGCGCTCAAAGTCGCTCTTGGCCAGGTACGCGCTCGCCCCGGCGGCAAGTCCCCGCAGACGGTCTTCCTCGCTCTGCGCACCCGAAAACAGCACCAGCGGGAGCCTACTGGTTCGCGCATCCCCACGCAGCCGCAGAAGCAGTCCGATTCCATCGAGCCGGGGCATCCGCACATCCGACACCACCAAGTCGATTCGCTCGCTGCGCGCGATGCGCAGGGCTTCGTCACCGTCCGACGCGGTCCGCACCCGGTAGCCGCCCCCTTCCAGCACGCTCCGCAGCAGCGACCGCGTCGTGATCGAGTCATCCGCCACCAGCACCGTCCGGCGACGGCTGAGATTTTCCTGGGCCAGACGCAGGCTCGTGGCCGTAGCCAGCAGACCTTGCGGCGACAGCACAAACAGCGCCGGACCGCTCGGAACAATCGCCACCGATGACAAAAGCGGATAGCGACGTAGCTCGATGGGCAGCGGTCGCAGCACCAGGTCCGCTTCGCCGCGCAGCCGGTCACACGCAATCACCACGCCGCCACTTCCACGCAGCTGCAGCAGGGGCTGCCGCGCGGGCGCTTCCCCCGTGTGCGTCTGTCCAATCAGCTTCGACAGCCGCAGCACCGTGTGAGGCTGCCCATCGATATAAAACACCGTCTGACTGCCCAGCGTCGCCAGCTCTTCCCGCCGGGGCAGGGCAATCCGAGCAATCGCTGGCAGCGGCAGCGCGAAGGTGTGGTCTTGCTCTTCCAGCATCAGCACCCGCGACGCCGCCACCGTCAGCGGCACCGAGATCGTAAACGTCGTGCCCGCCCCCGGCGCAGACTCGATGCCCAGCGTTCCGTGCAGCTTGCGCACCGTCGTGCTGACCACATCCAGGCCGACGCCTCGTCCCGACAGCGCCGTGATCTCTTCTTTGGTCGAAAACCCCGGTCGCAGCAGCAGCTGATAAGACTCGTTTTCGTCGAGCAGGGCCGCTTCCTTGGCGCTCAGCAGTCCGCGCTGCTGTGCCACCTCGCGAATCCGCACCACGTCGAGCCCGCGTCCGTCATCTGTCACCGTCAGCTCCACCTGGCTGCCGCGCTGCTCGATGTTGATGCGGAGCTGTCCGGCGGCGGGCTTGCCAACGGCCTCGCGCACCTCGACCGGCTCGATTCCATGGTCCACCGCGTTGCGCACCACATGCAGCAGCGGCGTCTTGATCGCTTCCAGCAGCGTCCGGTCGAGGAACACGTCTTCGCCATCGAGCTGGAGCGTCGCTTCCTTGCCCGTCGATCGACACGCTTCCCGCACCGCCCGATGCAGCGGCTGTGACAGCAGCGACGCGGGCAGTAGCTGCATGGCCCGCAGCCCATCGTCTAGCTCTCCCGTCGTCGATTGCAGCCCTTCGATGTCATCCATCAGATCGCGCCGCAGCGACCGCAGACCGCGCACAAGGTGCTGGAGATCTTCGTCGATGCGCTTGACCTGCGCTTCCCCCTGTTTGGGTCCGCTGCGAACCAGCTTTTCCAGCCCGCGCAGCATCGTCGTCACTTCGCTCTGGTGATGTTCCAGCTGACCGCGCAGTCGTCGCAGCGCATCGGTGTGCTGCACCAGCGCTGACAGCTTGTCGATCGACACCCGCACCGATTCCGCAGCCTCGCTGGTTCCGGCAAACGCTGTCTCAGCCTGCTCGTCTTCGGTCGGACGCGTCGCTTCTCGGTGCGCAGGTGGCTCCGCTCGCCGAGAAGACCCTGCCTGACCCGCGCGCGCCTCGGTGGCTGCATCCGCCGTCCGGTCTGTGGTCGCCGGGCTCTCGGGCTGCGCGCTGTGCGCCAGCTGCTCAAACCGATTCGTCAGCCGCTGCACATCCGACAGCCCCAGCTCGTTGTCCGCTTGCAGCCCTGCGACCCGCAGCTTGACCGCATCCATCGCTTGCAGGCCCAGGTCCACCAGCTCTGCCGTTAGCTGTCCACGCTGCCGCCGCACCGGGAGCAGCGCGCTCTCTAGCTGATGCGCAAGCTGCGACAGCTCTTCCACTCCCAGCGACGCCGACGATCCCTTCAGGCTGTGCGCTTGGCGATACAGCTCCTCGATCTCTTTGGCAATGCTGGCGGGCTGCTGCTCCATCGTCAGCAGCGCCTGCGCAATGCGATCCGCCTGCTCGCGCGCTTCCGCGACGAAGATGTCGATCACTTCGCGCAGCAGATCATCCATGGCTTAGCTCGGCTCCTCGGTCAGCCGGGCATCCGACAGAAGCTGCGGCAGATCCAAGATCAGCAGCTGCAGCTTTTCCATCATCGCCACCTGCGAGATCGCCGCCGATCCGCTCAGAAACGGAGCCACCTTCGCCGCCGGGATGTCCTCGATGCCAAGCAGCTGCTCGGCGCACAGCCCCAGCTCGCGACCTTGCACGCTCACCACCAAGCAGCAGGCCACATCGCTCAGCCCGCGCTGACGCAGACCCAGAAACGCCGCCACATCCAGCACCGACACCAGGTGTCCCGCCAGCGCGCAGATGCCCAGCAGATACGGCGGTCCGCCCGGAATCGGCGTCAGGTGACGCAGCCGACTGGCATGGACCACGTAGCGCAGCGGCACCGCGAACGGCTGACCGGCGGCCTGAAACGCGACATGCGGCAGCACCGCCGCTTTGTCATCATCCAGCTCTCGCCGGGCCAGCTGCGCCGCACGCTCCGCAAGCAGCCGCGAGATCTCTTCTGCGCCGCTCACTTGCTCTTCCGCCATGACCGCTTACTTCTCCAGCCCCACCGACTTCATGATCAGCATCGCCAGCATCGGGACATCAATCGGCTTGGTCATGAAGTGACTGGCCCCACAGCGCATCGCTTCGGCCTTGATCTCGGTCGACTTCTGCCCGGTGATGAGGATGATCGGCGTCCGCTGGAGCGCCACGCTCATCCGCGCCCGGCGAATGAAGGTCAGACCGTCCATGCCAGGCATCTTCAGGTCGATGATGATGGCGTCGGGCCGCTCATCGAGCGCCATGCGCAGTGCGTCGGTGCCGTTGTCCGCTTCCAAAAAGCCCAGGGACTGGCCGCTTAGATAGACTTTTACGACGGCGCGCGTGGTGGCTGAGTCATCAACAATCAGGACTTTTTTCACGAGCGTCTCTCCAGGTTGGCCAGTCCGGCACTTGCCAGTCGGCGCGCATGCGCAGCCTGCAGCGGCTCGGGGCCTTGCAGCAGCTCATCGTCGCGACACTGGGCGAGTAAGGAAATCACGGTATGAAGGTGCTCGGCGCCCCGCCATTTTTGGTGCTGGGGTCGCTCCAGAAGGCCCAGGCTCAGGTGTCCTTGCACGTACTGCGGATTCACCTGGAGCGCTTCGCTGAGCAGCTGCTCGGCCTCGCTGTGTCGACCCTGCTCACTCAGGATGAGCGCCAGCAGGTGCAGCGTCTCTGGGGTTCGTTCCGCCATCAGCAGCCGACGCGCCAGGTGCGACGCCCGATGCAGATCCCCTTGATCGGCGGCGGCTTTCACCTCGGCGGCGCGCTGGCGGATGTCTTCGGCGTGGGCCGACAGCAGCCGCGCAGGCTTTGGCGGCACTGGGGGCAGCATCGGCAGGGCTCGCGGGGTCGGCGTCCGCTTGACCGCATCCATTCGCCGCAGGATCGGCACCCCATCGAGCACCTGCTGCGTCAGCCCCTCGATCTGTTCCCGCTGGTCGAGCGCCGTCAGCACCAGCACGCCACCCGGTGCCAGCCGGTCCCGCAGCGCCTTGAGCACCCGCTGGCCCTGGTCCTTGGTGAAGTAGATAAGGACGTTGCGGCAGAAGATGAAGTCGAAGCCGCCCGGCACGGTCGCAAGCTGCTCTTCATCGACCAAGTTGACGGCGCGTAGCTCGACGAGCGCACGGATCTGCGGGATCACTTCCACGCTGCCTTCGCTGTGCGACAGAAGCAGGCTCCGCATCGCCGCCGGAATCGGCTCTCTTTGCGAGTTCGGACCGTACTTGCCCCGCGCCGCCACCGCCAGCGCCTGCGTGCTGATGTCCGTGCCCAGCACGCTCAGCTCACAGCTTGGGGCCGCGCGGTGCAGCACCATCGCCAGCGAGTAGGCTTCTTCCCCCGTTGCACAGCCCGCGCTCCAGGCACGCAGCAGTCGCTGACCCTTGGCGAGCCGCTCGGGCACCAGCCGCTGACCCAGCAAGGTGAGCTGCTCGGGGTGCCGGAACAGGTACGTCTCACCGACCGTGACGACTTCGACCAGCTTGTGCCACAGCGCGGACTTGGGATCATCGGTCCGCAGCCGCTCGCACAGCACGTCGAGAGGCAGTCCCAGCGCCGCACCTAGCTGCCCAAGCCCACGCTCTAGCAGGTCGATGTTGTGCGCACCGAACCACAGCCCGGTGCGCTCCGCCAGCAGGTCGGCGACGACGTTCATGCCGGACCTCCTTGCGGCTGCGCTGGCTTCGACAGGGCCAGCAGCTCCGCACTGATGCGGGCACGAATCACCACCGACAGGATCTGACTGGGATGCAGCACCAGCGCACGCTCGCCATCGGCAAGTCGCAGCGCCCCCTGGATCAGTCCCTGAAGGTGCCTCGGTGCTTGCGAAAGCGGTGTCATCGGCTCGCGGCTCAGGTCCTGCACCCCATCGACCGCCATGCCCCACAGTCCGCTCGGTAGCTCCAGAAACACGATGTGGCCGGCAAACAGATCGGCGGGCGTCCGGGGCGGGCACAGGCCCAGGCGCGCGGGCAGATCGACCAGCGGCACCAGCTGTCCATGAAAGTCCACGACGCCTATCACATAGCGCGGTGCCCGCAGCAGCTTGGCGCACGGCGCGACCATCCGAGCGACCTCAACGACGCTCTCGATGGGCAAGGCAAGCTGTATCCGGCTACAGCTTACGATGAGACAGCCGTGCTTCATGACGCTCCGAGGACGCGGTGGACGGTGTCGCGCAGCTGGGCGCGGTCGAGCGGCTTGCGCAAAAACGCAGTGCAGCCGAGCGCCTCACAGCGGGGACGCAGCCCGGCTTCGCTTTCCGAGGTCAAGATGATGACCGGAACGCGCCGGGTGTCTGCGCTGGCTTTTAGCTCCGCGAGCGCCGCCAGACCATCTTTGACGGGCATGTTCAGGTCCATGACGATCAGATCGGGCTGCTCGGCACGGCACAGTGCGATGCCCTGGTCCCCGTTTTCCGCCTCGTAGTAGTCGTACTCACTACCCAACACGGCGCGGGCCAGCTTACGGATGGTGGCTGCATCATCTACGAGCAGCAGCCTCTTTCGACCTTGGGTCATGGTGCCTCGCAAAGACGTGGTGGATCACCCTGATCATCCGTATTTGGGAATACAAATTTCAAGACATTTGAGAACGGAACGCACCGGAAGGTATGCAGTCAGGTCGCTTAAACCCGTGTCGCGCGTGCTTGCGCCGGGTCGAGGGCTCGTTGGCGTTGGCGGAAGGTCGGAAGGCTGGCTGGGCGGCTTGGCTACCAGAACGCGGGACGGCTTGGCAGGTCGGACTGGCAGCGGCTACAGCTGCGGTGATCGTCGGACACATCCTCAAGCGCTCCGCAGTGCGGGCAGCGCACCCAGATTCGGTTTATCCGAGTCGGCGTCCACACGCTGGTCCAGACCGCCGCCACAAACGACTCGCCAAACAGCTCGCGCATCGCCACCGCGTGATGCTTGCTCAGCGCCCGCCGCATCGACGCTTCGTCTTCCCACGCCGTCACCGTAAAGCCGCGCAGGCCGGTAAAGCCCGTCACGATCGACACAAAGCCCGGCTCGGCCAGGAAGTCTTTTACGTTCTGCCGCGAGTGCGCCCGGATGCGCTCTTTTTCGCTGTCGTTGGCCGCCGCGATCCAGGTCAGCGCGATGACGCCCGGGGGCTTGTGGTTGCCCGACGCCACCCGCATCGAGTAGCCAAACTGCGCGGACCCCTGCGTGATCGGCTGAATCAGCGCCATCAGACCGAGCTGCTCGGCCAGCGTCTTCTGATCGTAGTAGCGGCGAACCGTACGCAGCCCGCCCGCATCGATCGTCAGCAGGTCCACGCCCGCGAGATCGATCGCCTGCTCGGTCGGTCCGATGCCCGGAAACAGGGTGCCGAGGTTGTGTCCGCGCAGACGCCACTCGATGGCCGCCTGTCTGTCACTGCCCACGGGCTCGGCCCACGCAACGTGAAGGTCCGGCACCGCTTGGCACAGCGAGCGAACCCGATCGCCGACCTCGGCTGCCGTCAGCGGCTCGGGCGCGGCAGGATCGACAAAGGTGCCGCCCGGTGCAAAGGTCGCGATCACCGCAGCGGCGTCGTGCCGGTTCCAGCCCTCGCAGTACGCGGTCAAGATGTGCTTGGTCAACGACATGTCGTTTTGCACGTACGGGCTCCTTGCCAGTTCAAAAGACCTGGGGATCGTAGGATGTGGGCCGTCGCGCTTGGGCTGCGGACGGCAGATCGCAGGGTCGTGCGGCTAGCGTCCGAGCGTCTCGATGATGAGCTGCGCCGTCTCGGTGCCGGAAAAGTTCTGCTGTCCGGTGATCAGGTTGCCGTCGCGCACTGCAAAGCCACGCCACAGCCCTGCCGAGACATAGTTGGCGCCCAGCTTCTTGAGCTCGTCTTCGATCCGCCACGGCATCAGGTGCTTGTCACGCGGCAGCGCGCCCATGTTCCACACCGCATGATCGGCGAAGTCTTCTTCGACGTTGGCAAAGCCGGTGACGGTCTTGCCCTTGACCAGTGGCTCGCCGCTTGACAGCACCGCATAGCGCAGGACCGCCACGCCGTGACACAGCGCGCTTGCGACTTTGCCCGCTTCGTAGAACGCGACAAACTTCTGCGTAAGCGCGGTGGCCGTCTCAAACGAAAACATCGGAGCCTGTCCGCCCGCCACCACGATGGCGTCAAACTGTGCGACCTCGATGTCCGACACGGGCCGCGTCTGCGTCACCAGCTTGGCCAGCCGTGGCGTCGAGACAAAGCCCATGCTGATCAGGTCCGTTTCCGAATAGCCGCTGGGGTCGCGCGGGTCGCTCATCGCATCGGCTTCGCAAGCGCCACCAGCGGGGCTGAAGATCTCGACCTGGTAGCCCGCTTCATGAAAGGCGTAGTAGGGATGGGTCAGCTCGGACCACCAGAAGCCGACCGGCCAGCCAGTGGTGCTGGACACGGCGGGGTTGGCGATCACGATGGCAACGCGCTTGGGGCGGTTCTTGCTTGCGGGGTTCGGATCTCTCAGGCTCATGTGGCAGCTCCCTCCCTGGGATGAGATGGTTTCTCATCACCGACTATAGGGAGTCGTCTTCACCACGAGCAATGCAGCGCGGCGCAACTCATCGTTTCGTTCGCTGCAACTGTTAGGGCAGGCGGCGGGGGCGCTTGCGGGACTGCCCGGACGTGGGGTCCGACAGATCGAGTCGGGTGCGGGCATCTTCATGTCGCTCGCCCGCGACTTCCTTGGCGGCGCGGACAAAGACCTCTCGCAGGAAGCGATGCTCGGCGTCGCCATCCAGGCGGGCGTGCCACAAGAGGCTCAGGGCAAAGGGCCGCAGCGGCAGCGGCACATCCAGCGAAAGCAGGTTCAGGCGCTCGACATACAGCTTGGCCATCCGCTCCGAGATCGTGAGCAGATAGTCCGTCTCTGCGACAAGCTGAAGGGCGGTCAAGAAGTAGGGCACGGCGCGCGCAACGGTTCGGTGAAGCCCCCGCTCGCGCAGCACATCATCCAGATAGCCACCGGGCTTGCCGCGCGGTGCGACCTGGATGTGCGGATAGGCGACAAACTGCTCCAGGCTGAGTCGCTGCTCGCAGAGCGGATGGTCCCGGCGGACCACGCAGACAAAGCGCTCGGTGAGCAGGTGGCGGATGCGCATCTCTTGCGGCAGCTCGCCGTAGATGCCGACGGCCAGGTCCGAGCCTCCATCGCGCAAGCTGCTTGGGTCGTCCGGGGTGTTGGGGACAAAGCGAAGGCAGACGTGCGGCGACTCTTGTTTCAAGATTCGATCGACGGTGGGGCCTAGGACTGTCAAGACGTAGTCGGTGGCGTGGATGACAAAGGTGCGCGCCAGATCCTTGGCGACAAAGGGCCGGGTGGGCGAAAGCGCCTGGCGAGCCTCGGTGACGATGGCGTGGATCTGCGGCTTGAGCTGCTCGGCCCGAGGCGTCAGCAGCATGCCGCGCCCGGATCGCACCAGGATCGGGTCGCCCAGTCGCTCGCGAATGCGGGCCAGGGCATGGCTCATCGCCGGGGTGGACAGGCCCATCCGGCGGGCCGCAGCGGTGACGCTGCCTTCCTGAAGCAGCGCATCCAGCACGCCCAGCAGGTTCAGGTCCGATGCTTCCATCAAATGAAACGATGCGACCATACCCTTGCACCCGTCAACAGGGTAGGGCGCGCCGGGCAAGGGAGGGTCTAGACCCTTCGCAAGGCATGTGATGCATGGGCAAGGAAGGGTCCAGACCCTTCGCAACCCATGTGATGCATGGGATCGGGAGGGTCTAGACCCTTCACAGGGCATGTGATGCATGGGATCGGGAGGGTC
>WBZP01006256.1_pt1 | contig 11828 bp, 10 predicted proteins | sample 5204301 | NCBI WGS metagenome assembly WBZP01 (sample SAMN12412401, study PRJNA552823) | activated sludge metagenome | isolation source: activated sludge from nitrification reactor of wastewater treatment plant... | place: USA: Pennsylvania | collected 2017
GGGAGCAGGTCGAAGGCGTTCGGCGGCTGCTCATGGGGGAACCACCATGATTGCCAAGCAGATCATCGGCAGCGGCTTCCGGGGTGCGCTGGACTATCTGCGGCACGGCAGCGGTGGCAAACAGCGCGAACGGGGCCAGGTGCTCGCCACTAATCTCCCCGTGACTGACCACAGCCCCAAATCCTTTTCCCGCAGCTTCGGCACCTTCCGCAAGCTCAATCCCAAGCTCGGGCGGGCCGTCTATCACGTCTCGCTGTCGCCAGCGCCCGATGACGTGATCAGTGACGAGCAGTGGCCCGAGATTGCCCGCGAGTATTTAACCGGGATGGGCTTCGACGACTGCGGCTATGTCCTCATCAAGCATGACGACGAAGCCGAGGCCATCAACGGCGAGGCAGTGCGTCCGCCCCATGTCCATTTACTTGCCTGTCGGATACGTCCCGACGGCTCTACTGTTTCCGACCAGAACAACTACCGGCGTTCGGAGAAGCTGGTTCGGGAAATCGAGGCGCGGTTCGGCCTCGTGCAACTGGCAGCACCCACCAAGAAAAAACGACACCCAAAGGAGGACAGCATGAACGACAAACTCACCAACTATATCCAGCAGCGGCTCGACGAAGCGGCCACCGATGCCGAGGACGCGATGCCGATTGCGCAGGCCGTCGAAGTGTTCGGCATCGAATCCGCCGAGCCGATGAGCGACAGCGAGCGGCGCGACTTCAAGCGCGAAATCTTGGAGGCGGAATACCAGACCATGATCCGCGACACCTTTCTCGGGCGGGTTCGCTATGTACGTCGCGGCAAGACTGGTCTGACGCTGCATTTCAATGAAGGGGGCCGTGTGCTCGATGCGGGCGACCGCGTGACCGCCCATGGCATGCAGGCCCGAGCAGCCGCCGAGGCCATCATCGAGATTGCCATTCTCAAAGGCTGGCCGAGCGTGATTCTCACGGGCAACGAGGCATTCCTGCGTGAAGCCTTCGCCGTTGCCCTCGCCAAGGGGCTGCCTGTGCAGCCGAAGCCCGATCAGGTTCAGGTGTTCCTGACCGTTCAGGAGGAATACAAGCGGAAGAAGGGCGAAGCCTCCGCCGCAGGTGCCACCCCCGGCCAGCCGATAGCGCGCCCCTTGCCACAGCGAACGATGACCGGCCCCGGCAGTATCGGCGACCGCCTGCGGAACCGACAGCAGGCGGGCAGCGATCAAATCGACAGCGGGCCAAGGCGGTTCAAGCCATGACCGTTCAATAAACCACTAAAACCAAACCAACGACAGGGAGACCCACATGAATGCCAACACTTATTTATCGCTCAACGTCGCCGAGGTGCAATGCCTGCAAACGGCGAGCTTCGAGGCCATCGGCCTCTATCTGCTATTCAAGGAGAAGGCCAACTTTCGCACCGGGGAAGTTGGCCGTTTCCACAAACAGAAACTGACCTATGCACAGTTTGCGCGGGCGCTGGGACGGCCTGCCTCGCAGGGGCGAGCCGCCCAGGTGTTCGGCTCCACCGACATCAAGCGGCTGATCGGACAACTCACGGACATCGGGCTGGTGGAAGGGGCCGATTGGGACGGCACACGGCTCACCCTGCGCCTACCGTTATCACCCAACTGGAAGGGCAATCCGGCCTTGGTTGGCGGGGAGAAGTTGCCACGGCAAGCGGCTGGCAAATCGCCTGCGGAGGCTGATGGCGACAGGGCTTCCGCCGCTTCGCCCGCCTCTCTATCAGTATTGTCCTCTGAAAGAGGATCAGCACCTTTTTTCACTACTACTGCGATCAATACTGACACCGGCGGCGAGGAACCCGCCGCCGGCCTCCCGAAGGTGCCAGCCCCCGCCGCAACCTCGGCGCGGACTTCCCCCGCCACAGCTACGTCGCTACCGCTGGCGGAGCAGTTCCAGCAGTTGGTGGCGGAAGGCGGCGGAATGATGGCCGCCACGCCGGTCAGTTGGGATTACTACCGCGCTTGGGCCAAGGCCGGAGTCCGCGTCGAGCAGGTGCGCACGGCGATTTTCGACCTGACCGTGGTGGAGCCGCAGCCCTTCCGCCCGGGCGACATCAATGCCTTGCTGTTTCCACGTCGTCGCCCGCCTGCAACGCCACCATTGACCGAGCAGCAGCGTGCCCGTCGCGGCGGCGTGGTGCTCTGAGGATTCGGACGGGCGGCCACGACAGCGGCGGCCCGTCCTGATATGCAGATCGGAACACATCGGGAGCCGTCATGTTCAACGTCAGGGAGCAAGTCACCAACCGCATCATCGAGGCACTGGAAAACGGCACGCCGCCGTGGCGGCAGGGATGGGCTTCGATGGAGCCGCATTACAACCTGAGTTCGTCCAAGCCCTATGCGGGAATCAATCAGTTATTGCTTGGCATGAGCGGATTCTCAGATCCGCGCTGGGTCACGATGCGCCAAGCGAATGCGATGCGTAGCGAGGAACATCCGCAGGGGCTTCGTGTCCGCAAGGGCGAGAAGGCCACGATGATTGTGCGCATGGTCGAGGTAGCGAAAGGCGACGGCGACAAGGCTCCCGTCGATGGCGAAGTGCTTGCCGAGGACAAGAACACGCGGCTGGTGATGAAGGCGTTCCACGTTTTTAACGTCAGCCAGATCGACGGCATGCCGCCCTTGCCGCAGACGACCCGCGATGTGCCCCCGGTGGAGGCCGTAGAGCGCGCGCTGGAAGGCTTGAAGGGCGACGGCATGGTGCTCCTGTATGGTGGTGACTCGGCCCATTACATCCCCAAGGCCGACACCCTGCGGATGCCCGACAAGGGGCGTTTCCGCGGCGATGCCGCCTATGAACTGGCGACGACGGCCCTGCATGAGGCGATGCACGCCTCCGGCCACAAGAAACGACTGGATCGCTTCGGCCTGTTCGAGAAGCTATCGACGGTGGAGGCGAGGGCGCGGGAGGAACTGGTGGCCGAGCTTGGCAGCGTGTTCTACGCCGCCGAAATCGGCCTGCCCGTGGGGCTCGCGGCTGGTGGCGACATTGCCGGTACACATCTGGAAAATCACGCGGCCTACATCGGATCGTGGCTCGAAGCCTTGAAGAAGGACAAGGGCGAGATTTTCAAGGCAGCGGCGAAGGCGCAGAAGGCATGCGATTGGCTGCGGGAGCATGCCGTGGTGCCCGTGGTCGCGGCAACCACCAATGCCGAGGCAGCACCGGCCGAGGTGCCGATGAATGAGGTGCCTGTCGAGGCCACGGCGAAGCGGAAGCGAGTAGGGATGCGGATGTAGATTGAGGGATTTGCGGCAGTAGCCAGTTTGATGTCCTTGCGCAAACTTTCAATCTACTGCCCGGAAATCTGCCCAATGTTTTTCCCACAAAGGCCGCAAAAGCCCGTAGAATCTAGGTGTGCAATGCCTTCACACGGTGGAAGTCACTGGTTCGATCCCAGTACCGCCCACCATCCTGAGACTGGAGACGGCGTTGCGTCGGGTTGGTACTGCGGCGTGGATACGGGATGGCGGGTTTCATGGCCTGCGGCGCGCGGCCGTCACGCGGCCGGCGTTGCCAGCAGCGAAGTCCCGGGCAATCGGGGATGTCAGGCATCTCGTCAATTGGATTCTTGCCAAGCCTCCGGCAGCGCAGATTCTCCAGAAAGTTTCCAGCCGCCAGACGCTCGGCAACGGAGCGGGCGCCGCCGCTCTCCGCTGAAAAATCTGACCACACGGCGGCACAGACTGCTTCGGAGAACACTCATGCAAACACGCAGGATCGCGATTGCCTGTCAGGGTGGCGGAATTCACGGCGCATTCACATGCGGCGTACTCGACGCGCTGCTGCAAGCGAAGGAAGACCAAGAAGCCGGCAGATCCGCTCCCGGGGCCAAGCGCACTTTCGAAATCGTCGGTTTGAGCGGAACTTCAGCCGGCGCGCTGAACGCTTTTGCCGTGTGGTACGGACTGATGGCCAAGGCGGGCAGGGCGGGCAGTAGCGGAGAAGCCCGCCGCGCGGTCAATCAGCTCTGGGATACGTTCCAGGTGCAGAGGCTGGGAGAGTACGGGATGAACTGGTTCGGCCAACAGATCTACAAGCTCGCCGAACTTGGCCTGATGCTGAAACAGCCCTACCCGGCGCAGTCGCATGAGCTTCTCATGTCTTCGCTCAGGCAGTGGTCGGGCGTCGAGCAGATGATCGCGCCGAATGCCGACATTGGTGAGATCAGGCCGGAGTTCTACGATTTCATGGCGCTACTTCAGACTTGTGCGCCGGACTTCGGTCAACTGAGTCTGCCGGCGATCGCCGCACAAAAGACCGGGCCGCGTTTGCTGCTTGGTGCGGTCGAGATCGTGACCGGTGCCTTCACTGCTTTCGATTCGTGGTACCAGCCGCAGGTCGGGCTGGACACGCGCTTCGAGCGTCGCGGACCGATCAGCCGCGAGGCAGTGGCCGCCTCCGGTACCCTGCCCGACTTGCGCCCGGCGCAGCGTGTCCCCGGCATGCTCAATGACGACCGGCAGGATGGGCTGTATTGGGATGGCGTCTTCTCACAGAACCCGCCGGTGCGGCAGTTCTTGAGCGACGGCGACAAGAGCAGCAAGCCGGATGAGATCTGGGTCATCCGGATCAACCCGCAGAAACGCAGCGATGCACCGAAGACGCTCGGCATGATCGAGGACAGGCGCAACGAGCTGTCCGGCAATCTGTCGTTGAATCAGGAACTCTACTTCATCGAGAAGGTCAATCAGTGGCTTGCACGACTGGCTCCGATCGCCCAGGTAGACCCTGACCATGCAGCTGTACAGTTGTTCTCGGCCTACCAGCCGGTCGGGATCTACACGCTGACGATGGAGAAGAGCAAGGCCGAGCTCGGAGTTGCCTCCAAGTTCGATCGCCAGCCTGGTTTCGTCAGCGAGATGCGGCAACACGGCGCGCAGCGTGCCGGGCGGTTTCTGTCGCTCTGGATGGCGGAATCGCCAGAACTCGTCACTTGGCCGCAGGGTGACGCGCTCGACGGCTGAGCTGGCCAGCGTGCGCTGGACAGCGTGACGAACCTGCCCTGCCGTCCTCAAACCCGTTCGATGATCATCGCCCTTCCCTGGCCGACACCGACGCTCAACACGCACAGGGCATAGCGACCGGCACGGCGCTGCAGTTCCCAGGTGGCCGTTGTCACCAGACGCGCGCCAGTCATGCCAATGGGGTGGCCGAGAGCGATTGCCCCGCCATTCGGATTAAGGCAGGGAGCGTCGTCGGCGATTGACAATTCCCGCAGGACAACCAGGCACTGGGCAGCAAAGGCTTCATTCAGTTCGATCACATCCATCTGGGCGAGCGACAATCTGCTTTTCGCCAGAACCTTACGTACGGCGGGGACGGGACTGAAGCCCATCATGCGTGGATCGGCGCTTGCAGTCGCCATGGCGACGACACGGCTAAGCGGTGTCAGGCCGTGTTCGACAGCCGCCGCTTCGCTCGCCATGAGCAGTGCGCAGGCCCCGTCGTTCATGGCTGACGAATTGCCGGCACTGACGGTGAATCCGAACCCGTTGATCGGTGGGAGCCTGGCGAGCGAAAACAGCGTACTCTCGGGTCTCGGGTGCTCGTCAACGTTGACGAACAGGGGGCCACCCTTGCTCTGGGAAATGCGTACGGGAATGATCTCGTCGGCAAAATGACCGTGCCGGTAGGCGGCCGCCCAGCGCTGCTGCGAGCGCAGGGCAAACGCATCCTGATCCGAGCGTGATACATTGAAGCGCGCAGCCAGAGCATCGACTGTGCGTGCCATCGAATGCGTGTTGTAGAACTTCTTCAGGATCGGGTTGACGAAACGCCAGCCGGCCGTCGCAGGCTGCACCGTCGCGCTGTGCGAAAAGGGCGTTTCCGTCTTCGCGCTGACGAGCGGTGCGCGCGACATGCTCTCCACGCCGCCGGCAATCATCAGATCGTCCTCCCCCGCCTTGATCAGGTGTGCGGCCAGGCCGATGGCATCCATTCCCGAGGCGCACAGGCGGTTAACCATCGTTCCCGGTACTTCGATCGGCAATCCGGCAAGCAGCCCAGCCATGCGCGCCACGTTGCGGTTGTCCTCGCCGTCGCGATTGGCGCACCCGTAGACGACATCGTCGACTGCGGCCCAATCCACAGTGGCATTGCGTTCGATGAGCGAGCGGATGGGCGTCGCGGCAAGATCGTCGGTGCGCACGGCCGACAAGGTACCGCCGTAGCGCCCGATCGGTGTGCGAACGGCGTCGCAGATGAATGCTTCAGTCATTATTCGTGTTCCCGGAGGAAACTCGGTGGAGCCTGATGCCGGCGCCGTCCGTGTGTCTTCACTGGGGATTTCCTTCCATGGATTGCGGCGGCAAGGTGAATGAACCGTCCTGCTTGGCCTCCGCGACAAGACCGGCAATTACCTCACCCGCGATGCGATAGGACTTGCCCCGGAAAAGGGCGATGACCTTGCCCTGAGCATTGCGGATCGTCGCATCATAGACGCCCGTGCGGCCGGCTAGCGAGCGTTCCTCACATTCGGCTTCCAGTTCCTCGCCCTCGCGCGCCGGAGCGAGAAAGTCGATATGGCAGGCGGCGGCAACCGTATTGCGATTGTAGCTGTTACAGGCGTACGCGAAAGCAGAATCGGCGAGGGTAAACAGATAACCCCCATGGCAGATGTGGTGGCCATTGACCATATCCGGACGGACGACCATGCTCAGCTTCGCATACCCCGGACGAACTGTGAGCAGCCGCAGACCGATCAGTTGGCTTGCCGCATCGCGCTTGAACATCGCCTCGGCAGTCTCGGCAGCGAGCCTGAGGGCGCCCGGTGTCGGTGCCGTGCCGTTCGTCGATCTGGGCATGGCAGCTCCCTCCTAGCAAGTGCCTGAGCACACATGGCCGAAGCGGCGGCCTGCCCGGTTCACAATAATCGCTTGCGCCATCCGCCTACTCACCGCGGAACTCGGCTTCCCGCTTCGCCATGAACGCGCTGACTCCCGCACGATAGTCGTGCGAGTGCCCGAGTTCCTGCATGATATCCCGCTCGAGGTCGAGCTGCGCCGCCAGCGTGTTGCTCGTGCCGGCGTGCATCGCCTCGCGCGTTCGCACAAGGGCCAGCGTCGGCGATGCGGCAAGGTGTGCGGCAAGGCGATCGACCCGGCGCACCAGATCAAGGTCGTCGACGCACTCCCAGATCAGGCCCCATGCGGCGGCCTGCTCGGCCGGCAGCTTGTCGGCAAGCAGCGCCAAGCCAAGGGCGCGCGCCATGCCGACGCGCTGCGGCAGGAACCAGGTGCCGCCGGTATCGGGAATCAGGCCGATCTTGCTGAAAGCCTGCAGAAAACTGGCTGAACGTGCGGCGACGACGATGTCGCAGGCCAGCGCAAGACTGGCACCGGCGCCGGCGGCGATGCCGTTCACGGCGCACAAGGTCGGCATGCGCAGCTTCTGCAAACGCAGAACCAGCGGCTTGTAGTTGCGCTCGATGACGGCGCCGATAGCGGGCGGCCGATCGCCGATCGCCACGGCAGGGTCACTCAGATCCTGGCCGGCGCAGAACGCACGACCCGCGCCGCCAAGAACCAGTACGCGCGCGCTGCGGTCGCTCTCCAGCCAAGTCAGTGCGCGCCGAATCTCTGCGTGCATCTCCTCGGTGAAGCTGTTCAGTCGATCCGGACGGTTCAGCGTCAGGCGGGCAATTCCCGCCTCAACGGCGTAGGTGATAGTAGCAAATGTCATGTGGATTTTCTTGTGCCCGGGAGCGCCGCGACGAAAAAAATGCGGAACAAGACGCTACAAACGAAGCGGGCAGATGTCAACTCTGTTACCACGTCGTGTGGCCACTTTGCCCCAGAGGAGCCGAGCTTTGCGTTGACACGAGTCGATCGGCTGACTAGAATCTTGCCCTCTTGGGGGTTGGTAGCTCAGTCGGTAGAGCAGTGGACTTTTAATCCATTGGTCGTGGGTTCGAGTCCCACCCGACCCACCAGGCCTTGTCAAATGGTACACCGATGCGTCGCTGGCGCATCGTGGGGGCGTTAGCTCAGTTGGTAGAGCAGCGGACTCTTAATCCGTAGGTCCAGAGTTCGAGTCTCTGACGCCCCACCAGACACGAAGCTCCTTCCGTTCTCGGTCGGGGCTTCTTGTCGCCATCATGTCAGTTGCGGCGATCAGCTTGACCAGCTCACCTACCCGCTGTTCCCGAAAATGGCGTGAGTTACCGCTTCCCGTTCGTGATCTGACTCGGGTGAATGTCGTACTGCCGGGCCAGGTCCGCCGGCGTCTTGTCGCCCGTCAGCGCCGCTTGCGCCGGCAATGCCGGTTTGTGGATCCGCCCCGTCCTTCTCGTCAAGCTCCTGCTGCCTGCGTAGCCGTTCGTCGGCGCAAGGCAACCACTCGTCGTGCGGCCCAAATTCCCGGGCTCCGTTCGCAAAGCGATGGCCTCGCGGCTGGTGACTGCTGTCGGCGAACGAGCCTTGGTCATCAGCGTCGAGGAGCAGGGCGAGCGCCTGCGCCAGGCGAAGCCGATTGCTGGCCAATGAGCGGCTGATGTGCTCGCGGGCCGCCACCAGGTCGCCGACGGCGAAAGCGCGTATGGCCTGCGCCAACACGCGCTCGGCCTGCTGCTCGGCGAGCCGGACGAGAGCAAAATCGCAGCCGCAGCGCGGGCAGACGGCGCTTTCCCCGAGACGCGCCCGGCACGCCGGGCAGCGCTCCAGAAGCTCAGGCATCGAGGTAATAAAGCAGATCGGCCAGCGCATCGATTGCCGCCTTCAGGTCGCTGTCGCTGCCGGTGATCGCGTCCTTTACGGTTTCCATGCTATTGACCAAATCCTCGGCGTTTTCGCTGCTCGCGCCGGGGAGCAGGCGCTCGCCTTTCTCGATCAGCGCCTTGGCTTCAACACGCAGACGGCGTGCCGACTCGTCCATCCCGCCGCCGGTTGCGGTTCCTGCCGGGGATTCGGCGACGCCTTCCTGATCGGCAAACATGGCATTGATTCGCTCGCGCGCTTCGCTCAGTTTGTCGCCCGTGAAACGGCTGATCGCCTGGTCGATGGTAATCGAGTGCTCCAGTCCGGTTTCCTTCTCGCGCGCGCTGACGTGCAGTATGCCGTTCAGGTCGAGCGAGAAGGTGGTGATCAAGGGATTGCCGGCGGGAGCGTCACGCAGGCCCTCGACGAGAAAACGGCCAATCGATATGTTGTTCAAGGCGTCCGGGTCCTCGCCCTGGTAAACATTGATCTCGACCGTTCGCTGGCCGTCGTAGACAGTGTAGAAACCTTCGCTCTTGGAAACCGGAATCGGTGTGTTCTTGCGGATCAGCGGTACGTAACAGTACGGATACATCTCGCCTTCGAACTTGGCCAGCGCACTGGTTCCAAAGGTGTAGGGTGTGACGTCGACGAGCACTGTCGGCGCTTGTCCGCCGCCGATCACTGCTGCCTGGATGGCGGCGCCCATCGCTACGCAAAGGTCGGCGTCAACCTCGGCGCGTGGTCGCATGCGAAGCTCATTTTCGAGCCGGCGTTGCACGAGCGGCGTACGGGTTGCGCCGCCGACGAGCAAGATCTCGTTAATGTCTGCGACAGCGAGACCGGCGTCGCTCAATGCGACGTGGACGGCCTCGATCGTTTCGCCGATGTAGGGTTCGATCATTTCCTCGTACTCGTGGCGCGAGACCTCAAGCGACAAGTGAATCGGCAGCCCCTCCTTCTCGCACAGATACTCTTCGCTCAGCGTCGCGTACGGCTGGTCGGAAAGGGTGATTTTTGCCGCTTCGGCAGCCCGCTGCAGCCGCGCCAGGACCAGCGGCTGCCCGCGCACGTCAACGCTGTGCGCCTGCTCCAGGTGCTCAACGATGTGGTTAACCAGCTTCTGATCAAAATCATCGCCGCCAAGGTGATTGTTGCCATGACTGGCAAGGACCTCGACGACCTCGCTTTCGAGGTTGACCACCGAGACGTCGAAGGTGCCGCCGCCCAGGTCATAGACGATGGCCTTGCGCGCGCCGCTGTGACAGCTCTCGTAGGCCAGTGCGGCGGCGGTGGGCTCATTGAGGATGCGCACGACCTCAAGCCCGGCGATCTCGCCGGCCTCGCGCGTCGCCTGCCTTTGCGCATCCGAGAAATACGCCGGCACGGTGACTACGGCCTTGTCGACAGCCTCGCCGACGTAGGCTTCGGCGATTTCGCGCAACCGACGCAGGATCATCGCCGAAATCTCCTGTGGCGAGTACTCCCTGTCGCCCATCTGGACGGTTGTGGCTTCCCCCATGCGACGCTTGATCGAGCGTACGCTACGTTCCGGATGTAGCGCGTACTGGTTGCGTGCCGCTTCGCCGACGAGCAGACTTCCGTCGTCGGCCGTACCCACCACCGACGGCATGATCCTGACGCCTGGTGCGACCGGTATCACTTCGACCCGCCCGTCGCGTACGAGCGCCACTTCCGAATTCGTTGTTCCCAAGTCGATTCCGACTATCCACTGATTCATTTTCTGTTCGCTTTCTTGCTGACAATGACTTCGGCCAGGCGCAAGAGCCCACCCTCGTGATAAAAGCCGCGCCGTACTTCGCGCAGGACCGTTCCGTCGGCGACGGCATCGGCCTGTTCGTGGGACTCGACGCCGACAACACGCATCCGCTGCGGATCGAAGCGTTCTCCCTCGACACGCATGGCGCGCACCCGGTGGCTGGCGAGCAGGTCGTCAAGCCGCTGCAGGGTCAGCCGTTGCCCGTCGGCCAGGCTGGCGGCGAAACGTACCGGGCCGGGAACAAGACGGGTCATGATCGACGAAGGCTGCCGCCCGGCAGCGTCTACCCCACCCTGCAGGCGGTCACGCAGGTCGAGCAAGGCCAGCAACAGCGGTCGGGCGGTCTGCTGCTCAATCAGTGTGGTCTGCTCGCGTGCGCGTTCGAATTCACGCTGCAGGCGCTCGTTATTCATGCGCAGATCGTCGCCATAACGACGCAGCTCATCGAGCGTCAGCTTGAACTGCCGTGACTGCAGGCGCAATTCGTTGCGCAGCATTGCCATTTCGCTGAACAGCGTCGCCAGATCGACCTCGACCGACGAGGCTGCCGAATCATCGTCGGTCTCTGTACCGTCGGGGTCGCTCGGGTGCAACGCCCGCTCCAGAGCGGCACGGAAGTCCTCGACCAGGCGCTTCCGTTCCGCCTCGTCGCAAGTGATGGGCTGCGGGTTCATATCGCTCCCAGGAAGCGGAGCAAACGCTGTTCACTCGGCAGCGAAGGAGTAAAGTCGCTGCTGACGGCATTCACCAGATCGTCGATGGTCGGCGGTGAACAGTCGAAAAGCCTGTGCGCGAGCCGTCGGCGATGGTCGGCGATCGCTTCATAGGCGCTGCGCACCTGCTCGAAACGCTCGCGGTCGCGCTCGGGAGGGGAGGCACGAATCGCTGCCAGGTAAGCCGCCCGGATCGTCTCGTCGGCCGGGCGGCCGATGGTGGCCATCGCGTACGTCAACCACTCGGCCAGCGTGCGGTCAGGGCTAAGCGTCGCGAACAATCGCTGCTCGAGCCGAGCGTCCTCACCCACGATGGGATTGAGGATGGCGAGCGCGGCGCGCAGCTCGGCTTCGTCGGATGGCGGGCCATGCGTGATCGAAGATTGCTCGCGCCACAGCGCACCGGCTTCGAACCCCGGCGGCACGGCGCGGTCGGACGACAACCACCCGACATCCTCCACCCCGCTGCGCGCCGCCTGCCGCAACACCAGCGCGTAGTAGAAGGCGTGATGAGTCAACGGCGGCGCGAAGAAGCCGTATGGCTCCTGATCGCGAACCAGAAGACCCAATTGCACGAGGGTCGCGGCAGCCACGGCGTTGCGCCAGTAGGCACGGGTCGCAGCATCGGCCG
>WBZP01006258.1_pt1 | contig 11828 bp, 10 predicted proteins | sample 5204301 | NCBI WGS metagenome assembly WBZP01 (sample SAMN12412401, study PRJNA552823) | activated sludge metagenome | isolation source: activated sludge from nitrification reactor of wastewater treatment plant... | place: USA: Pennsylvania | collected 2017
GCACCGCGCCGAGGTCGAAGGCGACACCGAGAAGGCGCGGACGGCCTTCGAGCAGGTCACGAAGGAGCACGCCCGCAGCGCCGCGGCCGCCGGCGCGTACTACAACCTCGGCCTGCTGACCCTCGCGCGGGCCACCTCGGCGGCCGAGGTCGACGACGCGCTCGCGCAGTTCGCCCGCGTCGAGACCCTCTACCCCGGCAGCCCCTGGGTCCCCCACGCGCTCTCCGCCTCGGCCGCCGCGCACCGGCGGGCCGGCCGCTACGCCGAGGCGGCCGACGTCGCGCGGCGGGTCGCCCTCGAGTACCCGGGCAGCGACGCCGCGCCCCAGGCTCAGTTCGAGCTCGGCCACGCCCTCGCCCTGCTCGGCCAGCCTCGCTTCGCGATGGAGGAGTTCCAGCAGGTCCGCAACCGCTTCCCCCGGAGCGAGTGGGCGCGGCCCGCGCTCGAGCGAACGACCGCGCTCTACCGCCTCTTCGGCGGGCCGAAGCCGGCCTTCGTCCCGGACGCGGCCTTCTCGCTCGGCGCCGGCGACGTGCTGAAGGACGTGCGGGCGCTGATGGTCGTGCCCGGCGGGGCGGTGTGGATCGCGTCGGAGAAGACGCACAGCGCGGTGACGGTCGACACGACCGGCCGCCCCACCGCGAGCCTCGCGGCCCAGGATCCGCGCGCCCTCTCCCTCACGCCCAAGGGCGAGCTCCTGCTCGCGTCGAGCACCGGCATCCGCATCGCGCCGGCCGACGTGCGCTCCTTCTCGACGCCGCCGGAGAAGCCGGGCGCCGCGCCGAAGCCCCTCGACAAGATCCTCGCCGCCGTCGTCACCCGCGGCGGCGCCGTCCTCGTCTCGGACGAGGACCGCGAGAAGGTCCTCCGCTTCGACCCGAAGGGCCAGCTCGTCTCGACGTTCCCGCCCCAGGACACCGCGCGACGGAAGGTGTCGCGGCTCCTCGTCGACGGCGAGGGCGCCATCGTGTGGCTCGACCGCGAGGAGCGGACGGTGCGCGTCTGGGAGGAGGGCGGCCGGGCCGTGCGGGCGATCGGCCCCGCCGCCTTCAAGAAGCCGGTCGACGTCGCGGTCGACCCGTTCCGGAACCTCTACGTGGCGGACGAGGAGCTCGGCGTCCTCGTGTTCGACCCCCAGGGCAAGCCGCTCGCCACGATCGCCGGCCCCGAGCTGCGCCGGCCCAAGGCGCTCACCCTCGACCCGACCGGCGGCGTCCTCGTGTACGACGACAAGGCCGAGCGGATCCTCCGCTACCGCTAGGAGACCCCCGTGCTTCGACGCGCCGCCCTCACGCTCATCGTGGCCGCCGCCACCGCCGCCGCCCGCGCGCAGGAGCAGGCGCCCGTGCCCGACGGGGCGCAGCGCGAGCTCGCGGCGGCCCAGGACTCGTTCGCCCGGGCCGTCGCCGAGTTCGAGGGGCCCCAGCAGAGCCGCTCGATCACCCTGTTCGACGAGGTCGCGGCGCGGCTCGAGGCGGTCGGGACGACGGCGCTGCCGCCGCGCGGGCGCGACCTCCTCGCCCAGGCCTACGACTACCGCGGGCGGGCCTACTTCGGCATCGGGCTATCGGAGAAGGCCTCGGAGAGCTTCCGCCAGCTCGTGCAGCTCAAGCCCGACTACGCCCTCACCAAGGACAAGGCCTCGCCGAAGATCGTCGATCTCTTCAACAACGTGAAGAAGGCGCTCGTCGGCTACGTGGCCGTGTCGTCGCGGCCGGCGGGGGCGCAGGTCACGCTGGTGTCGCCCTCGGGGAGCCGGACGGACCTCGGCCTCACGGACCTCTTCCCGGTCGAGGTCCTGGCCGGCGAGTACACGGTCGAGGTGTCCCGCCCCGGCTACCGCACGGAGACCCGGCCGCTCAGCCTCGCCGCGAAGGCCCAGGAGGCCGTCGACGTCGAGCTCGTCCGCGTTCTCGCGAGTCTCTTCGTCGTGACCGAGCCGGCCGGGGTCGAGGTATGGGTCGACGGCGAGCTGCGGGCCACCACGAGCGGAGCGCTCGCCCCCGACGTGGCCGAGGCGGCGCGGGCGCGGGGCCTCGATCCCATGCGGGCGTCGGCCCGGACGGAGATCGCGAACCTGTCCCTCGGCACGCACGCGATCGAGCTGCGCCGGAAGTGCTACGAGGCGGTGAAGAGGACGGTCGACACGTCGCAGCCGCAGGACTACGAGATCGAGCCGCTCAAGCTCGCGGACTCGGTCGCCTCCCTGCGCCTCGTGTCCGACCCGCCGGGGGCGCGGATCTTCCTGAACGGCGAGCCGCGCGGCGTCACGCCGGCCCAGGTCGACGGCATCTGCTCGGGGAAGGTCCGGGTCGAGGTGAAGCACGCGGCGGGGAAGTTCATCAAGGACCTCGCGCTCGCCAAAGACGAGTCGGTGAGCCTCGACTGCCCGATCCGGCCGACCCTCGCGTTCCTCGGGGTCGAGGCGGCGAGCGCGTCCGGCCAGCGCTACCTCGCCGAGGCCGAGGAGAAGATCCTGCAGAACCTCTCGCGGCTCACCTCGCTCAACTTCATCGTCGCTCCCCGCGAGGCGGTCGACCGCGTGCTCGAGCAGGAGAAGCTCGGCCGACGCGCGTTCCTGCCGGGATCGGGGACCGAGGCGGACGTCGTCCGCCGCGTGACCGAGCGGCTGGCCTCCACGCTCGAGGTCCAGGGCTTCCTCGCCGCCGAGCTGCCCGAGGAGAAGCTCCAGCGGACGGCCCGTCTCTCGCTCCTCGCCGCCGGCAACACGGCGCCGGAGTCCGTCGAGGTGCCCTTCGCCGAGGCCCCGGCCTACGCGCCGGTCATCGCACGCCTCGACGCCCAGTTCGCGCCGACGCGGCCGTGGATCGGGCTCGTGACCGTCGACACGCTCCTGCCCGACGCGGTGCCGGTGCTGCGGGTCGTGCCGGGCAGCCCCGCGGCGGCGGCCGGCCTGCAGGCGGGGGACGCGCTGCTGGCGCTGGACGCCCAGCCCCTCAAGGGCACGGCGGAGCTCCTCGCCGCGGTCGCCGCCCGCAAGCCGGGAGACAAGCTGATCCTGCAGGTCCGCGGGGCCGCCGCCGGCTCGTCGCCCCGGACGGTCGACATCACCCTCGGGGAGAGCGCGCGGGAGGTGCCGCTCCACGACGCTCAGCTCGTCTACAACAAGACCATGATGGACCTCCGCTCGACGGTCGAGGGCTATCCCGGGACGGAGGCCGCGGCTTACGCGTGGCTGAACCTCGCGCTGTGCGCGATGCACTTCGGGGACCACGCGGGGGCCCACGACTACCTGCAGAAGGCGCGCGCCGAGCTGCCGACCCGGCCCGGCCTCTCGCGGGGCACGGCCGCCTACTACATGGGCCTCGCCCTCGAGAAGCTCGGCTACAAGCCGCAGGCGGCGGACGCCTACCGCGCGGCGGCCGAGGCGAAGGACGCGACACTCATGGACAACGACGGACCGTCGGTCGCGGCCATCGCGTCGCGGCGCGCCCAGTGAGCGAGCGGGCGCTCCTCGTCTGGGCGCGGGCCGGGGGCGATCCCGTCGAGTTCCCGCTCGACGGCGCCCCGGTCGAGGTCGGCCGCGACGAGGCGGCCGCCGTGAGGATCGACGAGCCGCTCGTGTCGAGGCGCCACGCCCGGGTCGAGCGGCGCGGGGAGGCGTGGTTCCTCGTCGACCTCGACTCGACGAACTTCACGCGGGTGAACGGCCACCGCCTGCGCCGCGAGCACGAGCTGGAGGACGGCGACGAGCTCGTCTTCGCCCGGGCCCGCTGCGTGTTCCGCCTCGTCCCGGCCGAGGCGACGGCGGGCTAGCCTAGGCCGGCTCCTGCGGGGCGTCCGGCCGGGCGAGGTGGTAGCCCTGGCCGAAGTCGACCCCCATCGCCCGCAGCACCTGGGTCTCCTCCTCGTTGTGGATCCCCTCCGCGATCACGCGGGCGTTGATGCTGTGCCCGAGGGCGATGATCGCCTTCACCATCGCCCGGTTCACGTGGCTCACGTGGACGTCGCGCACGAGCGACGTGTCGATCTTGAGGTAGCTCGGCTTGAGCCTGGCGATCGACTCGAGGCCCGAGTAGCCGGCTCCCACGTCGTCGACGGCGAACGACATGCCGAGGTCCGTGAAGTACGCCATCGTCTCGCGGAAGAGGGCGTAGTTCTCGATCACGAGGTGCTCGGTGATCTCGATGACGATGCGGTCGGGGGAGACGCGGGCGCGGTCGAGCGAGTCGATGAGGGCCTTGCCCCGGAACTGCGGGTCGCGCAGGGTGGCCGGCAGCGTGTTCACGAAGATCTTCGCGGTCGAGGGCACGCGGCTCGACGAGAGGAGCGCCCGCTTGCGGCAGAGCCGGTCGAGCTCGATCAGGAGGCCGTGGGCGGTGGCCGCGCCGAACAGGGCGTCGGCCGTCTCGAGGCCGGAGCCGCGCGGGCCCCGCGAGAGCGCCTCGACGCCGAGGATCGTCCCCTCCTGCAGCCGCAGGATCGGCTGGTAGGACGTGGCCACGCGCTCGCGCAGCAGGATGTCCTGGAGCCGCTCGAGCGTCTGCAGCTCCTCGGCCCGCCGCAGGTGTGCGGCCTGGGCCGAGGCCTCGTCGACCGCGCGCTCGATCGCCCGCTCCGAGTGGAGCAGCGGGTTGTAGACGGCGAGGCCGTGGCCGCACTCGATGCGGGGCGATCCCTTGATGTAGGGGAAGGCCGCGCGGGCGACGTTCGGGACGATGGAGGCGGCCACGCGGCCCCGCGCCACCCGCAGGTCCGCGACCGAGAGGGCGACGTTGCGCCGCCGCTTGCGGTCGAGGAAGAAGAGGAAGCGCAGGCCGCGCGGGCGGTCGAGGCACAGCACGTCGCCCTGGCGGTAGTCCTTCCCGCGGGCTTCGTCGAGCACCTTGCAGACGCGCTGGCGGACCTCGTCGTACGCCGTCGTCCCGTAGCGGTCCTCGATCGCGGAGAGGGCGGAGGCGTCGAGGACGAGGAGGCCGAGGCTGCCCCGGTCGAGGAGCTCCCGCTCGAGCTCCTCCAGCCGTTCGTGGTACGGCGCGATGGCGTCGGGCATGACCGATCCGCGATCGGATCATATCTGGTCGGGTCCGCGACGGCCACCCCGGCCCGGGAGCCGGGGACGGGGGCTGGTAGAATAGCCGGCCACGGAGGGGGGCCGCTGCCGATACTCGGGCGCATCCTGCGGGACCGCGGGATCATCACGGACAAGCAGCTTCAGGAGGCGATCCAGCACCAGGTGCTCTACGGCGGGCGCCTCGGCACGAGCCTCTACGAGCTCGGCTTCATCACCGAGGAGCGGCTCGCCGACGCTCTCGCCCGCGCCCACGGCGTCCCCGCGGCCGAGGTCGGCATCCCCCAGGCCGAGGCGATCGCCCTCGTGCCGAAGAAGGTCGCCCACCGCTTCAAGGTGCTGCCGCTGCGGGTCAAGGGCCGCACCCTCTTCCTGGGGATGGTGAACCCCTCCGACCACGCCGCCCTCGCCCAGGTCGGCTACTCGCTCGGCTACATCGTCAAGCCGCAGGTCGTGCCCGAGTTCCGCATGGTGCAGCTCCTGCGCGACCACTACGGGGTCGACGAGCGGTGGCGCTACACCGACCTGCGCGGCGGCGTGCCCGTGCCCGTTCCCCCGGTGCCCGAGGTCCGCGACCCCGCCGCGGCGGCGGAGCGTATCGACGCGGCGACCACGCGCGACGAGGTCGTGGCCGCGTCGCTCGCGCTCGGCCGGTGCTACTTCCGGCGCGTGGTGTTCTTCATCGTGCGCGAGCCGTGGGTCATGGGCTGGGACGGGGCGGGCGAGGGGATGGACCGGGCGAAGGCTTCCGGCCTGCGCGTCCCGCTCGACCTGCCGTCCGTATTCCAGGGCGTGACGCGCAACCGCACGATGTTCGTCGGGCGGCCGGGGCCGGAGGAGGCGAACGCCGACTTCCTCGCCGCCATCGGCAAGAAGCCCGGCACGACCGCGGCTCTCTTCCCGATCGCGATGCGGGGCCGGGTCGTGAACCTGCTCTGGGGCGACTCCGGCGCGGCCGGCGCGGCCCGGGGCGACCTGGGCCAGCTGCTCGCCCACATGCAGAAGATCCCGCGCGCGTACCTGCGCATCATCCGCGCGCGGCTCGCCGAGGTGCGCAAGCCGGCGGAGGCCGAGACGGCCGCCGCCGTTCCCGAGAAGAGGAGCGAATGATCGAGAGGCACAAGGAAATCCGCCGCCGCCGCAAGCGCAAGGACAAGGCTCAGAAGGCGAAGAAGCGCGAGGCGATCGCGGCCGCGAAGAAGAACGCCCGCAAGGCCTAGCGCGCGAGGCGCGCGAGCGCGTAGAGGACGACGACCAGGGCCAGCGTCACCAGCGAGGAGACCGCGAGCCACCACGACAGCCGCCGGCGCTGGCCGTCGTCCCACGCCACCACCACCCGCCTCACGACGCCGCGGCGTCCGGCGGCCGCGACGTCGAACGCCGGCGCGCCCTCGGCGGAGTCGACGGCGCGGCTGCGCAGGACGGCGCGGCACGCCGGGCAGCGCAGGACGCCGCGCGCCGGGGAGGCGTGGACGGGCGCGTCGCAGGCCGGGCACGGGAACGCCACGACCGGGAGTATAGCGAGCCGACCCTTGTGAGCATGCGCGAACCGAGCCCGGCTCCGCCCCGCGTCCTGCCCGGATTCCTCGCCGCCTTCTCGTTCCGGAGCTTCCGCCTGCTCTGGGCCGGCGCGTTCCTCTCCAGCATCGGGACGTGGACCCAGGACGTGGCGCTCGCCTGGATCATCCACTCCCGCCTCGGAGACCCCTTCTACCTCGGCCTGCGCAGCTTCGCGCAGGAGGCGCCGCTTCTCGCGTTCATGCTCGTGGGCGGGGCGGTGGCGGACCGGGTGGACCGCCGGAGGATCCTCCTCGCCTCGCAGTTCGTCCAGATGGGGATGGCGATCGCGCTCGGAGTCCTGTTCGCGGTCGACCGCCTGGGCATCGCGGCGATCGTGCTGATCGCCCTCGTCACCGGGCTCGTCCAGTCGCAGTCCGCGCCGACCTACCAGGCGGTGATCACGAGCCTCGTCCCGCGCGAGCGCATCGCGAACGCCGTCGCCCTCAACTCGCTGCAGTTCAACCTGTCGCGCGCGATCGGGCCGGTCGTGGCCGGGCTCCTCCTCGCGCAGGTCGGCGCGGGCGCGTGCTTCGCCGCGAACGCGCTCTCGTTCGTCGGCGTCATCCTCGCCCTGTGGACGATCGAGTTCCCCCCGCCGGCGGCGAACGGAGGCGAGGGCCTCGGCCGGAGCCTGAAGGCCGGGCTCGACCACGTCCGCCGCGACCCGACGCTCCTCGCGGCGACCCTGCTGGGGTTCACCGCCAGTTTCCTCGCCTTTCCCCTCATCACCTACCTCCCGGTGCTCGCGGGCGACGTGCTGAAGACGGGCGCGTCGGGCTACAGCCTGCTGCTCACGAGCATCGGGATCGGGGCGATCGCGGGGGCGATCGGGACCGCGCAGCGGGGCCGGGCGAGCGGGCGGGGCCGCCTCATGCTCGCCGGCTACCTGCTCTTCGGCGTCTTCGCGGCCGGCGCCGCGCTGTCCCGCTGGCAGCCGCTGTCGATGGCGCTCCTCGTCGGGGCCGGCTTCTGCCTCACCACCGCGTTCTCGACGCTGAACTCGCTCGTGCAGGAGATGGCGCCCGACGCCCTGCGCGGCCGCGTCCTGTCGATCTTCGGCCTCGCCTTCCGCGGCGGGTCGCCGGTCGGCTCGCTCGTCGCCGGGGCGTTCGTGCGGCAGGCCGGCGCGCCGGTGGTGATGGCCGTCTACGCCGTGATCCTCCTCGCGGTGGCCGGGGCGCTCCTCGCGCGCGGCTCCCGCCTGCGCGAGCTCTAGCGGCGCGCCGTTCCCCGCGGTTCCGGGCGGAGCGCATCCCGTCGCGCCTCTCTCCAGAACCGGATGGCATCTTGGATCCACGCCTCGGCGCTCGTGCCCACGCCGAGTCCGAAACCGTACCCGAGAGCCGGGTACTCGCGGTACTCGACGTCGGCGCCCGCTCTGCGCAGGGCCTCTACCCTCCGCCGCATCGCGAGGGGCGGTGCGATCGCATCGTCCTCGCCGGCCACGCCTGGTCACGATCTCGGCCTTGATCGCTACGGGCAGGTCAGCCGTACTCACGGGGCACCTGGGGCGTGCACTCGACAACGGCCTGCTACCGAGCGAGGCATCCGGGGTGCTAGCGCGCCTGGCCACATACGCCGGATGGCCGAGCGCGGTGTCGGCACTCGACGTCTACGACCAGGTGTGCGCCGCGCGGAAGATCGACCCCGCCGCGCTTCGCGCGGCGGGGCCGCGCCTGCCTCGGACGTGGCACGGGCCACCGCGCTCAGCGAAGAACTGGGGGGAATCGCGCCGAAGTTCGTGGAGCTGACGAACGGGGTCGTCTTGGACGACCTGTGGCGTCGGTCCGATCTCAGTCCACGAGATCGCAGCCTCGTCACCGTCGCCGCACTCGCCGCAATGGGCGACACCGATCAGCTCGATCAGTACGTGCGACGCGGCCTCGAGAACGGCCTGACGCGAGAGCAGATCGCCGAAGCGTTGACCCACCTGGCGTTCTATGCGGGCTGGAGCAAGGCGACGGCGGCGATGACGGCCGTTGCGCGGTCCCTCGGCAAGTAGAGGAGCAGAAGCCGGCCGCCACAACGCGCGTCGAAGACACGAGCTCCATCGCCAGGAAGTCGATTCCGTCGACGGCGTCGAAGATCGTCACGACGTGGCGTGGTTGAGGCGGGAGAGCGCGTGGGGCCTCGGTTCGGAAGCGCCCGCGGGCTGGCGCAATGAGCCGTTGGGATCAGCCAGCAGTTCGAGCCTTCCCGCGGCTGACGACGGCGCTGCCCGCTCGGAACGGGGAACGGCGGACGGGTCAGCGCCGCCGCCGTCGTGCTGCCGCTCCCAGGCGCTTGCGCACCTCGTCGAGGCTGAGGGTCGGCTCGGCACGGCGGGCCTCGATCATCTTCCAGAAGCGCGGGTTCTGCATGAGGAGCACGTCCTCGAGGTCGTGCCCCTCGACCCCGATCATGAGAGCGGCGGGGCGGCCCTGCTTCGTGATCAGGACGCGTTCCCGCTGGGCGCGCACCACGCACCCGCTCAGCTGCTGCTTGGCTTCCCGGAGAGCCACCACCTTCATACGATCTCCTCGGTCGTCGAGCGACCCTTGCGCCGGACAGCCTGGACGGTCACGACCTGGTTTCCCGCGTCGACGTCGTAGAACACGCGGTGCTCGCCGACCCTCAGCTCCCAGACCGGCGGGACGTGCTCCCACGGCGGCGCCAGGGCCGAGAGCTCCTTGCGGTTGCGGCTCGGCTCCCGCGGCTGCTCCACGAGGCACCTTTCGATCGCGTCGAGGACCCGGGCCCGCTCGTGGGCGCCCAGGCGCCTCAGGTCCGCCACCGCGCCCCGAGCGAACCGGATCTCGAACATGTGTCTACAAATGTAGACACCGACGGCGCCGCCGTCAACCGGGCCCGGGCACGCCGTCGCCGCACTCGCCGCAATGGGCGACGCCGATCAACTCGATCCGTACGTGGGACGCGGCTTCGAGAACGGGCCTACGCGGGATCAGGTCGTCGAAGCGTTGACCCACGTGGGGTTCTATGCGGGGTGGAGCAGGGCGACGGCGGCACTGTCGGCCGTCGCGCGGTCCCCGGGCGGATAAGGAGTCGCCGACGGTGCGTCTGACTCCCTCTCCCGGCCCGGGCCGAGTGAGCCCCGGCCCCGCCGGCTTGACCGCCGCGAAGAGCGGAGCGTAAGCTGCCCGCCGTGGCTCTCTCCCGACGCTGGTACCGGCCGGCCACGCCTCCGAAGAGCACGCCCGACGGGCGCGCGATGCAGCGCTGGGACGCCGGCCGCTACATCGGGTGCCCGTCGTGCGGCCGCCTCCTGCGCATCGAGTGGGCCGTGCGCAGCCTGGTGTGCTCCTGCGGGTCGCGAGTCCCGGTGGGCCCGAGCGGGGAGAGCGGAGCCTGAAGACTCCCCACCGGTTCCCGATCGACGGCGCCGTCGTACCGGGCCTCCTCCTGCTCGTCGCCCGGGACCTCGCGAGCTACGACCCGCCCCGCGTCCTCGCCTGGCGCCTCCTGCACGACGCCGGGCTGGCCGCGGCGTCCTCCTGGCTCGGCGTCTGGCTTCCCGCGCCGAGCGGCTCGCTCGACCGCGACCCGTTCGCGCAGGCGCTGGCCGCGGTCGCGGCCCTGCTCGCCCTCGTCTACGCCGGCCTCGCCGCGGCGCGGGCCAGCCCCCGGGCGCGGGCCGCCGTCCTCGTGGTCGCGGCCGTGGCGCTCGTCGTGCTGCCGACCGTGGCGTTCGTCGGCATGGGCGCGGCGAGCGGCCGCCCGTACGGGCAGGACGGCGGGGTCGTGCAGCTGCCGCTCGCCCTCGACCGCATCCTCGCGGGACAGAGCCCGTACGCCGCCGACTACTCGAACACCATCCTCGCGCGCCAGGCGCGCGTGTCGTCGTTCTGGGACGGCCTCGGCGGCAACCCCATCCTGCGGCACCACGCGTACCTGCCGGGCACGCACGTCGTGATGATGCCGTTCCACCTCCTGTCGAAGAGCGTCCTCGGCTTCTTCGACCCGCGGGCCGTGACGCTCCTCTTCTACGCCCTGGCCGCGGTGCTCGCGTCGCGGGTGCCCGCGAGCGCCGACGCGCGGCTCGCCGCGGCCGGCCTCGTGCTCGTGAACCCGCTCGTCTACTGGCACCAGGTCTTCGGCGCGAACGACGTCGTGTTCGTCGCGATGCTGCTCGGGGTGGTGCTCCTCTTCCGCGCCGAGCGGAGGCTCGCCGGCGCCGCGCTCCTCGGCCTCGCCTGCGCGACGAAGCAGCTGGCCTGGCCCTTCGCCCCGTTCCTCCTGCTGTGGACCTCGGGCGCGGGGGGACTGCGCGGCCTCATCGCGGGCGCGCCCTGGCGGCGGATGCTGGCCCCGGCCGCGGTGGCGGCCGCGGTCTTCCTCCTCGTGACGGTCCCCGTCGCCGCGCTCGACCTCCACGCGTTCTGGTCCGACATCGTCGGGTACAACGTGGGCCTGCCCGGCGCCGACAACTACCCGCTCGGCGGCACGCCGGGCTTCGGCTTCGCGAACTTCGTCCTCTATTTCGGCGCGGTCGGCAGCCTCCGGGAGTACTTCCCGTTCTCCGTCTTCTACCTGCTGCTCGCGCCGCTCGGGCTGCTCCTCGCGCGGGCCCAGCTCCACTACCCGCGCGTCGAGTGGGCACTCGTCACCGGCAGCACGGCTCTGCTCGCCTCGCTCTACTTCTCGCGCGTCGTCCACCCGAACTACCTCGTGGCCGCGGCGATCCTCCTGCCGGTCGCGGTCGTCGCGTGCGGCCGGCACACGGCGAGCGCCCTCGCGCCGCTCCTCCTGTTCGCGACGGCGGTGGAGATCGTCGAGAACGGGCTGTTCCGCGCGGCGTGGGAGCAGGCGGTCACGGGCATTCCGAACCGCCTCGGCGCTCTCGCCGCGGTCTTCGGCCCCCGCGGCGGGCCCGAGCTGACGCGCGACCCGCTCGGGCTCCTGTTCGGCGCCACGGCCGCGGGCGTCGGCCTCGTCTACCTCGTCGTGCTGATCGCCGACGTGGGGCGGCGCCTGCGGCTCCTCGTCCTCGCCGGGGGGTTCCTCGTCGCGGTGGCCATCCCGACCGCGGCGCTCATCACCATCGGCGGACGCAGCGACGTCGTCCGCGCCCAGGACCCCACGGTCGTGCAGGCGCTGGCCGATTCCACGCGCCTGCTCTCGCTGCGCAGCCCGCTCACGCCGCCCCCGCCCCACGGGCCCGTCGGGCGGGAGGCGATCTCGACCAGCTTCCGCCAGGAGCCGCCCGCGGAGATCCGGCCGGGCCGCGCCCTACTGCCCC
>WBZP01006259.1_pt1 | contig 11828 bp, 12 predicted proteins | sample 5204301 | NCBI WGS metagenome assembly WBZP01 (sample SAMN12412401, study PRJNA552823) | activated sludge metagenome | isolation source: activated sludge from nitrification reactor of wastewater treatment plant... | place: USA: Pennsylvania | collected 2017
CCCGTTGGCCACCGCCCTTTCGGCTATGTCCTCCCGGTTCTCTATCCAGTTGGAGCCTTGGGCTAATCCAACCTGAAACTGAAAATCGGGGATAGGGTCTGCCGAGAGGAGATACCCCACCATGTTGATGAGGGAGTACCCAAACGCGGCGCAGTGCATCCCGCTTGTGGGGTAGCTAATCATTAGTCTCATAAGCATACGGCTCCCTTGCGGGTTGGCCGTCCAGAGTTAAGACAGGGTGAAGGTCGAGCCGGTGAAGTCGGTGAAGTGGGTGTCGAGCGGAAGACCGAAGTGGAATCAGGGATCACCCTTGCGGTGCCCGTCGAATCGATCCGCGATTTCGTGCGGGCGCATAATGATGAGATCCGGGCGCGCGGATACGTGATGACCGGATTCCTCAAACCGGACTGAACAACCATGCCTGACCAGACCTGGGGAGTGCTGCTCTCCGACACCACGCTTGCGCGTCGCATCGAAGCTGCCGATGCGGCCGTGGGCGTGACCTCCGCGGAGATCCACGCCCGCCTGCATCCCGGGAGCGGTGCCCTCGCCGAACAGATCGCCGGTGGCGTCGCAGTGTTCGTGGGTCTGGAAAGTCCACTGACGCAGGCCATCGGGGCCGGTATGCGCGGTCCGGTGACACCGGGGGAGGTCGACCGCCTCGAAGAGTTCTTCCTCTCGCGCGGCGCTCCGGTCCACATCGAACTCTGTCCGTTCACGGATGCCTCCCTGACCGCGGAACTCGGACAACGCGGGTATATGCTCCAGGAATTCACGAACGTGCTCGTGCGTCGCATCCGGGTGATCGAGACCCCCCCGGCCGGGGCGTCGCGCATCAACGCGCAATTGTGCCTGCCGGCCGACGCCGATCTGTGGGCCCGGACCGTGGCGCTCGGTTTCGGGGGCGATCTCGGACCTTCGGATGAGAATGTGACGGTCTTGCGTGACCTGTTCCTCCAGCCGAACACCAAAGGGGCGCTCGCGTGGGTGGATGGCCGCCCGGCGGGTGGCGGTGCCCTGACCGTGCATGATGGGGTCGCGGCGATCTTCGGTGCCAGTACCGTGCCGTCGTTCCGCCGGCTCGGGGTCCAGAGCGCGGTGATCCGCGCGTTGATCAATCTTGCCGTGGAAGCTGAATGCGACGTTGCCTACACGCTGACGAGGCCGGGGAGCGCATCCCAACGGAATGTCGAGCGACAGGGCTTCCGCGTCGCGTATACCCGGTGCACGATGACGCGCACCGCCTGAGTGTCACTCTCTGATCGGATCGCATGATGTCCGGTTCACACCTCTTTGCTGACCGCCGCACGTTCCTGCATCAGGCAGGTGCGGCACTCTTTGCATCCAGCCTTCTTCCGGCGCTTGCTGCCGCGGCGGTGCCATCGGTCATCAAACCGCCCCGCCTCCGCACAGGCGATACGGTCGGGCTCATCAACCCCGCCGGAGCGACATACGTCCTCTCCGATCTGGACGTGGTGCGCGAATCCCTGGCGGCGCTCGGGCTCAAGGTGAAGATCGGCGCGCATTGTGCCGACCGCTATGGCTATCTTGCGGGCACGGATGAGGCCCGGGCGGCCGATGTGAACGCCATGTTCGCCGATCCGGATGTCCAGGCGATCATGGCCGTGCGCGGCGGGTGGGGGTGCAATCGCATCCTCCATCTCCTGGATTACGCCGCGATGGCCCGGCACCCGAAGATCCTTGTCGGCTACAGCGACATCACATCGTTGCTTGTCGCCATCTACGCGAAAGCCGGTCTCATCACCTTCCACGGGCCTGTCGGAACGTCCACGTGGAATGCTTTCTCGGTGGGGTACTTCAAGCGCGTGCTGATGGAAGGGACGGCGGATACCTTTGCGAATCCCCATGCGCTGGGCGACAACCTCGCCCAGACCAGGGACCGGGTCGTCACGATCACGAGGGGTAAGGCGCGCGGCCGTCTCATCGGCGGCAACATGTCCGTGCTCACCGCCATGCTGGGCTCTCCATATGTTCCGTCGTGGGAGGGGATGATCCTCTTCCTCGAAGAGGACGGAGAACACATCTATCGCGTGGACCGCATGTTGACGCAGCTGCGCATTGCCGGTGTGCTCGATCGTGTCGCGGGCATCGTGATCGGGAAATGCACCGGCTGCGATCCCGGCGAGGGATATGGATCGCTCACGCTCGAAGATGTCTACAAGGACATCCTTGCCCCGAGTCATGTCCCGTCCTTCGCGGGGGCCATGATCGGCCATATCGAGAACAAGTTCACGATCCCCGTCGGAGCGGAAGCGGAGATCGATGCGGACGCCGGCACGATCCGCCTGCTCGAGAGCGCTGTGGCGTGACCCCGAACCTCTTCACGATCCCCGAACCGGATGGGACGGGAGAACACGTGACCCCTCTCGCCTCGGGTAAAGGGTTCCGGATAGAGCGCATCGTGTCCCGGGGCGACGTCACGCCGGCCGGATCCTGGTATGACCAGGATGAGGACGAGTGGGTCGTCGTTCTGCAGGGGAGAGGCATCGTTGAGAACGACCGGGGGGAGCGGACCGTGCTGGAGGTGGGCGACACGCTCTTCCTGCCGGCGCATCTCCGCCACCGTGTCGTCGAGACCTCCCGTACACCACCATGCATCTGGCTCGCCGTGCATGGCGAATTGCCGGGGCCAGGGTACTGACAGGACCGTTCAACCCAAGACAACACCATCGAGGACTGCATGGCATCACACGTTGCACACCTATTCTCCGACGCGGACCGCGCCCGCATCCAGGCCGCCGTGGTGGAAGCAGAAGGAAAGACCTCCGGAGAGATCGTCCCCTACGTCGTGGAGCGGAGCGATGCGTATGAAGTGGCCGAATGGCGGGGTGGTGCGCTCCTGGGATGCACGGTGGCCGTGCTCTTTGCGGGGCTCCATACGCTCACGGACGTCTGGCTCCCGGTGAATATCGCGGGGCTGATCGCGTTCGTGATCGGTGCATTCGTCCTCGGGATGATCGCCGTGCGGTTCATGCCTCCCCTTACCCGTCTCCTCAGCGGAAAAGCGCACATGGCACACCACGTGAGCCGGCGTGCCGCCGAAGCCTTCATCGCGGAAGAGGTCTTCCGGACACGCGAGCGCACAGGGATACTGCTGTTCGTGAGTCTTCTGGAACGCACCGTGCTGGTCGTGGGAGATGCGGGGATCAATGCACGCGTCCAGAAGGCCGATTGGGATGGGATCGTTGCCATGGTCGTGCAGGGCCTCAAGGCGGGAACACCGGCAGAGGGCATGATCCGTGCGATCGGAGCATGCGGCGCCCTGCTCGAACACCAGGGGGTTGCCCGCCGCGCGGATGATACGGATGAATTGTCCGATGGATTGCGGATGAGCGACCGATGAGATCACACGGATCGTTCCTCCTGCTCGCCTCATCGCTCATGCTGGTGCTGTGGTTGGGTGCCCCGGCGGCACGCGCCGCGGATGTCCCGTTCCTCAGTGGCCATGTGAATGACAATGCGGGCGTCCTCTCTCTGGCGACGGTCAGGGAACTCGAGGATGCGCTCAAGAACCACGAGGATTCCACGTCCAACCAGATCGCCGTCCTCACGATCACCGGTCTCGAGGGAGAACCGCTGGAAGACTACTCCCGCCGGGTCGTCACGACATGGAAGCTCGGCCAGAAGGGGAAGGACAACGGCGTCCTGCTGCTCGTTGCGAAGGACGACCGGAAGGTCCGCATCGAGGTCGGCCGCGGACTCGAAGGGAACCTCACGGACGCGATCGCTTCATCCATCATCCGGCACGAGATCGTCCCGCAGTTCAAGGCCGGCGACTACGACCGTGGCGTCACCGATGGTGTGCATGCGATCCTCGGTGCCATCGCAGGCGCGTATACGGCAGAGGAGACGAGCGATGCGCCCATGGATACCGGCACCGGCATCCTTGCGTTCCTCTTCTTCCTGCTGGTCGTCGGGCTCTTTACGCTCGTTGCATTCGCCGCACCGGGTGGGGGCGGGTGGTTCCTGTATGCTTTCCTCCTGCCGTTCTGGGGGGTCTTCCCGTCAGCGACCCTTGGATCGACGGTGGGGCTTCCCATGTTCTTCGTCTATGCCATCGGCATGCCGATCGCGAAGATCCTGGCGGCGCACACCGCGTGGGGGAAGAAGCATGCCAAGAAATTCGGCTTGGTCATGTCGTCCGGCCGGGGAGGAAGCAGCAGTTGGAGTTCGGGCAGCTGGAGTTCATCTTCGTCTTCGTCGTCCAGCAGCAGCTTCTCCGGTGGCGGTGGGAGTTTCTCCGGCGGCGGTTCCTCCGGGAGTTGGTAGGTCGCATCGATCCATAAGGGTTGGCCCATGATCCTCGATACGCTGTCCTCTGCGCAACAGTACACGGCACTGCACCCGGCCTTCGCGTCCGCATTCGCGTTCCTTCGCATGCTCGACCCGGCAACGGTCGAGCCAGGCAAGTTCACGATCGATGGTGACGACGTCTATGCCTCGGTGTCACTGGGGCCGGGGAAACCGGAAGGAGAGGCGCGGCTCGAGGCGCACCGCCGCTACATCGACATCCAGTACGTGGTCCGCGGACATGAACGCATGGGGTGGCGGCCGCTCGCGGATTGCGCACGTGTGACACAGCCGTACGATCCGAAATCGGACCTGGAATTCTTCGGGGAAACGCCGGTGACGTGGGTGGACGTACGCCCCGGCGACTTCACTGTGTTCTTTCCCTCCGACGCTCATGCACCGATGGTCTCAACGGAGCAGATCCTGAAGGTCGTCGTGAAAGTGCGGGTGGCGCACCGATGAACTCTCCTATGTCCGTGCGACCCTGGTCGCTGGTGGTGGTCGCGGCCGCGACCGGTCTCGCCATCCTCGCGCCGCTCTCGGCGTCAGGACAATTCCCCCTCCCGCACGCCGCGCACTTTTTCGGCCACCTGCTCACGGTCATCATGCTGGCGGATCTGGTCGTCCGATGGCGCGCGAGCGGCTCCTTTGCCGCCTATACCACCCGCTGGTTCCTCGTCGACCTGGCCGGTGCTCTCCCCCTCGGCCTGATGACCGGAGTGCCCGTTCTCGAGGTCATTCGGCTCATCAAACTCGCCCGCGTCGTGCAAACGATGCAAGACCTCTGGTCGGCACACATCGATAAATGGAACACGTTCCGGTTGGTGTATTCGGCCATCTGGATCGGTTTCCTCGTGCACTGGCTCTCCTGCGGCTGGATGGCACTGCGGGCCATGAGTCCGTCGATGGACGCGGCCGGGAACACATACATTCGCTCGTTGTATTGGGTGGTGACGACGCTTGCCACCGTGGGGTATGGTGACATCGTGCCGCGCACCGATGTGGAGACCATCTACGCCGTGCTGGTCATGCTGGCGGGCGTGGGCATGTTCGGTTATGTCATCGGTAACATCGCACACGTCATCACGAACCTCCACCCGTCCCGCGTTCGCTACATCGAAACAATGGAAGGGATCAACGCGTTCATGGAGTATCGGGGGATCCCGGCCGCATTGCAGCACCGTATCCGCGGGTACTATGCGTACCGGTGGGAAAAGCGGCTCGGCTTCGATGAGTCGGCGATCCTGAACGACCTGTCCGTGTCGCTTCGGGGCGAAGTGTCGCTCTTCCTGAAGAAGGATGTCATCGAGAAGGTCCCCTTCTTTAATGGTGCCTCCGAGGAACTGGTGAGGGAGATCTCGCTGGCCATGCGGCCTGCCGTGTACATGCCCGGGGATGCGATCTTCCGTGCCGGTGAACAGGGGCAGGAGATGTACTTCATCGGGCGCGGGGAAGTGGAGGTCCTGGGGAAGGACGGCACCAGTGTTCAGGCGGTGCTCCGGGACGGAGATTTCTTCGGCGAGGGGGCTCTCGTGCTGGGTCAACCCCGGAGTGCTACGGTACGCGCGGTCGGGTTCTGTGACCTGTATGCACTCGATAAGGCGGCCTTCGAGATCATCATCCAACGGCATCCGCAGTTCGCCGCGCACATCGAGGCCATGATCAAAGAGCGTTTTGGATCACATCGCTAGGGGACGTATGGGGCACGATTTCTTCAGGCGTCACGCATTGCTGCTCATCGCCGGTACTGCCGGAGCTGTGCTCTTCCTGTGGAACATCCAGAAGATCTCACCCGCGGCGTCGTTCGATCTCACCCGCAGCCGTCCCGAGATCATGCAGCTGGGTGAGGAATATCTGAAGGGTCTGGGATTCGACGTCACCGGCCTGCACCAGGATGCGTGGGTGGACTTCGATGTGGTCTCCCATACGGTCCTCCAGGAACATCTGGGCATGGAAGCGGCGAACCACCTCTTCCGTACCGATACCAGTCTGAGCCATGAATGGTCGTTGTTCTGGTACGACCGCTCGCTCACGCAGAGTCAGTCCGTGCGGAGCTTTCACGCGTGGTTGAGCCCCGCAGGCAGACCGCTCGGTTTCGAATATCAGGTCCCGGACACGCTCAGGCTCCCGTCGGTGGACCATGAAACCGCCCGGGCCCTGGCGATGGCCTTCCTCGACCGTTCCCGCGTATCCGTCGCCGGCTTCAGGCAACTCACCGATTCCGACGTCAAGCAACTGAATCGGATCGATCACAAATTCGTCTGGGTCCGGACGGATGATCTGATCGAAACCACCGTGTCCGTCCGCGTGCAGGGCGATCGTGTCGGTGGGTACCGGATCAGTTATGGCCCGGCGGGGAGTGTACAGCGTCGCATCGCGGACACGTTCACGATGATGACCTTCTTCTATGCGTTGTCTGTGGGACTCCTGTTCCTGTTGTTCTTTTATATCGTGATCCTCTTCCTCAAGAAGTATCATGAGGGGGAGGTCGGGGTCCGGACGGCCGTCTATGTGCTTGTCGGGGTCTTCATCGCTGCCGTCATCGCGACGCTCAACGCCTATCCCGGGTCCGCGACGCACCTGAGCATCGGCGACATGAACAAGGCCAACACCCGCCTCGTGCTGTTGGGGATGACGATCCTCGTGGTCCATGTGTTCTTCGGTGTGCTCACGTTCGCGGCGTGGAGTGTGGGCGAATCGTCGGGACGAACGGTGAACCCGACGAAACTTGCGGGCGTGGACAGCGCCCTGTTCCGGCAGTTCTTCACGCGCGACCTGGGCTCGGGACTTCTCCTTGGGTATGCCTGGGGTGGTACCGTCCTCGGTCTCCTCGCCATCCTCGTGCTCGTCCTCTCCGGACGTCCGGGCTTCTCGATCATGGGCGGACTGTCCGAGAACATCGCCGAGTCGTATGTGCCGGCCCTCCAGCCCATCGTTGCCTCCTTCTTTGCGGCAGTGCTGTCCGAGGTGGTGTTTCGTGTGTTCTTCCTGAACTTCCTCCGGGAACGGACGCGGCGTACGTGGCCCGGGATCCTCATCACCACGGTGCTCTTTGCCGTTTCGGGATCGCTGGTCTGGAGCGAACCGCTCGGCTCCTTCGGACCGATCATGGGCATGCTGAGCATGGCGCTCTTCGGCCTGTTCTTCATCTATCTGCACCTCCGGTATGACGCGGTCACGGCGATCGTTGCGAATTTCTTCATGGTCGCTGTCTCGGCGGCAGCCCCGCTGGTGGCCTCGGGTGCGGGCTACGGCCGGATCCATGCGTTCGTCTTTGCCGGACTCATGATCCTCCCTCTGATCGTCGGGGTGATCGGCGTGCTGCGCAATAGGAGTTTCGCCTTCACCGGACAGACCCTGCCCACGCACATCCAGCGCATCAGCGAGCGCGAACGCATCGCAAAGGAACTCGAGATCGCGCGGAATGTCCAGATCAGTCTCCTGCCCAAAGACCAACCGGAGATCGGCGGATTCGATATCGCCGGCACCTGCATCCCGGCGAAGGAGGTTGGAGGCGATTACTATGATTTCGTTTCGCTCCCGGATAACCGTATCGGTATCGCCCTGGGCGACGTCTCGGGCAAGGGCGTGCCCGCGGCGATCTACATGACGCTCACCAAGGGCATCCTGCAATCCCATGCCGAGGAAGGCGTCTCTCCGCGCGCCGTCCTGATCAAGGTCAACAGTCTGATGTACCGCACGATCGAGAGGAATTCGTTCGTGAGCATGTTCTACGCGATCCTCGATGTCCGGTCCAGGAGGATCCGGTACGCGCGCGCCGGTCAATGCCCCGTGATCCTGATGGCGGGTACGGGCGGGCAGGGGTCGTTCGTGTCGCCCCGTGGCATGGCCCTGGGACTGGAAAATGGGACGGTCTTCGACAGTGTCCTTGAAGAACAGGAGCTGCAACTCCATGCGGGCCAGGTCCTGGTGTTCTATACGGATGGCTTCACGGAAGCCATGAGGGAGAACGGCGAAGAGTTCGGTGAGGACCGCCTGCTCGCTTCGATCGCGAGCCGGCCAAATGTCTCCGCATCGTCGTTGATCGAGTCCATCTGTGCCGATGTGTCCGCATTCACCGGTGATGTGCCGCAGCATGACGACATGACGATGGTCGTCGTTCGTGTGTTATGATCCATCGCAGGTAAGGAAAAGATCCATGCTCCGTGTTCGCCTCCTCAGCTTCGCTCTCAGTGTCGTTCTTATTGCCCCGGCGTTCGTCCGTGCGGACGAAGGCATGTTCCCCGTCACCAGCCTGCAGGGGCTCGATCTGCGTTCGCATGGGCTGCATCTGGACGGGAAGGACCTCTACAATCCGGGGGGAACGAGTCTGATCGATGCGATCGTGAATATCGGTGGGTGCACGGGTTCATTTGTGTCGCCGGATGGGCTGATCCTCACGAATCACCATTGTGCCTTCCCTGCCGTTCAGGCCGCGAGCACTCCCGAGCACGACTATGTGACCAACGGCTTTCTGGCAACGGAGAGGGCCGGGGAGATCCGTGCCCGGGGGAACACCGTGCGTATCATCGAGTCGTACCGTGATGTCTCGGCGGACGTCCTGAGCGTGCTCCACGAGGGGATGACACCGGGCGAACGCACCCGTGCATTGAACGGGAAGCAACGGGCGATCGTTGCGGATGCCGAGAAGAACCGTCCGGGGACCCGCGCGGAGGTTGCAGAGATGTTCGCCGGACGCACGTATGTTCTGTTCGTCTATGTCTTCCTCCGCGATGTGCGGCTCGTGTACGTCCCTCCCCGGGGGATCGGCGAGTTCGGCGGGGAGGATGATAACTGGATGTGGCCACGGCATACCGGGGACTTTTCGTTCCTCCGTGCGTACGTCGGACCGGACGGTGCGCCGGCCGATTATTCCCCGCAGAATGTGCCGTATCACCCGAAGAGGTACCTGAAGATCCAACCGAACGGAGTGGCCGAAGAGGACGCGGTCTTCATCCTGGGGTATCCGGGGCGGACGTTCCGACACCGGACTTCGCATTTCCTCGCGTACGAGCGTGACGGGCGGCTTCCCGCTGTCGCCGGACTCTACGAATGGCAGATCGCCACGATGACGCGCATGGGATCCTCCGACAGGAGTATCGCCCTGAAATATGATGCCCGGGTGAAAAGCCTGGCCAATACGTCGAAGAACTACCGTGGAAAACTTCAGGGCCTGCATCGCCTTGGACTGGTCGAACAGAAACAGGATGAGGAACGTCGCATGCAGGCGTTCATCGACGCGGATCCGGCACGGAAGCAGAAGTATGGCACGATGTTCGACGACCTCGGACGGATCTATGCAGGCCTGACGCGCACGGCGGCCGAGGATATGCTCTTCGACAACCTCCGCGCGAGTTCCACCTTTCTCTCGCTGGCCATGACCGCGACGGAAGGGAGCCGCGAACTGCGCAAAGAGGATGCGCAACGCGAGAGTGCCTACATGGAGAAGAATCTCGGAAGGACGAAGGACAATGTCCGTTTGTCGTTGCAGAATTTCCATGAGCCGGTGGACCGTGCACTCTTCGCAGAGCTGATCGGGCGCATGCGTGCGCTCCCGGCAGGGCGCGCGGGCGCCGTGATGGATTCCGTGTTCCATGCCATCGATCAGGCAGGCGGGACCACACCGTGGCTCGATGGGATGTACCGCGCCGCGACGTTGCGCACGCCGGATGCGGTGTTCGCGCTGATGGACGCGGACCCCGGGGCCTGCGCTTCGTCTGCCGATCCGTTCGTGCGCCTGGCATTGGCACTCGCGCCGGTATATCAACAACGCCGGACGGAGCGGCAGGAGATCGACGGCGAACTGTCACGGTTGCAAGCCGACCTTGTGGAGGTGAAGATGGCCTTCCAGAAGACCTCATTCATCCCCGATGCCAACAGCACCATGCGCCTGACCTTTGGCCGCGTGCGCGGCTATGCGCCGAGCGATGCGACGTATTACCGTCCCTTCACGACCCTGCGCGGGGTGGTGGAGAAGTCGACGGGTGTGGAACCGTACCGGACACCGGACCAGGTCCTCGCCCTCTACCGTGCGAAGAACTTCGGGAAGCACCTCCTGCCGGGATCGAACCAGCTTCCAGTGGCGATGCTGTACGACCTGGACACGACCGGCGGGAATTCCGGCAGTCCGGTCATGAATGCCTCCGGTGAAGTGATCGGGGTGAATTTTGACCGGACGTACGAAGCGACGATCAACGACTATGCCTGGAGCGAGGAGTATAGCCGTTCCATCGCCGTGGACATCCGCTATGTACTCTGGGTGACGGAACACGTGGGTGGCGCCCGTCATATCCTTGCGGAACTGGGGGTGTAGCTGATCATGGCACGCATCAAACTCGATCTGCCCGATCATTTCGCGTTCGCGACGGAGATACCGGTACGCATCAGCGACATCAATTACGGGGGGCACCTCGGGAACGACGCCGTGTTGGCGATCGCGCATGAAGCTCGCGTCCGCTTCCTGGGTTCGATGGGCTACACGGAGCAGGATGCCGCCGGCGCAGGAATGATCATGCTGGATGCGGTCGTGGTCTACCGTTCCGAAGGGTTCTACGGGGATGTCCTCCGGGTGGAGATCGCGCTGGGCGACCCGCAAACCACCGGTTGTGACATCCTGTATCTCATGACGAACGTTGCGAGCGGCAAGGAGGTCGCCCGGGTGAAGACGGGGATGGCCTTCTTCGACTATGCCCGGCGCAAGGTCATCCCGATGCCCGAGGCCTTCCGCGCGCGGTTCATCTGACTCCCGGGGTTCATCGTGTTCCACCTGGGGCACGGCACCCCCGGGGTGCCGGAGCACGCCTTGCCAAGAAGTATGCTCCCGCGCTGGAATCTCAACCTGCGGTTTCGTAGATTTTATTACTAACATTGTCTTTCATAGGTGGAATGCCCATGGAACTGGGACGCGTAGAAGGTACGGTGGTCTCGACGGCGAAGACCGGCAGACTCAAGGGGTATAAGCTCCTTCTGGTGAATCTGATCGGTCCGGACGCGGCTCCCGGAAGCAACCATGTGGTCGCGGTCGATGCCGTGGGTGCCGGGGAAGGGGAGGTCGTCATCGTCGTCCGTGGCAGCTCCGCCCGCCAGGTGGATGACTTTTCGAGCGTGCCCACCGATACCAGCATCGTGGCCATCGTGGATTCCATCGAATACAAAGGGAAGCTGGTCTTCCGGAAGAACGGCTGAGATGAAGCTGGGCAGGGTGACAGGCAAAGTGTGGGCCACGATGAAGGATGCGAAGCTCAACGGGCTCACGCTGTACATCATGCAGCCGGTGGACGAGGAAGGGAAGCATCTCGGGTCCGAACTGATCGTGGTGGACACCATCGGGTCCCGCGAGGGCGACCTGGTCTTCTGGGTGGGTGGTGCCGAAGCGACCTTTGCGTATCCCGACCGTCAGATCCCCAGCGATGCGTCGATCGTCGGACTTGTGGACCGTCTGGATCTCCTCCAGGGGACCACGGCATGATCCTCTGCAAAGTGGTCGGTTCCATCGTGTCGACGATGAAGCATCCGTC
>WBZP01006262.1_pt1 | contig 11826 bp, 13 predicted proteins | sample 5204301 | NCBI WGS metagenome assembly WBZP01 (sample SAMN12412401, study PRJNA552823) | activated sludge metagenome | isolation source: activated sludge from nitrification reactor of wastewater treatment plant... | place: USA: Pennsylvania | collected 2017
CCTCGCCGAATACCCCGTGGCTTGCCACGGGGATAGGACGAGGTCAAACTTTATTCGGAATCATAAAATAAGCTCAATCGGGCTTCGAATCTCGCACGTCGTGCCATCCTAGGCACGACTCCTCTCCGTTTTCGCGGAGCTCAAACGGAGAGGGCGGGATTCGAACCCGCGGAGCCCTTTTGAGGCTCAACGCATTAGCAGTGCGCTGCTTTCGACCGCTCAGCCACCTCTCCAATTTATGAAACTATACTTTAATCCGAAGAACGATTCAAGTTTTTAATCAGCATGATTGCTAATTCGTTTTTTGATTTAATTTTCGAGAATATTTTTTTTAATTATTTTAATGGGAAATTGCAAAGAAGATAACTTTTTTCGCACCGGCTTTCATCAAAACCTTTTTACATTCGTTTAAGGTTGCGCCAGTTGTAATGATGTCATCAACAAGCACAATGTTTCTACTTCTTATTTTTTCAGGTTTAGCTTCAAAACTATCTACTAGATTTTGGAGTCTAAGAATTTTGTCTTTTACATCAACTTGCCTCTTGGTTTCTTTTATTTTTTTGAGACAATCGGTGCAGTATTCTGCTGTTTGATATGGCAATTGTTTAATTATTTCTGCGCAAAGCATTTCGGTGTGGTTCCCGCCACGTTTTTTGTTTCGGTCTTTTGACATTGGTACGGGAATAATGATTGGGTTATTGAAATTTTCAAATGTCTCTAGATTTTCCAACCACTCAAAAAGGGAATTGGCCATTATTTCGCCAAGCAACTTTATTGCGTTTGGGTCATGCTGATATTTTAAAAGCCATATTGTGTCTTTTACTAATTTATCCTGGTAAGAAAAAATAGTTTTGGTATTCGGGGGATTATCTTTTGGATAGGGAAGGGCAAGGGCGAAAAATTCCTCCGCACTCATTTTTTCCAGGTTTTTTGCATGTTCAGATTTAGGCAACAAAAAATCGAAGAACCACTGAAGTACATTTTTAAGACACCTTTTTAGCTTGCGGGCTATCATTGTGGTATAATTTACTAGTGTTTTTAAGCGACTTTATAAGTAAAAAGCCGAATCTTAATTTTCTCTTTTTCCAACTAAAATGAATCTTCCTTCGGTACTAGATAATATTATAGACTTATTTAAGCCCAAAGGGGAAAGTGTTTTGGGGATTGATTTTGGCGGTTCTTCGATAAAAGTTGTTCAAGCCAAGAGTAAAGCTGGACGACCAGTATTAGAAACTTATGGAGAAATTGCCCTTGGTCCTTATGCGGATATGGAAATTGGCAGGGTTGTTAAGTTGCAAATACCTAAGATTGTTGAGGCCACAAACGATGTTTTGCGTGAAGCAAGCACAACAACGAAAGTTTGCGGGACAGCTATTCCTTTGTCATCAAGCATTATTACCACAATGAAGATCCCCCAGGTTTCCGGGAACAATATTGAAGAAATTGTTTCTATGGAAGCGAGACGTTACATTCCCGTATCCATGTCGGAAATAAATCTTGATTGGCAAGTAATTCCCGAGGTTTTTTCTTCTATGGTATCAGCACCCTTGTCGCCCGGCACCACGAGTGTTGTTCCGGGTGGTGCCAATGTGGCTCCTACAGAAACATCTAACAAAGTTTCTGCGGTCAAATATTCAGATGTTCTTATTGTCGCAGTGTATACCGAGGCAATTAACCACATAATGGAAATAAGCAAGGAAGCTGGTTTGGATTGTAAATTTTTTGAGATAGAAGCATTCAGCGCAATGAGAGCACTTTTGAATCATTCCTTAAAACCTGTCGCCATGGTTGATCTCGGTGCTTCTTCTTCCAAAATTTATATTAGTTATGGCGGAATTATTCGCGCTTCACATGTTGTGCCATTTGGTTCACAAGACATAACTATGAGTATCGCCAGAGCAAAAAGTGTTTCTGTTGGAGAGGCCGAGATAATAAAAAGGGGCGAAAGTTCGGCTGTTGTTTTGAATGAAGAAGACTTTTCAAAAATTGTTCTCGGTGGGGTTTCTTATATAATCAACGAAGTTAAAAAATTTATTCGAGAGTATCAAACAAAAAATACCCAAGTTATAGAGGAGTTGGTGATTACAGGTGGTGGGGCGATTGTTGCTGGCGTGGAACAAGCATTTGCGCAAAGTTTTGAAATCAAGACTCGTCTTGCCGACCCCTTTGCTAATTTGATGGCCCCGGCATTTTTGACCGATGTTTTGAAGAAAATTGGGCCAAGTTTTTCTGTGGCTGTTGGGGCTGTTCTTCGCGCCCTTGAAGAACACCGCTAAGTTTTTTGTCTTTGAATAATGTATAATTGATTACAATCATATTTGCGATGGATCCAAAGTTCAAAACATCTTTTATACCAAAACAGGAAGTCATGACATCGGGCGGGAGACCTGTTAGCGGTTTCCGTTTTAGTTTGATTGCGATCATTGCAACCGCGCTTTTTTCTATTTCAGTTATTTTGTCTGTGATGGTATTTTTTTATCAAAAATCTTTAGTTAATCAGATAAAAAAAATGAATGCGGAATTGGTAGCTAGTCGCAATTCTTTTGACCCAAAGTTCGTACAGGATTTGATCGGACTTGATAAAAGAATAGAAGTTTCAAAAAAACTTTTAGATAAACATCTGGTCATTACCCCCTTGTTTGCCATGTTGGAATCCAAAACCTTAAAAGGTGTGCGTTTTAACAATTTAGATTTTAAGTTAAATTCTGTTGGCACGCCTAGTTTGGATATGAACGGTGAGGCCTCCAATTTTTCTGCAGTCGCTCTCCAGTCTGATATTTTTAGCGCTGACAGTGTTGTAAAAAATCCTGTTTTTTCCAGTCTTAATTTGGACGAGAGTGGCGTAGTGAAATTTGTTTTTAAGGGCAAACTTGATGGTGAATCTTTGCTGTATAAGAATTTTATTAAATCTAACAAGACAGAAGATGCGACAAAAGATTTATAATTTTTAGTTTTTATTTTTCTGATATCTAATAAAATTTTGTGAATTTTTATGAGTAACATTATGTCAATAATTTTTTTTCTGGCAGCGCTCGGCATAACCTTTGGTTATGTTGGTCCAACTTATCGTGGGGTAACTTCTGGTGCCGATCTTGCTAAAAAAAGTATAAAAGAATTACAGGCAGAAAAATTAAGATATGAAGATGCTTTGAGCAAGGCGGCAGAAATTGAGGATGTAAAAAAGGGACTTCTCGTTAAATATAATTCTGTGACAGAAAAAGATAGAGAAAAACTCGCCAAGTTTTTACCAGATAATATTGATTTTGTCAGACTAATTATTGATATAAACAATATCGCCTCTAATATGGGCATGTCTTTGCGAGATATAAATTTTCCTGGTTCTGAGGCACCTTCGGTTTCTACTGGTAATGCGATTGCTCTTAGTACAAATGTACCTTATTCAAGCGCCACTCTTGGTTTTTCTGTTTCTGGTTCTTACAGTGATTTGGTTTCTTTTTTAAATCAAATGGAGAAAAGTTTGAGGTTGGTCGATGTTGAAAGCGTCAAATTAGAACCCAAGGAAAAAACGACCGCGGTTTCGGATCCAAAAATAAAAAAGGTTTCTGCTGGAATTCCTGCTTATAAAATGACACTATTAGTTCGTACTTATTTTTTGCCAACCAATTAGTTTTTTATGAAATTTGATTTTAAAAACAAACAAACATTAATCGCTATCGTTGTGGTTGTATTATTTCTTGTCGTTGGATGGTGGTTTTTTATGGGGCAGGGAAATGATTCCCAAGGCGCTACAGTTGAGATGGCATCGGATCCAATAGAAAATATCTTAGGTAGAGAGCTTCTTGTTTCTTTGGAAAAAATGAAAACAGTTAAGTTGGACTCTACTTTTTTGAGCAATAACTTGTTTAAAAGTTTGAATGATTTTACCGTTACTATTCCTAACCAGCCCGTCGGCAGACGAGATCCTTTTGCCAGTTTATCTCAAGATTAGAATTGAAAATTTTTTCCTTGTATATTTAATTACTAATTTTTGCTAGATAAGTTGTTATAGAATTGTTTCCTTTAGTGTATAATTAAAGCATGAGTATTTTTGACGCACTAGTTGAAAAAAAACTTATTAGGCGAGAAGACGTGCCCACTATTACAAATGAGGTAAAGTCTTCTGGAAATTTAGCTTTAGTTCTGGACAAATACGGAGTTTCAGAAAGAGACTACATTGAAGTTCGCGGGGAATATTATGGAATGCCTTTTAAGGATATTGAAGGTGTAGATGTGCCTTTTGATGTTTTAAGTTATGTGCCCGAAGAGTCTGCGAAATTTTATAGAATTATTCCTGTTGGTGTTGAGAATGGTGTTTTAGAGATAGGAGTTGTTGATCCGGAAGATGTAGAGACTCAAAATGCTCTTACGTTTATATCAGCTAGAGTGAGTATGCCTGTTCGGGCTAGACTTATCAAGGAAGATGACTTTGAAAAATTGATTCAGGTTTATCGAGGTCTTTCTGGCGAGGTCAGTCAAGCTCTTACAGAGCTTGAAGGAGAGTTGTCTGGCGCGCCGAAGGCGAACGAAGACAAAAATGATGGCTATTTGAAAATTAAAGACAATGAAATGCGGATTGTTGAACAGGCGCCAGTAACAAAAATTGTTGCCACAATAATCCATTATGCGACTGAGGGAGGGGCGTCTGATATACATATTGAACCAATGGGCGAAAAAGTTCGCGTGCGGTTTAGGGTGGATGGTGCTCTCGCAACAAGTTTGGTTTTACCAGCCAGAATTCAAGACGCTTTGGTTGCAAGGGTAAAGATTCTATCCAATTTAAGACTTGATGAAAAAAGAAAACCGCAAGACGGGCGTTTTTCGGCTAGGGTTGAAGGTAGGAAAATTGATTTTCGCGTTTCGACCTTGCCGGTTTATTACGGAGAAAAAGTGGTTATGAGAATTTTGGATACTGCAAGAGGAGTTAAATCTCTTGATGAGGTCGGTTTGACACCTGCCAATTTGGCAAAAATTAAAGAAGCGATAGCTAAGCCATTTGGCATGATTTTGATTTCTGGACCGACAGGAAGCGGAAAATCAACCACTTTATATTCGATGTTGAAAGAATTGGACCTTGAATCCGATAATGTGATGAGTTTGGAAGATCCTGTTGAATATAACATGGCCGGAATGAATCAATCACAAATAAAACCAGAAATTGGGTACAGTTTTGCTAATGGTTTACGTACAGCTTTGCGTCAAGACCCGGATGTTATAATGGTGGGAGAGATTAGAGATAAAGAGACTGCTCAGTTGGCGGTTCAGGCCGCCTTAACTGGACACTTGGTTCTTTCCACAATTCACACTAATAACGCGGTCGGGGTCATTCCTCGTCTTATAGATATGGGAGTTGACCCTTACTTGATTGCGCCGACTTTGATTTTGACTATGGCCCAAAGATTGGTTTCGCTTTTGCATAAGCCTGGCAAAGAGATTCCTGTTGATGGAAGTGTTAAGGTCATGATTGAAAAATCTTTTGAAGATTTGCCGGCAGAATTTAAGAAAGATATTGTAATTCCTGACCATATTTATGAAGCGATGCCATCTCCAGATTGCCCCAAAGGCACGCGTGGTCGTGTGGCTATTTTTGAGATTTTGCCTCTCAATAAAGAACTTGAACGAGTCATTCTAAAAAATCCAACAGATGTAGAAATCACAAAAGTAGCAAGAGCCCAAGGCATGTTGTCGATGCATGAGGATGCATTGCTAAAAGCGTTTAGAGGCGAGATTCCTTTTTCAGAAGTGAACAAAGTTTAATTTTTTTAAAAAATGGAAAAAGAACCAAACCAAAAAAAATCTGTTATGATCGTTGACGACGATCAATTTCTGCTGAATATGTATAAGTTAAAATTTGAAAATTCTGATTATCAGGTTAACGCCGTGACGAGTGGCTTAATGGCTTTGGAAAAATTGAGATCGGGAATTATATACGATGCTATAATTTTTGATATTGTAATGCCAGCAATGGACGGTTTTGAATTTGCCGAAACGGTAAAAAAAGAAAAATTGGCCGAAAAATCAGCTCTTATCGCCCTTACCAATCAAGGGCAACCAGCGGATATTGAGAGAGGTAAAAATATTGGTATAGATGGTTACATAATAAAAGCAAGCACTATTCCGTCTGAAGTTGTAAAAGAAGTCGGAATAATTATTGAGAAGAAAAATTTTGCTTAATTTTAAAAAATGGAATACAAGAAACAATTAGAAGAATTAATGGAACATTTAATGGTTGAGGGTGGTTCCGATTTGCATTTTTGCGAAGGGCATCCGCCAACAATTAGAGTTTCTGGTTTTTTGATTCCTCTTGCCAATTATAAACCCTTAACGAAAGCAGATAATTTAGGTTACGCTGAACAACTTCTTCGGCCAGAAGATAAGACAGCTTTTTTGTCTGGTCACGAAATTGATTTTTCTTATGATTTTAAAGGCAAGGCCCGTTTTAGGGGAAATTGCTATTTTCAAAAAGGTGGCATAGCTATAGCACTTCGCTTAATTCCCAAAAATATAAAAATGTTTTCCGAGCTTAATCTACCTCCAATTTTGGAATCTTTTACTCAATTACAGCAAGGTTTCTTTTTAGTTGTGGGTCCAATCGGTCATGGAAAATCAACAACATTAGCTGCGATGATTGAAACTATCAACAGAAATCGGGCTGAGCACATTATGACAATAGAAGATCCTATTGAATATGTATATGAACCGAAATTGTCGATAATTGATCAAAGAGAAGTCAGACTAGATACAAAAGATTTTGCTTCAGCCTTAACCAGCACTTTCAGACAGGATGTTGATGTAATTTTGGTTGGTGAAATGAGAGAAAACATAACAATAGCGACGGCGGTTACTGCTGCCGAAACTGGTCATTTGGTTTTTTCTACCCTTCATACAAATAATGCCGCTCAAACCATTGATCGCATCGTCGATTCTTTTCCGTCTGGTCAACAGGAACAAGTCCGGGTGCAGTTGGCAGGTAGCTTGTCTGGTATTTTTTCTCAACGTCTTATTCCAAGAATTTCTGGAGGTCTTATACCAGTTTTTGAATTGTTGATAAATAATACCGCTGTGGCGAATTTAATTCGCGAAAAACGTACATTTGAAATCAATTCAGTAATAGAGACAGGTTCTCAAAGTGGCATGATAGATATGAATCGGAGCTTGGCCGATTTGGTTAGGAGAGGGGAGATTACAGCTGAAAATGCTTATTTGTATTCATTGAACCCAAAAGGTTTGGAGAAATTTATTTAAAAATTTAGGATGTTTTTTAGGAGCTTTAAACTTAATGGACAATAGATTTTTGTACGAGATTTAAAAAAATATGTTATACAAATATCAAGCAGTTGATAACAGTGGTGCACAAGTTTCCGGATTGGTTGATACCACGTCCCTTGAATCTGCTATGAATGCTGTTCAGAGAAGAGGGCTTGTGATTGTGTCTATAAAGCCCGCTGAAGAAAAAAAGGGGGGATTTTTGAATAAAAGTTTTAATTTTTTTGAGAAAGTCAAAACAAAAGATGTGGTACTGCTTTCGAAACAGCTTTCCACCCTTTTTTCTGCTCAAGTTTCGGCTCTTAGAATATTTCGTCTACTTGGTTCAGAATCTGAAAATCCAGCCTTGCGTGCTCATTTAAATGAAATTGCAAATGATTTACAGGGTGGGGCATCAATTTCTATGGCGCTTTCTAAGCACCCTAAACTATTTTCCAATTTTTATGTAAACATGGTAAAGGCTGGTGAGGAAACGGGGAAACTCGATGAAACTTTTTTGTTTTTGGCGGAAAATTTGGAACGGTCTTATAACCTGATTTCTAAAGCAAAGAATGCCATGATTTATCCGATTTTTGTTGTTGTCACTTTCATTGGTGTCATGGTTTTGATGCTAACGCTGGTTATTCCAAAACTGACTGCTATTTTGGTTGAGTCAGGTCAGCCCATACCTATTTATACTAAAGTAGTTATGGTAATGAGCGACACCTTAGTTCATTATGGTATTTTTGTTTTTTTTGCTTTGGTCATCGGAGGATTTTTCTTTTGGCGTTGGAGTCAAACGGAAGAGGGTATGAAAAAATTGTCTCGTTTGAAAATAACTTTGCCCTTTTTGGGCACTATGTTTAGGAAATTGTACCTAGCCAGAATTGCAGGTAATTTAAGTACAATGCTAACTGCCGCTATACCCATTGTTAAGGCTTTGGAAATAACTGGAAACATAATGGATAACGCTATTTTCGGCGGTATTATTGCTGATGTGGCGGAACAAGTTAAAAGCGGCACTCCTTTGTCAGTCGGTTTCGCTAAGCATCCAGAAATTCCTGGCATTATGGTTGCGATGTTTAGAGTTGGTGAAGAGACCGGCCAAATGGGAGAAATTTTAAAAACTATGGCTCGTTTTTATGAGCGGGAAGTAGTTGATGCAGTTGATGCTTTGGTAGGCTTGATAGAGCCGGCAATGGTCGTGGGACTTGGTCTGGGTGTAGGTTTCTTGCTTGCTTCAGTCCTAATGCCAATTTATAACGTTTCTATGAGTATGGCTTAATATGTATTCCAGGATGTCTTCAATTTTAAGAAAAAAATTATTTGGTTTTACTTTATCAAAAATTTTGATATTTATTTTAACTATTGGCATTCTATCAGTTATTATTGCCACATTACTTTTTTTGTACGCAAAAAAGAGGTCGATTTGATTCGGGTTAACAATGTTAGACAGATCGCCAAATTGCTGGAAATTTATTATGACAAACACGCCAATTACCCGCTTTCCCTTAATAGTTTGGTTACCGAAAATATTGTTTCTGTCTTGCCAGTTTTACCGCAAAGTTCTGGGAATGGTAATTACGAGTATGTTCCCCTTGGTGACAACAAAATTTGCACAGGGTATCATTTAGGGATTGCTCTTCGAACTTGGGTTAACGATTTGTCGACAGACGCAGATTCAAAGGCGAGTATTCCGTGTGATGGGGCTTCAAGAAAGGATTTTGACGGCACAGCTTTAAATTGCAAGGCCGATTATCTGGGTAGGGCAGAAAAAGATGACAATTGTTTTGACATTAAAATATAAATTACGTTTTAAAATTATGAGTTTATAAAATTGAAATTTTCAATGAAATCAAAAACAGTAGAAAATGGTTTTACTTTAGTAGAGCTTTTGGTTGTAATAGCAATTATAGGTATATTATCCAGTGTCGTTTTTGGCTCTTTTAGTTCGGCCCGAATGCGGGCTAGAGATACCAAACGTATTTCGGATATATATCAAATTCGTTTAGCATTGGAAATGTACGCCGAGGCAAATGGAAACAAATACCCAACAGCAATTTCTTCGGCAAATTTGGGCACCTATCTTTCTCCCGTGCCAACTGATAATGGTACGGCCTATAAATATGCTTACTATCCGGCCACAAGCCCGACCAGCTATCACCTCGGGGCTATTTTGGAGCAAACAGGTAATGATGTTTTGTCCAATGATAGCAATTGCAATTCTTCCACTGCCACATCAAATAACTGTCCACAAGCTGCCCAATATTTCAATCCTGGCGGTTCGGCTGGCGGGTTTAATGGTGCCTCGGTTAGTTGCGATACGTCTGCTAATGCCACTCCGCTTTCTAATAGTAAGTGTTTTGATTTGGCGAGATAGTTTTTGGCATTTTAGATATCCACAAGCCCTTTGACTAGTTTGTTTTAATGGTATAATAGTCTCTGACCTTAAAAACAAGTCGGTTAAAAGTCATTATTATTAGTTTATAAGTTTTTATATTTTTATGAGAAAGTCAAAAGGATTCACACTCGTAGAACTCTTGGTGGTTATTGCCATCATCGGTATTTTGTCTTCGGTTGTCTTTGCTTCTTTGAGTAGCGCTAGAGGAAAAGCTCGTATCGCAAATGCGCAACAGACGTTACACAACGTTCAAGCTATTGCAGTTTCTTGTGTTCTTGCTACCCCAGCGACTGCATTGAACATTGGAGCCAACGAAACTCCTTCCACCTGGACAGGATCGCAAATTTGTACAGGAACAGGAGTAGCTAATTACCCTGCTCTCCCAACTGGCTGGGTATATTGTGATGGTGCGGCTGGTGGATGTGCTACTATATCTACTTCGGATACAACAGCGGGAACGTTCACAATTGGAGCTGCTGGAGACGGTAGAACCATAACTTGCACTGAATCAGGCTGTACGACTACATAGTTTCTTAACGAACTAGGCTTAGCCTGTTTAAAAACACCCCTTTGCGGGGGTGTTTTTAGGTGGCGACATTTATTTATAATGTAAATTATTGATTTAGAGTAAAGTGCCAGGTCTGTTACCAGTTTTTACTAAAAGATATTTTGCTAATTTTTTACCGAAGAGTTATAATTAATTTTAAGGTTCGTGTTTGTCTGTTATTTTTAATAGATTTTTTATACAACATGTCAAAATTAAAAGGATTCACACTCGTCGAGTTGTTGGTAGTTATCTCAATAGTTGGTCTACTTTCCTCTGTTGTTTTTGCGTCACTGACTAGCGCTAGAGGAAAAGCTCGTATCGCAAATGCGCAACAGGCAATGAGTAATGTTAAAGCTCTGGCTCTGTCATGTCTAACATCAATTCCGGCAACAGCTTTAAATATTGCTGGAACGGAGGCTTCTTCTGGTTGGACCGGTGCTGTTTGTACCGGTAGCGGGAACTACCCAGTGTTGCCTGGTGATTGGAAATACTGTGATAATGATGGAGGTAGTGGTTGTTCCACTCCTTCCACATCGAGTACTGGGGCAGGCACGTTTACAATTGCATCTCAAAGCGTTACAGATGGAAAGAAGATTACTTGTACCGAGGCAGGCTGTGTGACTAACTAGTTTTTTATTAAATTACTTTTTTTAATCTGGCCAAGATTACTCGAAGTTTTTTTGTTTAATCTTTTTACTATTGCCAGTGTTAATAACGCCACTAGTACCCCCGCTAAAACATCGACAGCATAGTGTTGGGCTATATAAACTGAACCCAATGATGTTCCGAGAGCCCAAGGAAGGGAAAATATTATTAGCGGTCTCCAAAGTAAAAAAGTAAATACTAATATCAAGACAGCCCAAGCAACGTGCATGCTTGGGAAGCTCGAAATAGCAAATCCACCTTTTTTTAATTGTGTTGTGTATGACAGTTCTGCCTTTAACGCTTCCTCTCCAAATTTTTTGGAGACGGGGAATTCTCTTATTTTATTTAAAATTTTTTCTGGAACTCCAATTTGTAAACGATCAATAACGTACATGCCTATAGGTGAGATAGCTGGAACAAAGAACCAAATTGGAACAGATATCATAGTGACAACAAAGAAGCTCACTAGGAATTTTTTGAACAACACTTTGTCTCTGAAGAAAAGCAACATTAAAGTTAGAGATGTCACATAAGGCAGGACTTTATAGGACGTTAGCAAATATTTTTCCAGGTATGGTATAGAGTTAAATTTGTGGATCCAAAATGTCGGATATACGCCAAAAATTTTCCAGTCGAGGGACAGCAAAAAATCACTTGCTTTCTGAACTTTTTCAGGATTGGCGTTTTGGGAAATAAATAAAATAAATAATCCAGTTGTGGCCGTAAGAAGCCCTACGTTTAAAAACGTTGTTATTATTTCTTTTAAAAAAATAAAATATTTATCAGTTTTGCTTTTTTTGTCTACGGCACTAATATTTTTATTTAGAAAAATATTAAAAATATATTGGACTGTTTTTATTAATAAAAATAACAATAGTACAAAAAAGAAGTATTTAGTGATGGGATTTGTTGTCAAAACTAATCCCAAGTTTTTTAATGTCACGTTAGTGTTAAAAATTTCTCGGAACGAGTGGCTAATGATATAAAAGAA
>WBZP01006263.1_pt1 | contig 11825 bp, 10 predicted proteins | sample 5204301 | NCBI WGS metagenome assembly WBZP01 (sample SAMN12412401, study PRJNA552823) | activated sludge metagenome | isolation source: activated sludge from nitrification reactor of wastewater treatment plant... | place: USA: Pennsylvania | collected 2017
CGAAGAACATGCTGGTGCGGGTCGACGGCCAGACCGCCCCCGGTGTCACGGCCAAGGATATCGTGCTGGCCGTCATTGGCAAGATCGGCACCGCCGGCGGCACCGGCTACACGATCGAATTCGGTGGTTCGGCCATCCGGGCCCTGTCGATGGAGGGTCGCATGACCGTCTGCAACATGGCCATCGAGGCCGGCGCGCGCGCCGGGCTGGTGGCCGTGGACGAAAAGACCATCGACTACGTCAAAGGCCGCCTGCTGGCCCCAGGCACCGACGCCGCCACCGGCAAATTCGTGGGTGGCCCGGAGTGGGATCACGCAGTGGCCTACTGGAAGACGTTGCACTCGGACGCTGGCGCCCACTTCGACACCGTGGTGGAGCTCGACGCCGCCCAGATCGTGCCGCAGGTCACCTGGGGCACCTCGCCCGAGATGGTGCTGGGCATCGATGCCCGCGTGCCGGATCCGGACCGGGAGAAAGACCCGAACAAACGCGGCGCCATCGAGCGCGCGCTGACCTACATGGGACTGCCACCCGGCAAGCCTCTGAACGACATCACGATCGACAAGGTGTTCATCGGTTCATGCACCAACAGCCGCATCGAAGACATGCGCGAAGCCGCCGCCATTGTGAAGAAGCTGGGTCGCAAGGTAGACCGCAACGTCAAGCTCGCCATGGTGGTGCCAGGGTCCGGATTGGTGAAGGAGCAGGCCGAACGCGAAGGCCTGCACGAGATCTTCACCGCCGCCGGCTTCGAATGGCGCGAGCCGGGCTGCTCGATGTGCCTTGCCATGAACGCCGACCGTCTGGAGCCGGGTGAGCGTTGCGCCTCGACCAGCAACCGCAACTTCGAAGGCCGCCAGGGTGCGGGTGGCCGCACCCACCTGGTCAGCCCCGCCATGGCAGCTGCCGCCGCGGTGCATGGCCATTTTGTCGATGTGCGCCAGTTCGCCTGAGGAGATCCTTCATGAACAAGTTCATCGCCATCGTCGCCGCAAGCCTGTTCGTCATGTTGAGCGGCTGCAACACCATCAAGGGTGTCGGCCAGGATGTGCAGAAGGCCGGCACTGCGATCGAAAACGCCGCCAAGAAGTAAATCATGCAGAAATTCAATGTGCACAAGGGACTGGTCGCCCCGATGGACCGCGAAAACGTCGATACCGACGCCATCATCCCCAAGCAGTTCCTCAAGTCGATCCGCAAGACCGGCTTCGGTCCCAACCTGTTCGATGAATGGCGCTATCTGGACGCGGGCTTTCCGGGCCAGGACCCGGCGAGCCGCAAGCCCAACCCGGACTTTGTACTGAACCAACCGCGTTACGCCGGTGCCTCCATCCTGCTGGCGCGCAAGAACTTCGGCTGTGGCTCCTCGCGCGAGCATGCACCCTGGGCCATCGACCAGTATGGTTTCCGGGCCATCATCGCGCCGAGCTACGCCGACATCTTCTTCAACAACTGTTTCAAGAACGGACTGCTGCCCATCGTCCTGCCTGAGGCGGTGGTGGCCCAGTTGTTCGACGAGGTTTATGCCTTCCCAGGGTACGAGCTGACCATCGATCTGGAGCGCCAGGTGATCGTCCGACCGCAGGGCGCCGAAATTCCGTTCGAAATCCAGCCGTTCCGCAAGTACTGCCTTCAGGGGGGGCTTGACGACATCGGCCTGACGCTGCGCCAAGCCGAGCGTATCCGGGCGTTCGAGGCCCATCGCCTGGCCAGCAAGCCCTGGCTGGCCCATACGGTATCCCTCTGAGCAATTTTTTTCATCATTTAGGCCACTTCCCATCGCCGCTGGACCATGGCCTGCTATCAATTCCATACCACCATGAAAATTGCAGTTCTCCCCGGTGACGGGATCGGCACCGAAATCGTCACGGAAGCAGTCAAGGTGCTGAAGGTGCTGGAGCTCCCGTTCGAGATGGAAACGGCCCTCGTCGGCGGCGCCGCCTACGAGGCCCACGGCCATCCGCTGCCAGAGTCCACGCTGAGCCTCGCCAAGGCCGCCGACGCGGTGCTGTTCGGCGCGGTGGGCGACTGGAAATATGACAAGCTCGACCGACCGCTGCGGCCCGAACAGGCCATTCTCGGCCTGCGCAAGAACCTGGGCCTGTTCGCCAACTTCCGCCCGGCGATCTGCTACGAGCAGCTGGTGGGCGCATCCAGCCTGAAACCTGAACTGATCGCCGGCCTGGACATCCTGATCATCCGCGAGCTGACCGGCGACATCTACTTCGGCCAGCCGCGGGGCCGGCGCACCGCGGTGGACGGGCACTTTCCCGGCACAGAGGAAGCGTTCGACACGATGCGTTATTCCAAGCCGGAGATCGAGCGCATCGCCCACGTGGCTTTTCAGGCCGCGCGCAAGCGAAACAAGAAAGTGACCAGCGTCGACAAAGCCAATGTTCTGGAAACCTTCCAGTTCTGGAAAGACGTCGTCACCGAGGTACATGCCCAGTACCCCGACGTGCAACTGGAACACATGTACGTCGACAACGCGGCCATGCAACTGGTGAAAAAGCCCAAGGCGTTTGACGTCGTGGTCACCGGCAACATGTTCGGCGACATTCTGTCCGACGAGGCATCGATGCTCACCGGCTCCATCGGCATGCTGCCGTCCGCCAGCCTCAACAGCCGGAACCAGGGCCTGTACGAACCCAGCCATGGCAGCGCCCCCGACATCGCGGGCAAGGGTATCGCCAATCCGCTCGCCACCATTCTGTCCGCTGCCATGATGCTGCGTTTCAGCCTGAACCAGGAAGCCGCCGCGCAACGCATCGAGGCGGCTGTACAGAAGGTACTCGCTCAGGGGCTGCGCACCCCGGACATCTGGAGCGAAGGCACCACGCAGGTCGGCACCGCGCAGATGGGCGACGCGGTGGTCAAAGCGCTGGGTTGAAGAGGCCACCGTCGCGCTCTATAGCATGAGTCGCGCCTCGTTGTTGTGTGCGGCCTACGCCATCGTCGCAACGGCTGGCGCCCCGTAAGCCTGCCTGCAGGATTCATCCGATAGAATGCTGACCATGGTTGCCGCCTGCCTGTTCGCCAAGAACCCAGCACCCACCGCCATGGCCGGTGTGGCTGTGCGCGCAATCTCCACCAAAACCACGACCATTAAGGGCTGATCCGGCCTGGTTCGTCGTGCGCCCTCCCCGGCCTGACGAGCCGGGCAAACAGTCTGGTCTGGCACTGTTTAACTTCTGAAAGGGCGATTGAAATGAGCAAGTTGGTAGGTCTGGTTGGCTGGCGCGGCATGGTCGGCTCGGTGTTGATGGATCGCATGGTTGAAGAAAAAGATTTCGACCTGATCGAACCGCTGTTCTTCTCCACATCCAATGCCGGTGGCAAGGCTCCCTCCATGGCGAAGAACGAAACCACGCTGCAAGACGCGAACAGCATCGACGCCCTCAAGCGCTGCGAGATCATCATCACCTGCCAGGGCGGTGACTACACCAACGCCGTGTATCCCAAGCTGCGCGCCGCCGGCTGGAACGGCCACTGGATCGATGCCGCGTCCGCCCTGCGCATGGAAAAGGACGCCGTCATCATCCTCGACCCGGTCAACATGCCGGTCATCAAGAACGCGTTGGCCAAGGGCGGCAAGGAATGGATCGGCGGCAACTGCACCGTCAGCTGCATGCTGATGGGTGTGGGCGCGCTGTACAAGGCAGGTCTGGTCGAATGGATGAGCACCCAGACTTACCAGGCCGCCTCCGGCGGCGGCGCCCAGCACATGCGCGAACTCTTGACGCAATACGGCACGCTGAACGCCGAAGTTAAGGATCTGCTGCACGACCCCAAGAGCGCCATTCTGGAAATCGACCGCAAGGTGATCGCCAAACAGCGTTCGCTGTCCGGAGCCGAAACTGCCAACTTTGGCGTCCCGCTCGGCGGTAGCCTGATCCCCTGGATCGACAAGGACCTGGGCAACGGCCAATCGAAGGAAGAATGGAAGGGCATGGCAGAAACCAACAAGATCCTCGGCATGGGCGAAGGTTTCGGTACGGCGCCGATTCCGGTGGACGGCTTCTGCGTGCGCGTGGGCGCGATGCGCTGTCACAGCCAGGCTCTGACCTTCAAGCTGAAGAAGGATGTGCCGGTCGCCGACATCGAGGCCATGATCGCCGCGGACAACCCCTGGGCCAAGGTCGTGCCAAACACGCGCGAAGCCACCGTCAAGGAACTGACACCCGTGGCTGTGACCGGCACCATGTCCATTCCTGTCGGCCGCATCCGCAAGCTGGCCATGGGCCCGGAGTATCTGGGTGCTTTCACCATTGGCGACCAGCTGCTGTGGGGCGCGGCGGAACCGTTGCGCCGCATGTTGCGCATCCTGCTGAACGCTTGAACAATGGGCGGCGTCTGCCAACGTGCCGTAACCTCGCGTTACAGTACGTTGCGACGAGGCAACATGCGGGTACGCTGATGCGGGGTGCAAAGGGAGGTGCGAACGTTAAGCACCGACTTAGCTTGTCAGCCTAAGCCATTGCTGTTAATGTCAAAAACCCCATTCAGTGACAAGATTTGCATTCACATGATGAATAACAATCTGCTTGACCAATACCAAGGGAAAAAAAGAAAAGTGCAGAGAATATCTTCGCCGTTGCCATCGCGCCAGAGTGCGGTTGCTATCGCCATGGCACTGACTGCACTCAGTCCCTTCGAAATTCAGGCGCTTGGTTTGGGCCGTGTAGCGGTTCTATCTCCTTTGGGAGAGCCACTTCGTGTCGAGATTGAGGTGTCGCAAATCAACCCTGAGGAAGCAGCCAGTCTGAAGGCGAGCATTCCCAACCCCGCCGTTTTTCGAGCCGCAGGGGTCGAATTTAATCCAGCATTGACGGGCGCGACCTTAACGCTACGGCAAAGGGCCGACGGAAGTTCCTATCTTCGCTTGACCGGTGACAAGATCGTTAATGAACCATTTCTTGATTTGATCCTTGAAGCACAGTGGGCTTCAGGTCGTCTGGTCCGAAACTACTCATTGCTCTTCGATCCGCCAAACATCCGTACACCAGTGCCGCTTGTGGCGGGCACCCCTACGTTCTCGCCCCCTGTGCCGGCCAGCCCAGCGACTACTGTACAGGAACCAAGAAGCACGCCCACGCCCACGAATACACCTAAACCGGACATCCCGCCCGCCCCACCTCAGGCGAAGCCTGCTCGACCGTCGCCCGAACGTAAATCGACTGAAGCACCAATGAAACTCCCTGACGGGAGCGGAAGATCGATGAAGGTGCAGACAGGTGACACAGCTGGTCGGATCGCCGCAGCGAACAAACCTGTCGGGATTTCCCTGGACCAGATGCTGCTGGCTTTGCTGCGAACCAATCCCGATGCGTTTATTCACGGGAATATCAACCGAATCAAGGCCGGAGCACTGATTGAGATTCCTACTGCAGAGCAGGCCTCAAGCATCCCCGCAAATGAAGCACGAAAGCTACTCTCGGTAGAGAGCGCTAATTTCAATGAGTTCCGCCGCAAGCTGGCTGACACCGCGCCAGCCCAAGCGGTGCCTGCCGCAGGTCGGCAGGCCGGTGGGGCGGTGCAACCCAGCGTCGAGGAAAAAAAGACCACCGCCAGCTCGCCGGACAAACTGACCCTTTCGAAAGGTGCGGTCAAAGGCGGTGCGCCCGAGGCACAGATCGCCAAGGCGCGTCAGGGTCAGGAGAGCAGCGAACGGGTGGCCGAGTTGTCGAAGAACATCTCTGACCTGTCCCGGTTGCAGGACAAGACTGCCCCCGCAGGGGCCGGCACACCCGCCAGTAGTCCCCGAACGCCAGCCGTGACCGTCGGCGGTGTGGCAAGTGCGCCCAAGCAGCCAGTTGCTGCGAGCGCACCTGCCGTCGCAGCGACGACGCCGGCAATCGTCGCCGCCAGCTCGGTCAAGACCGGAACGGCCTCCGTGCCCGCCATTTCGGCATCTGCTGCGGCGAGTGCTGCCAAGCCCTCCGGCGCAGCGAGCGCTGTGCCAGGCGGTGTCGCTTCGGCTCCGGGCGCACCAGCGACATTGACGGCCTCCGCCACTGCTCCGATGGCCTCCCCCACCGTTCCAGCGGCATCAGCTTCGCCAACTTCCGCGCCAACCACACCGACCGCTGCAACACCGACCGCTGCAACACCGACTGCAGCTTCCGCGCCGGCCAGCGCTCCGCTCGCCGCAGGCACGTCGGCAAGCGCCCCGGCAAGTGCGCCATTGGCCTCGGGCCCGGCGTCAGCGCCCAAACCGAAGCCTGCCGCAATTCCTCCACCGCTGCCGGAACCCTCGCTCTTGGACGAGTTGTTGGACAACCCGATCCTGCCGGCGGGAGCCGTCGGGTTGCTGGCACTCTTGGGCGGCTTCGCGTTCTATCGATCGCGCCAGCGCAAGAAGGCGTCGCAAGTCGACAGTTCATTCCTCGAAAGCAAGCTCCAGCCCGATTCTTTCTTCGGCTCCAGTGGCGGGCAGCGAATCGACACCGCCGATGAGGCGCCCACCGGCTCGTCCCTGGCGTATTCCCCCAGCCAGCTTGATGCGGCCGGCGATGTCGACCCCGTCGCGGAAGCAGATGTCTATCTGGCTTATGGACGCGACCTGCAGGCCGAGGAGATCCTCAAGGAAGCCTTGAAGATGAATCCAACACGGATCGCCATTCATGGCAAATTGTTGGAAATCCTGGCCAAGCGCCGCGACGCGCGTGCATTCGAAGTCCTGGCCGGCGACGTCTTCAAGCTCAGCGGTGGTGAAGGTGCCGAATGGGAGCGAATCTGCGAGTTCGGGCGCGACCTTGAGCCCGAGAACGCCTTGTACCAACCAGGCGGGAAGCCCAAGAACAAAGACGACCTGGTCAGCTTTGCGGCCCCAGCCGCGCCAGTCTTTGCCCCCAGCACAATTCCGGTCGAACCCCAGGCCGATTTCGCGCCATCGTCGATGCCGGTTGATCTGGACTTGGGAGACCTGGACTTCGCGTCTGCCAGCAGCGCGCCAGGCTCCAAGCCTGAGCTAACGGCCCCCGCAGCGCGAGACAACGTCAGTTCCGCACCGATACCGCTGGACGTGGAACTGAGCTGGGACGATCTGGCACAACCCGCGCCGACAGAACCCGCCGCGGCACTCCAGCCCGCCCACCCGGTTACTGCCGCGCGCTTGGCATCAGCAGCCGCTTCCGCCCCTGCGGCCCTAGACTCGGGCATGATTGAGTTTGATCTGGGTTCTTTGTCGCTAGATCTGGACCGCTCCATGCCCGGGGATGAGGCACATCAAGCTGCAACACCGACGCAAGGCGCCGACGCCGATCCGTTGGAAACCAAGCTGGCCTTGGCGCAGGAGTTCCGTTCCATCGGCGATTCAGACGGTGCCCGGGCTTTGGTGGAAGAGGTGGTGGCCAGCGCCACCGGACCGCTGAAGGCCAAGGCACAACGTTTCCTGGCCGAGTTGGACTGACGCGGCCATGCCGCGGAAAGTACGGACGGACGGACCGTGAGGCTGGCCCTTGGGGTCAGCTACAACGGGTTCGGCTCCCAGGGATGGCAGAGCCAGCCATCGGGCTTGACCATTCAAGACCAACTTGAACGAGCCTTGGGCCTCTTTGCCACAGAGCCCATTTCCACGGTCTGCGCCGGACGGACGGACGCCGGCGTTCACGGCCTGATGCAGGTCGTTCACTTCGATACCGGTATTCAACGGTCGGGGGTTTCGTGGGTCCGAGGTACCAACACCTTTCTTCCTCCCACCATTGCGGTGCAATGGGCGCGCGCCGTCCCCGACGCTTTTCATGCCCGCGCCAGTGCCGTCGCGCGACGTTACGCCTACGTCTTGCTGGAGTCGCCCGTGCGCCCGGCCATCGAAGCGGGCCGGGCCGGATGGGTTTTCCGGCCGCTGGACGGCGGTGCCATGCAGCAGGCAGCCGCCCTTCTGCTGGGCGAACATGATTTTTCGTCCTTCAGGGCCAGCGGATGCCAGGCGCTGTCACCGGTCAAGACCATGAGGCGGATCGGCATTGCCCGCCGCGGTGCCTACTGGCGCTTCGAATTCGAAGCTAACGCTTTTCTCCACCACATGATCCGCAACATCATGGGCTGCCTGGTGCGCATCGGCCAGGGTCATCAGTCGCCTGACTGGATCAAAGCCGTTCTGGCCGCGCGAAACCGCGATGCTGCGGCACCGACCTTCGCCGCGGACGGCCTGTATTTTCTCGGCCCGGTCTACGAAGCGCACTGGGGCTTGCCCGACCGCACGCCTGCGTATGATTGGCTGCCATGACAGCCTCGAACGCCTCAGATACATCCCGTTCGACTCCGGAAGGACATCGGCGCACCCGCATCAAGATCTGCGGCCTGACCCGCGAGCAGGATGTCGATGCCGCGGTGCAAGCAGGCGTCGACGCCATCGGCTTCGTGATGTACCCCAAGAGCCCTCGCTATGTTTCACCCACGCGTGCCGCCGAACTGGCGCGCCGACTGCCCCCGTTTGTGACGCCGGTGATGCTGTTCGTGAACGAGGAGCCATCGAGAATCATAGCTGCCAGTGGCCATTTGGCAATGGGAATCCTCCAGTTTCATGGTGATGAAAGTCCCGAACAGTGCGATGTCGCCGCGCGGGCATGCCAAAAGCCCTGGATACGGGCCGCGCGCATCCCCCTGGCATCGGCCACGTCCTTCGACTTGATAAAATTTGCCGCAGATTACTCCCAAGCCCAGGCCATCCTGCTCGACGCGCATGTCGAGGGGTTCGGCGGTGGCGGAAAAGCGTTCAATTGGTCACTGCTTCCACCAAGCGTCAACGCTCACCTCGTCTTGAGTGGTGGGCTCACACCTGCAAACGTGACCGAAGGCATTCTTCGGGTACGGCCGCGCGGACTGTCGCTGGCCGTTGACGTGAGCTCCGGCGTCGAAGCCGACGGCCCGGGTGGCAGCACCCTCAAGGGCATCAAGGACCCGGAAAAGATCCATCAGTTTGTCGCTGCCGTACGCGCGGCCGACCGACAACTTGCCTGACAACCTTTCATGTACACCTACCATCAACCCGACCCGACCGGGCATTTCGGCATCTACGGTGGCAGTTTCGTCAGCGAGACGCTGACCCATGCCATCAATGAGCTACGCGAGGCCTACGCACGCTACCAGAACGATCCGGAATTTCTCGCGGAATTCCGCTACGAGCTGGCCCATTTTGTCGGCCGCCCCTCACCGATCTACCACGCGGCCCGCGCCAGCCGCGAGCAAGGCGGTGCCCAGATCTACCTCAAACGCGAAGACCTCAACCACACCGGTGCCCACAAGATCAACAACACGATCGGTCAGGCGATGTTGGCCCGGCGCATGGGCAAGCCACGCATCATCGCCGAGACCGGAGCCGGCCAGCATGGCGTGGCCACGGCCACCATCTGCGCGCGTTATGGCCTGGAATGCGTGGTCTACATGGGCGCCGAGGACGTCAAGCGGCAAAGCCCCAACGTCTACCGCATGAAGCTGCTCGGCGCCACGGTGGTGCCGGTGGAATCCGGCAGCAAGACACTGAAAGACGCGCTGAACGAGGCCATGCGCGACTGGGTGGCCAACGTGGACAACACCTTCTACATCATTGGCACGGTAGCCGGGCCGCATCCCTATCCGATGATGGTACGTGATTTCCAGAGCGTGATCGGGCAGGAGTGCCTGACCCAGATGCCCGAGATGCTGGCGCGCCAGGGTCTGGCCGCCCGTCAGCCCGATGCCGTCGTCGCCTGCGTCGGTGGCGGCAGCAATGCCATGGGCATCTTCTACCCCTATATCGGCCATGAGGGAACCCGCCTGATCGGTGTGGAGGCGGCCGGTGAAGGACTGGAAAGCGGCAAGCACTCGGCCTCGCTGCAACTCGGCAGTCCGGGTGTGTTGCACGGCAACCGCACCTACATCCTGCAAGACGACAACGGTCAGATCACCGAAACCCACAGCATCAGCGCCGGACTCGACTACCCCGGCGTCGGACCTGAACATGCCTACCTCAAGGACATCGGGCGCGCCGAATACGTCGGCATCACAGACACCGAAGCGCTGGAGGCGTTTCACTACCTCTGCCGCACAGAAGGCATCATCCCCGCACTGGAGTCCAGCCATGCGGTGGCCTACGCGATGAAGTTGGCCAAGACCATGCGACCGGAGCAATCCATTCTGGTGAACCTCTCGGGCCGGGGCGACAAGGACATCGGCACCGTGGCCGACCTCAGTGGCGCCGACTTCTTCTGCCGACCCAGCTGCCAGGGACAGAGCGTCAAGGGCGGTTCGACTGCCACGGAACAAATCGTGAAGGTGGTCCAATGAGTCGCATCGAAGCCACGCTGTCCGCACTCAAGGCCCAAGGCCGCAAGGCGCTGATTCCCTACGTCATGGCGGGTTTCCCCTACGCCGACGTCACACCCGAGCTGATGCACGGCATGGTCGCAGCGGGAGCCGACATCATTGAGCTCGGTGTTCCGTTCAGCGACCCGTCTGCAGATGGCCCGGTGATCCAGAAAGCCGGAGAAAAGGCCCTGTCACTGGGCATCGGCACTTCCCAGGTGCTGGCGATGGTGAAGGAATTCCGTGCCACCGATAAACGCACACCCATCGTGCTGATGGGTTACGCCAACCCTGTGGAGCGTTACGACCTGCTCCGCGGCAAAGACGCCTTCATCCGCGACGCGGCCGCGGCCGGTGTGGACGGCGTGCTGGTGGTGGATTACCCGCCCGAAGAATGCGTGGACTTCGCGGCCACACTGCGTGGACACGGCATGGACCTGATCTTCCTGCTCGCGCCGACCTCCACCGACGAGCGCATGGCGCAGGTGAACCAGGTGGCGAGCGGCTACGTGTACTACGTGTCGCTCAAGGGCGTGACCGGGGCCGGCACGCTGGACACCGCAGCAGTGGAAGCCATGTTGCCGCGCATCCGCCAGCACGTGAGCCTGCCGGTGGGCGTGGGTTTCGGCATCCGCGACGCCCAGACCGCCCGGGCCATCAGCCGCGTCGCCGACGCGGTCGTCATCGGCAGCCGGATCATCCAGCTGATCGAAGCCCAGCCGCGCGCCGCCGTGGCACAAACCGCTGCCGCCTTTCTGCGGGACATCCGCGCGGCGCTGGACGCATAATCCCGCCACGCCCCGGTGCCCCAGAAACGACTCCATTGGAGAACCATCCATGAGCTGGCTTGAAAAACTGCTGCCCCCGAAGATCCAGAAAACCGACCCGTCCGAGCGGCGAACCATTCCAGAAGGTTTGTGGATCAAGTGCCCCAGTTGCGACAGCGTGCTGTACAAGACCGATCTGGAGCAGAACCAGAACGTTTGCCCAACCTGCAGCCATCACCATCGCATCGGCGCCAGGGCCCGATTGAATGCTTTCCTCGACGGCGAGGGACGCTACGAAATCGGACAGGAGGTCCTGCCGGTCGATGCCCTCAAGTTCAAGGACAGCCGCAAGTACCCGGAGCGGCTCAAGGAAGCCCTTGAGAACACCGGAGAGACCGACGCGCTGGTGGTGATCGGCGGCGCCGTGCACAGCATCAACCTCGTCGCGGCCTGTTTCGAGTTCGATTTCATGGGTGGCAGCATGGGCTCGGTGGTCGGCGAGCGTTTCGTGCGTGGTGTCGAGACCGCGATCGAGCAGAAGGTGCCGTTCGTCTGTTTCACGGCGACCGGCGGCGCGCGCATGCAGGAAGGTTTGCTGTCGCTGATGCAGATGGCCAAGACCAACGCAGCCCTGACTCACCTTGCCAAGAAGGGCCTGCCCTACATCAGCGTGCTGACCGACCCCACCATGGGCGGTGTCAGCGCAGGATTTGCCTTTTTGGGAGACGTGGTGATCGCCGAACCCAAGGCCTTGATCGGATTCGCCGGCCC
>WBZP01006264.1_pt1 | contig 11824 bp, 13 predicted proteins | sample 5204301 | NCBI WGS metagenome assembly WBZP01 (sample SAMN12412401, study PRJNA552823) | activated sludge metagenome | isolation source: activated sludge from nitrification reactor of wastewater treatment plant... | place: USA: Pennsylvania | collected 2017
TGGGTGAGTTCGCCGAGGGCAAGCTCCCGCTGGCTGTTGCTGATCAATCCCTGGCGGTAGGCGGCTTCGGTGTTGGCGGCCTGCTGTGACAGGTCACGGGTCCAGGTGTCCGTCTGCTGCTGCCAGTTGAATTGATTGGCGAACTGACGCGCCTGTTCGTTGGCCTGCCATTCGGCCATCTCCTGTTGACGCCCGGCCAGCCCCATGTTGAAGGTGTCTGTGCCCTGGCGCCAGGCGAGATCGTTGTTGTAGCGGCGCTGCGCCTCGTTGAAGTCGTTGCTGTACTGGGCGTTGTTCTGCTGGAACTGGTAGTACGGCAACATGGTGCTCATCTGGGTCTGCGCGGCGTTGCGGTTGTCGCTGCTGTTCCACCAGGCTGGCGTGTTGTCGGATGGCAGGACGTTGTAGGCGCTCTGCTGCGGCTGGTAGGGCGTGCCGTAGTTGGTGTTGGCGGCGGGAACGGGCTGCGGCTTCCACTTGGGAATTGCAGCGGGAGCGTAGCCAAAGTTGCTCTGCTGCTGCTGCGCAGGCTGGTATTGCGGGGTCTGTTGCGGCTGATAGAATGTCATGTTGGCTTCTGGAATGGCCATGATCTTCCTGTCCTTTCTGACTAGAGACCGGGCGGCATGATGCCCGGTGGGACACCTGAGAGTTGGCGAAGCTCGTCCTCTGGTGACAGTGGCTGTCCCATCAGTTGAGCGTACATCAACGGGTCGGCGTTGGGACCCAGACCCATCAGTTCGGGAGACTGGCCCATGGCCTCGGGCGGGAGACCTGGCGCCATCAGCATGTCGGGCGGCGGCATTCCGGGTGGCGGTCCACCAGGTGGCAGCATTCCGGGTGGGAGCATCCCAGGGGGCGGGCCACCAGGTGGGAGCATTCCGGGCGGCATACCAGGGGGCAGTCCACCAGGTGGTGGCATCCCGGGCGGCGGTTCTTCGATGCCGGATTCTTTGGCGGCGATCTGTTCGAGCGGGGTGTTGCGGATCATGTCCGGCCAGGTGTCGGGGTAGGTTTCCTGGAAGGCTGACAGTGCCCGTTTGGGGGCGAAGGCAGGATCTTCCCAGGTGCGCTCGACGGCAATGCGCACCTCTTCATCGTCGGGGAAGAGGATGCCGGGCACACGATCACGGTAGGTCTGCTTGCTGCGGATGCCGGATTCGACCTCGCGCAGTGCCATCGTGCGCTGCTGGATGTCATCGGTGGGCATGGCCGGCGATAGTGTGACGATGTTCTCGTAGTTGCCGTCGATGTCGGCGGGTGTCAGCGTCTCATGGTAGATTTTGCCCTGTTTGTCGCTCTTGCTGTAGACGGTGACGCCCTTCTTCTCGCCGAAGGTTTCGACCAGACAGAGGGCGATCTCGTTGACGTGCTCGACTGCGCTCTCCAGATTGGTGCGGAACTGCTGGATGCGGCCCTTGGCGCTGTCTGCCAGCAGGCTGACGCCATAACCGGCGGAGAGTTCGCCGGGCGCCTGCCCGTACATGACGCCTGGGAAGGTAGACTCCTGGCTCATGCGGTCGAGTAGTGCCATCTGTGCCTGCGCCAGCGGTAGATTCATGTCGCTGCGCAAGATTTCGGCCTTGGTGCCAGCCGGCAGGGTGGTGGTGGTGCCAGGCGTAAGCGAGAGATCGGGGATGTCGATGCCGTTCTCGTTCATGAGCGTGATGATCGGGTAAAGGTAATACATCAGGCCGGTGCCGATGGCGGATGTGATGCGGTTCTGATATGGCCAGAGATCCTGGATCGGGAACAGGATCGACAGGCTGCGATATTCTTCGTCTTCGATTGGCGCCGAATCGCCAAAGCCCTGGATGATGGGGATGTCGGGGTAGTCGGTTTTGGCGGGATCGACGGCAAACTGATCGCCCACCAGCACGCAGCGATAGATGTCGCCTTCAACGTGGTCTGTCCACCAGTAATCGATGACATCCACGTCGGGGTCACGCTCTCTGTCCAGGTAGCGGCGGTGGTCGCCATCGGCCAGCGCTTCGTAGTCGAGTTCTGGGTAGCGCTGCTTGACGTTGCTGAGGCGTTCGGTGTACTTGTGATAGGCGTACTCCGTCCACAGCGGGCCACTCTTGACGCCGACGTTGAAGGGGTCGAGGGTGCGCACCAGGATCGGCAGGCGGCGCCCGATCAGGCGCTTGGGCAGAACATCGTTGACCCATGTCACCTCGAAGACAAAGCGACCACGAACGAGCACCTGCCAGGCTGCATCGGCGAGAATGATGCGGCGCTGCTCCTTGTTGGCGCGGGACCAGAAGCCAGAGAGCCAGCGCTCACGCTTGGCTGCGTTGCGGTAGCCATCCTCATCGATGTTGGCGGAAGGGACTTCGATCTTGGGGTTGCTGGCCAGCAGACGGCGCGCCAGATGGACGACGTTGTAGGGGATGGGCAGGGTGACCTGTTCTCGGTTCTCGTCGAGAGCCTGCTGGACGGTGGTCTTGAAGCATTTGAGCGTCCACATCTCTTCCCACTTTTCGGCCAGCTTGCGATAGTCGGCGTTGTCCGCTTCGGTGTCGTTGACGCGGTCGAGGATGTCTTCGACCTGGTATTCCTGTTTTGGTTTCTTCATTGGGTCCTCGCACGTTGGGTCTGCTTGATCTCTGCGGCTGGCATGAGATTGTGGGCGGCTTCGATCATCAGCATCTCACTGATCACCAGGTCGTCATGGCCTTCGGTCTCCGGTACGTAGACGTGGAAGCGCTTGTTCGGTCGTGCCTCCAACCTGGCATGACCGCGCTGCCACCAGGCATGGCGGTCGGGGTCGTTGCGGTCGGGAGCGGGCTGGCCGGCAATGGCAAGCGGGTCGAAGCCCTCTGGCTTGTAGTCGAGAAAGCGCCCGGCGCTGATGGCTGCATAGTAGAGGCTTGCCAGTTCGGTCTGGGTGTTCCAGGCGCTGTCGAAGGTGCGGGCTGTGACGCGGCCAGTGTTGGCCGGGTCGATCTGTTTGGCAAGCATGGCGGTGCCAGTGGCGCCGATGCCGGTGGCGTCGCAGTGGACGCGAGTGACCTTCCAGGTATTGGCCAGCAACTGATAGAGCACAGTGTTGAGCGAAAGCGGGTGGACATTGATCCACTCGTAGCGGGCGAGTGTGCGCACCGTCGGTTCGACCACGCCGGCGATGACCTTGTTCCACTGGACGGCGCCGACGGTGAGGGCAACACTGTCGCGCTGGCTGCCGCTGGACGCGCTGATCAGCTCGCCGGCGCCCTCGTCGGCTCCGGCAAAGTCCAGCCCGGCGACGATCTGCGTGTGACCGGTGCGGGTGGTCTCCGGTTTGTGCTCGCCGATCATCGCCTTGAGGTGGGTTGTCGAGAGGAAGCGGCCACGATTAACCAGAGTTTCCATGTAATACTGGGTGCGGATCAGCGGGTGCTCTCGGCCCAGACGGGCGGCTTCGCCTGCCACGTATTCGCCATAGGCAGGATTCTCGGCGGCGACGGCATCGACTGTGACGGTGATGACATGGCCGGGGGTGCGGCCCTCCAGCACATCGTTGGCGAACTGTTCGAGCAGCGTGTCATCGGTCCAGGTTGTGCCATAGGCGACGACTGGCGCGGCGGTGCTGCTGCGCATGGGGGCGAAGTTCTTGTTGTAGACAGAAGGCAACACATCCTGGGCTTCGTCGACCTCTAGCAGCAGGCTGGCGGTGGCGCCGACAACGCTGGCCTTGGGGTCTGCACTCAGGAATGATATGCCGGCATTGCGGCAGCGCACCATATAGCCCATCGTCGAACGGAACGCCAGTTCGGGCAGACGGTCCATCGCCTGGCGGCTGCGCAGTTCGAGGCGCAGCTTGCTGTTGACGATCTGCGGCTTGAAGGTGGGGGCGACCTTGACGATTTCCCCACCAGCCTTGCCGAAGCGGGCGAGCAGAGCAACCTCCAGCTGGGCGGATGCTTCATTCTTGCCGGACTGACGCGGCATTTTGACGACGATGGTCTGATTGCGGCGGGATGCAACGGCATCGAGAACGGTCTGCGCCCAGCGTGCCTGGTATCGATATAGCGGATAGCCGATCACGTCGCGGCTGAAGGCGGCGATGTTGTTGCGATAGTGGCGGTAGGCGGCGAGTTGGCTATTCATCGACGGCTGCACTCCACCAGTTGATCGTCAGGCTGGCATCTGGATTGTCGGCGACGGTGGTCGGAGCGTCCAGGCCGGCGTACTTGAAGACGTGGGCGGCGGCGGCAATGGCGCTCTTGGGGTCGTCGGCCTGAATGGAGAGCACTCCCATGTTGGTCATTGCCTTCGGGCTGTATGCGGCTGCCAGCGAACGGGCGCGGCGGATGTTGGCCTGATCTGCGGCGTCGATGATGGTCAGGGCGCGACGCTTCGCCAGGCTGAGCGTGCGCATGAAGTCGGGCTGCTGGGTCCAGGGGACGGCGCGCCAGGCGCCGGACTTGGCGGCGCGAGGCTTTCCCCACCAGGTGCTCTGCGTGCAGATGCAACCAGGGGCACTGCCGATCATGCTGGCGGGTGCGGGTGGATGGTCGCTGTAGTGGCCGGCTTCGATGATGGCGCGGATGGCGTGCTGTTGGCGGGTGTTGAGCGCGGCGAGCAGATCGATCAGCTCTTCGGTGAGCAGATCATACCAGCCGGGTATGGGCGCCGAAACAGGCTCAGCCAGCGGTTGCTCGTCAAGCTCAGGCATCGTCCTGTGCGGTCTCCTTTTTCAATCGGTATACGGCATACTCGATGACCGACCGCAGCAGGTCTTCATCGAGAGCGGGATAGATGCGAGTGAGCATGTCGAGGCAGTAGTCGAGCTTGGTGGCGTTGTCTTGGGGGAACATCTGCTCGGCGGCGCGCACGAGTTGAATGGCCCAGAGTTCGAGCGCTTCGCGCTGCGGAGTGCGGCGCAGGTGAATGAAGTAGGCAACGACGATGACGATGACGGTGGCGACGAGTAACGTGATCAGGATGTTCCAATCTGGCATGGTGGTCTCCCAAAACAATGGGCGCACTCGAATCAATTCGAGTGCGCCCTGATGACGGTAACGCGGATATGTGCGGAAAGAATCGGAAACTATTATTGTTTCCGGTTCTTTCCGGTCGTTCTAATCGATACTATCAGATATGAATGATCTATCCCGTAGATACTACATGCCTGTTTCATCCAGTCACAGTATAAGAAATCACGAGCGTCAGATGCGTATTGTGAGTTTTTTGCGATATCTCTTATTGCCAGTTTCACAATAGTCGCAAAGAGCATTTCGTGCGGATCATACTCCTCGGGATGTGAGAGCGATTTCCCTTTGATCATGTTCATATCGTTCTTTGGAATGACAAAGACAGGCTGGATCACGACAAATGTGTAGTGTGTGCGGATGTTTAGCACTCAAACAGCACCTATTGTGTTCGGGACAATATTTGTTGCAACAATCAGCATCTATTGTGTTCGGGACAATATTTGTTGCAACAATCAGCATCGCTTCCATCGGTAATTTATATCTCATATTTCAAGCCTTTCGATCATTGGCGGCCACTGAATCCGCACCTGCCGGCAGCCTGGTGGGAGGTGGATCACGATCTGCCGGCCCTGGTCGGATTGCTCCAACAGGATCGAGGCCAACCTGGTCGCCAGCCGAATGACGATCTGTTGTGCCAACCGGTCTGCATCTTGTTCGCTCATAGCTGGATTGTAGCACACTTTGATCAGATTTTCTAGGGGTATTGAGATTTATTCTCAGTTGTAGTATGATAGACGCAACGGACTGCGGTCCTAAATATCTGCGTTACCGTCATCAGGGCGCACTCGATTCCAATCGGGTGCGCCCTCTTTGTTTCCTGGAGAACTCACATGGACGAACTGACAAGCGGTCTTGCCTCGGAAGCGCCTTCGCTGAGCGAACAAGCGCAACCGACAAGCAACGACGGCACGCCTCAATTCACCACGCCAGAGAGCACGGCGCCCACCACGGCGCCCACACCAGCAGCACCGCCAAAAGTCAACCTGTTCGAGCTGGAAGACTTCAAGAAATACCAGGCAGCCACGCAACGGCAGATCGCCGAACGTGACAAGCGGCTGCAAGAATTTCAGGCGCAGCTCGACCAGTACGCCACATCCAACATGGACGACTTTCAACGCACGCAGTATGAGGCGGAGAAAGCCAAGCGGATGGCGGCTGACTATCAGGCGCAACTGGCAGAGATGCAGGAACAGATGCGACGGACGCAAGAACAGGCGCAGCGCGACGCAGATCTGCGGGTGATCGCTGGGCAATACGGGATCGACCCGAAAGAATTGAGCGACGTGCGCACCTATGAGGAGGCGAAGTATCGCGCAGAGGCTGCCTACTGGCGACAGAAGGCGGCGCCGAACAATAACCCGGTCAACCAGCCGGATTTGGGCGGTGGCCGGGCATCGACGCCAACCAGCCGGCGCGACCAGGAAGCGGCGAAAGCATTCAAGAGCGGCGACCCGGTGGCTTATCTGCGTGCTCTACGCGGAGGGACACCGTAAGCCGAGGAGGAACTAGGAGATGGCAACAGGAACACGGTATTCCTACACAGAGACAGGCAACCAGAGACGTGCGATTTCTGACCTGGTGATGATGTTGGACTGGACATCTGCGCCATTGCTGCGCGTGTTCGGTTTCACCAGCGCAACCGAAAAGAAGTTTCGGCTCATCAACTGGCCCAGCACCAAGGTCGAGTGGATCGAAGACACGATGAGCCCGACGAGCACAGCGATCGCTGAGGCATTGGACAACAGCGAGACTGATGTGGATGTAACGGCCAGCGCCGGCGCATACTTCCGCCAGGGCGACATTGTGCTGGTGGAATCAGAGCAAATGTTGGTGACGTCTGTGGCGACCGACACGCTGACAGTGGTGCGTGGCTATGGCGGCACGACTGCGGCCAGCCACAACACCAGCCTGGCGATCAGAATCGTGGGACGGGCGATGCCGGAAGGCAGCAACTACGTCACCGGCAACACGACCAGCACCAGCCAGCCCTACAACTACACTCAGATTCTGTCTGAGGCAGTCAAGGTCACACGCACCGAGTTGCGGATGACCAAGTACGGCGTCGACGACACGATGGACTACCATGTAGCCAAGCTGTTCAGCGACGGCGGCAACACCGGTAGGTTGGCACAGATGCTGCAGCGCTCATTCTACTATGGCAAGCGTGTGCAGCGCAGCAACAGCGCCTATGGCAGCATGGGCGGATTCGAGACCTTTGTGAGCACCAACGTCACCAACCTGGCCGGCGTGGCTGTGACGCGTGCGGACATCCACACGGTGATGCGCAACATCAGGGACGCTGGCGGTGGCTGTGACAAGTTGGTGACCGGCAGCTGGGGCGTAGAGAAGATCAACGCCATGTACGAAAACCTGATCCGCACCACACGCGACGAGAAGCGCGGCGGCAGTGAGATCACGATGGTCAAAACTCCACACGGCGAGGTTGAAGTGGTGTATGACTGGATGTGCCCGGCTGACCGGATGTACTTCGTCAACAGTGAAAAGGTCGGTTGGCTGCCATTCGACGACTTCAAGGCCAGCGAGATCAAAACTGAGGGCGATTACTACGTCACCGATGTGGTGGGCGAGTACACCTTCCTGTTGGCCAACGAGAAGAGCCACGGCTACATCTACGGGATGAGCACAACGGCATAGGGATTGTGGATTACGGATTGATCTGCACTCCGCACTAACAAGGAGGGACTATGGTAATTCCGAACGAACCACGATTTGCAGAGCCGAGTGTGGGACCGGCAAGCCCGGCGATGTGGTATGGGACGGCAACCGTGGCAGGTGCGCTGAATCCGTGGGCGCGGGCGCCGGTGGGCAGCGAGTACACCAAGGTTGTGGCCAACACCAGCGCAGTCAAGTATCTGAAGATCGCAAATGCCGGCGCCGATGCCGACTGGAAAGCGGTCACCACTGCGGCGTAGGCAGTGACAAACCTGGTTTCTTGGGAAACCAGGTTTGTTTTGTTTGGAATGGGGGAAATGGTTATGTGGATCACGCCTAGTTTTACTGTTGATCCGGCGACACACCTTCAGAATGGCGAGGCGACCGAGTATGTCCTAAAAGGCACAATGCAGGGGGGGAGCTTGCAGCAATGGGGCTGTGCGCATGGTGGCGAGATTCTGGACAGCGAATCGTGGACGGTGGATGGAGTTGCCACCACCCTCACCAATGGGCAATGGGCGTCGGGGGATGAGATCGTCTATTCAGGCACGGCGCATGTCGATGGCGCAACGAGATTTGTCGATGTGACAAAAACGCTGACGCTCAACACCACAAGTATGTGGCTGGAAGGGAATTATCAATTCGACTGGCTGGAGAATTGGACGCCGCACGCGGAGAACTATGTGCTGATGGCCGAGATGGACGCCACCGATATTACCACGTTCACGATAATTCCTGGCGGGACAGACTATGCGCTATCGGGCAGTGATGTCAGTGGGCTGCGGACGCACGCAATGGCCGGCTGGTCGAACAGCCACGAGGCAATTATCTGCTATCGAACCGATCCGGATGCCGGGATGCGCTTCGATGTGGCCGGGGCGAATTTCAACACGACGCTGAACAAGTTCTATTTCAGTCGAACGGTAGAGATCGGCGCTGCGCCGGAAGACACATCCTGGCAGTGGACAAACCGCTTCCTGGCGCTGGATGGCTGCGGAAACCATTTTCTGAAGACTACATAGTCACTCGTGCAACACGCCGGCGATCTATGTCGCGGTAAAACTACAGGGCGCTGGACGGAAGCGAACCAAGATGAATGAAGAGCCGATAGACTTGAGAGGAACACAGGGGCCGGTTGTGATTCCGCACGGGACGGTGGTGCAGAACTATGAGGCCAGCAAAACGCCCTCCTTGGACGAGCGGTTGGCATTTCAGGCGCAGCAGATAGCAAAGTTAAGTGACGATGTGACGCAGATGAAACTACAGATCAACACTCAGGATGCGCAGCGGCTGCTGTTCGAGCGGACGCTGAAAGATGCGCTGGCGGAGGCAGTGACGACGATCCGGGGCGACCTGGTGGCGCTGAAGACGCAGGCTGTGCGGTTGCCGCGCACACGCTCGACGGTGTTTATTGTGGCGTGGCTGTTTCTGTTTGCGCCGGTGCCGTTGTACTACCAGGAAGTGCGGGCTATCAGCGGGTTTGACTGGACGGGTTCGCTGGTGGTGGTGATGTTGGCGTATCTGTGCAGCGCAGCATTGTTTGCGTATCTGTTCGGACTATTTGATAACCAGGTGGACACATGAAGTGCGGGGAGTAGGCATGAGCGACGAAAAACAAAACGACACAAAGGCCGCAGCGGTGGCTAGGGCAGACGACTTCCACCGGATCGCCATGATGCTCGATAGCCAGGCGTCCACCGTTGCGCCGACCGTGGTTGTTGCAGTGGAGGAAGGGAAGAAGGGACAGACACCATGAACTACCAGGTACTTGCGGCGGAACTGGCGCTACCAGCGTACACGGGGCTGAGTGACCAGGCTGCGGCGGATGTATTGAATATCAGGAACATTGCGGTGGATGTGGAAGGGGCAACGGGCGCTGACATTCTGGAGGCGACTGTGCCAACAGAGTACAACGCTTTGGCGGCTGCGCAGAAAGATGTTTGGCGGGCGATGATCGTGATGCCAAGCCTGCGCCTCGACGGGGCAAACACCAGGGCATTTTTGGCGAATATGTTTGGGGCGGGCACGCAGACCAGGGCGAATCTAATCGCGATGCAGAGCGGGCTAACCAGTCGAGCGGCGCAGTTGGGACTGCCACGCGTCGGGGCGCATCATGTGGCACAAGCGAGGGAGATGAACTAATGCCGAACAAGGTATACTACGCGCCCGAAACGGCGCTGACATTCAAAGACAGCGGCGGCGCGGCAGTCCTCAGTCTACAAAATCTTGGATTTGGCGCTGGGCGCATCTCTGCCCAGTATGATCGTGGTGCTGGCTCCAAACCAATGCGCTATAGTTGGAAAGGTGTCGTCCAGTTCGAGACGGCTCCCGTTGTGGGCGAGTTGGTTGAAGTCTATTTGGCGCAATCCAATGGCACCTACGTGGACGGCACAGTGGGAACCGCTGACGCTGCGCTGACAACGGACAAACGGCGAAATCTCGACTTTATTGGCACGATTGTCGTGGACACAACCAGCACGGGGACAGATATCGTGGCATCTGGAATCTGCTATATCTGGCAGAGATATGTCTCTGTCGGCGTGTGGAACGGTTCCGCGGGCGACAATTTGAAGAACACGGCCAATGTGAGTTTGATTGAATTGACGCCGACTCCTGACGAGGTGCAGTAACCGTGCGTTATCCTATCGGGCAGCCGCCATTCCAGTGGCAGGGGGAAATCAACCAAGAGTCTGAGCAACTGCGCGGGTTGCTGCTATGGTTTCCGCTGATGGGACAGGGCACAAACGAGCGGCTGATCAATCTACCGACAACACGCGGCGGCGCAGTTGCACCGGCAGTCAACGCTGTAACCGGGCAATCATGGAGTTACACCGGTGCGTCAGGTGATTACATTGACATCGGTGATACCAGCCTGGTCGATTTCGGTGCAAATGACTGGGGTATTTCTGTCTGGGCAATGACGACGACCGTCAGTGGCGTGGACATGATTTTTGCCAAAGACGGCACAGGCGGCACAAATCCACGCCAATTTCTTTTGGTTCGCAATGGTTCTAGCCTGGGGATGTATTACTGGACGGCTCCCGGTGTATATGTGTATTACGATCCCGGCACATCCTGGTTGACTGTTAACCAGTGGCATCACATCGTAATTCAGCGCAAAGGCAATACATTTGAGTTTGCGGTGGACGGGATTATCAAGGCGGCCAACGCGGGGACGGGTTCGCACGGTGCAATGAGCGCCGGAACGACTGCCGCTAGAATCGGTGCACGAGTCTATAGCGGTGTGACCGATCCGTGGTCGGGCCAGCTTGCAGATTTTCGAGTGCGCACGCGTGCGCTATCGGCGACTGAAATCTGGCAGCTGTACGACCCGGCGACGCGTTGGGAGTTATACGCAATGCCGAGGCCAATGGTGTGGTGGATTCCTCCCGCGGGGACGACATACACACAATCGCTGGACGCCGAAATAGAGCCGCTGACCTATGCCGGAACGGTCGTGTGGCCGACGAAGCAATTATTGCGCACGTTGGCAGCAGGGTTGACGCCGACCGGAGCACTGACGTATCTCAAGGCGTTACTCCGCACGCTTACGGCTGGGGTGACGCCAGCGGCCAACCTGGTGAGAGGGATAGCACGCACACTGACTGCCGAGATAGAGCCGTTGACCTATGCCGGAACGGTCGTGTGGCCGACGAAAGAACTGCTGCGCACGTTAGCGGCCAGCCTGACGCCGACTGGCGCACTCTCTGCGATCAGGGGCTTCTTCCGCACGTTGACGGCGAGCCTGACGCCAGCGGCCAACCTGGTGCGAGGGGTGACACGCACGTTGACTGCCGAGATGGAACCGCTGACCTATGCCGGAACGGTCGTGTGGCCGACGAAAGAACTGCTGCGCACGTTGGCGGCGGGCCTGACGCCGACTGGCGCACTCATCCCACTGAAGGCGTTCTTCCGCATGTTGGCGGCTGAGTTGACGCCAGCGGCTAACTTGGTGAAGGGGGTGGCGCGCACACTGACTGCCGAGATGGAGCCACTGACCTATGCCGGATTGACGGTGTGGCCGACGAAACAACTGCTGCGCACGTTGGCGGCCAGCCTGACGCCGACTGGCGCACTCTCTGCGATCAGGGCGTATGTGCGCACGTTGGCGGCGAGTGTGACGCCGACTGGCGCCCTCTCTGCGATCAGGGCGTATCTGCTCACGTTGGCGG
>WBZP01004196.1_pt2 | contig 11823 bp, 3 predicted proteins | sample 5204301 | NCBI WGS metagenome assembly WBZP01 (sample SAMN12412401, study PRJNA552823) | activated sludge metagenome | isolation source: activated sludge from nitrification reactor of wastewater treatment plant... | place: USA: Pennsylvania | collected 2017
AACATTACCGGCAACGCTGCCGCTGGTGAGCAATTCAGTAAAAGTAGTTGTGGAAGCATTACCGGTGAAGATGGTATTCTTAACGGTATTATTCGTAGCTCCGTTTGAGGCATCGGGGCTGCACATCCATACAATGGTACTGGTAAGATAATCTGTACTTGTATTGATAAGTGTCAGGTTCCTGGTGGTACCACCTGCAGTATTGGAACCATCTATGGTTACATAATCCGCCCCGTTCATTTTGATGATGGCCACAGTACTGCTTCCTGTTATCACCGGTGTTTTACCTGCAGCCGGTTTGATGGTGAGCGTATTGGTGCTGCTTGCAGCGGCATTGCTGTTGATCGTGATCGGGAAAGTCTCACTGGGGTAAGTATTATCTATCAATGAGAATACAATTGGAGCCGTAATACATGGCGCAGCGTTGTAAGCATTCACCGCAGCAGTGAGTGTCGTATAGTTTCCTCCCACACCTACTGTGTAAGTACCGCCCATACCGGAAGACATGGTTATTGTGGCATTGCCTGTACTGCTGCATCCTGTTGCAGTATTGGTAACGGTAACGGTATAGCTGGTAGTAGCACCTACATTTGTTGCAACCGGGTTGGCTATACTGGTACTGCTTAAATAAGTTGCAGGACTCCATGCATAGGTTAATGCAGCAGTGTTGGGATTAAAAGACCATGCTTCATTGCTGATATTCCATACCTGGTTGTTTCTTCCCGGGGGAGTTGCAGCCAGTGTTCCGGTGCTGTTCTCTATGCCCATGGTTTTATAAGTGAGGTCACCGTCATCATTTACGGTTGTAGCCGCTATTTCAATATGACTATCGCTTTCGTATAAACGGATCTGGCCTGTTACATGCTGGGTACTTCCACCACCAAGGAACCTGAGATTGATGTAATCTACTACCAGGATTCGATTCGGTGCCGTACCATTTACGAAATAACGAATGCTCGAACCTGAATTGGTAGAAGGATCTACAATAAGATCATCCCAGGCCAATGCAATAATATTATTGGGCACTGTCGCATTGGGTAATGTTTGCGGATTCCATTCAACAGCAGTTGCTGTCTGCAATTGAATATATCCTTCCGTTGATACATAGAAATTTGTTATCGGACTACCGTAAAAATTAAATGTAAACGGCATGGCTATTGCTCCCGAGATAGCATCCAGTTGGTAAGTATTGTAAACAATTGTTGATCCTGCCGATGGCGACAAACTCGAATGAGCTATGCTTGTTACAATGTAGTTGGAAGAACCCGCAGAAGCGAGTAATTGTGAACTGTTCGGACTTGTACAAACAGCTGCCGGCGTTGCGGATGCCGTTACAGCAGGGCCTGCATTGATAGAAATATTTTTAGTTACTGTTGCTGTACAGCCACTGGTAAATGTATAGGTTACTACATAGTTGCCAGCTGCGCTGGTAGCTGGTGTGATCTGGCCGGTACCGGCATTGATGGTAAGACCACCGGGAGTAGAAGTAAAAGTACCACCGAGTGTTCCTGTAATCGTTGGCGTTACCGGTGATGCACTGGTGCAATAAGAAGATGCAGGGTATGTAACTGTTGCACTGGGCAGGCCGTTCATGCTGATAACGATCGACGATGAAGTTCCTGTTCCGCATAAATTTCCGGGCGTTACAGTCAGTGTTCCTCCTGTTGCTGTTATACCGAAATCAAGTGTATTGAGTGGCAGTGTGGTCGTTCCCGAATAAGTTACATTGGTGCCTGTGTAAGTCCAGGTATAAAAAATAGCACCCGGAACTCCCGGTATAGAATAATCCCAGGTTGTTCCCGGGCATACATTCGTTGGACCTGTAATGGCTCCGGCATTGGACGGGTTGCCGAGGCAGGCCGGCGACCAGGTATATGTTAAACCGCTTGTAGGGAAAACTGCATTGGTAAGAGCGCAGGTAGCTGTGTTTGTTACTGCTGCTGTTGTAGCTGCCCAGTTGGTTGTGGTAGTGCGTGCATTGAAATCAGCAGCACTCGCTCCACGCAAACCTACCTGTGCATTTTGCGGCGCAGTGGCGGTGGCCTTACAAACACCATATACCGTTTGCAGGGTTTGATAACTGGGATTGCCTCCTCCTTCATTCAGCACCAGTTGAAAACTGAAATCATCACCAGTGCCTGCACCTGAATACCTGATGGCCCTGGTCCATTGCACTACAAACTGCCTGTATGGCGCTACACCGCGGATGAAAGCATAAATACTGGTATAAGGCGTTAAAGAAACAGCCGTTCCGGTTGCAGTAGCCGCAGCGCTGATGGTAATGGTGGCTGCCGGAACATTGATCTTTGTTACTACAGTTCCGTTTGTGATGCCTGTTCCTGTTAACCTGGTTCCTACTCTCAGGTTGGTAAAGTCGGATATGGAAGTAATAATATTTGAGCCACTGGTTACATTACCGGTAATGCTCGTCCAGCTCTGATCTTCAATATCACTGTTGAAACCGCAGAAACCATTGTTGTTGGCAGTACCTGTAAGGTACATACCGGTATGATCTGAAATTGATACCCATGATCCCCCGGAGGTGGTTCCTGTCATGGTAATAGGACTCGTGGTACTGAAAGCTATCCAGCCATCAGTATCAACCCCGATTACTGAAGTACCTGCAGTATAAAGTGTGCCATTATAAGTAAAATTGAACGGGAAGGTATACCCGGTATGTGTATTATCATCCCAACCGGTGGCAAAGATGTTTGCCGGAACATTGGATGTTGTTGAAGTATCTGACTTGTAAGTCTGGTCAGACTGTGACCAGGTGTAGTATGTCGATACCTGTGCATCCAGTTTGCTGCAAAGCAATATCGACAGAACCAATATACTCAGTTTTGGAAAAATAAATAAAGCGGTAAAACCCCGGCGGTTCTTACCTTCAGGCATTGTGTTAATCATAATACTACATTTAAAATAGCCGATTCCAGGTACGAGGGGATACAATTAATCCATCCGGAACAATCATCCGGGCTGTGGTTACTGAGTGCGGAAATTCGGAAATGATATCAGATGCTTACAAATATAAGCCAATAAAGGGGAAATCAGGTAATTTTTACCCCCATTTAAAGGTGGGATGTGAAAAATAAAAAAAAGGCACCGCAGTGCCCTTTCTTAATTATTTTGAGGTTTGGTTTATTTTATCAAAACCTGTTCTGTAACGGTGTTTCCATCGGGTTTTCGTATTACCAGGAGATAGGTTCCGTTGGGTATGAATGATTCCAGTTTTATTACATGAACCAGTTTTTGAGTAGAAAGTTTGAGTATGCCGTTGTAGAGTTCCTGGCCGAGTTTGCTTACAACTTTGATGGAATAACTACCTTCTTCCTGGTTGTTAAACTGGATGCGGATGTTTCTGTCTGTTACCGGGTTAGGGAATACCCTGATCTGTGTTACAGATGCTTTCCTGTCATTGTTTACAGCTTTTCCCATTTTACCCGGTTTCCCGGCCTCCGGTGCAGAAGAAGTGGTTTTTACGGTTGCGCCGGCAACCTCTTCCCTTCCCTGGTTACGGAACACCAGCCTGAACCGGTTCTCGGCATAAGAACCGGGGATATTTTCAACTGAGAAACGGATACGGGTTGTTGTATTCAGACTAACAGGTTGGCTCGTATGCAGGAACCCGTCTTCCAGGAAAGCCTGTAGGCCTGATGAGGCAAGATTTTCCGGAATAAATTCAAGTTCATATTGCTGAACACGGGCCTGTGTCATTTTATAGTTGATCACATCGTTTTCAGAAACCGGCTTGCGGCTTTCGATAACTAATGTTTTCCCGTTTCTTGTTATACCGAAATTTTCAGATGAGTTATTCAGTTTGATGGCATCATTGATATCAACATCATTTGAATAGCTTCTATCGAACCTTACCCTGTTTCCATCAAGCAAAATATTTCCCCCAGGCTTGATCACATAAAGATTGGTACGGAATTGCATTGCCTGCGAAACAACCGGCATCCTGTTCACATCATTACTTCCACTTACTTTGGCAGATTCTGAAAATGACAATGTTCCTGCTGAGAGTGGCGCATTGATGAAGAATGCCTGGCCTGATTCAATATACCTGTTTGATCCGCTATAACTACCACCTCCCGGTGTTACATCCCATGACAGGGTACCTGTGTTCCAGGAAAATGACTGGAAGCCTCCGAGTCCATAGGCACTATTAACACCAATTGTAGTAAGCTTGGGATCCCACAGATAGAAGAAGTCTGTCTGCACGCCACCGGTAAAACCAAGTTGCCGGAAATCGATTGCCGAAGCATAAGGATTACCTACAGACTCAAAACCAGTACTTGACAATACTACGGTTGAAGGTGGGTTTGCCGGTGTGTATAAGTTACCCTTGGTTCGTAAAACAGTAGCCGTTGGTGAAGCACTGTAAGTGGTTACAGATCTGTCGCCCCTTACCAATACCATATAGCCTTTGGTATTGGCGATCGCAGTATCTGTTCTGTTAAGCGCAATATATCCACCAGAGGTTTTATTATATACTTTGATAGATGCTCCTGTAGGTGTGTACGCATCGAAACCCGGCGTTGGGTGTGTTACAGCATCTGAACGGCTGCTGGTGAGCTGCGTTCCATAACCCGAATTGGGATTACTGTTTGCCGAAGCCGAACCTTCCTGCCATGCCTGTTTAACTGTTTGTGTACTGGTTGTTGTTATGGGCGTAGCGAGGAACTGCCATGCCTTGGAGTGAAGCGGGATATAACGCTCTATTCCCACATTTCCGCTGATGGTATTGGTTGCAGACATCTGTCCTACCCATGCCGTTTGTGTTGATGTTGAACGGAGGATCAGGAACCCACCAGTATTGAGGTTTCTTCCTCCGGCCCCGAAAGTAAGGGAACGCATCACTTCAACCGTATCGGCTAAAGTAACACCTCCACCGGGTGTTGCATCAGTATTGCTGATGATAAGATTTTTAACCTGGTTATTGGTAAAGGCGTTATCCGGAATTGTCTGTGCAGAAGACCCTTTCATTTCAATAGTGCCATCACTTGCATTTACTTTTCCGTTAACGGTAAAACTTCCATAGATGGCAAGCAACCCGGTACCGGTTAAAGTAGCAAGGCTATTCGATTTATGAAGTGTAATGTTATTACAGCTGGCCGAAACTCCCGCTGCCAGTACGGGAAAGTTGGGATGGCCTCCTGTTATATATACATTTACGGCGCTGGTAGGAACCGTAAGATTATCCCAGTTGGAAGCTGTATTCCAGTCAGTGCTGGTTACGCCTATCCACGATCCCGGAGCTATCCCCCGGGCAATTTCATAAGCGCCGATATCCGGTATGGTAACATCCCTTGCAACGCCTACATAATCTGCCGGCACAGCTGCCAGGTATGTTCCTTCGTTATTACAGATTGATCCAACCTGTATATTCAGGTCTACTGACCCGGCGTTGCCTGTTGCATTTACAAAGGAAGGATTGCCGGTTACACTGTTGCCGTCTTTACCGGAAGCAGCGCTGAAAGCACTGAGAGACGTATAACCAAATCCGTTGTATGCTCCCAGGTAACTGCCAACTCCTGTTGTATAGAGATCATTATAGTCAGAGGTAAGGCCTGCAGGATTTACACCGGATCCTCCCGGGTAATAAGTAATGTTCGCTCCCGTACCTGATGCATTTGATCTTGCATTAAAACAGATATTGTTTACATAACTTCTTGCCACCGTTGTTACACCGGCACCATATAAACAAAAGGTATTGGCAGAAGATACTACACCCGTTCCGCCAATATAAATGCTGTTGTTATAAAAGTTGTTATTGGCGGTGGCTGAAGAATGCCAGATGCCCATAAAAAGACAGCCCAATGTAACAGAGGAGCCGGAAGCATCCAGTCCAAGCCTGACCAGGTTATTCGCATAAGTTGCCCTCCCGCCTCTGGCAAAAATCCCTACCACCTGCGAAGTTGTTGAAGCTGACGATACCAGTGAATGAACAGAATTCCTGTCAACAGTATTTGTAGTACCTGTTGGAAGATCCAGATCCATTGCATAGATAGCTGCATCGGCACTACCCGGGTTGTTGGTAAGCGAGTGAATCGTATTCTGTGAAAAAGTATTATTGCCGGTACTTCCCGAAGCTGTAATACCTGAAAGCACAACAGTTGTTGCGGTATTGGCATTTGAGCTGAAATTCTGAATTACATTACCTGTAATATTGGCCGTTGCAAGCCTGCATTCTACCAGGTAATTCACATAGGATCCGGCCTGGAGTACAGAAATAGGTGCCGATCCTCCGCCAATGGTATTATTGGAAATCGTTTCTGTCTGACCGGTATTTGTATATACATAAATGGCTCTGAAACCAACTTTCGTTCCGGTTCCCTGTACGGTTATTGATCCTATGTTATTATTGGAAATGGAATTGCTGGCATTTCCAAAATCCATGATAGCAATGACAGGCGCCGTATTATTGGTTGTTGAGGATTCATTAATTACAATCGTTGAGCTTCCGGCAAGATCACCAATGGTATTGCCGGTAGTGGTACCTACATTGAATTTCCCGGTGGCGCCGGAGGCGCACATAATTCCTATAAAGCATGAGCTGGTGGTAGAGGTCGAAGCCCTGCTGCTGGTTTGATTGATGCCGGAGATCGTGTTTCCCTGTATGCTGGTAGCAGTAGTTGAGCTGGCACTTACAATTTCAATTCCCCTGAATTCATTGGATGAACCCGTGATGGTGGTGGTTCCTGTTCCTGCTGAATTGGCAAAACCAATCACATTACCCGAAATGGTATGATTGGCCGCCGGTCCTCCAAAAAATGAATTATCATCTGTTTTGATACCAGTGTAACGTAAAGCTGTACTGGTAAATGTCCTTGTGGCAGTTTGATATATCCTGTTATTGGAGATCGTCCAGTCTGTATTGCCCTGGTAAACATAAATACCGTTGCAGGAAGATGTTGCATTGAAGAAATCATAGATGTTATTCCCGGTAATACTGATGGTGCTGTTCATTCTTGCCGAGGAAGACGTGGTTCCCGAAGCAAAAATGGCATTCAGAGGCAGGTTTGAACCTGCCGGTCCAATATTACAGGAAGATATCGTGTTGTTATCATTTCCGTTTCCGCTACCTCTTGTGCTGAAGAAAACAGTACCGGTGCCTGTTCCGGTTGAAGATCCCAGAATGGTGCAATTGGTAATGGTATTATTGGTGGCATCATTGATAAACCTGAAAGTTGATGCTGAACCATTTGTACTCGTGTTGGAAAAACTCAGTGAATTACCTCCCGAATTCAAACCGTTGATGGTTACATTATCGGCTCCGCTGAGATCAAATAAAACCCCGTTCCGGGTTCCGGAAACCGTTCTTGCTCCTGATGGAGTAATAGTGAGGGTAGTCCACATCCCTGATCCTCCTGTCAATGCATTTGTTCCGTTTTCGGTGGCAATATTTGCCGTAATACTGATGGTTATATTTCGCCCTGCCTGGTTGGCGGCATTGATGGCAGCAAATGCTCCCCCGGCATTGGTTAATGTGCCGTATACTCCATTGGCAGCATTCGAACCGGCTACCGTTACCTGGGCGTTGCAAAAATGAACAACACTGAATAAGATGGAAAATGACAAAAGAATAACCCTGACTGCAGTTTTCAATTCAGGGAAAATGACTTGTTGCTGAAGCTGTTTCCCCGGAGGTAGATTTGGTTTCATAAGACTGGTTTAAAGTAAATTCATTTTATTAAACCTAAAATCATCAATAAATGATTTTATAATTTAATAATCAACCAGATAGAATACAATAAATTGCAGCATCAATAAAACTTAAACAGCTATTTCCGGTTTTTAAAAACATGTCAACTACACGCTTTTAAACGCCTTGTACTGTAAAGCTCGCTTTCCCTTTATTGTACGTAAGATCAGTTTGCTTTACCTATTGTTACATTACTGCACGCAGTAATAATAACTCATATTTATAGCAAACCGAATCCCTATCCTTTCTTTAAACGCAGAATAAAAAAAATTATTATATAATTAAACAGTGGGGAAATGCCCGGGGAAAGAACTCTACCGAAGGCCCGGCTCCTGGAAAGGAACCGGGCCCGGGCTACGGAATTAAATTTTACTCGGCAGAGGTTTGTTATATTCTTTACTTAATGATGAGTTGTTGTGTCTGAACTTTATTTGCCTTATCGGTGATAGTCAGTTGGTATACACCGGCTGCCAGGGACTGGCCTAATTGCAGGGTCATATCCTGTTTCACGGATGCAACCGTACGACTACCTTCATACACAAGCTGGCCTTCCTGGTTTGTAACCCTGAACTGGTAGGTTCCGGCAGGCTGGTTGATCATTTGTACATGAACCTGTCCATCGGTTACCGGGTTAGGATATACTTTTATCTCAGCAGGAACAGCCGGGGCTGTCATTGCACCTGCAGTATTTCCGGTACCGCCCTTCGCATTTTCCTGGTCGGTAGCAGGAGCCGCCTGTTTTTTCTTCTGAATAAATACCAACCTGAACCTTTCCGGATTATAAGAACCCGGGTTATTGATCACGTTGAAATTTAAACGGGTAGTATCAGTCAGGCTAACAGGCGTACTGGTGTGCAGGTAGCTATCTTCCAGCCATGCCTGCAATCCTGATTCATACACATTTGTCGGAATGAACTCAAACTGGTATTCCTGTACCCTCACCTGTCCTAACTTATAGAAAATGGTATCTGTAATTTCAATTGGCTTGCGTTTTTCAACCGCAAGTACTTTATCGCCCCTGGTTAAACCGATATTTTCACCGGTATTATTGATCTTAACAGCATCTTCAATGTCTACGCTGTTGGAATAACCGCGATGGAACTGCACCATGTTACCGTCGATCATGATCGGACCAGCACCGGTTACTGCATACAGGTTTGTACGTAAGCGCTTGTCAGTCGGAACCGGTATTGCCATCCTGTTCATATTATTACTACCACTAACCTTGGCTGTTTCTGAGAAAGTCATTGTTCCTGCTGATGAAGGAGCATTGATAAAGAATGCCTGGCCAGATTCGATATACTGGTAGCTTGTGGCGTAGCTTCCACCTCCTGGCGTAACGTCAAATGTATTGGTTCCGCTGTTCCAGGTGAAAGTCTGGAAGCCTCCATAACCATAAGCACTGTTTGGCCCGATAGTGGTCAATTTCGGATCCCACACATAATATACTGTACTCTGAACGCCTCCTGTAAATCCAAGCTGCCTGAAATTGATAGCTGAAGCATAAGGATTTCCTACCGATTCCATACCTGCTGATGTAACATTGATTGTTACGGGTGGATTTGCTGGTGTATGAAGGGTTCCTTTCATACGGAGTGTTGTTGCTGTTGGCGCACCACCAGATGTTGTTACAGAACGATCTCCTCTTACAAACACCATGTATCCTTTTGGATTTGAGATAGCAGTATCAGTACGGTTGAGACCAATAAAACCTCCTGCAGTTTTGCTGTACACTTTGATAGAGTTACCCGGCGAGAACACATCGAATCCCGGTGTTGGTTGCGTTGCCGCTCCCGACCTGCTGCTGGTGAGCTGTGTTCCGTAACCCGGGTTAGGATTACCGTTAGCTGTTGTTGCGCCTTCCTGCCATGCCTGCTTAACAGTTTGCGTACTTCCCGCAGTAATCGGTGTAGACAGGAACTGCCATGCTTTGGAATGAAGCGGTATATTACGTTCAATAGTAGCCGAACCAGAAATGGTATTTGATGCGGTCATCTGGCCAAGCCATGCTGTTTCAGTTTCAGTTGATTTTAACGTCAGGAAACCACCTGTGGTAAGTTTTCTTCCACCGGTACCAAAAGTCAGCGACCGGTAGATGTCGAGGGTTCCACTCAGACTAACTCCCGTTACGTTATCTGTATTTGATATAATCAGGTTTTTAAGGTTATTGGAAACAAACAGGCTGGCAGGAATACTTTGCGCTGCAGAACCTTTCATCTCCATTGTTCCGTTGCTTCCATCGATGCTGCCTGCTGTACGTGTTATGTTACGGTAAACCTGCAATGTACCGGCATTAATCGTCAATATCGGTGTATTGGCAGGAACAGGTGCACTCAATACCAGGTCTCTTACAGCCTGTGTTGTTGCAACCGAAGGCATATAAGTATACCCACCGGTAATGTATACGTCTGTGGTTTGATCTGGTACATAGTTCGCTTCCCAGTTGGTAGCATCAGTCCATGATGAAGATGTTTTACCTACCCATGAGCCATAATTGGCATCTACCCACTCATCGGCTCCCATATCAGGCGTTAAGCCATTACGCGTAGTTGCATCATAGTCTGTAGTGAACCCAGTGATGGCATTTCCTTTGTTCTTAAGATTACTGATATTACCAGCATTGGTAGCATCAATATGATAATCTGTTGAACTGATATAGGTCGCATTTACATTGATAGAATTGGTATTCTGACCAAATCCCGATTGCAGCAATGCCAGGGTTGCCCTGCTGCTTCCACCCACATACGCAAGATTTGCTCCGGATGTGTAGTAATCATTATAATCTATGGTTCCAAATACAGATGTTGCAGCTGTGCAGAGAATGGAATAGTGCTGACCACCACCAGACTGGTTAATGGTGAAAATGTTATTCTTGATATTCACAGATGAGGCTGTTGTAACTCCCGAGCCAATGTTGATACAGGCCGGGTTACCATTGCTGGTTTGAGATGTATTGATATGAACCGTGTTATAATAAACATCATACCCACCACCTGCATCAACCATAATTCCATAGCCGTTATCTTCTGCATCACGCTGATTTCTTCCCTTTCCGGCAATATCAAAAATAAAGTTGTTGTACACATCCACATTGGCGCCTGTTGATGAGGATCCAAGGTAGATACCGTTACAACCGTCTGTTGTATGTTTAATATCACTGATCTTATTACCGCTGATGACAACGCCATTAGCTGTACCCGAGAGGCTGATACCTGTTGTAATTACAGAAGAAGTTCCACTGGTAGCTCCGGCAATAGTATTATCAATTACCTGGCAGTTTGCCTGCTGGGCAATCCTGATACCGCCCGATCCCATCTTGCTGGCCGCAACCGTAGAACCGATAAAATTACTATCGATCACGTTGTTGCTTTCGTTGCCTGAAGGACCTACGAGACCAATACCTATCATGGCTTTCGAAATAAGATTATTGAAGTAAGTGTTGCTACTGTTGGCAGCTTCGGCGACAGCACCAACTGTACTTCCGCTTGATATAACAGCGCCCAATGTACTGGTGCTTGAGTTACCGGTAAGGGTACAGTTCTTTACGGTATTGTTGGTAGCCGCTGTAGAAGCATCCACACTGTTCAGCCACACTATTGTACTGCTGGTACCGGCATTCGTATTTGTAATTGTCAGATTCCTGGTAAGGCCTCCGGAAGTATTTGAACCATCAATTGTAATATATTTCGCCCCATTCAGTCTTAATATAGCAGTAGCATTACTTCCGCTAATCGTTGCATTTACACCCGCAGCCGGCTTGATGGTTAATGTATTTGTTGAACTTGCTGAAACATTGTTATTGATCGTTATCGGGAATGTTTCGCTGCCACTGTATGTTGCACTGATAAGTGAAAATGTTACCGGGCCGGTTAGACATGCACTGTTATAAGCGTTTACCGCTGCAGTTAATGTTGGGTAATTCCCTGATGTACCAACCGTGTAAGTTCCAGAAAGTGGTGCAGCTATTGAAACAGATGTTCCTGCTGTAGTTGAACAGCCGGTAGCTGTTGATGTTACTGTTACAGTATAGCTTGTTCCGGCAGTTACTGCATTCGCCATTGGGTTACTGATGGTAGTACTGCTCAGGAAAGTACCAGGCGACCATGAGTAGGTAT
>WBZP01005256.1_pt2 | contig 11823 bp, 9 predicted proteins | sample 5204301 | NCBI WGS metagenome assembly WBZP01 (sample SAMN12412401, study PRJNA552823) | activated sludge metagenome | isolation source: activated sludge from nitrification reactor of wastewater treatment plant... | place: USA: Pennsylvania | collected 2017
GCGCTGACGCTGCTCGCAGTGTCCTTCGCCATTCTCACCGTGCTGGAGATCGCCAAGGCCCGGGCTGAAACGACCGTAGCGGAAGCGGGGGCGCAGTAACCCAGTGAAGATTGAAGTACGCGGGCTCACGAAGAAGTTCGGTTCCGGCACGGCAGTGGGCAATGTCTCGTTCGTCGTGAACGAAGGGGAATTGCTCGGCCTTCTGGGACCGAGCGGGAGTGGAAAAACCACCGTACTGCGATTGATCGCCGGCCTGGAAGTGCCGACCGCTGGCGACATCTTCATCGACGGCAAGCGGGTCAATGACCTCAGCGTGCAGGAACGCAATATCGGCTTCGTCTTCCAGCATTACGCCCTGTTCAAACACCTGACGGTCTTCGACAACATCGCCTTCGGCCTCAAAATTAAAAAGTGGAACCGGCGGGACATCGAACAGCGCGTCACGGAACTCCTGACGCTCATGAGCCTGGCAGGGCTCGGCGGCCGCTACCCGCATCAGCTTTCCGGCGGACAACGGCAGCGTGTCGCCATCGCGCGTGCCCTGGCGCCGCGTCCGTCGGTCCTGTTGATGGATGAGCCGTTCGGTGCGGTGGATGCCAAGGTGCGGCAGGAGTTGCGCGAGTGGCTGATCCGCCTGCACACCGACCTGAACGTCACCAGCCTGTTCGTGACACACGATCAGGAAGAGGCGATGGAAGTGTCCGGGCGCATCATCGTCTTCTCCAAAGGCAAACTGGAGCAGGCCGGCTCTCCCGCGGATGTCTATGAAGAACCAGCCACGGAATTCGTGGCCCGCTTTATCGGCTCTATGAACATCGTCGAAGGCGTCGTGCGACGCGGGCAGGTCCAGGTCGGATCACTCGAGTTTCCCGCGCCGGGCTTTTCGGACGGCCACAAACTGCAGGTGGGATTTCGTCCCTATTACGTCAAGGTCGCAGAAGACGCGACGCGATACCGCCAGCAGGCCAAGCTCCGGCACATCTATTTTCTCGGCGTGGCCTACCGGCTCGAAATCGAAACCTCGGACGGGCTGATCCTACGCTCGCGCATGAACAAGGAGGAATTCCGCCGCTGCCACTTTACCGTGGGGCAGGCCGTCTCCTTCGCGGTCACGCACTTTCGCATCCTGCCCCGGGAAGGGACGGCGCCGTTGGATGGAACGGACACCAGTCGTCCGCTGACTGGTCCGTTGACGCCTTAACAGGCTAACCGGCTGCCTACCCACTCGGGCATGGGGCAGCCGTCCCGTACGTTTCTTCGTCATATTCCTAATCATATTCTGATGACAGTGGGACGCAGAACCGCCCGATAGGGCGCACTCGTCAATGCTGCAGCTCAGCACAAGACTCCGGTCTCCCTTTATTTGATGGTGTATCGAGAAGAGAGTCAACGCATCACAAGAAGATCGAATGCGCCTGTTGGGATACGAACGGGCGCGAGGCCTACGTTCGCCGATCCACGCGCAATGACGCAGTGATTCTCTAGGGAGCTGCTGTGCGACGACCGGCCGTTCGCGGCGCGCTGATGCGCATGGCATCGAGCGCTCTTGCCACCTTAAGCTGGTCTTCTGCTGAAAGCTGCAACAGGGGCGTTTCTTTGCCGGACGTCGTCGCCACCATGGTCGTTGAAGGCTCATTCAACCCACCCGCCACGAAAACCCGTTCGGCAGGCTCACCGTCGATGACCGGAACAAGTCCTGCGACCTGAGGCAGAGCCACACTCCCGAAAACATGTAAGACACTCACTTGTCCTGGCGGAAGATTCAATGTGGCTGTGGCGGTAGACAATCCAAACGTGCCGGCCGAGGCAGAGCTGGTGAGGGTCGTGGGAGCCGCAGCCTGCGGGATCAGCTTGATCTGAAAGGTCGTTCCGACCGGGATGTTGGTGGCGACAACTGTCACGGTCACCGGATTCGTGATCTCTGGGGGAATGGTGACATCGGCAACCCCAAATAGTCCGACCGGGTTGGCAGGCACCCCCGCGCCCCCCACTGAACCGATCGCTAAGGACGGTAGATTGACCAACGGAGGCGTACTCCCTGGAGCAACGGGGCTCATAGTGGTAGAGACGGAGGCCACTGGGTTGGTGGTCCCCGAAAAAAGGCGACGGCTGGTTTCCAATCGAATCACGCCTGGGCTTCCGGCTTCGCACCCAATGGCCTCCGACCTCGCAACGAGCGAACCGCTTCCGGCAATTTCCGGAGCCACAAGCCGGATGGCCCCACCGCTTCCAGAACCTGCCGTCAAAACCGTAAGGTTGGAAGCAGTTCCACCCCGGCCGCCATTGGCTTGAATGGCGCCGGCCACCGTAATGCGAGTCGAGGACGCGATGAGAATGGCCCCACCACCGCCGCCGCCTGAGGAACCAGACACACTCGTGGACCCAGGGTATCCATTTTGTCCCCCACCACCGGATCCTCCGAAGAACGATACCAACGAGGAAAAAGTCGGCGGCGTTCCATAGGTACCTCCGACTCCGCATCCGCCGAACTGTGGAGGCGGATAGGTTGGGAGCCCGCCGCCTCCAGGGCCCTGGCCGGCAGAGGGGAACGTCACGGCGCCCGTCGGTGCACGGACCCCACCCTGCCCGCCGCGAAATCCCCCTGGTCCTCCAGACCCGCCGGGGTTGACGAGAGGTCCCGTTGACGATCCGGGAGTACCCGGTTGCCCACTGACATTCACAATTGAGCCGGCAGCAAGGGATACATCGCCCGTAGCCAAAATTGCGACCGGAGTATTCGTAGCATTGGGCGTGAACGTGACAGTAACCCCCGTGGGAATCGTCACGGTGGTGAAATGGAAGATCCCGCTCGTGGGAACCGGCAACGTCGTGTTGGCGGTAGGCTGAAAAGGGCCGTCCGCCCCGGTGCTCCCACTGAGAAAGGTCTGTGCCCATCCAACCGTCGTCCAATTGGACAGCAGCAGGACCGCCACACACACACTCCATCGCCTCATGGCCTGCGCCTCCCTTTGTACAATGGCATCGAACCAAAGCATGAAACCACCCTCATGGCTTGAACACACTGACCGGCTTCGCCACGTGGAACGTCGTCATCGCCGGCGCCACACGCGCCACAACAGTACCGCTCTGCGTGGTTCCGGCTGGCGTGGTCACAGAAAAGGAATATGTATTGTCCGGCACCGTGCCCGCCACCGCCAAATTCACCACCAGGCTCTGCGCGGTACTGCTGGGAAGTACCGTCGCGCTCAGACCACTTTGAGCAAAAGTAACGCTGGAGGCCCCGTCCAGGTTGAACCCGGCAATGACCAGTTGGGTGGTAGTCCCCTTGGGGACCGTGGAAGGCTGCACACCCGAAATAATCGGCGGTACGAATACGGTGAAGGGCTGCGGGCTCGTCGCCGAACCGTTGGCATTTGTCACGGTCACCTGTCCGGTTGCCGCACCGAGTGGTACCGTCGTCACAAGCGTGGTCGCAGTTGAGGAGAGGACGGTCGCTGAGATGCCGTTGAACTGGACCTGATTGCTGGCGGGTGGGCTCGTAAACCCAAACCCCTGCAGCATAATGGTCGTGCCGACTCGTGCGCTGCCCGGCGCCACAACAAAGAGCCCAATCCCCGTCCCGCTCGTCGAGAAGCGCTGAATAGACAGGAGATTGCCGACTTCATCGTAGACGTACGTGGCTGTGTTCCCCTGGCCGTCGACCACGCCCACCAACCGACCGAGCTCATCGTAAAAATATTGGGCGGTATCGGCAGGAAGCGTGACCGGGACTATCAATGCCGCCACCAACACCAGACTAATTAGCAGGTGTGGGACCATCCGTCGATTCATAGGAGGAAAAAGCAATTTAACATCCTCTTGGTTCAAACGTAGCTGCCACATGTGCAAAATCGTAGCCATAGATCTCGCCCCGATTCAACGCAGCCGCCCGCATCTTGAGGTGGACCATGTTGTCGTAGGTGTAGGTCGTGGTCTGGCTCTTAGCATGCGCGACCGTGAGCAGATTGCCGTTGGCGGCATAACTGAACCGCGTGAGGCCTTGCCGGGCATCGGCGATTTCTGTCACGCGGTTTAGTCCATCGTAGCGGAACTGGGTAATCAAACCACAGGGATCAGTAAGCGCCGTGAGGCGGCTCACCGCGTCATAGACCCGCTGAGTGCTGTTCCCCAACGGATCGGTTGTGGTGATGTGATTGCCGTTGGGGTCGTAGGCGAACGTCGTGGGTGGTTCAGACGGGATCGGGCCCTGCACGCTGGTCGGTTGGCCGAAGGCGTTGTATGTGATCGTGGTCACATGGGTCAGCGGATCTTGCACCACCATCAACAGATTCCCGTTCGCAGGGTCGTACGTGAACGCCGTGATCTGATTCAAGGCGTCGGTGATGGTGATGACGCGATTAAGTTGCGCGTCGTAGGCGAACCGGGTCGTGTGCATGGCCGGATAAGTGGCATGCGTATGGAGACCTGCTGACTTAGCTATGAGGGATTCCATGGATCTTCTCCAGAACGATTCGCGACCTATTTCCCAAGATGTTCAAGGGAGCTGTTCATTCGACCAACCTCAGCAAGCCCAACTCCAAGACATACAGGCATCACGAAATCATTGCTGGTGCTTTATGCCCCTGAGAGATGCAGGAGCGAACGCCACCGAAAATACACGCAGGATCTCATCCTTGTGACCAAGAAATTCAAGAGACACCTTGGTGTTTTCGTAGAAAGCGAAAACACCATATTTATCAACCTGCCTCAGATAATCTTCCTCATAGCCTCGTGACCTGAACTGAAAAAGGCCAACCCTCCAGTTGTGCCTCTCTCTCAGTGCTGCCTCCAAAGCCCCTCCTGCTTGATAATTCTCAGATAGAAAAAAAGCGATCCCATCGGATTGAAATATCTCCAAAACAGCCTCTTGCTTCTCCTTCGTGTCGCACTTCGCTGTTAGTACTTGAGGCTTCGCCCTACTGCCTTTTGTATACTGCCCATCAAACACATATTGGATCGCTCGCTCGCTCAACGCCGATGAATACTTATCCAGAGACAGATAACTTCCGAGGGGTTGAGCATAGAGCTTACGTTGAGCATCCTGCAGCCTGTCTAATAGGCTGAGCAAGAAGGCGATTTCTTGCCACCCCTTACCGTCGCATGGGATCAGGTCAAAATAGATAACCAGCTTCGAAATCCTCTCTGGGAGTCCACGCCTATGAGACTCTCGACGCGTGATCGGAATCTCCAGCAAGCAATTGGCGTCCATATCAACCTTCTTTGTATTAAGGGAAAACAAAGGGGTCAGACCCCATAAATTCTGTTGCGCTTGCGATAAGTCCATTCCACTTTGCTGTAGTTGTACATTCGGACTTGTCTAAGCCCCATGGATCTCGGAACCGGATCGGATTGTTCCCTGAATATGCATAGTACCTGTCGACGGCTATCCGCCGCTGCCTTCTGTCTTCCGTAGTTCCCACAAGCGAGTCTTGGCTTTCTGAATGGCTGCCTCAAAATCCTTGAGCTTGAACTGCCACGGCTCTCCGCTCTTTCGAGGATGGAGCGTGATGTCGAGAAAGTCAAAGCCGGATTCCTGGCTCACCAGGGCAAGAAACTCTCCACGAAACAGGATTTCGGCGATCAAATCTTCATAGTCCGGGTCATCGCAGAATGTGAAGTCAAAATCTTCGCTCATGAGATGTTCCTCACCATCTGACATCTCTACTTTGGTTCTAGAAAACTTCTGAAGCTGCCGTCGCCGTTGTATCGCACTCCTCGGCTATCTGGCGCCACGACATCTTCACCGCCGTTCGTAAAAAAAGGGGTCAGCAACTGTCTTGCGTGTCAAGCGTGTTGAACGACGATCCCTTGCCACGGTGTCCCACTTTTCTGCATCGCATTGAGGATCGTGAGTAACTTACGCATACAGGCGGTCAGCGCCACCTTCTTCGCTTTACCCTTGGCGCACAGCCGCTGATAGAAGGCCCGAATCACGGGATTGAAGCGGGCAGCCACCACCGCGGCCATATACAACACCGCCCGCACCTGAGCCCGTCCACCCCACACCGTCCGTTTGCCCCGCCACGTGCCGCTGTCTCGGTTCAGCGGGGCGACTCCGACCAACGCGGCAATTTGCTTGCGGGTTAAGGTGCCCACCTCGGGCAGATCGGCCAAGACCGTTCGAGTGACCACGGGGCCGATGCCCGGCGCACTCTGCAACAGGTCTTCTTGCTCCCGCCAGATGGGGCTCTGCTGGATGGCCTGATCCAACTCCTCCTCAACCCGCGCCACTTCGGCCGTCAACCAAGTGAGGTGAGCCTGAATCCGTCTGCGGACGGACCGAACGGCCCGGCTCAGACGATTCTTTTCTGCGGTCACCATCTCGACGAGTTGGCGCCGTCGAGCCATCAGTGCCGCCAAGGCCTGCACGGCGGAATCAGGGACCTGGCGCAAGGCGGGCTTGACCGCCTCGGCAAAGCGTGCCAGCACCTGGGCATCAATCCCATCCGTCTTGGCCAAGCGGCCAGTCGCCTTCGCAAAATCCCGTACCTGCCGTGGGTTGATGACCACGACGGGCAGTGCCGCTGTGACCAACGCCCGGACCAGCGGCCGTTCCAGGCCCCCGGTGGCCTCCAGTACAATTAAGCTCGGCTGCAGCGGTCGCAGGCTGGCGACAAGGTGCGCAATGCCCGCGGTGGTATTCGGCAGCCGTTGGCCCTCCAACTCGGGCGTGGGAGAGCTGGACACGTCCAACTGTGCTTTCGAGACATCAATGCCCACATACATCGGACGACTCATCAGATTCTCCTCCAAGCGGGCCCAGTCTTGCGTCATGCGGGTTTCAACACCCACGCAACTGTTCGGGCTCTGCGGATAGGGGATGTGAGGACCCTTGCTGACCCACGGTCTTCTCAGACCTTGACCCCATCGGTCTCTCACACCCAGTTGATCATCGACCGTACCCTGCCAATGTTCACTCCCAAGATACAAGACCCCATAAATTTGACCATCACCGTATTGCAACGAGAAATTTATGCCAGGAACGGCAATATCGTATCCACTTCACATGCAACCCTGTTGGCTATAGAGACCACGCGCTTCTATAGGGTTACTGATTAAGCACGAACAGAAACCATCCAGATGTCATCGCCGCTACTAGCGTTGCTAAAATCACAATCAGCATTAGTTTGAAAACTCTCAACTTCAACTCCTCAAGTTGTGTCCGGTCCGCTTGAGGATCAAGTTCTCCAAGAGCTTCCTTCTTGGTTTCCGTATAGCGCAAGTAAATAACAACCAAGACCAGAGGGCCGGTCATGGTGACATAGATAAATTTTTCGAGCGGGGATGCGCTATTTGCGCGAAGCACCAAGAGAATCGGCCCGAAAAATATGCTTAAGAGTGCAAGAAAGCCAATATAATTTGTTTTGATTTCCATACGGACATCCCGACCTGCTCCCTTTTTGCAATTCTATTTATGGTCGTCCGATGTTTCCTCCAAGGGCAGAACCAATCGCCGGCAGACCCACTTGAGGGGCGAGACCCAAACCTGCTCCTATTGCGTTAGTGACCGCAATTGACAGTGTTTGGCCTGTTGCTGTTATAGCGCCAGCTAGTTGTGCCTGAATTGCAGTTTTAGCTGCTGCTCCCAATCCACCTCCCACAGCGGCGCCGACGACCGAGCCTATATTAATTGGCTTGCGCCCAGATAATGTTTGCCCGATGAGGTTACTGAGCCCTGAAGTAATCACCCCGAAAGCGGCAGGGGGCAAAGGATATCCGACACTGGCAGCAGCACCGGCTAAGAGACCATTAGCGATACCAAAAGTGGTGAGGGTAGCAAACTTCGTGGAGAAAACAGGAACCCCTTGAGCAATTGCGCCTGTTGCAGCACCGACTCCACCAAATATTGCGCCAGCGATAAGAAAAGGAGGAACCTGCGCAATCTGACCTGATGGATCACGATAAGAAACAGGATCATTGAGCACGTAGGGGTATTGGTTGAGAGTTTGAGAATTTGTTGGAATGGCTAATGCTGGGTCCTCCTGAATAAATCTGTGATGAAGCGCACTGAGGTACCGTGCCCGATAATAATACAAACCTGTGTCATCATGTTCTCGCCCTGTGAACTGAAACGCATTCCCTGAAGCCCCCGCCACCGTCGTCTTCCCAAACGGCTCATAGGTGTAGGTCGTTGAGGACGTGCCCTGCGTCGTGCTCAGCGCCAAACTGCTGCCGAGGGCATCGGTGTGGTAATGCTCGTTGCCGATGGCCGACTGCTGGATGAACGGCTCGTCGATATTCAGACTGCGCAGATAAGTGGCCCCGACCGCCCCGCCGCCGATCTCGGCGGCGATATCGTTGCCATCGTACAAGAACTGAGTTGCGGACCCGTTGATCGTTTTGCTCATCCGCCGTCCCAGTGGATCATAGTGAAAGCTGGCCGTGGCTCCACCGCTGAGACCGATCAACCGATTCCGCGCATCCCAGGTGTAGGTATTCACGCCATCATTGGTCAGATTGCCGTTCTGGTCGTAGGTCAACGTGGCTCCGGAAAATTGCGTTTGCTCATTAGCCGCATCGTAGGTCGCCGAGGCCACAGCCTGCGGCACCACACTCGCCGTACCGTTGGCCCTGCTCAGACTGGTCCGATTTCCCGCGGTGTCGTAGCTGTAGCTCAGGGATTCAATCAGTCCGCTCGGGCCATTGTGCGTGATGTCCGTCAGGCGGGAGGCCACATCGTACCCATAGCTCGTGCTGGTCCCATTCGGATAGGTCAGACTCGTTCTGCGATTCGCGTGGTCATAGCCCAGGCCTACCGTCAATGCCCCTTGCGCGACCTGCGTGAGGCGTGATGCGGCGTCGTACTGATAGGTCACCGGCACTAATCCATTCACCATCAAACTTGTCCGGCGGCCCAGCACATCGTATTGATAGCTCACCGCGCCTTGGCCGGTGATTTCTTGGACCAGTCTGTCCACGCTGTCGTACCTGAAGTCGATCGCGCCCGCCCCAGGCGACGTGTCCGCAGCATAGATCAGCCGCCCAACGGCATCGTAGGTAAATCGCGTGGTGGCATCGGGATAGGTGGCGTGGATGCGGCGGTTGAGCGCGTCGTACTGAAAGGTGGTCTGTTGGCCTTTGCGGTCGGTGAACGAGGCGAGATTGCCGGCCGGGTCGTAGGCATAGGTCTCGGTCCGGTTCAGCGCATCCGTCCGTGTCTTGAGCCGGTCCATCGTGTCATACGTGTACGCCGTCGTTTGGTTCTTCGCATCCGTGACGGTCAGCAGGTTGCCGTTGGGATCATAGGTAAAGTGCGTGAGGCCTTGCCGGGCATCGGCGATTTCTGTCACGCGGTTTAGACTGTCATATCGGAACTGGGTGACGAGCCTGCGAGGATCGGTGAGGCTGAGCAGCCGACTGACGACATCGTAGGTCCGTTGCGTCTGGTTCCCCAACGGATCCGTCGTCGTGAGGAGATTGCCATGGACATCGTAGGCAAAGGTCGTGGGTGGTTCAGACGGGATCGGGCCCTGCGCCGAGAGCGGCTGCCCAACGATGTTGTATGCGACCGTCGTTATATGGTTCAGGGGATCGAGCGTAGCCAGGATTTGATTCGTCGTCCCATCGCGGACGACGGTGGTCCAATGGCCCAGCGCGTCGGTCTGATCGAGAGGGACACCAGCGTTGGGAGTCCACACAATCAACTGCCAGCGGATTTCGAGATGAAGAAACATAGCGGTGTGCGATTCGCTCCCCACCATGCAAGGCATCCGATCACGACGCCCATCGAATGGGTCTGAACGAGCCGGGCCAAGATCAGCCCGGGCTGTCGCAGGCCACACCGACAACACGAGTAGCAGCGGGAGCAGCCACCAAGCTGCACATCGCAATTGTCCGCGTCCACCACCGGACGTTTTGTCCGGACTATCCGCACTCTGTCGGACAGGTGGACGAAACAATGGGACAAATCTGTATATCACCCATGCAATTAGAAGAGGAGACAGGAGGGGGAGGCCAATCACAAACATGATCAAAATGTAACCTGCGTATTGACTTCCGACTAGCTGTTCAAAGAATCGGTATTGATTAGAGAGTGGTTCACCCTTGCCGAAGCCCAATTGACGAATTTGGCTCTCGAGCTCCGGGTGAAATTTGGGTTCCGCTTGAAATCCATACAACGCTAACCACCAAAGAAGCCCAACTCCTAAAAGATACAGAGTGCAAGCGATTGCCCGGCGGCCTTCCAGCACCTTAAAACTTAGCATTTTGAGCATGAGCAGAATTTGGTATGCCCCAATAACTAACCAGACGACCCTGTAGATCTCGCCTCCATGTGCATGAGCCGTCGCTGGCAGGAAGAACACAAGGCAGCAAACGTACCCGACAATTCGCAGCGTGATGTTAACTTCTCTTGGCATATCGCTACGCTGGCCAGCTCACACAATTGCCTGCATCGAGAGAGTATCGCACCAAAAAACAATACTACTCGCTATTTTCCACAGCCTAGAACCGAATAATCTCCGCTTGCCACAGCCCCCATCAAATTAACGGTTCGGGTTTCGAGTTCCGGAGTAATTTCGTCCAAGCCCTCGCCCCGCTCTCCATGATGCACAACATTCGACGGCCAACGTTGCATTCCCTGGTGAAGCGGCGAGGTAGAGTCCATCACTGGATGTAACGCCATGCCGAGGTGAAAATAGGCCAACCCCTGTGCATCGTTATTTAGATACTGTTTGAATTGGTTCATGTGGTTCTTTACGTGGTTGCACATCTCCTCCTTCGCTTTCTTTTTGTCGCCCCAAATCGGTGTCATGGCATGTTCTGGCGAAAATGAAGGAAGGAATAAGGTTAGCCAATCATCAGCTGCCTGACTTCCTGCCATCAACTGGCCAAAGAGTTGAGGATCTATATCTCCAAATCTGTTTTTCAAAAAATAATCGTGTGCGGGCGTACTCCACAGACCTAGCGGATCTGAGTATTTCAACGGGCTGTTTGAAGCATAGCCATATAGATTGAGACTCCCTCCGCTGAATCCTGTTCTGTCTTGACTAAGAAAACGTTGGAGTTGCGGCGAGTAGTAGCGGGTTCTGTAGTAATACAGGCCCGTGCCGTCATTCTCACGCCCAGTGAACTCAAATGGATTCACGGGAGTTGGACTGGATGATTGGGTCTTGCCGAAGGGTTCGTAGGAGTACTGAATAGCAGAAGAACCGGCTTGATTGGTCAGCGCGAGCGTACTGCCTAACCCATCGTAGATGGAGAAGTAGGACCCGTCCTGTCGTAAGAATCCGAACATTTCATCGATGTTGAGGCTCCGAAGATACGTCGTCCCAACCGTCCCACCCTTGATTTCAGCAATAATGTCATTCCCGTCATAGGCGAACTGTGCCGCCTCGCCCCCGATCGCTTTACTGATCCGACGCCCCAACGCGTCGTACGAAAAGCTCGCGGTTGCACCCCCACTGACCCCGGCGAGACGATTCCGCGCATCCCAGCTATAGCTATTCATGCCGTCATTCGTCAGATTGCCATTTTGATCATAGGTTAGCGTGGCACCAGCAAACGAGATCTGTTCGTTCGCCGCATCGTAGGTGGTGGAGGGGACCGCTTGCGGCACGAGGCTCGCTGTCCCGTTTGCTCTGGTGAAACTGGTCCGATTTCCCGCTCGGTCATAGGTATAGGTCAATGCTTCGATCAGGCCACTTGGACCGTTGTGGGTGGTATTCGTCAACCGCGAGGCCACATCATAGGCATAACTCGTGCTGGTCCCATTCGGATAGGTCAGACTCGTTCTGCGATTCGCGTGGTCATAGCCCAGGCCTACCGTCAATGCCCCTTGCGCGACCTGCGTGAGGCGTGATGCGGCGTCGTACTGATAGGTCA
>WBZP01006265.1_pt1 | contig 11823 bp, 11 predicted proteins | sample 5204301 | NCBI WGS metagenome assembly WBZP01 (sample SAMN12412401, study PRJNA552823) | activated sludge metagenome | isolation source: activated sludge from nitrification reactor of wastewater treatment plant... | place: USA: Pennsylvania | collected 2017
CCGGCGCCAAAGGGCCGAAGGCCCGTGGCGCGTCGTGCTCGGGCTACGCCCGAGCATTGGACGAAGGCTTCGCCTTCGTCCGGCACCAAAGGGCCGAAGGCCCATGGCGCGTCGTGCTCGGGCTACGCCCGAGCATTGGACGAAGGCTTCGCCTTCGTCCGGCACCAAAGGGCCGAAGGCCCGTGGCGCGTCGTGCTCGGGCTACGCCCGAGCATTGGACGAAGGCTTCGCCTTCGTCCGGCGCCAAAGGGCCGAAGGCCCGTGGCGCAGCGACCTAACGGGTCGTGACCGAAGCGCCGAGCGCAGCGGCGTCGCGAGATGCGCAGCGGACAGGCCGCTCAGTCGGGGCGGGCGGATTCGAACCGCCGACCCCCTGCTCCCAAAGCAGGTGCGCTACCAGGCTGCGCCACGCCCCGATCGCGGCGAGTCTACGACCGCGCGATCGAGAGCGGCTCGGCAAGCGGACGCATCGCCATCCACCACTGCTGCCGCGGGCGCTCGTTGTCGCGGTCGAGCATCGCGAGCGCCTCGTCGAGCGGCCGGGTGAAGACCACGCCGCCGGACGCCGCCGCCAGAACCGGCTCCGCACCGTCGGCGGCACCCGAGACGTGTTCGATTACGGCTCCGGCGAGGAGCGTCGCGAGCAGCCGGTCGAACGGCGAGGGGTCGCAGCCCTGCTGCATGTGCCCGACGACCGTGGTCCGCACGTCGTAGAGACCCTGGGACTCTGCGGCGAACAGGTCGGCGAGGACGTCGGTCGTGTAGCGGTCGTCGGCGTGCTCTCCGCGCAGCGCGAGGAACAGGCGCCGTCCGCCGCGGAATGCCGCGCGCATCCGCTCGACGTCGTGCTCGACATCCTCGAGCGAGAGCCCGTCCTCGTGCAGGTAGACACGCTCTGCGCCGGTCGCGATCGCGGTCATCAGGGTCAGGTATCCGCAACGGCGACCCATCGTCTCGGCGACGAAGCATCGCGTGCTCGCCGAGGCCGACTGCTTGACCCGGTCGAGCACGAAGACGGCGCCGCCTAGAGCCGAGTCCGCCCCGACCGAGAACTCGGAGCCGGGCACGTTGTTGTCGAGCGTTGCGGGAAGGCACGCGATCGGGAACGTCGCTCCCGCGGCACGCAGGCGCTCGGCGGCGAGCAGCCCGTTCAGGCCGCCCACGACGACGAGCGCGTCGAGCCCCCGCTCGGCGACCGTCGCGACGAGCTCGGTCGCCTCCTTTTCGTCTGGGACGTACCGGCTCGTGCCGAGCACGGCGCCGCCTTCGGCTACGAGCCCGTCGACCTCCTGCCAGCCGAGATCCTTGACCTCCGCCCGCAGGCCCGCGAGGCCGCCCCGGACCCCGGCGACGCGCATCCCACGGGCGAGCCCGAGCCGCACCAGCGCGCGGAGCGCGACGTTCATCCCGGGCGCGAGCCCACCGACGTGGACGACTCCGACCCTTCTCGCCCCGGGCGCGGGCACCGGCGCCGGCATCGCGGTGGCGCGCAGATGACCGAGCAGGCTCGCGGCGGTCGACCCTGTGGCGGCGGGCTCGAGCGCGCTCTCCAGCCCATGCTCGACGACTCGGTTGTTCTCGACGCCGATGAAGAGCGCCCGCGGCCGCTCACCGTCCTCGATCAGGGCTCGTGCCGCCCGCGCGCCGAGCACTGTCCCGAGACAACGATCGAACGGGCTCGCCGTACCGCCGCGCTGCACGTGCCCGAGGATCGTCACGCGCGCCTCGTCGGCGAGCCCGTCCTCGACCGCCTCGGCCACTCGGGCGGCGGTGATGGTCGCTCCGCGGCTGTCGGTCGCGCCCTCGGCGACGACGATCATCGAGTCGCGCCTGCCGGCCGCGCGGGCGGCACGCAGCGTCGCGACGAGCTCGTCCCGCCAGCGCGGCCCGGCCGGCTCTTCGGGGACAAAGACGACGTCGCAGCCACCCGCGACGGCCGCCGTGACCGCGAGGTACCCGGACCTCCTCCCCATGACCTCGACGACGAAACAGCGGTGGTGGCTCGCGGCGGTGCTCGCAAGCGCGTCGATCGCGGACACGATCCGGTGCAGCGCCGAGTCGGCTCCGAGCGTCGTGTCGGTCCCCGCGACGTCGTTGTCGATCGTCCCGGGCAGGCCGCAGACGCGAAGGTCCGGGTGCTCACGATGAAGTGCCAGGGCGCCGGCCAGGCTGCCGTCGCCTCCGATCACGACAAGCCGGTCGATCCCCTCGGCCGCGAGCACAGCTGCCGCGTGGCGCCTCCCTGCGACATCACGGAAGCCGTCGCAGCGCGCCGTCCCGATGACCGTGCCGCCGCGGTGCTGGATCGAGCTGACGCTGTCCCAACGCATCGGCTCGAGCCGCGGCGGCGAGACGAGCAGCCCGCTGAAGCCGTCGAGCACCGCAACCGGTTCGCCGCCGAGCGCGATCGTTGTTCGCACGACCGCGCGCAGGGCCGCGTTCATGCCCGGCGCGTCGCCGCCGCTTGTCACCACGCCGAGCCGCACTGCTGTCGAACCGTCGGGTCCCATCGCGAGAATCATCGCCGGAATCGGCTTCCCGGGGTCCGCGACCGGGAAATCCGCCCACTTCCCGGTCGTTCGCGGACGGACCGGTTCGTCGACTTCTCTCAGGTAATCGCCAGGACTTGCCGATCTCCTGCTGGAAACCCCTGGTAACGACAGGTATGAGAAGCCCTCACACGCAACACGGCCGGCGCCGGCCCGCGGTCGCGCTGATCGCAGCTCTGGCAGTCGCCGTCACCGCCACGCCCGCACTAGCTGCGGACTGCCCCGGGGCGAACAGCGAGCCCGGCGAACTCGGCACCACCGAGGCAACGCGTGTCACGCTCTGCCTCGTCAACGCCGAGCGGACACAGAGAGGGCTCGGGAAGCTACGTGCGAACCGGAAGCTCGCCAAGGCCGCCCGCCGCTACGCGCATTCGATGGTTGACCGCGGCTTCTTCGCGCACGTCTCGCCGAACGGCTCGACGCCGCTCGCACGGATCAAGGCGACCGGCTACCTGCGGGGCGCCAGCGGCTGGTCGATCGGCGAGAACCTGGCCTGGGGAACCGGCGACCTCGCGACCCCCGTCTCGATCGTCAGGTCGTGGATGGATTCGCCGGGCCACCGCGAGAACATCCTCAACAAGGGCTTTCGGGAGTTCGGCATGGGCGTCGCGCTCGGAGCCCCGGACGACTCCTACGACGGCGACATCGGCGCCACCTACGTCAACGCGTTCGGCTCGCGCGGCCACAGCTGAAGCACCGAGAACCCTGCGGGCGCGTTCCGCGAAGCGCAGCGACGGTATCTTCGGTCGCATGAGAGCGACCGCTCAGCGAACCGGCAAGTACGAGCACGCCGTCCGCATCGGTGAGCACGTCGTGACCGTCGACGAGCCGGCCGAACACGGCGGCGAGGACGCCGGCCCGAGCCCCCAGGAGCTGCTTGCGGCGAGCCTCGCCTCGTGCACGGCGATCACGATGGGCATGTACGCCCAGCGCAAGGGCTGGGACATCGGCGCGACCGAGGTCGCGTGCGAGTACCAGCCGGCCGAGCGTGGGGCCCCGACCCGGTTCACGCTCGTGCTCCGGTTCCCCGCCGAGCTAGACGACGAGATGGTCACACGACTCGAGGTGATCGCCGCCAAGTGCCCGGTTCACCGGACGCTCGAGGGCGAAGTCATGTTCACGGAGCGCGTTGAGCGTCACGCCGCAGCCGGCTGACCTGCTCGGCCGGCTCGAGCAGGTGCTGCTCGATCCGGTCGAGACGAGCGGAAGGCGCGTCCGTGGGAAGGCGGCCGCCGTGCTCGTCGCGATGACCGACCTCGGCGGCGACGACGCACAGGTCGTCCTCACGCGCCGCCGCGACGACCTCCGGCGACACGCAGGTGAGATCTCGTTCCCCGGTGGCCGCCGCGACCCCGGCGACGAGACCCTGCTCGCGACGGCGCTGCGCGAGGCCAACGAGGAGACGGGGCTCGAGCCGGCAGCTGTTCGCGTCGCAGGGGCGCTCGAGCCGATGTCAACGATCGCGACCGGCTACGCGGTCTACCCGTTCGTCGGGGTTATCGAGCCCGGGCTGCCGCTGTCCCCGCACGAAGCCGAGGTTGCCGAGATCGTCGAACTGCCGCTGTCGCGCCTCGCGGAGGTCTACGAGCACCGCTCGATGAGACGCCGCGGGATCAGCTTCAAGACTCACGCGTTCCCAGTGACTGACGAGATCTTCGTCTGGGGCTTGACGGGCCGGATCCTGCACGACCTGCTCGGCCGCCTCGGTCTCCGCTAGCCGCGTTGACCGGCGAGGACGGTTTCGATCGCTCGAAGGAGGCCGGCGGTGAAACGCTCGGGGTCCTCGCGCGACGAGTCGACGATCGAGAACGGAATCTCGTTGTAGGTCGCCATCCTGCGGACGGTCTCGGCGCCCTCCGGATGGTCCGGATGCGCCTCGTATACGAATCCGCGAACCGTCGTGTCGATCGTCTTCTCGAGCATCATCGTCAGGCGCGAGCCGTGGAGCTCGGGTGCAGAGGCCGTGCCGAGCAGCCAGAGCAGGACGGTGACGTTGTCGAGCGCGTAACGAAGCGTGCCGATCCGGTCGGGGTCGGCGATCCACGCCTCCGCTCCGGTGGCCTCGATCGCGGCCGCGGAGGACTGATCTCGGGTCACGTAGCGGACGGCGTGCCCGTCTGCCGTCAGCGCCTCTGCGAGACCGAGGCCGGCACGGCCACCGCCGACGACGAGCGCCCTCACCGGGGCGCCGCGCTTCCGATCAAGCCTGCTGTGGGCGCGGAGGCGCCGGCGTGCCCTGCGACTTCGGCGGAGCCGGCTCGTCGGCGGACTTCGGCGCAGGCGCAGCCACCGGCGTGACCGTGGGGTACTGGAATGTGTGCTGCGCGGTGACCATCTGCTCCTTGATACACCGGTGATCGCCCGAGGTTCCGCGGTTTGTCGTTAAGCAATGTTGCTTGCGCCGGTTCCGTACCCGGTGGTAGCCACTCCATCCGCGGGAAGTTCTGCTTCAGCAGAACTTCCGACGCGATTCAGCGGAGCTGAATCGCGCAGGTACCACTCGGCGTCGAGCGCCGCCTGACAGCCGCTGCCGGCCGCGGTGATCGCCTGCCGGTAGGTGTGGTCAACGAGGTCGCCGGCGGCGAAAACACCGGGCCGGTTGGTCCGCGTGGAACGACCCTCGGCCTTCACGTAGCCCTCGTCGTCGATCTCGACCTGGCCGGCGACGATCGCCGACTGCGGCTCGTGCCCGACGGCGATGAAGACGCCGCCGACGGCGAGCTCCTCGGTCGCGCCGGTCTCCGCGTTCCGCAGGTGGGCGACCCTGTTGAACGGTCCCTCCCCGGCGGCGATCTCGTCGAGCACGAACGGCGTCTTCAGCTCGAGGTTCTCGATCGCCCGTGCGCGCTCGACCATGATCTTCGACGCTCGAAACTCGTCGCGGCGATGGACGAGGACGACCCGCGAGCCGAACTTCGCCAGGAACATCGCCTCCTCGAAGGCGCTGTCGCCGCCGCCGACTACGACGATCACCTGGTCCTTGAAGAAGGCGGCGTCGCAGGTCGCGCAGTAGCTGACGCCAGCGCCCGAGAGCTCGGCCTCGCCGGGGATCCCGAGCTTCTTGTGCTCGGCGCCCATCGCGAGGATCACGGTGCGCGTGCGGATGATCTCGCCGTCGATGTCGACCTCGTGGATGCCGCCCGGTGCGTCCGAGAGCGTTACCGCGGTCGCCTCGTCGGTGATGAAGCGCGTGCCGAAGTCGCCGGCCTGGTCGCGCATCTTCTGCATCAGTTCCGGCCCCTCGATGCCGCCCGCCGGCCAGCCGGGGAAGTTCTCGACCTCGGTCGTCTGCTGCAGCAGGCCGCCCCACGCGAACCCCTCGACGCAGACCGGGTTCAGGTTGGCGCGCGACGTGTACAACGCAGCCGTGTAACCGGCCGGGCCGCTGCCGACGATGACGACGTTCTCGATAGCGCCTGACTCCTGAGCGGCCATGGCCAGACCGTAGCGTCACGCCGCCCCCGAGGCGGCCCTTCGATCGCCGCTCGGCTCGGTAGCGTTCCCCGCCTTGGCGCCGTTCGATGACACCGAGGTCCCGCCCGGGACCGTGGTCGGCGGCTGCCGCATCCTCGCCGTGGCCGGACGCGGCGGGATGGGCGTCGTCTACCGCGCGCAGCAGATCGACCTCGACCGGCCGGTCGCGCTCAAGCTGATCGCCTCCCGGCTCGCCGACGACGCCGCCTTCCGCGAGCGGTTCGTGCGCGAGAGCAGGGCGACCGCCGCGATCGACCATCCGAACGTGATCCCGGTCTATGCGGCGGGCGAGGACGGCGGCAGGCTCTATCTCGCGATGCGGTTCGTCGACGGCGAGGACCTGCGCGCGCGGGTCAGGGCACGCGGGCCACTCGCTCCCGCGGACGCCGCGAAGCTGGCCGCCCATGTCGGCAGCGCGCTGGACGTCGCGCACGAGCGCGGCCTCGTCCATCGCGACGTCAAGCCGGCGAACGTCCTGCTCGACGGCGATCACCCCTATCTGACCGACTTCGGACTGACCAAGCGCGTCGACGGCGAGACGACGATGACCGGCAGCGGCCGTTGGGTCGGAACGCTCGGGTACATCGCGCCGGAGCAGATCAGAAGCCTGCCGGTCGATGCCCGGACCGACGTCTACGCGCTCGGCTGCCTGCTGCACTTCATGCTCACCGGCGACTCCCCCTACCGCCGCGACAGCGACGAGGCGACGCTCTACGCGCACCTCAACGACCCGCCGCCCGACGTCACGACCCGGCGCCACGAGGTGCCGCCGGCTCTTGGCGCCGTCATCACGCGAGCGCTCGCGAAGGACCCGGCCGACCGTTATCCGTCGGCGGGAGACCTCGGCGCCGCGGCGCTGGCCGCCGTCGGCGCCGCCAGCGCGCGGCCGGAGCGTGTCGTAGCGCGCGGGGCTGCGGCACCGGCAGGCGCGGTCGAAGGCCAGACGCTCGTGGCGGGCCCCACGCCGGAGCCTCCTGCTGCTGAGACCGTGACGCCGGACGCGCCGACCCGCCAGGCTCCGCCGGGCGGCGCTCCGAGCGGGCCGCGCGGGCCGCGCCGATGGAGCCGCCGCCTGACAACCGCCGTGATCGCCACGATCGTCGTCGTCGCCGGTGTCGCGATCGCCCTGCTCAAGCTGGCCGGGGACGACCGCCCGGGAGAGTCTGCGGTCGCCGCCGGACCGCCGCGGATCGTCGCCGGCAAGGCGATCAAGGTCGACTCGAGGCCGAACGCCGTCACCTTCGCGTTCGGGCGGGTCTGGGTCACGAGCGCTCGTTCACGCCGTCTCACCGGCATCGATCCCGATGGTGAGCGCGGCAAGCGGATCCTCGCGACCGGCCGGCGGCTGACGAGCGTCGCCGGCGGCTTCGGTGCGCTCTGGCTGACCAGCGGCGTCGACCACCAGCTGCTTCGCGTCGATCCCGGCTCACTGAGGATCACCAAGACGATCGACCTCCCGCGCAGCGAAGCTGCGGCCGTCGCCACCGACGCGCGGTGGGTCTGGGTGGCCCTCCGGCCACCGGGTGAGATCGTCTCCTCGATCGTCCGCGTCGATCCGCGCACCGGTGCGACCGAGCGCGCGGAGTTCGGCGAGGAGGGCATCTCCGGCCTCGACGCCGGCGGTGGCCGAGTCTGGATCCCGAACCGGCGACGCGACCGACTGAGCACACTCCGGCCCGGCTCGCTCGAGCGCAAGTCCTCGGCGACGGTCGGAAGCGGCCCGCGCGGCGTCGCCTGGGGCAAGGGCTACGCCTGGGTCACGAGCGACTCCGAGGACGTCGTCTCCCGTGTGCCGCGCTCGCTGTTCAACGTCCGGCGGATACCGGTCTGCCGCTCGCCGATCGGCGTCGCGGTCGGCGATCCCGGCGTCTGGGTCGCCTGCAACCTCTCCGACGAGGTCTGGCTGCTGCGCCCCGACGGCACGGAGATGAGGACCGAGCTGAAGGCCCGCGTCGGAGCCAACCCGTTCGCGATCGCCGCCGAAGGCAACCGCGCCTGGGTCACGAACGTCAGCGACGGCACGATCACGCCGCTGCGCGCTGTCAACGCCTCCGGTTAGAGCTCTTTGATCGAGATCAGGCCGCGCTCGAACGCCTCGGCCACGAGGCGCTGGCGCTTCTGCTGCTGGGGCAGCTCGTCGATCCCGGCACGCGCGTAGAGCGCGCGCAGCTGCGCCTTGACCGCGTCGACGCTCAGGTGCAGCTCGCCGGCGATCTCCTGGTTCGTCGCCGGTGTCGCGAAACCCCCGTGCTTGTAGGGCCGGGCGAGCGCGCAGAGCAGCTGCCGCTGGGCCGGCGTCAGCTCGATCACCGTCGCCGCGTCACCGACCTGCGTGTGGTCGCGGGTCTCCTCCGCGCCGGGCACACAGAACGCGATCGAGGTGCGGCCGACGCGGATCACGTCACCGTCTCGCAGCCGCGTGCGGCCGCCGATCCGCGCCCCGGCGACGAAGGTCCCGTTGCGAGAGAGGCCATCGTCGGTCACGGTCCACTCGCCGCCGATCCGCTCGAGCTCGGCGTGCAGGCGGCTGACCTCGGGGTCGCCGGTCAGGGCGATGTCGTTCGCATCCGAGCGCCCGATGCTGAGGCGGTCACCGCTCAGCGTCAGGACGACCTGGCCATCGTCGGGGTGCCGCCAGAGGACGAACGGCTCGCCGGCCCGCTCGGCGCGGATGCGCTCCTGCAGCTCGGCCGGTGTGGCGCTGTGCCCCGCCAGTGGTGAGCCGTCGCCCGACACGGAGGCGACGATACCCCTGGGTGTGGATACCCGACACCGCGGTGGTGGCCCGCTACCCCGGCGGGTGCCCGCAGACGGGCCCGGCCGAGCGACGATCTGCCCATGAACGAGATCAAGCAGACGAGTCCCCGCCGCCCCCGTGCAGGCAGCGCCACCGACGAGCAGCTCGTCGCCGCGATCCGGCAGGGCTGCGACAACGCGGTCGCCGCGCTCGTCGAGCGCTACGAGGGGCCGCTCCAGGCGTTCGCCCGGACGACGCTCGGCGGCGGCCGCCACCACGATGCCGAGGAGGTCGTCCAGGACGCGATCCTGAACGCCGTCTCGGCGATGCGCCGCCGGCCCGACGCTGAAATCGCACTGCGCCCGTGGCTTCACACGATCGTTCGCAACCGCTGTTACGACACGCTGCGCCGGCCGAACCGGACGACCGAGCTCGAGCCGCTCGAGTTCGTGCTTCAGGACCGCGGGCCGGGGCCGGTCTCCCAAATCGCTTCCCGTGAGAAGGTGGAGAAGCTCTTTCGCGGCATCGACGCCCTGCCCGAGCGCCAGCGCAAGGCGCTCGTGATGCACGAGCTCGAGCAGGAATCGCACTCGGCGATCGGGCGTGCGCTCGGCGTGACCCGCGGGGCGAGCAAGGCGCTCGTCTGCCGTGCGCGGCGCGGCGTCGCCGAGGTCGCAGATCTCAGCCTGGCCTAGCGCACGCCTGCACGAAGCCGCCGATCAGCCCGCTGCCGGGGTCGGCCTCGGGATGCCACTGAACTCCGACGACGAAGGTGCAACCCGGCATCTCGATCGCCTCCGGCACAGGGTCGTAGGAGGACGTCCCGCTGACGACGAAGCCGTCGCCGAGCGCGGCGACCCCCTGATGGTGGTGGCTGTAGGTGCGGTGCGTCGTCTCGCCGGCCGCTGCGGCTGCCGCCGACCCCGGGATCAGGTCGACGTCGTGCTCGGCGCCGGTGAACGAGCCGAGAACCCGCCGGTGCTCACCGTGGCCGTGCAGCTCGGGGATGTCCTGATGCAGCGTGCCGCCGCGGGCGACGTTGAGGATCTGCATCCCACGGCAGATCCCGAGCAGAGGCAGGTCACGACCGATCGCCGCCGCCGCGAGCGCGATCTCGAAGTGGTCGCGCTCCGGGCACGGAGCGTCGGTCGTGGCGTGCGGCTGTTCGCCGTAGGTGGCGGGGTCGACATCGACACCGCCGGCGAGGATCAAACCGTCGAGCAGGTCGAGCAGCTGCTCGGGGTCGGCGGCACTGGCGGGGTCCGGCGGCAGCATCAGCGGCAGCCCACCGGCTCGCGCGACGGCGTCCGAGTAGTCGCGCGGAAGCAGGTGTGCGGGGAGATCCCACGCAGCCCAGCGCGCCTGTTCGAGGGCCGTTGCCAGTCCGATCACGGGGCGAGGGGTCATGGCCTGAGTCTTGCGCGTGCGTAGGATGCCCGCCATGAGTGAGCTTGAGACCGTCGAGATCCGCCGCGACGGCGGCGCCATGACCATCGCCCTCAACCGGCCGGACACGCTCAACGCGTGGAACGCACAGCTCGGCGTCGACCTGATGGCCGCGGTTCGCGAGGCGGCGGAGGACGACGATGTACGCGCGCTCTGCCTGACCGGCAACGGACGGGCGTTCTCGTCCGGAGCCGACCTCCGCGACACGACCACGGCAACGATGCGCGACAACGGCCGGCCCGATCTGAGCGCGGTGCTGCGCGACCGCTACAACCCGATCATCACCGCGATCCGGGAGCTCGAGAAGCCGGTCGTCGCCGCCGTCAACGGCCCGGCCGTGGGCATCGGGCTCTCGCTCGCCCTCTCGGCCGACCTCGTCGTAGCCCGTGAGTCGGCCTACTTCCTGCTCGCGTTCGTCAACATCGGGCTGGCTCCCGACGGCGGCGCCTCGGCGACCGTCGCCGCTCGCATCGGCCTCACGCGTGCCTCGGAGATGGCGATGCTCGGGGAGAAGATCCCGGCCCGCCAGGCCGCCGAGTGGGGGCTCATCAACAGCGCCCACGCCGACGACGAGTTCGACGCCCACGTCGAGAGCCTGCTCGCTCGGCTGGCCGCAGGCCCGACGCGCGCACACGCCGCGATCAAACGGCAGCTCAACGCCTGGATGCTGCGTGGATTCGCCGACCAGCTCGAGCTCGAGGCGATCGTCCAGAACGAGATGGCGGACAGCGACGACTTCGTTGCGGGCGCCATGGGCTTCGTGTCCGGCCAGCCCGCGACGTTCGCCGGGCGCTGAGGCCCGGGCACTCCGCATCCGCCCCCGTTCATGCATAGAATCCGAGGCGCTTTGCCTCTCTCTCGCGTCCGTCCCTGCCCACGCCCGATGAGCCTCGCCGCGTTTGCGGCCGCCGTCTCCGCGATCGCACTGCTCGTCGTGGCTCCGACCGCCTCGGCTGATCTGTTCAGCCCGGAGTCGGGCGGCTCGCCGAACGCCGACAAGATCGACTCGCTCTACTGGGCGACGATGGCGATCGCGATCGTGATCGGGGTCGGCGTCGAGGCACTGCTGATCTACACCCTGTTCAAGTTCCGCGCCAGCAAGGGCGCGGTCGCACGACAGGTGCGCGGCAACAACCGGCTCGAGGTCACGTGGACGGTCGGCGCTGCCGTGATCGTGCTCTTCCTCGCGGGCTACACGTTCTTCCAGCTCGATGAGATCACGACCCCGGCCGAGTCGAAGGCGAGCGGCGTGATCCCGGCGGCGGCTCCGCTGACCGACAAGGGCGAGCTCAACATCTGCGTCGACGGCTTCCAGTTCGGCTGGCGCTACATCTACCAGGCCGAGTGCACCGAGAAGCACCGCAAGAACAACGCGCGCAACCCCGGCAAGGACGTCAAGCTCTACGCATTCGAGGAGCTCGTCGTGCCGGCCGGCGTCACGGTGACACTCCAGATCAGCTCGCTCGACGTCAACCACGCGTGGTGGATCCCGAAGCTCGGCGGCAAGTTCGACGCGACCCGCGGCTACCTGCTCGACACGTGGTTCCGGACGCCGGTCGAGGCCGGCGAGAAGCCCGAAGGCACGATCTACTACGGCCAGTGCGCCGAGCTCTGCGG
>WBZP01006267.1_pt1 | contig 11822 bp, 5 predicted proteins | sample 5204301 | NCBI WGS metagenome assembly WBZP01 (sample SAMN12412401, study PRJNA552823) | activated sludge metagenome | isolation source: activated sludge from nitrification reactor of wastewater treatment plant... | place: USA: Pennsylvania | collected 2017
CCGAGCCGATCCGGCGAGCGCTCTACGACTGCGTCGTGGCCAGCCCCGAGCCGCTCGGCCGGGAGCAGGCCGCCTCGACCGTGGGGGTGGCGGTGCACACCGCGAAGTTCCACCTGGACCGGCTGGTGGCCGACGGGCTGCTCGACGTGCAGTTCCGCCGGCTCTCCGGGCGCACCGGCCCCGGGGCCGGGCGCCCGGCCAAGCTGTACCTGCGCTCGGGCCGCGAGTTCGCGATCTCGGTGCCACCACGGCACTACGACCTGGCCGGTCAGATCCTCGCCGACGCGCTCGAGCGGGCGTCCGTCGGCGCCGAGCTCGACGCGGCGCTGCAGTCGGCGGCCCATGACGCGGCATACCGGATCGTCGGTGGCCGTTCGACGAAGCCCACCGTGGGGCCTGGCGCCCCCGCGGCCGGTCGCCCCGAAGCGGAACTGCGTCGAGTGTTGACCGAACTCGGCTACGAACCGCGAGTGGAGGCGACAGGGTTGCGCCTGGTGAACTGCCCCTTCCACGCACTGGCCCAGCGCCATACCGCCCTGGTGTGCGGCGTGAACCGCGCGTTCGTCGGCGAGTTGCTCGCCGGGCTCGGGCGCACCGATGTGCAGGCGCGGCTGACCCCTACTCCGGGTCAGTGCTGTGTCACCATCGGCGGGGCAGACTGAGGCGGACGATCGCCGTCGCAAGCGAGGTCAAGACATGAGATGTCTGTCAAGACATGACAAGGGCCGAGACGCGACCCGCTCGGGGGTTTCGGGAGGCATCTCGGCCCGTGTCAGGACCGTCGACTGAACACCCGTTCGGGGGTCAAGGGGAACTCAGTCGCCGGCGCGCCGATGCTCGCGCATCGGCGGTTCTTCAAGGGGTTGCGGCCGTGGAGTGAGGGGGAGCTCCTGGACCGCCGAGAGACAACGGTAACGCACCCGCCCCGGTGCGTGGAAGCCCTTGCAGCAAGGGCTTTCAGCCCCCTCCGGCAAATCGGACAAAACCGCCAGGAACATTCCGGGGGACCCAGAGCGACCCGATCGGGTCGTCAGGGGCACGGCTGTTGATAGGTCTGATCGGTCAACAGTGCCGACCAGCGGGAGGCGCCGACCGGGTCGCCCGCGGCGGCGCAGATATCACCGACGGCCACCCGCGGTTCGACGGCCCAGACCCACAGTTGGGCGGCCTGACCCACGGCGGCGAGGTGGCGCCCGTCGGGAGCCCAGGCCACGCCCATCATGCTGGCCGTCCCAGGTAGCGCGGCCCACAGGGCGTATGCCGCGCCTTCCGCGGTCCCGCCACCAGTGCTGCCCACCTCGGTGACGGCGTCCCCGGACAACTCGGCGGCGGCGCCGGTGGACAGCCACACGGTGACGGTGCCGTCGCTGCCGGCGGCGGCCAACCGACCGCCGGAGCCGACCCGCAACTGCCACACCGAACTCGACGTCGCGAGGGTCTGCAGCAGCACCGGCTTCGCGGGATCGCGCACGTCGTAGACCCGGACGCCGCGCTCCTCCCCGGCGACGAACAACCGCGTGCCGTCGACGGAGAACTCGACGGCATAGCAGTTGCCGATGCCGACGATGCTCCCCACGGGCGTCTGCTCACTGGCGGCTTCACCCTGACCCGGTTGGCCGGTCCCGAGGTGGTAGAGCCGGGCCGTCCCGTCGTAACTGGCCGTGGCCAGCAGCTCCCGGCCACGGTGCGCGTCGGCGGAGAACACCGAGTTGGTGGCGCCGACGAAGCTGCGGCTGATCTCGGGCGACGCGCCCGGCCGCCACCGCACCAGGCGCGCGGACCGATCGTCGCTGGCCACGAGCAGCACGCCGTCGTCGAGAAACGTGACCTGTTGGACGGTGTCCTGCGCCACCTTCGCGTCGAGGATCAACCGGGGCGCGCCCGGGTCGGTGACCTCCCAGACGAGCACCGCCCCGTCGATGGTGCCGGCGGCGAGCAGCCGCCCGTCCGCGCTGATGTCACCGGTGCCGCTGGGCACCGCGTGGGTCGAGGTGGGCCGGATCGTCGTGAGCAGGCGCAACGCCAGTGGGTCGGAGCTGTCCCAGAGGCGCACCTGGGGGTTCTTGGAGGAGTAGACGAAACTGGCCATCCGGCGGCCGTCACCGGACCAGGCCGCGAAATAGCCGGTGGTGCTCGACTCGTCGGCCGCAGGGGCGACATCCCGACACACCACGAGCTGCCCGTCGGTGAGCCCGATGACGAGCCGTCCCGCGACGAAGTCCACCGACGCGACGTTCTCCACGAGGCGCAGACTGCGGGAGCCCCTCCCGTCGCCCCCGAAGGTGCGCACGGTGTGGTCGGAGCTGCCGACGGCGATCGTCGCGCCGTCGGCGGACACCGCGACCGTGTTGACCCACGAATCGAAGGCCGCCAACTCGACCGGGGCGCCGAAACCGGCCTCGGTCAGCGGCACCCGATAGGCCCGATTCCCGCCGCGCTGACCGGCATACACGTCGTCGCCGTGCGCGGCAAGCGTGACGACCAGCCCGTCGCGCAAGGCGGTGGTGGCACTCGGGGCCGCCGCCCCGGCCGCCCATACCGACACCGCCCCCTTCGCACCTCCGGCGACGACCCGCCCGCCCGACAACGCGGTCAGGGCCAGGACCGGGCCACTGGCGGGCCCGGCGGCCGGCATCCCGGGCAAGGGGGTGGGCGGCATACCGGTCGGGACCGCGAAGCGCAGAATGCCGTGGCTGCCGGTGCCGACGAGCAGCTCGGTGCCATCCGTGGAGAAGGTGAGGGCATAGTCCAGATCGGCCGGGGCCGGGGGCGGGACCTGCGCCGGCCCGGGCAGCTCCCGTGGGGCCGCAGGATCGGTGAGGTCGACGAGGCGCACCAGGCCGACCCGGTTGACGTAGGCCAGCCGCTGCCCGTCGGGCGCGAACGCGAGGGCGAAGCAGGTGTCGTCGGCCCCTCCGGTGACCAGATGCCCGGCCCGTCGTGGCGCCGGGCCGGACAGGTCGACGAGGTCGATGCCGGGGCCGGCGCCGCCGCTGGCCACGAGCGGGCGCCCCGGCGCGGCCCGCACGATCCGGGCACCGGCGGGGCCGTCGAGATGGCCCAACCGGGGGGCTGCGCTGCGCGCGAAGAGGGCCGACCGGGACTCCACCGTGGAGCCCTGCTGATAGCCAGCGACGGCCAACTGCGCGGCAGCAACCGGGTCGGTGCGGGCCACGACATTGGACAGCACACCGAGCTGACGGGACTGGGCGAGCCGGGCGTTGCGCTGGGCGGTGTCGCGCTCCTGGGTGATGGTGCGCTGGGAGACCACCAGGCCGACGGTCATGATGAGTGCCGCCGCGGCCAGCACGCTCGTGGCCACGAGCAACCGCCGGGTGCGCCGGTGCGCTGCCGCCCGGCGGGCCGTCTGGGCGCGCTCGGCGGCCACACTTGCCGCGACGAAGTCCCGCTCGGCCAGGGTGAGGCGGGTCTGGACCGGCAGTTCGTCGGCCGCCTCCAGCCGGCTGCCGCGCAGCAACAGCGCCGGGTCACGGTCGGCGGCCACCCAGGCGGCCGACTCGCGGCTGACCATCCGGGCGACGACCAGCCGATCGCGGTCGGCGGCGATCCAGTCGCCGAGCTGCCGCCACGAGCCGATGACCGCCTCGTGGCTGAGCCGGGCCTCCGTGCCGTCCACCGTGCCGTCCACGGTGACGATCCGGTATGCCGCGAAGTGCTCCAGCACCTCACGGGTCGCCTGGTCGAGGTCACCGAGCGAGACCACGCCGGCGACGGGGGCGGTCGCCTCGTCGACGACGACGAGGCGCAGCAGCGCCTGCCGGGCGATCTCGCGCCGCTCCGGCGCCAGCTCGGCATACGCCTCGTCGGCGGTCTTGGCGAGGGCACCGGCGATGCCGCCCACGGCGTCGTAGTCCGCGGCCGTGAGAGTGCGTCGCCGAGCCCGCTCCCACATCATCGCGAGGGTGTGCGACAGGTGCGGCAGGACCGCCCCCGTCGGCCCGGCACCGCGCAGCGCATCGCCGACGATCTGGCTGACGAGGCCGGGCTCGACCGTGATGCCGAAGACCCGCGCCGGTCCCTGGATGGTGTGGGTCAGCGCCTCCCGGTCCAGGGGCTCGACGAGGAACTGCGCCGAACGCAGCGCGGCCCGCAACCAGTCGACCTCGGCGAGGGACGCATAGAAGTCCGAGCGCACCGCGAGCACCAGGCGCACCGTCGGCGCCCGCCCGGGGGTGTCCGGGTCGGCCGGCGCCACCCCGCAGGCCCGCGCGAGCAGATCGAGCAGCTCGTCGCGGGCCGACGGGTCGGCCCCGAGGGTCCACATCTGCTCGACCTGATCGACGACCAGCAGCGCCGGTGACCCCGCCGGGGCCGAGGGGTCGGCCGCAGCGGCGGTGCTCAGTCGCGCCACGGCCGCGTGCACCTCGGCGTGCGGCGGCGGCCCGGGGTGCACGACCGCGACCGTTCGGCTGCCGGGCAGCAGCGGCAGCAGCCCGGCCTGCACGAGTGAGGACTTGCCCGAGCCGGATGCGCCGACGACGACGGTGACCGGGGCCTGCTCGACCAGTGCGAGCAGCGCCAGCGCGTCGCGCTCCCGGCCGAAGAAGTGGGCGGCGTCGTCGGGCCCGAAGGCGGACAGGCCCGGGAACGGGTGTCGGCCGGTGCCCGGGGGCAACCGCCGGGCGTGCAGGCGCCGCAAAGCGTCCAGCCAGGGGGCGTGCTGCTCCGGTGGCACGCCGACGGCACCGAGCAGCTCGACGAGCACCTCGGGGCGGGTTGCCGGTGGCAGGTGCCGGCCCGAGCAGTAGCCGCCGACGGTGCTCGCCGGCATCCCGATCGCCCGCGCGAGGTCCCGCACGCTCAGCCCGGCCCCCTCGCGCAGTGCCGTGAGGGCCGCTGCGAACCGTTCGGTGGTGTCCAGCTCGGTCATGAGCGGGACGCTACCCAAACCCCGGACAAGTCCGTACGGCCGGGCCTGCCCCCTTTCACGAGGGGGCCGGAATGCTGGTGTCCGCAGGTGCCGCCGGTTGCCCAGAATGCCGTCCGTAGCACCACGCGCGGTGACCGCGCTCTCCGTTCTGACGGTCGCCGGACACCACGTGCAAGGAGTCCCCCGTGTCCGTTCCGGGCACCACACCGCTGCGCCTTCGGGTGCTCGTCGGCGAATCGTCACCGATTGTGCGCTCCGGCCTGTATGCCGCGCTCGTCGGCTACGGCGTCGGCTGGGCCGCGCCGACCCTGGTGGCCACCTGCGCCGAGGTGCGCGAGGAGGTGGGTGCCGCGGCATACGACATCGTCCTGGTGTCCGCCGGCCTGGACTGCGACCGCGGACTGGCCCACCACCGGCGCTGCATCGCCGAACTGAGCCGCCACCGGGTGGCCGTCGTCCATGACCCGGCAACCCGCCACCTCGCCCGGGTCGCCCAGAGCGCCGGCGCCGCCGGGACCGTCGACCTGCGGCGGCCCGCCGACCAGCTGCTGGAGCGGCTGCGCTCGATCGCCCGAGCACGCGGCGAAGCCCCGTCGGGCTCCCGATCGGCGGGAGTGCCGGCGCTGGCCCGCCGCGAGGTGGACGTCCTCGTGCTCTACGCCGAGGGGCTGACCGTGCCCCAGGTGGCCAACGCGCTGCAGGTGTCCGCCGAGACCGCCCGCACCTACCTGGGTCGGGTCCGGGCGAAGTATGCGCTGGCCGGGCGCCCAGTGCGCACCCGCGCGGACTTCACGATCCGGGCCTGGGAGGACGCCTACCTCGATGGCCCCCCGATCCTCGGCAGTGTCCGACGCTCGGACGAGCAGCCGCGGTGGGGTGCCGACTCCTCCGGCTGAGACCCGAGTCGGCCCCTTGTCCGCCTCCGTCCCGAGTTGGACGTCGGGGAGGACGTCACCCGGCTCCGTGACCCCGAGCGCGTGGTCAGTCGACGCGCGTGACCACAGGGCCGAAATGCCGGCCTCGACCTCCGAACGAGGTTCGCGCTTCGGCCCGTGTGCGTTAGGGGCGGGCACCGGACAGGGGATTGCGGTGACCGGTCGGCGGACGGTGGCCCCGCGGCATACCAGGCCTGGCTAGCGTGGACGCGCCCGCACCACCTGCCCGCCCGTCCCGTCCTCCGGGGGGAACATGTCCGTCAACAGCGGTGACACCGCCTGGCTGCTCGCCGCGAGCGCGCTCGTGCTGCTCATGGCCCCCGGGCTGGCCCTCTTCTACGGGGGGATGGTCCGCTCCAAGAGCGTGCTCAACATGATGATGATGACCTTCGGGGCGCTGGCCGCGGTGCTCGTCGTGTGGACCCTCGTGGGCTATTCGGTGGCCTTCGGCGACGACCTGGGCGGGGGTCTGCTGGGCAATCCGGCGCAGTATGCCGGTCTCGGCCAACTCCTGGATCCGGCCTCGTCGGGGACCTCGACGGTGCCGACCATCCTCTTCGCCGTCTTTCAGGGCTTGTTCGCCGTGATCACCGGTGCCCTGGTGTCCGGTGCCATAGCCGACCGCGCGAAGTTCGGCGCGTGGCTGGTGTTCGTGTCGTTGTGGACCCTGGTGGTCTACGCGCCTGTGGCGCACTGGGTCTTCGATGTCTCGGCGGGAGGGCACGTCGGGGGGTGGTTGGTCAACCGGATGGGGCTCGTCGACTTCGCCGGAGGCACCGCGGTCGAGATCTGCTCGGGCGCCTCGGGCCTGGCCTTGGCGATCGTGCTGGGTAAGCGGGTCGGTTTCGGTCGTGACCCGATGCGGCCGCACAATCTCACCCTGGTCATGCTCGGCGCCGGGCTGCTGTGGTTCGGCTGGTACGGCTTCAACGCCGGCTCGGCACTCACCGCCGGCCACAAGGCGGCGGTCGTCTTCGTCACGACGACGCTCGCCGGGGCGGCGGGGACACTCGGTTGGCTGGCGCTCGAGCGGATGCGCGACGGGAAGGCCACCTCACTCGGCGCGGCCTCGGGCCTGGTCGCTGGGCTGGTTGCGATCACGCCGTCGTGCGGGTCGCTCACCCCGGTCGGCGCACTCGTCATGGGCGCGGTGGCCGGCGCCGTGTGTGCGGTGACGGTCGGGCTGAAGTTCCGGTTCGGGTACGACGACTCCCTCGACGTCGTGGGCGTCCACCTCGTCGGCGGCATCGTCGGCACCCTCGGCATCGGGTTGCTCGCGAGTGGGGCCGCCCCGACCGCGGTCTCAGGGCTCTTCGACGGTGGCGGCTTGACCCTGCTGGAGCATCAACTCCTCGGCAGTGCAGTCGTGTTGGTGTATGCGTTCGTCATGTCCGCACTGCTCGGGTATGCCGTGCAGCGGGTCCTGGGCTTCCGGCTGATCCCCGAGCATGAGGTCACCGGGATCGACCTCGCCCTGCACGGCGAGACGGCATACGACCTGCATAGCCTCACCGCCGGACGCGCCGGTGGTCATGGCATCCTGCGCCCCCATCCGCACCCCGAGCCGGACGAATACTGAGCCGGTGACGTGATTCGATCCGAGGAGCCCCGATGAAACTCGTCACCGCGGTCGTCAAACCGCACATGTGGGAAGAGGTCCGCAGCGCCCTGGAGGCCCTCGGTGTCGCCGGCATGACCGTCTCGGAGGTCAGTGGTTCGGGCCGTCAGAAGGGCCACACGGAGGTCTATCGCGGCGCGGAGTACGACGTCACCCTCGTGCCGAAGGTGCGACTGGAGGTGCTCGTCGACGACGCCGACGTCGAGGACGTCGTGCGCACCGTCGTCAGCGCGGCCCGCACGGGGCGGATCGGCGACGGCAAGGTGTGGGTGCTGCCCGTCGAGACCGTCGTGCGGGTGCGCACCGGTGAGCGCGACGAGGACGCCCTGTAGCACGTCGGGCGGCCGACGCGGCATACCGGATGGTTGTGCAGTTGCGTTCTGGCCGTGAGCAGGGTTGCATGCCCATCAGTCCGTACGACCGGAAGGTGTCTCCCCATGGCGATCTCCCACGACGTCGGCCCGACCGACGTCCCGCTCATCACCCAGACGATCGGTGCCAATCTCGACACGACGGTGGCCCGCTTCGGCGACCGCGAGGCGATGGTCGACTGTGCGGTGGGCAAGCGGTGGACGTATGCCGAGTTCGGCCGTGACGTCGACGCCCTGGCCCGCGGCTTCCTCGGGCTGGGCGTCGCCAAGGGCGACCGGGTCGGCATCTGGGCGCCCAACTGCGCCGAATGGACCTTCGTGCAGTACGCGACGGCGAAGATCGGCGCGATCCTGGTCAACATCAACCCGGCCTACCGCACCCACGAGCTGCAGTACGTGCTCAACCAGGCCGGCATCTCCACCCTCGTCGCCGCACCGTCGTTCAAGACCAGCGACTACGCCGGCATGATCGAGCAGGTCCGCAGCGAGGTGCCGACCCTGACCCACGTCATCCTGCTCGGTCAGGACAGCTGGGACGCGCTCTGGCGGGCGGGGGAGTCGATCACCGCGCAGCAACTCGCCGAGGTCGCCGCGGGCCTCTCGCCCGACGAACCGATCAACATCCAATACACTTCGGGCACAACGGGTTTCCCCAAGGGCGCGACGCTGAGCCACACGAACATCCTCAACAACGGCTTCTTCGTCGGTGAGGTATGCCGCTACACCGAGGCCGACCGCATCTGCATCCCGGTGCCCTTCTACCACTGCTTCGGCATGGTCATGGGCAACCTCGCGGCCACCTCGCATGGGGCCTGCATGGTGATTCCGGCGCCTGGTTTCGACCCGGCGCTCACCCTGGCTGCGGTGCGTGACGAGCGGTGCACGTCGCTCTACGGCGTGCCGACGATGTTCGTCGCCGAGTGGCAGCTCATCGAGGATGGCAGTTGGGATGTCTCGGCCCTGCAGACGGTGCGCACCGGGATCATGGCCGGCGCGCCCTGCCCGGCCGAGCTGATGAAAAAGTTCATCGCCGCCGGCATCGACGAGATGACCATCTGCTACGGCATGACCGAGACCTCGCCGGTGTCGACGCAGACCCATACCGACGACTCCTTCGAGCGCAAGGTCGGCACCGTGGGGCGGGTCTGCCCGCACCTTGAGATCGGGATCGTCGACCCGGGCAGCGGCGATTTCGTCGAGCGCGGCGAGTCCGGCGAGTTCGTCACGAAGGGCTATTCGGTGATGCTGGGCTACTGGCAGCAGCCGGACAAGACCGCCGAGTCGGTCGTCAAGGGGTGGATGCGCACTGGTGACCTGGCGGTCATGGACGACGACGGCTACGTGCAGATCACCGGCCGGATCAAGGACATGGTCATCCGCGGCGGCGAGAACATCTATCCGCGCGAGATCGAGGAGTTCCTCTACACCCACCCCGATGTTCTCGATGCGCAGGTCATCGGGGTGCCCGACGAGAAGTACGGCGAAGAGCTGTGCGCATGGATCCGGATGAAGCCCGGCGCCGAGCCCCTCGACGCGGCGGCGGTGCGGGCGTTCGCCACCGGCAAGCTCGCGCATTACAAGATCCCGCGCTATGTCGAGATCGTCGACGACTTCCCGATGACGGTGACCGGCAAGGTGCGCAAGGTCGAGATGCGGGAGGTGTCGGCGGCCCGACTCGGGTTGACCTGAGCCGTGACGCGGCGACCGGGGCCGTGCAGAGGTGGCTCGCGGTCGTCACGGGTGTGAACGGTATCTTGCGCATAGGCCGGTGCCCGGCGCTTTCCACTAGGGAGTAGGTCCATGCCCGACAATCCGCTCGTCTGGAGCATCGCCCTCGTCGTCCTGTTGCTCATCGTGGCGCTGCTCGTGAGGCGAACCCGACGCACCCGTGTGTCGGGCGGCCCGGGACCGGTCGGCCCGGGACCGGTCGGCCCGGCGCATCCGACGTCCGGCATGCCGCTCGCTCCGCCTCCCGCGACGCCCCCACCTGCTGCACCGCCCGCGCCCGCTGCGGCCGGCCCGTTCATCGGGCAGGTGCCGTTCGCCCCGGCGCCCGACCTCACCGCCTCGCCCGACCAGCACGTCGGTGACGAGGCGCTCGGTGACTCGCCGGTCGGCGAACCGCAGCCGCCGGAGACCTTGGTCGAGGGTCCCCCCGTCATCGAATCACTCATCGATCAGGCCGCCGGCCAGCAGGCGCCCGCAGGACCGGAGCCTGTCCGACCCGAGCTCTACTCCGACGAGCCGGTTGGCGACGAGCCGGTTGTCAACGAGCCGGTTGGCGACGAGCCGGGTGGCGACGAGCCGGTTGGCGACGAGCCGGTTGGCGACGAGCCGGTTGGCGAGGTGCCCGTCGTCGAGGAGCCCGTTGTCCAAGGAGACGAGGAGGAGCGCTCTGTCCTCCTCGAGGCAGCGCCTGAGTCGGCGGGGAGCGACGACCCCGCCGAGACGGCCGACGAGCGACAAGTCGACGAGGACGCGAGCGTGGTGGCACCGGCACCGGCACCGGCACCGGCACCGACACCGGCACCGACACCGGCAACGGAGCCCGAGGCCGAGGCCGACCCCGCCCCGGAGAGCACCGAGGCGGACGGCGACCAGTCGACCGAGACCTCGGCCCTTCCCGAGGCTGCCGTGACCTCGGCGGGGTTCGTGGTGCACGAGGATCGGATCGCGGCCTGGCGGGCCCGAGTCGCGCAGGCGCAGCAGAACGCCCCACAGTCACCCGAGCTGCCCGAGTCGGCGACCGCGACGGCGCGCGGCGACGCGCCGGCGCGCACCTCGGCGACTGACGAGGCCGCGCGGGCGGCTCTCGCGCGCATCCGTCAGGTTGCGGCGATGGTGCGCGCGTCGGCGGTCGGCACTGAGCCCGCCGAGGTCGTGGCGCCTGTCGCTCCCGTCCCTGGCGCGGACGTCAGCGATGGCGCCGTCAGCGATGCCGCCGAAGTGGGCGGCGAGCCAGCCGACGAGGCGCCGGCCGGGCCGATCGTCCCACCCGAGACCCGGGAGATGCCGGTCGTCGTCGGGGTCGGTCCCCAAACGGGCTCACCTGCCGGCGCCGATATCCGCACTGGCGCAGCGCCATTCGAGCCGGACGATGAGCCGGCGCCAACGGGGGAGCGTGGGAGTCAATTCACGTGGGACTGGGGTCAGGCCGCGGCAGTGGCGCGGCCGGCGCCCCCGCCTACCACGGCCGCTCGCCCGGTCGTCGGTGCCGACGACATCTCGCTCGACCCTTCCGACGTCGACGAATACGTCACGCCTGGAGTCGATCCGATGGACGAGGCACTACGCCAGCAGACCGAGCCGCCCCCGACGCCGACGAGCGAGCCCCCCCGGTCCGAGTGGACCGCACCCGTCATCGGGGGCGCCAAGGACACGACCTCGTATGCCGCCGACGCCGGCATCCCCGCCGACACGGCACCTTCCGACGACGTCGCCGCACCCCTCGACGGGCCGGAGCCAGCCACCCTGGCTGAAGCCTCCGCTGAGCCCGCGTCCGCCACGGTTGTCGGGGCTGCGGTCGCGGCGGCGGCAGGCGGGCCGTTGAAAGGAGCACCAGGGGCAGACCGAGCCACCGAGGTCGAGCCCACCGCCGTCGAGCACGACAGCGATGCCGACCAAAGCACCGAAGCCGAGCAAAGCACCGATGCCGAGCAATCCATGGCGAAAGGAGTGTCGCCAGGCACGGGCGACGCGGTCGAGGTGGAGGAGTTGGACGAGCCGGTCCAGCGGCCGGATCTCGACGGGGCGCAGAGTGTGCCGGAGGAGAGCTCGGTCGAGGCGGCCTTCGACGAGCCGGCCTTCGAGGAGCCGGTGGTGGTCGAGTCCGTCCTGGAGCAGGCGATGCCCGAGGCTGTCGAGGTCGCGCAGCTCGGCGAGGTCGGGTCGGCTGGTGTGGTCGACGGGCATGACGAGTTGTCGGTGCCGGGGATGGGCGATGCGGTCGAGGTGGAGGAGTTGGACGAGCCGGTCGAGGTGTCCGACTTCCATGCCACCTCGACGGT
>WBZP01006270.1_pt1 | contig 11814 bp, 13 predicted proteins | sample 5204301 | NCBI WGS metagenome assembly WBZP01 (sample SAMN12412401, study PRJNA552823) | activated sludge metagenome | isolation source: activated sludge from nitrification reactor of wastewater treatment plant... | place: USA: Pennsylvania | collected 2017
ATAGTTCACAAGTGTTAGCGGGAAGTTCTCGACGAGTGCGTGCCTGACGAACGCATCGATGGACTCGTTCACAGTGTGTCGTCTCGTCGCGGCCCTCGCGCACGGACCAGCGTCGGCACGGGCGCCAGGTCGCCCACGCCGTGACCGGCGGCGGGATTGGCGAAGCGCCACGTGCGCTGCGCGTCGGCGACACCCTTGCATGCCATCCAAATCCAGCATGTAGCCGTAGCAAAGCACCGCCGCTCGCACCGGCGTGGCAGCGTGAAGTAGCAGGCCGAGCGCGTTCGGCACATGGCGACGAGCATGCCCAAAGGCCGCCACGGCCGCGCGCCAGGCCGAGGTCGTCCGCGCAGGTCTGCAGCATGGCCCCAGACGTCGCGAAGACCTGCAGCCGGATCGCTCTCCGTCGAGTGCGCGATCGCGACGACGCCCGAGGCTGCCATCGCGCGTCCCCACGAGTCGTACGACGCCCATGTCCTTGATCGCGCATCCAAGGATGGGTCGCGCTCCCGTATCCGAGAGCCCATTGACTAACAGCACCCACGGACGAGGCGCTCCCGTGGAGTGCGCGGGCTCATAGACGTCGATTGCAGGATGCCCAGCGAGCGGGCGAACGTCTTTCCGCACGTTGACGGCGTCGGCGCCGGCTACGCGGTGCTGGAGAGACATCAGGGAGAACGGATGACGAGGGGTGGCGTGAGATTCCATGACGCGCCGAGCTATCGCGCGGTATCACCCTGCCAGAATGTCGGATCGCCGTCGATCCACCCCGTGGCCGGCAGACTCATTCGCGGTCGCACCGCGAACACGCGCGCCGCCGGTCCACCGCGAGCCGCCATCTGACGAGCGTTGCCCTCGGTCTGTGCATCGGTCAGAACGAGCCGGGACCCGTCATCGGCCATGTAGGTGGCGCTTCGATCCGATGCGCCGCCGGTCGCGACCACCAGGAAACGCCCTTCACCGAGTCGCCATGGTGTGTGTGCGTGCGTCGACTCGAGGAGGCGTCGCTCGCACGGTGACCGGGAGCGTGGGTGAGGTTCGCCTTGGATGTGCTGATTCGCTCGAGGGCCGCGGTCAGGGTGCGATCGCCGGTGTATGCGCGCGCGACAGCCTGTTCATGAGCGGCCGATCGAAAGCCGTTCAAGAACCAGACTTCGTTCGGCGCGTCGAGTGACTCGGTGGCGAGATAGGGATTGGGGCAGCGCAGCGAGCGGCACATTGCGGCGGCGTGTTCTTCCAGACGGGGATACCGATCGGCAGCCCCCTCTCGCAATTCCTCCCGGTAGATGAGGAGGATTGGCACCGCTCCCGCGGATGTGCCTCTGGCGACGATGGTGCCGGAATCGCCGCCGGACGTGGTGACAGCTGCAGGGCGCGTCATGCGTGGCAGGGAGGGCTTGAGTACCATCAGACCGAGTGGGATGGTCGCCGTGGCGATGGAGAGAACGGCGTGAGCCATCCAACGTCGATACACGCCGGACACCGCGTGCCAGATACCGTCGTCGTTGCCACCGCGTCGGGCGAGCGCGGCGATCGACTTCTGCAGCGGTCCGACTCGAAGGGCGAACAGCACGCCCGATAACGCGAACGACACACTGGCCCAGAGGATCCAGCCAGTGCCGAGAAGGGGAAGGTGGGCGCGTCCGGCCAGGGCGACGCCGCTGACAAGGATGACTGGCACGCACGGCAGGGCGATCCTGGAGTCGCTGCGCGTGAGTCCGTCGAACACCGCCGCCACGACGCGCAGGTCCCGCGTGCGGCAGGCGTGAGCCGCCCAGAACAGGCCGGTGACGATGTTGCCGAGGAAGACGACGACGGCCGCGTCGTGAACGAGGCGCCACACCTGAGTGCTCACGACAGCCTCGGCGCGCGTGGATGTCCGGTGAGTCGCGCGATTCCGACCGCCGTGCCCCAGTACCGCGGGTCCGAGAGCTGATCGAGCATGAACCGGGCGACGTCGGCACGTGCGATGGAAAGCGTTCGCACATAGCTCCCAACGTCCAGTCCGTGTCGACAGCCGTCCCGACCTGGCGTGTTCGTGAGTGCTGCCGGCCTGACGATCACCCATGCGGTCGCGCTCTCGGCGATCAGCCGCTCCTGTCGCGCCTTGTCCCAGAAGTAGAAGGGCAGGATGACCGGCACGACGAACAGGCTGTAGTACACGCCCAGCCTGCCGGCGCTGCTGCCGATGCCGAGGGAGGTCTCGCAGATCAGGCGGCGTACGCCGTTCGCCGCCATGGCGTGCACCACGTTGCCGGTGCCTTCGGACAGGATGCGCGTCGGGTAGAAGTAGCGACGGTGTCCCAAAGCCGACAAGACGGCATCCTGCCCTCGCATGGCGGCGCCGACGGCCACCGGGTCCAGCACGTCACCCTGCAGAACCCTGAGGCGATCGTGGGTAACTGTCAGGCTGGCCGGAGTCCGGACGAGCGCGGTCACCGTCAACCCTCGCTCGAGTGCCTGCGTGACCAGCCAACGACCGGTACCGCCGGTCGCACCGATCACCAGGATGTTGCGGACATCACGTTCCGGGGAGTCGCAGACGACGTGCCGCCGGGGACGCGCTCGCCGCGCCAGGGCCACCTGCAGACAGGCGGCATAGAGCAGGTAAAGGAACAGAAGCGTCATGGTTGCACGTCAGAGGTGCCGAACGCGGGACGCGTGTGCCCACCCACGGCAGACGAGGGGCGTCGTCATCGCGTCAGCACCAGAAGGGAGACCACACCGTGCGCTACGGCGCCGAGCGCGACGGCGCCCGCGAACCGAAGACGCGGCAACTGTCGATAGGCGCGGCGCAGCGCGTGCGCACCGACGGGCACCCACAATCCCATCCCGGAGATGAGGCCAGGCGAGTAAGACCACGTCGCCGCCGAGGCGACGAGGTGCAGGAAGCCATTGAATGCCACGATGACACCGAGCGTCGCGACGAGCCACTGCATCCGAGCGTGGCGAGCCGCCAGCCAGGCGCCGAAGGACATGACCGCGAGAGCGGCAAGGTTCAACGTCACGAAGTCACGGCGCGTGAAGGCGACGTCGGCCACCCGGGAGACCCAGCGATAGAACGATTCCCCGCACCCGTACTCCTCCATCAGGTGCACGCAGTACGTCGCCGGGAAGACGACGGTCCACGTGCCTCCGAGGGGCCGAACCTCATCCGCTCGGCTGCGGGCCTTGCCGCTCGCGACAATTCGCGTCACGCGGGTAGCCCGCTTCCGTCCGGCGTCTGCGTCACCACCAGCAACGTCTGCGGAACGTGATGAGTCATCTGCGCGGAGCATATCCGGTGTGCTGCCGCGGACCCAATCGGAAGTCGGCAGACGGGCGCTGGCTTCGGCGGTCAGGCGCCGACTGCGGCGAACGGATCCGTCACGCCACGCGCGGCGCTGGCCGCCAACCCCACCTCCGTCGGGTGACGCAATGGTCCGCCGAGACGCAGCGGCGGAGCGGCTGTCGCCCGTTCAGCGGCCGCAGCGCTGGCCCGCCGACGCTCGAGCTCGTCGGCCGTCAGGGTGTTGTCGACCACCCACCTTGGCGCTATTCCAACATCATGACGTCGATTCGAAAGTGGCTGATCGCGGGATGTGTGTGCGGCTGTCTCCCGATGGTGGGGTACGCGGCCGCCCTCGGTGGTCGGCAGGACACATCGCGGGAGGCGGCGGCGCGACTGGTGGCCGACGTGGTGCGTGCCGACTACGACGGTGATCGCACGAAGTTGGCCGCGCTCAGAGAGCGCTTCGTGATGCCCGCGAACGACCCCAGGCTATCGTCGCTCGTGCACTATTGGCGAGGCTTTGCCATGTGGCGTCGAGCGATCAACGGCTTCAACGACGATGCCCCGCCCGACGAGCTGGCTCGCGACCTCCAGACGGCCGTCGACGACTTCCAGGCGGCGCTCAGGATGCGTCCGGGCTTCGTTGACGCCAAGGTCGGACTCATCTCGGCGATTGGGTATCAGGGGTACTTGCGCAGGAGCGACGCCGACGCCACGCTCCCATCGCTGGTTCGACTCCTCGGGACGACTGTCGAGGCGCTGGTGGACGCGCCGGATCACCCGCGGCTGTTGTGGGTGCTCGGGCCCAGTCTGTGGTTCGCACCTCCCGGCACCTCGGACGGCCTCGTCGAAGACCGGCAGGCGCGAGCCATCCGCGCCTACGAGCGGGCGCTGAAGGTCGTGCGCGCCACAGAGCAGCGGGCCGCGCTCGATCCGCTGGAGCCCAGGTGGGGTGAGCCTGAGCTGCTGATGAGCCTGGCATGGTCGAACCTGCACCGCGCCAGCCCGAACGCGGCTCTCGCAGAAAAGCAGGCGCGGGCCGCCTTGGCACTCGTGCCCAATTGGCACTATGTGCGAGACATCCTCTTGCCACAGATTCAGCAGGCCAGGCGGTCGGATGGGCGCTCGCCTCGTAGCGGGAGACGCGTTCACAATTAGCGCCGGCCGCCGCGTCCGTCCGGGCCCCACCGCGCGGGACCGGTCAGCGGTCGAATACGTCGGTGAATGGCCGCAACCCACGTTGGTTCTGGACCATGGCTCGGCGCCGTTCTAGCATCGAACCCAGCGCCATGTGGTGGGCTGGGTACGCGAGCCTCTGGACAACGTTCGCTCTCGTGTGGGCGATCGCGGCGTCCCTGTCATCCGGCCGACCGATGCCGGAGACGCTGCTCTACGGCGCCGTCGGCATGTTCACCGCCGGGGGCATGGGGCTCGCGGTTCGTCAGCTGACGGCCAGAGTGACGCTGAACTGGCGATCTGGCCGGTTCTACCAGGTTCACATCGCGGGGCTCGCTGTCTTCTCTCTCGTCTATGCGTGCTCCTGGCTGCCGCTGGAGGTCGTTCGCCGGGGTGTGCGAGCCGCGCTTGACTACGCATCGCCCGCGCTGCCGTGGAACGCGATGATGGGCTCGTGGCTCTACCTGCTGGTCGCGGCGATGTTCTACGCCGAGCGCGACCATCGGGCACTTCGCGAGCAGCAGGAGGCGGCCGCCCGGGCGCAGTTGCTGGCGCAACAGGCGCAGCTGACCGCGTTGCGATCGCGCGTGAATCCACACTTCCTCTTCAACGCCCTGCACTCGATCAGCGCGCTGATCACGACGGACCCGCGGAAAGCCGACGAGGCCATCGAGCGGCTAGGCGACTTGCTGCGCTACGCGCTCGGCGCCGACGATCTCGTGCCACTGCGAGACGAGTGGCGGTTCACGATGGACTATCTGGCGCTGGAGCAGCTTCGCTTGGGCTCCAGGCTCACCGTGGTCGAACGGTTCGAACCCGGGCAGGGCGAGCAGGTCGTGCCACCGCTCATCCTGCAGCCGCTCGTCGAGAACGCCGTGCGTCATGGGATATCGCAGCGGCCCGAGGGCGGCCGGATCCGGCTGTCGGCGGTCGCTGATGGTGCAGCGCTCGTGTTGCGGGTGAGCGACGATGGGAGCGGCGCCTCGGGCGACAACGGGCTGGGCATCGGTCTGGACGTCGTGCGCCGCCGACTGCAGGCGATCTACGACGAGCGGGCGCTCCTCGCCGTGTCGGCCGGGGCCGACGGTTTCCAGGTCGAGCTGCGCCTCCCATCGAACCCACTGCTGGCGGAAGCGGACTGATGCCGACATACGCGACGGCGTTGATCGTCGAGGACGAGCCACTGGCGCGTGCCAAGCTCCGCCAGCTTCTGCTCGAGACGCCCTGGATCCGCTGCGTCGGCGAGGCCGCGACCGGCCGGGCCGCTGTCGCCAGCATCGATGAAGTGCAGCCGGACTTGGTGTTCCTCGACGTCCAACTGCCGGGCATGACGGGATTGGACGTGCTCGGGCGCGTCCGTCACCGGCCGGCCGTGATCTTCACGACGGCGCACGACCGCTTCGCCGTGGCCGCGTTCGAACTGGGCGCGCTCGACTACTTGTTGAAGCCGTTCAGTCGAGACCGATTCGTTCGCGCGATGGAGCGTGCACGCCCTCACCTCGAGGCGGGGCCCGACGAGTCGCCGGTGATTGAACGTGCCCGAACGGTCCTGGGAGCGGGCGTGCTCACCCGCCTGTTCGCGAGGGACGGGGCCCGGCTCGTCCCGGTGCCCACCGGCCTGATCGAACAGGTCGAGGCGTGTGACGACTTCGTCCTCCTGCACGTGGCCGGCAAAGCCTACCGGGTCAACGTGCAGCTGGCGGAGCTGACGGCGAAGCTCGATCCGCGGTCCTTCGTGCGAGTCCACCGGTCGCACATCGTCAATCTCGCGCACGTCCAGTCGTTCGAGCCCTACGACGGCTCAAGGTTCCGGCTCACGCTGAAGAGTGGTGCGACGCTGATCTCGAGCCGGCAGCGGTCGAAGGTGCTGCGAGAGCTCGGTCGATGAGCGCGCTCCCGTGCCGTCAGGCGCCCATTCAGAACCGAAGTGACTTGCGTAGAGCGATTTGTCGGCCACGGCCTCCAGAGCCCGACCGCACGATTCCAGTGACCGCAAGGCGTGAATCGATGTAGCCGCCCAGGGCCGCAATCATCACGACGGTGGTTGCCTTCCCGGATGGCGGTGCCTCGGCAGCGGTCGTCACAATCGCCACGAGCCCAAGCGCCGCGCCGATCAAGACCCCGTTCCAGATTGGGTCCTTCGGGGCTTTGATGGACGCGCCCGCCGTCGCCACGGCGCCAGGGTCTGGCCGCGACAGTCGAAGCGCCGCCGCCGATATGGCGGACCTCAGGTGGCCATCGGTCGAGTCCTGGCCGGTCTGGGTGGCCAGTGCGATCGGCCGTTCCGTGCCGGCGCCGCAGCCCCTATCTGGCAATCCGGTGAAGAGCAGGCACATAGCGAGGGCTGCAGTCATCGTTCCCGTCCTTCCGTTCGGCCGACCGAGCGGCCGTGCTTAGCGCAGTCACACCCAGCGACTCACCCCTCACCGAGCTCATCAGGCGAGCCCCAGGAACAGCACCAGTATCCCGACGCTGTCGACCAGGCCATGCGCGAGCACGCTGACCCACAGATTGCGGCCCGACAACAGGTATGCAGCGCCGAACACGAATCCGCCTGCGCCGGAGTCGATCATGCCGCCGGGGCCTTTGTAGTAGTGGCCGACGCCGAACAGCACCGACACCGCTAGCAACCCGAGCCAGTATGCGCCCTGGGAGCGATTGCCCACGTCGGCTGCACGGTTCAGCAGGTAGCCGCGATAGCTGACCTCCTCACCGAACGCGGCGAGAGTCCAGACCGTGAGCAGCCAACGGAACGCCACGCTGGGGCTGCCGGTGATCTCCCCGAATCCGTGCGTGTCGGCCGCGGCCGACGGCCAGAAATGTGCCGTCAGTGGGTCGACCAGCAGGCCGCTCAGCAACAGCCGCGCGAGAGCAGCGGAAACCGCAATCACTGCCGTGCGTCCCCATGATGCGGGTCGAGACAGCCCGAGGGCCGCCCAGCTCCCATCGCGCCATCTCAATGAGACGAGGCCGAAGACAACCAGGACATACACCTCGTTCGGTAGGACGTCGAAGACGTTGTGCGCGACGACGACCGCGCCGCCCAGGGCGAACTCCGCGAGCGAAAGGGCACGTTGCCGCGGCGTCATGGTGCCGCTCGGCACGGCTGCCCGCTCAGCAGGGGAGAGTGGGGTGTGCTTCATGTCGAAAGAGTCCCACGCCGTTGGCGGCGACGACGTCAATGACGATGTTCATAGCCAAGCGGGCGGTCGGCAACGGATTGTCGGCAAACTGCTGCTCAGGTCGGTGAAGCGCCGCGCTGACGCCTACGACGCTCCCTTCTCAGAACGTTTGAAGCGGTGGAAAGGCATCCGCCCGGCGACAGCGGTATCCGTCTTCCTGGGCTGGCCCGTTCTATCTACATGCAATCTGAGTCCCCAGTACGAACCAGGTATGTCGATTGCGGCCCCCATCGGTTGGCGGTCGACGTCGCCGGCCGGGTCGGGACCCCGGCCGTGCTGCTGGTGCACGGCATTCCAGGGTGGCGACGCACGTGGCGAGAAGTCGCTGAGAGGTTGTCTGGCTGGGGGCAGGTGTTCGCACCTGACCTCGCGGGATTCGGCCAATCAAGTGGGGCCCCGCAGACGTTTCACGCATCCGACCACGCGGACGTACTGGTCAGTCTTGTGCACCGGCTCGAACTGTCTCGCGTGCACCTCGTGGGGTTCGATTTTGGAGGTCCGACGGCCGTGCTCATGGCAACACGGGCGCCGGGCTTGGTGGCGTCGCTCACGTTGGCTGCCACGAACGTGCTGACCGACACGCCGATCCCCCTGCCGCTGCAGCTCGTTCGCCCTCCCGCTCTCGGTGACCTCTTCGCCCGCCTGTTCTTCGGTCGAGCGGGGCTGTCCATGATGTGGCGAGCGGCCGTCGTGCGGCGTGATCGCTTTCCGTTGCACGACTACCAGGACGCGCTTCGGTTTCCTCAGGGAGTCGCTTCGACGCGCAACATCTTCCAAGGTAGCCTGCGGGACCTGCCTGGGCTGTACGGGTCGATCGAGTCTGCCTTGGCAACGATCGACGTGCCGTGCGGTGTCGTGTGGGGGGAGCGCGATCCGTTCTTCCCGCTGGCCGTGGGCCGTCGCACGGCGCTTCGCATTCCCGGCGCCACGTTCAGCGTGCTCGAGGGGTGTGGGCACTTCCTGCCCAAGGAAGACCCGGATGGGGTCGCGCGTGTGATCCAGGACGTCTACGGCCGCAGCAGGGTCTGACACGTTTTCGGGCGGCCCGTCCACCGACTGCCACGACCGCTCCACGGCGCCCGCGCCAGGCGGCCGGTCTGTCGTTCGCCCCGACCGCAATCGTCTCTACCGTTGTGACGATGCGCCGAGCCCGAAGTGCTGATACGGGTGCGTGACGCGCGGCCACGCCTGTCCCGCTGCGCCGCCGCCTCACGTGTCTCACTGCGCCCTGTGGACCGATACTCAGCAGGCCGAGCGACCATTCGATGAAACACGCAATCGTTGTCCTCGCGATGATGGTCTTGCTCCAGGCGACTGCCACTGGTCAGAGCCGCGAGGAGGGCGAGCGGGCCGATCGTGTCGGCACCGTCCCTGGTCAGGGTGATCTGGGAGCGTCACGCGCGGTAGCGACTCGCGCAGCCGCGTCGAAGGCAGGGTTCCCGTGGAAGGGCGTGACCATCGGCGCCATCGCGGGTGTCACAGGCGGGCTCCTTGCAGCGTCTGAGCTCTGCGACGGCGCGCACTGTTACACAAGCGGTTACGTGACACTTGCAGTGAGCGGTGCGGCGATCGGGGCGTCGCTCGGCGCCGTTGTCCAGTGGCTCGTGCGACACAAGGGGCGTCCGAGCCCCAGGCCGATGGTGCAGACTCCCGCAGCCCGACTGATGTTCGGTGGCGGCGGGCGGGCATTCGGTCTCATGCACTGGCCCTGACGTGCGGCGAGGAGTTGAGGTGACTGTGCAGGCGGGAAGACGCCAAGGCCGCCAGGCTGGAACACGGTGCCGAATCGGCGGTGAACTCTGCGTCGAACAGGTCGTGCTGATCCACAGAGAACCGCCGTGGGGCAACCGGGAGGGATATCGCGTGACAACGGAGAAATGCGTGGCGTGGCTCTTCCTGTCGAACGCCGTCATCAATTGGGTCATCTCGATCCCAGGGATGCTGTCGCCGGAATTCGCGGCCGCCACGTTCGGAGGCCCAGCGCCGAACCATCCCTCGGTCGTGCGCCTGTGGCAGGGTGTCGTGTTTATGTTCGGATGGGTGTTTTTGGAAGCGGGGCCGCGACGTCGTGGGCAAGGCGGCACTGCTGAAATACAACTGGATCAAGAAGACGATCACGGCCAGCGTACTGACCGTTGGCTATGTGAGAGGCGATGTCCCACAGCGCCTGATGCTGCTGATTGTGTTCACGAACTGGCTGTGGAGTCCCCGGATCATGTGGGGCGACTTCGCGGTTCGGCGGCTGTTACCGCGCGCGGGCCATTGCCCCCGTGCGCTGAGGGGGGACGCGCCTAGTGTGTCTCGGGGGCAGGGAGGGGCGCGCCGTTGGGCCGGAACGCGGAACGTGGGCGCTGGACCGGCGCATCCGCCGGCTCTTGCACGGACCCGATGTCGCCGAACGCAAGATGTTTGGAGGGCTGACGTTCTTGGTGGGAGGCCGGATGTGCTGCAGCGTCCAGGACACTGACCTGATAGTTCGAGTGCCGAAGGGCCAGTACCCGCAGCTGCTGACGGAGCCGCACGTCCGCCCGATGGACTTTACGGGACGGCCGCTCACCGGCTTCGTCTACGTCAGCGCTGCGGGTACAAGGTCCGATGCCGCATTGCGGCGGTGGGTGGCCTTGGGGCAGCAGGCGGCACTCGAGGCAACGTAGACAACCTCTGCAGGGGCGCGGCTGCCGGTTGCCAGTCGCGCAAACGGTGATCTTTGAGAGTTGAGCCGCCCCCCCGTGCTTGCTTGCTGGTGAGCTTCGCATTGAAGTCTGCGCTCAGCCACGCATGGACGCGCGAGGACGGTCCTGTCTGTGGACATGCCAGCGGGCAATGGCGGGCAATGCGCGACGGCAATGCTGGCAGCCATGGCAATCACGGCAACGTGGTCTCTGTAAGTTACAGATTCCAAAGGAGCTGATCGGGTCCGAATCCCACCCTCTCCGCCAACTCACACCTCCAGCCTCGCGGCGCTTTCGCCCTACTTGGATGAACGCAATCCGAGGGCGATTCCTTACACGCCCCGTCGCCGTTGCGATCCGGAACCGGCGGACCTAGCCGTCAACCCTTCGCGGTGATGGCGGCTGCTGCGGTCTCGATCTCGCGGAGATCCTGCGGCGAGAGCGCCAAGGCTGCCGACCCGATGTTGTCCTCGAGGTGTCGCACCTGCGTGGTGCCTGGAATCGGCACGATGAACGGCTTGCGGCTGAGCAGCCAGGCCAGCGCGACCTGCGGCGGCGTGGCGCGATGCCGTGCGGCAATCCCCGAAAGCAACTCGACGAACCCCTGGTTCGCCCGCAGCGAGTCCGGCGAGAACCGCGCCATACCGCGACGCATGTCCGCGCCCTCGAACGTCGTTTCGGCAGTGAATCGCCCCGTGAGGAACCCGCGTCCCAGCGGGCTGTAGGCGATGAAGCCGATGCCCAGCGCCTCGCACGTGGGCAGCACGTTCGCCTCCACCGTTCTCGACGAGAGTGAGTACTCGCTCTGGATCGCCGCGATCGGGTGTACCGCATGGGCGCGCCGAATGACCTCCGCGCCCACTTCGCACAGGCCGTAGTGCCTGACCTTGCCTTCCCGTACCAGGTCGCGAATCGTGCCAGCCACGTCTTCGATCGGCACCGCAGGATCGACACGGTGCTGGAAGAACAGGTCGAGAGCCTCGACCCGCAGGCGCTTCAGCGACGCCTCGGCCACCTCCCTGATATGCGCCGGTCGGCTGTCGACGCCGAGGATGTCCGCGCCTCCGTTGGGATCCAGCTTGAAGCCGAACTTGGTGATGATCGTCACCTGTTGGCGAAACGGCGCCAACGCTTCGCCAACGAGGGTCTCGTTCGTGTAAGGGCCGTAGGCTTCGGCGCTGTCGAAGAGCGTGACCCCGCGCTCCACGGCAGCTCGAATCAGCCGGATCATCTCGTCGCGATCCTTCGGCGCGCCGTAAACGCCAGTCATTCCCATGCAACCCAGTCCCAGCGCTGAGACCTCCAACGGCCCCAGTCGGCGGGCGCCGAGCCGTGGTTGCGTGGCGGGCTGCGTCGAGGTCTGAGACGGCCGCCTCATGGCCGTGAGCCATGCGGTGGAGGCGAGCACCGAGTTCAGGGTCGAGGCGAGTGTGACCGACACGAAGTTGTCGGTGTTGTCCTCGATGAGCGCGACCCGGGGCGCGTTCTTCGCGAGAACCCGGCGGGAGAAGTC
>WBZP01002838.1_pt1 | contig 11813 bp, 15 predicted proteins | sample 5204301 | NCBI WGS metagenome assembly WBZP01 (sample SAMN12412401, study PRJNA552823) | activated sludge metagenome | isolation source: activated sludge from nitrification reactor of wastewater treatment plant... | place: USA: Pennsylvania | collected 2017
ACACTCCTCTTAGAAAAAGGTGCCTTGGTGAACCAATCCACGCCTGATGGCGCCACGCCTCTCCACATCGCAACCGCAGCAGGCTATCGCGACATGGCCGCCCTTCTCCTAAAAAAAGGAGCCTCGATCAACGCAAAGACTGCAGACGGGAAGACCCCTCTGCATCTGGGTGCCTATCATGGCAATCGAGAAATCGTGTCGCTCCTCCTGAAGCACGGAGGGAACAAACAGGCAAAAACCCTATCGGGCGAGCGTCCGCTCGATCTCGCCCGTCAACAAGGCCACCGCACGCTGTTTGCCCTCCTAAAGCAATAGGAGCCTTCATACACCTGGATTTTGTGAGGCCACGGCGCGAACCGCAGAACCGTCAGGCCCTATAGCAGACCCCACGATCCACCTCTGCACAAGGATTCGACCGACCGTTGACCTGTGACGCCTCGATCATGAACGAGAGCCAACTGCATCCATTATGGAGAATCCCATTCCCTTCAATCGGGTCAATAGAACAAGGAGCAGATGACATGAAGTCGGTTGCGCCAAATTGGAAACCCGCCCTCTATTCACTCATCGTCCTGTTCATCAGTGGCTGCACCACATCACCGGAAGAGCACCTACGTCTAGCCGCCGCGGATGGAAATCTCCTCCGAGTGGAGACCTTTCTTGGACAGGGCGTCAAGGCAGAATCAGCCGATGCGCGCGGGATCACCTCGCTCCACCTCGCCGCTAAGCATGGGCGTCGGGCTGTGGTGGCGCTGCTGCTCGAACGAGGCGTAGCCGTGAATCCCGGAAGCCAGGATGGCGTCACGCCGCTTTCCGTCGCGGTCCAGGAGGGACGGCGAGAGATAGTGGCGTTACTCTTAGCCAAAGGCGCAAGGGTGAATGAACAGGTGCAGATCGGTGGCACGACACTCTTGCACGTCGCAGCCTATCGAGGAGATCAGGAGATTGTCAGCCTCCTGCTGCAACATGGCGCGGATAAGCAAGCCAGGATGACATCTGGCGAACGCCCTGTAGATTTGGCTCAGCAGCAAGGTCACCAGGCGCTGATTCCACTCCTTGAACCATAATGAACTGAACAGAACAACCGGGCAGGATACGTCACTTGGCCAATCACCGCGTGATGTGAGGATTGTTGATCATCTCGACCACCGCACCTTTTACCCTTAACACTTCTGATCTTTGATTATTCGTCGATGAAACGCTGGCGTTATCGGCTGTCGGTCCTCCTCATCATCGTGTCGTCGACCTGCATGTCCGATACTCAAGCCCAAGCTCCCGCTCATCCGCATGGCGCAACTGACACAAGCGTTGCGACTGTTTCTCCACAAGGGCATATCAGTGGGCAGGGCGAAGAATCCTCCGAGGGAACGGATTTCTCAGAGTTTCACCATCACGTCACTGGGTTTTTTATTGTCGTGTTTGGCCTGGCCGCGCTAGGAAATGCGCTCCTGTATCCCTTGCCATTGTGGACCCGGTTCATGCTCCCTGGTGCGCTCACGGCAGGCGGCCTGTCGGTCCTGTTCGGGAATGAGCATGGTGCGTAGCCGATTCGTTCGCTTGATGTTCTCGACACAGTGCGGAGCCAAGACCAGGAACTGATTGAACATAAACTCTACGGAGTCCTTGCCCTCGCCATCGCCTTTTTTGAGGCACGCCGTCGAAATGCAAGGGGTTGGCATCCTCAGTCGGCAGCCCCTCTCGTCCTGTTGACCCTGGCCGGCTCGTTCTGGCTGTTCGCCCATTCACACAGCGGGCACCCCCCCTTGCAAAGATCCAGTTGCAGCATTCCTTGATAGGAATCGTTGGCATCGGCGCTGCCTTGTTCAAAGGCTTGGCATCGTGGCTACCTGGCGTGTCTCCCCAAGTGGTGACACGGCGGGAAGTCGCATGGGCAGGATTCGAAATTCTGTTTGGTGTGCTGCTCCTCGTCTACTCAGAATAGAGTGGGTCTTGATTCTAGAGGGAATTCGACTGCCTTGAGACCGCGGCCTGGTTTCCTGATTCCCGAAGGGGGAATACGAGGCAGCCAACAGTTCCTGAGCCAACCAGTCAGCCATTCCGGACACTCTCGCGTTTCCCCTTCAGACACCTACCAACCCAGCTACCAATATCGTCCTCAAATGAGTTGTTTCCACCTCTCACCCCACTGCATCGCAAACCGAACGAGTAAAAGGTATCCGGCCCGAATGGCACTTACTTAACGACTACGCTTCTGACATGACGTACCAAAAGGCTGATTCAAGTGATACGGTGGGGGTGCCAAACACCCATCAATCACCAGAGGAGCGAGCCTGCATGTCTCCGAAGCGTAGCCTGTGCGCACAACAACACCGACGGATTCGCAGTCATGTCCACAACAGCGATGCGTATGCGTTCTGAGCTAGGCTCGAAAAAGTGGACGCCTTCAACCTACAATGAGAGGTCCGGAGGTGTGAGATGGAACAGGTACCGCGACAGCAGTATACGAAGGAATTCCGGGAACAGGCCGTGCGGCTGGTCCTGGAACAGCAGGTGACGATTCCGGAGGCAGCCAGACGCCTCGCCATGTCGGGCAGGACTCTCGAGCGCTGGGTGTGTCGAGCTCGACAGGGCCAGCTCACAACGCTGGGGGAGAGCCGACGGCCCGTGACGGAGCTGGAGGCGGAGCTGTCCCGGCTCAAACGAGATCTTGCTGAGGCCCGGACGGAGCGCGACATCTTAAAAAAAGCCACCGCGTACTTTGCGAAGGCGCAGCTGCCCGGTACGCGCTCATGAGGACGCTGCGGCCCCACTATCCGCTGAGCCTGTTGTGTCGAGTGCTGGCGGTGTCCCGAAGCGGGTACTATGCCTGGCGAACGCGACGCCCCTCGACGCGCGCCCAGGAGAATGCGCGACTGGAAGTGGCGATCCAGGCCGCCCATGTGCGAACCCGCCAGACGTATGGTCCAGAACGGCTGCAAGCCGAACTGCGTGAGGACGGCTTTCCAGCCGGGGTCGGGCGGATCAAGCGGCTGCGGAAGAAACTGGGCCTGCGCTGTACACCGGTGCGCCGGTTCATGACCACCACGGATTCGACGCACGCGCTGCCGGTGGCCGCGAACGTGTTGGCTCAGACCTTTGTCGCCAGACGACCGAACGAGACCTGGGTCACCGATATTACCTATGTGCCGACCGTGGAAGGGTGGCTGTATCTGGCTGGCGTGAAGGATCTCTATACCTGTGAGGTGGTCGGCCATGCGATGGACGCCAGGATGACGACGGACTTGGTGCAGGGGGCACTGCTGAAGGCCATCGACACCAAGCGTCCAGCCCGGGGACTCATTCATCACTCCGATCGCGGGTCTCAATATTGTGCCCAGGCGTATCAAGCCACCCTGAAGCAGTTCGGCATGATTCCCTCCATGAGTCGGAAGGGGAATTGCTATGACAACGCACCGATGGAGAGCTTTTGGGGGACGCTGAAGAATGAGCTCGTGCATCATCGTCGCTACGAGACCCGTGAGCAGGCGCGGCGCGAGATCGCGGAGTACATCGAGATCTTCTACAATCGTCAGCGGCGGCATTCCCGGCTGGGAAATTGCTCGCCTGCGGCATTTGCCCAGCAATGGGCCCGTCAACAGCTGGCGGCATGAGGCTGCCATTCATGGCGTCCACTATTGACGACCGAGGTCACTGCCGCGCCAGCTCAGTTTCAAGCACACGCTGCAGCTCTGGATCGCCTGGCATCAGCATGGCCATGACATCGACCACGACGAAACGCGGTATGGTCTGTTTGTCCTGATCGCTCAACAGCGGGTAGGCGACCGGCCCGGCCGCATCGAACCCAGAGCCATCAAGCGACGGCCAAAACCCTACCCGCTGCTCACCAAACCACGCGCGATCGCCAGAGAGGACATCCGCAAATATGGTCACCCCGAGAAGCTTAAGTAAGTGCCATTCGTATCCGGCCCTATAATTCCTCCGTGCCATGTTGAAGACCATCTACGCGATATTGACGAAGCAGGAGCCGTTTCGTCCGATCGCGAAGAGGCTGCCCGGTCAGCGCTCTGGGGTCATGGCCCACTAAGGGAACACTCAGGCAGGTCCTGAGACTTAATTGCGCGACCTGGGTCCGATTTCATCCTGGGTTGTGAGCCCGCATAGGTGACTGACTCATCGTCCACTGAGGCGCGACAAGAACCGGATCCCAGACAGTCGTGGTTTCCTCCTTGACAACTGTTTTTATAGGTGACCCCATTGTTTGCTTGCCTTTACCCAACCTTCCCCAATTGCTTAACAATGTCCTTGGAAATTCCGCCGATGGTTTCAGCGATGTTACGCACAAGACGTGTGCTGGTGGAATGATCAATCTGCTCGGCTGCATCCAATGCAATCATCGACTGAAGAAGCGCCCATTTCGGTCCCCGTGGCGGCACTCTTATGATCTTACCGGCGACAATGATGAACCCGCCACCATCTTGCGCTACCCCGCCCAAAATTTCTGCGGAGATGCCTTTAAAAATCTCTGGGATTTCTGTTCTCGAAGTACCCACACGATCATAGAAGAGCTCCTGTACACCTGTCCGTGTATCTGTCCATATGACTGCAAAGGTCTCGTCGTCTGCATCGAATCCAAAATACTCGCCAATGAAGGTATCGTCTGGATTTCCATGTGATAACGGCGCATTGACAGCAGGGTCCCACGGATCGTCGGTCACCGTCGTCAGGAGGTCGAACGCATCACCCTGCGAAAACGATCCAGCCACACGCGTATCGATCTTGTATCCGCCACCCTTGAGTCCAAATTCATAGAACGCGCAGCCTACCACACCAGACTCTGTCGCGATTAATTGCGGGTGAAAGTGATACAGCCCGTTGTTCGCTGGAAACCACGGCAGAAGCGGTTGCCCATTGGCGGGGCCAATCCAAGTTATCCCACCGTTATCCGACATTCGGTAGTATAGGCGTGCGATCCCGTCACGCATATCGGACCACGCCACAAGAAAGCGTCCGCTTGGAAGTGCGCAACCTGTCGTCAGAGTCAGCACCCGAAACTTGGCATTGGGAAATTCTGGGAAACTCCCTGTTTGAGGAAGATTGCCGGTGAAGCTTGTAACTCCAGTGACTATTGACTTTTGCGGTTCAAATGTCTCACCGCCGTCCGTGGAGCGCGTATACTTAACCATCGACTCCCCGGGAACATGCCATACAACATGGACAACCCCATTATAGTCCACGGTAACCTCTGGTGCCCACGCATCATTTGTACCAGGCACGTTGGCCCCGGCTGGCAGATTCCCCACCCCATGCCATGTTTGACCGCCATCTAGGCTACGCGATAGTCGCAACGCTCCACCCACACCCCATGCCACATAGAGACGTCCACGGGTGGCAGGGTTGTTACTGCGATCGCAGGCCACCCACGACTTGTCGTCATTGCCATCGACAGGGCGACTTTCGACGAGGCTTTGAGGCTGTGACCATGTTTGTCCACCATTGGTTGAGCGAAAGACTTGCATACCTGTGACGGTGATGTCACCTGGGTCAAAGCGCAACGGTTCGACAACGAGGAATGCATGTCCTAAGTGATTGAACGATAAAACAGGATCGGTCATACCATCCCAACCGCTAGGGGTAGGCAGTATGGCTTCGGTCCACGTTGTTCCGTCGTTCTTAGAAAAAACAGCAGCGACGGTGAAATGATACTTTGCGGGGTCAATAAACTTTTTCGAAGCGGCAATGATATTTGATCTGTCTAAGGGATTTATTGCGACGACTGACTCGCTACGGGATTGGCTGGGTTGACTTTGAGTCGCTTGTACATCTAAGCCCGGGAAGAGCCCGTGCTTTGTAAAAATCCCATTCACATTTCCCATGTTTTTCCCCTCCCTTATAGAACTCCCAAGCACGACACACAATCTTGTATAGTTCGTTTACAGCAAATCAGGTGCCGTCATGGGAGGGGAGCCCCGAAGACAAGGGACAATGCTACAACTGTATGGAATTGCAACTCTTCTAGATCGCTCTACTGATGAATGCGTATGTGAGCTATTCTTGAATTATAAGGAGGATGTATCAAAAGAGATTCAGGGGGAGGTGTATCGAAATAGATTCAGGTGAGAGCTAACGGGATGACTAAGATCGCCACCACCAGAATGATGCTGTGCATTCCAAGACTGTTTCTGGTGACGAATGAATCATCCTTCCACGAATTACCAAACCAGTCGGCACCGACATAAATCGCCACGTCCTCACCCCACTTCCCAGAGCTTCGTATACACCGGTCCGGTCGGACGCAGCTGGCTTTTCATCAGCACAACCGGCCCGACTGTCACCGTTCCTAGCGAGACGCTACGCTCATACACGCCACTTTGAGCCAACAGCGGCCCGACCTGTCGTTCTCCAGTTTTAATCCTCGCCACAGTCAGATGGGGACTGAAGGGTTTCTCATCAGACGCAAACCCGAAGGAGTGGCAGCAAGATTCTATCTCCTGATGCAACTCCACCAATCGCTTGGCTGGTTCACTCTGAAGCCACGACTCAGATGGCCCCACCCACAGCACCCTCGGTTTCAGGGCATTGGGGAACGCCTGGAGCCGATCGATCGGGATCTGAATGGTCGGATGAGCGTGCCTGACGCGCGCTATCGCTTCGCGTAGTGGGTCGATGAGCTGTTTCTCTATCTCGCCGAGAAACCTCATCGTGAGGTGAAATGAATTCCGTTGCCCCCAGGCGATGCGGATATCCTTGGAGAGATGAGCCGTGAGCCGTTCCTTGATGTCCTGCTGGACCTGGACGATTACTGTTCTCACCTCGTCACTAATCTCGACGGCCAAAAAAGCCCGGATCATACGTGTCTCCTCTCAAGAAGCCACCGACGCAAGAGGTCCAATGCTGCCTGTGAAGACCGCTGCTTGATGACTGATCTGTCGCCATGGAACCGGAATTCCTTTGTGATTGACTCTCCCCCTCCTCCGTCGAGCCCCACATACACCAAGCCGACCGGCTTCGTTTCTGTGGCTCCTCCTGGTCCGGCAATACCGGTGACGCTCAACCCAACCGACGCACCGGCACGCTCACGAATCCCGGTGGCCATGGCTTGGGCAACCTCTCGACTGACTGCCCCGTATTGTTCAATGAGACTCACCGGCACACCCAACATCTCCGTTTTGGCTTGGTTGCTATAACAAATCGCGCCACGATCGACATAGGCAGAGGATCCTGGCACCATGGTGAGCCGATGGCCGATCAACCCGCCGGTACAGGACTCGGCAACCGCAATCGTGCGGTGCTGTTCAACCAATAATCGCCCGACGACCTCTTCCATCGTGTCCTGTCCTTCAGTATAGATCCACTCCGCCAAGCGCCGACGCACCTCTTCGATTTTTGAGGTGAGTACATGAGCTTTGATCGAACGATGCCCGCTCGTCGTCAACGACACCAGCACCCCATTTGGCGAAGCCAGTAACCCCAGTGCGATCGGTTCCCGCTTGGAAATCACCCCCTGCAATGCGGTATCGACGTCAGCCTCCGATAATCCCCAGGTCTGAAAGATCACCCGGCTAATAGGGTGGGGTTGTGCGTGCTTCGATTGTTTCAGTCGGTCTACGATCAAGGGGATGACCGTCTCCTGCATCATGGCTCGCATTTCACTCGGGACACCCGGTAGCGCCGCAATGTACGTCCCCTTCCAGGTGAGGGCAAATCCCGGCGCAGACCCGACTGGATTGGACAAGACTATGGCGTTGGCAGGAATCAGCGCTTGTCGCAACTGCCCTCGATTCGGCACCCTCCCCCACTGAGCCAATCGAGCCTTCATCGCCTCGAACGCTTCTTTGCGACGAGCAAGGCGGGACCCAGTCACCGCAGCAACGGCCTCCCTGGTGCAATCATCGACCGTAGGACCGAGCCCTCCCGTCATGATCACCACACCAGCCCGCTGCCGGGCAATGTTGAGCACGTGCCCGATCTCACCCTCATCATCACCGACAATCGATTTGAACCGGACTTCTACACCAACAGCGGCAAGGGCCTCCGTAATGAATAGTGAGTTACTATCGGCCCGCCCCCCGACCAGCAACTCCGAACCAATCGCAATGGTTTCCGCAAGGCACGTACGAGCTGATGACGCAGACATTGGCATAGGCCGATTGAACCTCTATTCAATATGAGCAAAATCAACCAAGAAACGCACCTCTCCTCCGCCGGCAGGAAAGATCATGATTGTCGTTTTGGCGTTCGGATCGAAATCGGCATAACGGAACATCGCAACGATTTTGGCCTGAAATTTCTGCGACTCTGGCCACATAGCCGAGCGATCAGCTCGGCCATCGGCTCGCACCGTGAGCGGTGTGATCGTTCTCCCCCCTTGATCGAGGGTCATGTAACTGTTCACGGCAAAATCTGGACGCTCTCCGACAATCGTCGCGCTCACGAGCATGGTGGAGGCCTCGATGACGTGGGCAACATCGGCGGCACTCGGTTCAAGTCCGCGTAACGCCATATGGGCGGCCATCACCGACAGGTTCCCAAGCTTCGTTAGGACAATGCCTTCGGCCTGTCCGGAATCAACGCCACTGAATCGATGGTACAAGGTTTCAGGCGAGTGGTGTTGTGCCGCCGCTTGTTGTCCTCGATCGAGTGCGAGTTGAATTTGGGTCGGCGTCGGGTTCACCTCGATCGCAGCCGCACGGCCAAAGAAACTCAGCAGGCAGACGACAGTCTGTCCAAGCACGGCATGAGTCCAACCCCTCATCTGTCAGCGGGTAACAGAACGATTCAACCTTGTCAATGGATGCCTCCTCGCCTCGTCCTCCGGTTGACAACACGGAAGGGGAAATGATAAACGAAAGAAAACTACAAAGAGTACTGCCTCTCAATTTACTAAAGGAGCTTTGTAATGTCGACTCCGGAGACCCCCCCTTCTACGCCGGCACCTCGGCGCCAGTTCGTCAATTTTGCATTCTACAAAGTAGACCCGGCATGGCGGCGTCTCCCAGAAGATGTGCGCACCCAGGGTAAACAGGAGTTCTTGCGTGCTGTCGAAGATTTTACGGGCAAAGTGTTGGTCATCCCCTATTCCACTGTCGGAATCCGAGGGGACTGTGACTTTATGCTGTGGCGAATCAGCTACGATCTTGATCTGTTTCAGGATATGAGCGCCAAGATGCTTGCCTCCGGTCTTGGGCAGTATCTCTCGACTCCCTATTCGTATTTGGCCATGACCAAACGGTCCATCTATGTCGATAACCATTCGCATGCGGGACAGGAAGGGAAGCGGCTCACGGTCGTGCCAGGGAAGAGCAAGTACATCTTTGTCTATCCCTTTCTTAAAACGCGGGAGTGGTTCCTCCTGACGAAGGCGGCTCGCCAGGGGATGATGGACGAGCATATCGAAGTGGGTCATCGGTTTCCATCAGTGAAGCTGAATACCACCTATTCGTTTGGATTGGATGATCAGGAATGGGTTGTTGCGTTTGAAAGCGACAAGCCAGAAGATTTCCTTGACCTGGTGATGGCCCTACGGGAGACGGAAGGATCACGATACACCTTACGAGATACCCCGATCTTCACCTGCGTCCGCAGAAGTCTTAAGGAAACGCTCGATACTCTTGGCGGCTAAGCGCTGAGGATATCAGTACGGACTAGGGCCTTCGGTCATCCGACCGAAGGCCTTTTGTTTTTCGGCGATGACCTCTCGTTGTCGTGCAGAGAGTGTCCTCGCGTTGCTGTTCACCCAGCTGGAATAGGCGTTAGGCCCTAGTTTTGACAGTTCGACAAACGCTATGGTACCTGTACAGATAGCACTATCAAGAAAGTGAGTGGCCATGGCTGACACGACCTCCCTCTATGCCTTGCGTTTCCCCGATGGCTCGGTCAGTCTCTACATCGATGAACAGTATGCCCAGGATAAAGGGATCGATCCATCCAAGCTCGTCCGGGTGGAAATTCCACGCGAGATGTTCATTAGTGGGACGATCCAGGATGTTCGGGAATATGTCGCGCGTCAGCTGGAGCAAGCCTCTCGACAGAAAGCCGGTACGGCATAACCGGCATCGCCACAGATCAACGGATTAGAAAAGGACATTGCACGAAGAGATCACCCCCTCTTTCTGTATGAGTGAAGCGGAACACCATGACACCAACACTCGCATCCTCTCCCCTCACTGTCGACATCATTGAGGAGGCTATTGCCAACCTGCCGATTCAGGGACGCATTATCCTCCGTCTGCTGCTCCTGCAATATCTCGACGTCACACAGGATGAAATTCTGTTTATGGTGGCAGATCGACCAGACCCCCGCTGCGTCTCTGGCAAGAAACCCATCACGACCATGACCCAAGAATCCATCATCGCCATGGTCAACCGCCGGGATGAATACCGCCGACGAGCCAGACTGCGCCGGGAACGAACCTGGTTGCAATGTATGGCCCTCGAACATTTGATCAAGACAGCCGACGCATTCGCTACCCGTGCTACGGTCCTTCTCGCTGATCGAGGTGTCTCGGCTGACACCATCGCGGCGCTTAGCGCACAGGCTCGTTCTGCGATCCCGTCCACGACGTTACGACTCCTGGAACAACAGTGGGAGAAAGACGAAATCAGCTCCGAGGAGTACCAGAAACATCGTTTGGTCGTCGAAATGCAGACACAGCTGCGCTTTGTTGAACGATTCAGAAAACGTCTGACCTTGGCAGATCGCGAACGTCGAACCTCCGACTCTACAACGCTGCAGGACCATGAAATCGGCCACATCTGGGGCATCCCAGCCGGAACCCTCGCTGCACGCAAGGTCAAATTTCTCTCCCAGTATCTACTGGCAACCCAAGCGAGATGTTCAGATTCTCCAGGGAGCGGATCGTCCGTTCCGTCACCCGAGATGTGGCAAGCCACACTGCGTGCACTCTCCCAGACTCCGATTGAGCGGTCGATTGCCACGTACGACGGGCTGGAAGGGACTGAGTCCGCACTGATTGAAAAATTGGGAATCTATGCGATGATGGGGATTTCGGAAGCGACGGAGACCAAGTTCTGGAACTCTCTCGTGTATGGGGCCAGTTCCAACGCCATCCATACCGAAACAACCCGAACCCTATTCGGACTCCAACGGCTGGTCTCCATTCAAAAGGATCTGGACACCAGTACCGCCGCGTTGGACGAGGAACTACTGAAACGGTCGATGCCCACACCTAAGGCCGGCGAGCTTCCATCTCCAGCACCAGAGTCCGGTCAGGGGGAACTCACAGACTTCCAACGGCATATTCTCCATAACTTTATCGGAGAGGATGTAACCGGTCGGCCATCCGACAAATGGTGAACTTTCGGTATTGCCAATCAGGGGCGGTTCGGTATAATTACCTCCAGCCATGACGACGCAGGCCATCAGTCGACCAACATTCGTCATCTCTCTAGGACCGTTTCTTTTCTTCATCCTGTTGTGTGTATGTGCGCCTGGCTCACCTAGTACGACATCAGCGCTCGCGAACGGTCTGATTGAGATAGCGGAATTGTTGGCGCACCCAGAGCAATACGATCATCAGGACGTCGTCGTCACGGGAAAGGTCATGAATGTCCAGCTGGCGACCAATCGCCAGGGACAGCCAGCCTACGGATTTCTCCTCCAAGATCAAGCCGGCACCCTCAAGGTCGTGAGCCTTGGCCAGCTTGAGGTTCATGAAGGTGATCAAGTGATCGTGGAAGGTGTCTTCAGTCGTCTCCGCCAAGTTGGCCGCACCATTGTCTATAACGAGATTAAGGCCATCTCGGTTAAGCCCATGACACGCCTCAATCCAGATCTGGTCGGCTGATCGCTTCAATCGCTTTTCACACCTTTGGTACTTTGTTTCGAGTACATC
>WBZP01006271.1_pt1 | contig 11811 bp, 13 predicted proteins | sample 5204301 | NCBI WGS metagenome assembly WBZP01 (sample SAMN12412401, study PRJNA552823) | activated sludge metagenome | isolation source: activated sludge from nitrification reactor of wastewater treatment plant... | place: USA: Pennsylvania | collected 2017
AGCAATACACCAAGACGCCAAAGATGTTGGCGGCGGTATACTCATGGCCACCGTCAAAGATATAGATGGCAATCCTATCGGTTTAATTCAGCTCCCTTAGTTGTCGCTGTTCGGCGAAGCCCCATCCGCCTCTGCCATTTATGCCATGGCAACCCAACAGAAAAAACCGACCTTTCCATATTTTTTGATTTCCCCCGCCGATTTTTTTAGTTGAAAAGGGGTTTTCTTGTGGTTCGCGGTCGCCTTGCGACATGTGATGGAGTAATGCTTGTTTACAGTAACTATACACTAAGTGTATAGTTACATTATGAATGCACAATACGCACTACTAGGAATCCTCAACGAGCAACCCAATTACGGGTATGAATTGAAGAAGATCTACGACCAACTATTCGGTGAGGGCAAGACTATTTTGACTGGCCAAGTGTACTCTACACTTTCCCGGCTGAAGCGTGATGAAAAAATTGAAGAGGTCGCGGCCGACAAAGAAAGCGGCGGCCCTGACCGTGTGAAGTATGCTATCACTCCACAGGGCACTATGGCACTCCGCACATGGCTCGAAACGCCCGAAGCTCCATCACCGCAACTCCAGGCCACGCTCTATATGAAAACGGTCCTGGCAATTATGGACGGTGGCGACGCTGCGCCATACCTCGACAACCAGCGTAGCGCTCACATTGAGCGTATGCGCGAACTCACCAGTCAGCGCCGTGAAGCACCGCTTGCAACCAAGTTACTGATTGACCACGCTATTTTTCATATCGAAGCCGACCTACGTTGGATTGACCTGACAAGCTCGCGATTAACAAAATTAAAGGAAGAACTATGCTTGTAAACTCAGCTATTCGTGCAAAGAATATCAAAAAATCATATGGCAAGACCGAGGTGCTGCATGGCGTATCGCTTGACGTGAAACAGGGTGAAGTATTGGCTATTATGGGGCCGAGCGGCTCGGGTAAATCAACATTGCTCCATAGCCTTGCGGCAATCATATCGGTCGATAGCGGCGAAATCATATTTGACGGCCGCAACATCGCAAAGTTCAGCGATAACAAGCGCAGCATCCTCAGGCGTACGGCATTTGGCTTTGTATTCCAGTTCAGCCAGCTCGTGCCAGAACTCACAGTGATAGATAATATTGCCCTGCCGCTATTGCTCAACGGCGTCAACCGGCATAAGGCGTATGCTGAAGCGAAAAAATGGCTCGAAGCCGTCGGTCTCACAGATAAACACGAAAGTATGCCGGGCGAAATCTCTGGTGGCCAAGCCCAACGCGTAGCAATAGCTCGCGCCATGGTAGTTCGTCCGAAGATTTTATTTGCCGACGAACCAACCGGCTCGCTCGACAGTCTCAACTCCGAGCATGTCATGGAGTTATTTATCAAAACGGCAAAAGACAACGGCACGACAGTCATCATGGTCACACACGAACCAAGCATCGCCGCCTATGCCGACCGTGAAATCGTGGTACGTGATGGTCAAATCGTAGGAGCAAAATAGTATGCGGCTAGCTTGGCTTTTTCTCACGCGCTCTGGACGCAGTAATTGGAATCGCCTCGGTCTGACGGCGGCAGCCGTGGCGCTCGGTATGCTGATGATTTTGGTGTTTATGGCTGGCGTCAATGCGCTGCAAGCGAAGGCAGGGCATAGCTCATGGCGGTTCGATATATTTGCCGCTGAGAATAATCAAAAGCCGATTGGTGGTATCGCGCCGCTCAAAGCAAAAGTAGCAACTGACGGCAATCTGAATAAATGGCGAGATGAGGACATCGTCACCATATCGCTACGCGCAGGTGATGCCACGTCACCGCAACTCGATGGCTTGCCGACGCCAAAAGACGGCGAATATTATGTATCAAGCGGCCTCTACAAGGTCATACAAGACCACTCGGATGATATGATTGGCAGCCGGTTCGGGAACAAGCAAATCGGTATCATACCCGAAGCGCTTTCGACCTCGCCCGATGCGCTCGAAGTCATTCGTGGTATGAGCGCGCAAGAAACAAAAAGCGAACGCATCGTCAGTATCTACAAGTTTTCGAACAGCATAGAAGCCGTGTCGCGCTATAGTGGTCCGGTCGGTGTAATACTGATTTTTGGCGCGAGTATACTACTGTTTCCGATTGTCATGTTCATTTCTATCGCCACACAGCTTGGCTCGGCGCAGCGCGAGAAACGTTACGCTGCCCTGCGGTTGATTGGCGCAACCCGCAAACAAGTATCACGTATTATTGCCCTTGAGTCGCTGAGCGCGGCAACGATTGGTGCCATCGTCGGCTCACTCGTGTATCTTGCGGTGCTGCCGCTAATGAGCCAATTTAGGCTAGGTGGTGAACGGTTCTGGCCAAGTGACTTCGCGGTGCTGCCGCTACATTATCTCCTTGCCGTCATCATCACGCTGCTGTTTTGCCTGATTGCCAACTGGTGGGGTATGCGCCGCGTGCAGGTTTCGCCGCTTGGCGTGGCGCGCTCGGGTAAAGTTACCAAGCGTCCGCGCACATGGCGGCTTGCGCTGCTTGCGCCCGGACTGGCGATATTTGCCTGGCTATCGTTGCCGACTGGTATCAGCTGGCTACGGAGTAGCGCGGACAACAATAGCGCACCGCTTCTGCTCCTCATCACTGGCATTATGAGCATCATGTTCGGCTTACTGCTCGCTGGCCCATGGCTTACCAGTAGCATTTCACGGCTTGCCGCGCACCGTGCAAGAAGTGCTATCACGCTCCTTGCCGCAAAACGTATCGCCGTGCAATCAAGCTGGATTTTCCGTAGCGTAAGCGGCGTGATATTGGCGCTTTTTGCTGGCAGTTTTTACCTCACCGGGACAAGCGGCATCGCCAGACTCAATATAGACGCCGTGGCGAACAATGGCTATTCGCAGCTCAAGAGCGGTATAGCGATTGTATCTGGCGACACACTACCTGCTCAGTTCGATACACTGCTGGAGAAACAGTCGTTTGTGACATCGGTTGCAGCGAGTCCGGCAACAGGTGATGATGCTAACCTTATCGACTGCCGAAATCTCGACGCGTATACGCGTCTTGCGTGCCCAAGTGGCAGCAAGCCGAATGATGTAGTGTTGCTTAATTTTGGTATGCCAACAGAGAAATATGTGCGAGTGCTACACGACAAGCCAGTCCTGGCGAGCATGAGCTACCTTGTAAAGCTCGACACTAATGATAACCTCGATAAACTCCGTACATTTGTTGCTAGCAGCATTGGCGACAGCACTGCTGCATGGGTTGTCAGCGGCACCTATGCGCAAAATCCGGTGCTCAATCCTGTTATTCCCGAACTGGCAAATCTTGCCTATGCAGGCATGGGCGTGACATTGTTTGTCGCCATCGCTAGCCTGATTGTTTCAACGATTGGCGGCTTGCTGGAGCGTCGCCGCTCGTTTGTCACATTGCGTCTTGGCGGTATGACGGTCACGCAGATGAAGCGAACCGTCATGATTGAGTCGTTAATTCCACTTATAAGCGTATCACTGCTAGCCTGCGGCCTTGGCGTAGGGGTCGGTTGGGTGTTTGTGTCGGCAGTTTCTCGCAGTGTACAGCCAACACTCACGCCGCTCTATTTCGGTATCGTTATCGGTTCACTCCTTATTGCCGTGCTCGCTATTCGCCAGATTTTGCCAATGCTCGGAAAAATTACGCGGCCTGAGGATAACCAGACAGAATAGTGCGTTTGTACTTTCGACTATCTCACTAAACTTACGGAAAAGTGCGCGCAAGCGCGTCGGCTGTGCCGACCAGAGCCGTGCCACCTGTTTCGGCTTTTGCCGAAACGCGAACCACCAGAAAACCCCTTTTCAACTAAAAAAGAAAATCAGCGGGGGAAATCACAAAAAATGCAAAGGACGGTTTTTTCTGGCGGGTCGCAGCGTGACTTGGCGTGCAAGGCGGCGGGGCTGAGCTTAGGCATTTTGCTGGAAATAGGTTCGAGCCTCGTTGTATATAGACACCAAGAACTTGTTTCCAACCGCCACCTGTGGCGGTTTTTTGTAGCGTTGTCTAGCAGAGGTGAGTAGTATACAATATGACGCATATGGGAAAACTCACTCCTACAAAGCCTCTCCTTATTCTTATGTACGGCATGCCGGGCTCTGGCAAGACTTTCTTCGCCCGTCAACTTACCGAACACGTTAAAGTAGCTCACATACAAAGCGACCGCATCCGAAACGAGCTCTTTCAGAACCCAAGCTACACGCGTGAAGAAAACCACATTGTTGCTAGTATTATGCTCTACATGACCGAAGAGTTTTTGAAAGCAGGAATGAGCGTAATCTTCGACACCAACGCCATGCGCATAGCCCAAAGGCGCGCCCTCCGCAACCTAGCGGTCAGAACGGGCGCAGAAACCATGTTGCTCTGGATACAGATTGACCCAGACTCGGCTTACTTGCGTGCTTCGCGCCGCGACAAGCGCAAGGCCGATGATCACTATGCACAAGTCATGGACGTTCCAAGCTTCAAACAGCTCCTCGGTGGCATGCAAAACCCCGAAATCACCGAAAAGGTAGTTGTCTTGAGTGGCAAACACGTCTTCAACACGCAGAAGAACGCTGTTATCCGCGCTCTCAAAGAGCGTCGACTAGTGACCGAAGAAAGCAACGAACACCTCAGTAAACCCGGCCTGATTAACCTTGTGCCCAACCCGAGTGCCGGCCGAGTCGACATGTCTAGGCGCAACGTCCGCATACAGTAGCTATGGCAACGAAAAAGGTCGAAATAGAAGGCCTTGGCTCGGTCACACTGGTTAAATCACGCCAAAGCAAGTCGATACGCCTATCTGTTCAGCGGGGCGTGGTACGCGTTTCTATGCCCATGCTCGTCCCATACAGTGCTGGCGTACGTTTTCTGACCAGTCATATGTCTTGGGCCCTCGAACAACTCGAAGGACAGCAAGCCCCACTACTCGAAGACGGCAAGCGCATCGGCAGATTGCACACCTTGCAGTTCGTGCCCGGAGAAACAACAAGCGTACGAGTGAGTAGCTCACGAATTGTAGTGCACTACACTAGCGAGGAAAAGATTTACCACGAAACCGTACAGACCAGGGCCCGCAAAGCCTGCATACGAGCACTCAGACACGAAGCCGAGCTTGTCCTGCCTCCTAGACTGCGAAATCTGTCCGAACAACACAACCTGCCGTTCAAAAGCGTGCAGGTGAAACAACTCAAACGGCGCTGGGGTAGTTGTGACAGCCAGCGCAACATCGTCCTAAACCTCTTCCTTATACAGTTACCATTTGAACTCATCGACTACGTGCTGTGTCACGAACTTGCCCACACCATACACATGGATCATGGACCAAAATTTTGGGAGCTAACAGAGGCAATGCTCCCAGATGCGAAGGCTCGTCGACGAGAGCTGAAGCGTCACGAAACCGATTTGTAGAGCAGACCGCGCCTCGCCTAAGCATAAGCAATGTCCTATAATACCTAGTGCATGAAAACGCATAGCGATAAAAACGACACTCTTGCCCTCGAACACGAGCGTCTGACCAGTCTTATCGGAAGCATGGCCGATGGCGTGATCGCCGTCGATGAACACGTCCGGGTAGTCCTGTACAATGGTGCGGCACTGAACATTCTCGACCTGAACGGCACGCCAGAAAATCACCCATTATCAAAAATCCTCAAACTATACGACGCCAGCGGCCAACCTGTCGACATTGCCAAAATAGTCCGCGAAACCCAAACACCAACCAGCAACCGAGACTATTTGTTGCATTATGGCGACGGTAGCAAGGCCAACCTATACCTTTCAATCGCTCCTGTACGGCTTGGCTACGGAGTTAGTGGCCAAAAAGGCTTTACCTTACTACTCCGCGACATTACCCGCGAAAAATCGCTCGAAGAAGAGCGCGACGAATTCATAAGTGTGGTCAGTCATGAACTCCGGACACCTATTGCCATCGCAGAAGGCAACATTGGCAACGCGCAACTAGTTGCAGATCGCTCACAACTCCACGAACCACTCCTTAGCGAAGCCCTAAAAGTTGCGCACGACCAGGTAATCTTTTTGGCCGGGCTTATCAACGACCTTTCCACCCTAAGCCGGGCTGAGCGAGGCGTCCTAAAGCTAGAGGTCGAAGCCATCAACGCCCACGAGCTCGTCGAAACACTCGTCAAAACATACCTCCCGGACGCCGAACACAAGGGCTTACAACTCAGAAGCGACATCAACCCACACCTGGAAACCCTGCACTCAAGCCCCCTCTACGTACGCGAGGTACTACAAAACTTCATAACCAACGCCATCAAATACACCGAAAAGGGCAGTGTAGTCATCGCTGCAAAGCCCCTAAACACGGGTGGCGTCACATTTACCGTATCCGACACCGGCATCGGCATTGGCAAGGCAGACACCGAAAGAGTATTCGACAAGTTCTTTCGCTCGGAGGATTATAGGACACGCCAGAGCAGTGGCACTGGCCTCGGACTATACGTCACCATGAAGCTTGCGCGTCTGCTCAAGGCCGATATTTCAGTCGAAAGCGAACTAAATAAAGGCTCCGTCTTTACTATCAAAATCCCAAACGCCCAACCTACTGAAGAATAAGAACCCAGCCTAAGCGTCAGGCAGTTTAGGCAGTCTCGGTATAACTTGCATAACTGGCAGACAGACGTTGCGACCCTTCCACGTAACCGCGCCAAACTCATACTGCAAACACGACACGTGCAAAACCACAATATCCACGACATACGCTAGAAACGTCGAGGCCACGCCGTACACTGGCTTACACAGACCCGTTTTAACGCTAACCACAGCATACAGGGAAACCACCAGGCTACACGCCACGAGCATCAACGCCAGCAAAATGTAATCTACTGTTACTACAGCGTACACAACGCCCAAAAATGGCCACACAAAACATAAGAGCTCAAACAATGCCGTCAGGGCCACCAGCTCAATTCGTTTGTGTAGTTGTGGATAGCGCACCCGAAGCGTCGTCTGATACTGTGCGTCTTGAGTTTTGGCGCTAAAGATCGGTAGGTAACGGTTGCTACGCAAAAATAGATACGTGTCAGAGGTGACGGCTTGGCGGGCAAAATGTGCTTCGGGAGTAATAGAGTTGGCAACCGCCTCAAAGCGCCCGCACTGATCCAAAAAGTCCCGCTCTATCATCCAGCAGGTACTCAGCACGGGCGGGCGTTTGAAAATACGTCGTGGCAAGCACAATTCCCAGAAATAGCGCATAGGCTGTAGGAGTGAAAATCGAGCCCGGTCAGCCACTATTCGTTGGGGCATGACACTCATCATGCGACGTTTTTCCATCGTAAAATGTGCCACCAGCGTGCGTATGGTCGACGGGTCAAAACGTGTGTCAACTCCACAAAAAAGCAGAATTTCGCTACTCGACTCCTCGTACAAGCGTTGATAGGCCCAGTTTTTCGGTAGCCAACGCTCCTCAGGCTCTTTACCAGCTACAAACCGCACACCTTCGTGAGCAAAATCGCGAATAATCTCTGGCGTGCGTTTCGTAACACTACAGTCATCCAGCACGATCACCTCCAGTTTCGGGTAATCGCTGGCTACAATACTTTCGAGACACTGTTGCAACACTTCAGTCTCGTTCCGTGCAGGCACGAGCACACTCACTGCCGGAAGTTGACTGTCTGAAGGATACGTCACGAGTTCCTTTGGCTTGGTTCGTTGCCAGGTCAGTGCCGTTGTGCGCAAAAGCACTCCCAGCACAAGCACCACCGCCACACCCAGTCCGTACAAAAAGCCCTGGAGCGTCGCCGTTCGCACAAGCACCAACGACAGTCCAGTTCCGACGAGCTGTAGCGCTACAAGCCAGACAAACGTACGAAAACTAGAGTTTTGTAACCGCCGACGCTGTAAACGCCATTTCATAACCCTTGCCACATTGAGCAAACGGTACAGTTGCACGACGCCTAAGAAAGCGTACACCCGCCAGTCAGATCCGACTAGAAAAGCTGTTGTCAAAGCACCCAGCCCCAGTACCGCCGGCCACAACACCGCTCGAACCGCCTTATAGTCACAAATAAAGCGATTGATCGCCAACAAACTCGCACCCTCGAGCACAGAAGCAAAAAGCCATAGCAAAAGCCATTGGTTCATATGACTCTATACTACCATGTCTCTGACCGCTACATAACGATGTTGACCACGACGCCCTCCAGTGGTACACTTGACGTCAGTCGCCTACCATTAATGTAGGCTTTTTTAATACTCTGAAAAGAGAGTGAGGAGTCACCGGTGGCGGGCAAGAAACGAATCCTAAAGTCAGAAGTTACGAAAGAAGAAACAATTGCACACGCGTTTTGGCGAGGCTTTTTCTGGCCATTTCGTGCCGTCGGGCGCCTATTGGTCTGGCTCAGCCACAAACCACCGCTGAAGCAAATCGGCCACCTCTTGCGATGGGTCGCCAACATGCGTGTCGTAAAATTCATCGCCAAAATCACTGGTATCCGCTACGTAGTCCGCAGTTGGCGAGAGCTCAAACTCGTTACCTGGCCAAAGTTCCGCGATAGCCTACGCCTAGTTAGCGCCGTACTCATTTTTTCTGTAGTTTTTGGTCTGTTTGTTGCCGTTCTCGACTACGGCCTCGATAAATTATTTAAACAAGTAATCTTAAAATAGCCCGCTATAGGCAGAATCGGAGAAGATATGAGTAGCAAGAAACGATACGACAACACCAAACAGTGGTACGCCATCCACACCTACAGTGGCTACGAAGAAAAGGTTGCCGAGAGCATTCGCCAACGTGCCGAGTCACTCGACATGAAGGACAAAATCTTTAACGCCCTCGTCCCCAAAGAAAAGCAAATCGAAATCAAAAACGGCAAACGTAAAGTCGTCGAAAAGCGCATTTTCCAAGGCTATGTGCTAGTGCAGATGAAATTGACTGAAGACGCTTGGTACATAGTGCGCAACACCCCGAGCGTCACCGGCTTTGTGGGCACTGGCACCGAACCAACCCCTGTCGACGAAGAAGAAATCGAAAAAATCCAAAAGCGCATGGGCCTCGACCAGCCAAAGCACAAGATCGACTACGCTATCGGCGAAGTGGTCAACATCATCGACGGACCATTCAAGGGCTTCGATGGCACTATTAGCGAAATCGACGCCCAAAAGGGCAAGCTCAAAGTGCTCGTCAACATGTTCGGCCGCGAAACACCTGTCGAGCTCGACAGCCTCCAGGTAAAGAGGGTCTAATATGCCTGCAGCTTGGAGAAGTGAGATTGTTGGAGAAAAACTCGGCCGTCCCTCTGATGACGAAGGCCTACCAAGGAGTAGTAGCCGGGCAGGCGGGCCTTCTTTAGTGGCGCGTATTCTTGCTAAAGTTCAAGCTTTAGCCCTAGGCGGTGTACAAGGTTTCGATGGCACTGTAGTCCCCGCTAGTGCCTTTAGTGCCATAGATAAAGTGGATCACGTCACACATTCAATCCCAGATCAAGCAAACCCCAGAGACTAATAAAAAGTAGTAACATTTCAACATCGACACAGCGCAACAAATGCGCTATAATATATCTGTTACGCACTACTTAAAAGGTAGGAGAACGGCGAGGTTAGCTTCAAACACCTCAGTAATACACCGTTCGAAAGGAGCAAAACTATGGCCAAAGTTGTAAAGGCCAATCTAAAAATGAAGATCAAAGGTGGCCAGGCCAGCGCTGCGCCTCCAGTAGGTAGCACCCTTGGTCAGTATGGCGTGAACATGATGGATTTCATCCAACCGTTCAACGACGCCACCAAAGACATGCAGGGCAAAACCGTCACTGCGCACATTACTATTTATGACGACCGCACCATGGACTTCCGTGTGGTTGCCGAACCAACCGACGACCGCATTCGCGCTACTCTCGGCATTCAGAAAGGTTCCGGCAAGCCCAACAGCGAAAAGGTGGCCAAAAAGCTAACCGATGCTCAGCTGACCCAAATCGCTACCGAAAAAGCCATGGACATGAACACCGACAACATCGAAGCAGTCAAGAAAATGGTCGCCGGCACCGCCCGCAGCATGGGCGTAGAGGTAGAAGGCTAATGGTTATGATTGGCGAGGGCTGGCTCGGTGGTATGTCTGGCGATGATGAAACGCCATTCTGGCGCTCTTTTGAGGAACCGGGTTCAAATAAACCACCTCAGGCTCCAATAGACCCCGTGCCGCGAGAAGAAACAGATCATGGCGAAACAAAGCACACCTTTGGAGAAGAGGTGTGGCTAATTGGAGCACAACCCCAAGCCATGGGTGTCCCAGAAGACGGCATCCCGCCAGAACTAAAAGCGGTCAATGACGCTCCAGAGACTACAGAAATCCCTTCATCAGAAACAACTGCATGTTTAGATGACACAGTGCCCTCGGGTGATCTTTACACTCGAACTCCTACAGCTGATGCAGTTGCCAAAGGTAGCGGTTTCGATTATAAGGTATTAAATTCAGACGGAACTATTGATTTTTAATAATTTTGTGGGACTTGGCCGTTAAGTCAAGGTTTGCACCACGATAAGGAGAATATTTTATGGCAAAAACTAAAGCAGAGCTTCTAGAAGAAGCAAAAGCGCTCAACCTCGAAGTAACCGAAAAAAACACGGTTGCCGAAATCACAGAGGCACTTGCAAACGCAAATGCCGATGAAGTATCAGACGCGCAAGAGGCAACCCAGGATAAACCTAAACTAGCCAAAGCTGGCAAGCGCAGCGCCAAGGGTCTCGAAGAAGCCGAAGCCAAAGCCGAGAAAATCGAACATCAGCACCACCGCGACGAAGAAAAGGCCGAAGCAGCCGAAAAGCCAAAGCAACCCGTCAAGCCAACTCGCTCACGCCTCGAACGACGTAGCAAAGGCTACCGCAAAAGCGCTGAACTCGTAGAAAAAGACAAGGTCTACGGACTTGCAGAAGCTCTCGAATTGGCTACCAAGACCAGCAGTGTCAAGTTTGACGCCACAGTAGAGTTACACATCAACCTCGGTGTTGACCCACGCCAAGCCGACCAGAATATTCGTAGCAGTATTGTACTACCAGAAGGTACTGGCAAGACCGTCCGTGTTGCAGCCTTTACCGACGACAAGGTTTCTGGCGCTGACCTCGCTGGCGTAGACGCCATTAGCAAAGAGCTCGAAAAGGGCACCATCAACTTCGACGTGCTCATTAGCACTCCAGCCAACATGGCCAAACTCGGTAAATACGCTCGTTTGCTCGGCCCGCGTGGTCTCATGCCTAACCCAAAGAGTGGCACTGTTACCGCCGACGTCGACAAAGCCATCGCCGAAGCCAAAGCCGGTCGCGTAGAATACCGCGTTGACAGCACTGGTATAGTCCACATGGGTGTTGGCAAAGTTAGTTTTGGCGCTACCAAGCTCCAAAACAACGCACAAGCAGTCCTATCGAACATCAAGAGCAACAAGCCCACCAGCGTGAAAGGCGTGTTTGTCAAAGCCATCCACGTTACCACCACTATGGGCCCAAGCATTACCGTCAACCCCAACGAATAAGTGTTTTCAATGATTACCGGAAAACCACGCGAACTTAATTTCACTAAGTTTCCCAACCAGTCACCCCTAGTCGAACTACAAAGTGCACTACAAGACCCCCGAGGACGATCGCTTTTCTCGATTATCCATGCGGACGGTCAAACAAATCCCGAGGCATTCCCTCAAGTGAATGATAGCATAGCCCAGGCACAGAGAGACCTTCTCGGGAAAAAATTGGCGAGGAAAGTTGTAGGAGAACTGTGTACTGTCATGAGAACGGCAGGTGCAAAAAGACAGCTTGTAGGAGCCGCGGTCATCGGGGCAATACAAACACAAAGTGGCCTCGAAATCACTAGTTTTGGTAT
>WBZP01006272.1_pt1 | contig 11810 bp, 8 predicted proteins | sample 5204301 | NCBI WGS metagenome assembly WBZP01 (sample SAMN12412401, study PRJNA552823) | activated sludge metagenome | isolation source: activated sludge from nitrification reactor of wastewater treatment plant... | place: USA: Pennsylvania | collected 2017
CTCAATCCACGCCGGTCGCTGCTGACCACACTGCCGAGATCGCCCGGCTCAATGACGCAGCCCGCGCAGGTTCGCTGCCCACCTCGCGCACTGTGTTCACCCGGGCGCTGGCCGACATCCTTGCTGGCGACGCCGAGGACCCCGGCGCCCGCCAGGCCAGTCTATTGCTGGGACAGGCAGCGCTGCGCAGGCTGATCAACGAAACCCCGATCGATCCGGGGAACGACCCTCACGGCGAACGTGACTTCGGTGCGGTCGAGTTCCAGGGTCACAAGATCTTCTGGAAGATAGACGTCTACGCCAATGACGGGACGTTTTCTTGGGGGTCTGAGACGCCGTGGGACGCGCAGCAAAGCTTCCGCGTCGTCACGATCATGCTGGCGAGCGACTGGTGAGCCGATGAGCCGGTATTCTTTGAAGCCGCTGCGGCAGCGCTCGGACCTCTTCGAGGTTGCGGTTGGCTGGGACTCGGGGCTGGGCACGTTTTTTGTGATGGTGTTCGGCGTTGCCGATGCCGGCCGCGATCCAGCTGTTCGGCACTGGCAAGGCGGACAGCCTGGCCAAATTGTTACGGTGGAGGAACTTCGGGCTGCGATCGCTCCGTACACCGAGCTGCCGGCGGAACTTGAGATCCGGCTTAGGGCCGACCAGCGCAAAGTCGGCGCGCCCCTTCCGCAGCAATACAGCCGGTTCGTTTCACAGCTGCTTAATCGCTGAATGACCGGTAGCTAGCGCCCTAACCCGGACACTCGCGTTTCAGTTTGCAGTTATCAAATCCGGGCTTTTATGCATCAACTTTTCGGAAGGGCGGAATGCCTGGCTCTGGGACTTTGTGCTCGGTCCGCTTCCGAGCCGCGTTAAATGGATAGATGACGCTCCAAGCCCAACATACCTATTTCAGTTGTCGCGAGCAGAGCTATGCTTCAGACTGCTTAACAAGCCGACAGCGCGTGCAGCACTGTTACTAGCCGATCTATATTCCCAAGTTCAACGCTTGTTAGTGCTACGCCATTCAGCCCAGTGGACGGCTTCTGATGAACTGACCTCAAGGCTCGCAGCAGCGCCACGATCCATAAATATCACCAGATTTTGGCAGTCATGGCGGGCGCTCGGGACCAGCAGGCCGTCGAACTCCATAAAGTGCGCGGCGGCTGCCAGAGATTGACAAGCATCGTAGTCGAAGCCGGCATAGCGTGCGGGATCGATGCCGAAGACGTCGAGGGCGGCTAGGTCTGCAAAGCGCAAAGTCCGTTCAGTAGCCGCCGAAATGGCATGAATCTCGTGCGCAATGCGGCTCGGCCAGACCGGTTCGAGAGTAAGCCGGAAGCCGATTTCGGCGAGCGCGCCGTCGCGCTCGAGGCTCGTATAGAGGACTTCAACTGTTCCGCCGGGACTCCAGCGCCCTGGCGCTGCCGAACCGCGGATGGGATCGCGTCCGGCGCGGGTAATACGCCACACGTCAATTGTAAGCGCAACGGTCTCGGTATCTTCGAGCGCATCGAGGAGCGCGCGATCGTGCACTCGTGGGGCGCCCATAACCTAGCTGTACGTCCCTTCGTTCAGCCCTTCGATCACACCGAGGACCTCGTCGGCGCGGCCTCCGTGGATGAGGTCTATCGCGCGCGCTCCATTCAACAGGCGATGCTTTGCATACAGCCAGAGACGCGTTTCCTCGGGATCGTAAAGTTCGGCGAGGCGATCGACGACATAGCGCAGGTCGGAAATCAGCAGCTGGGTCTTAGGCTGCGGAAACGACGTACCCGCCGTCCAGCGTGACACGGTCGCCGGCGACACCGCCGTGATATTCGCGACATCGGTGCCCTTAAGGCCACCGCGTTGCCGGAGATCATTGATGATGGTTGCTACTGCACTTGCCATGTTTACCGTCCGAGAACCGCACTAATACCCTTTGTTCCGCCCCTAAAGATCGTGGCCGGCGACCGAGTAGCAGGCTGCCCTTTTGAATCAAGGTCCGCTAGCGCATCGCGCAGACGGATCATCCGAACCTTCGCGGCATTCACCGCGTCGGCAACTTTTTGATCCTCAATCTTGAGCTTTGCGCCGAAGCGCGCGGACCGGATCGCTGGATCGAGATGCTTGAGGAGGAACTGTTCGCTACGCCGCGTCTCCGGCGTTCCGGACATATCCTCGATCTGGAGGTGCCGCTGCCGGATGAAATGGCCGTGGGCATTCTCGAACATGTCTTCCGCGCCCAAGGGACAGCAGCTCCCGTCATTACAGCTGAATCGCGAACGCCCGCGGGCGGCGTAGATCGCCGCCATCTGGTCTTCCTTGAAATAGCGGTCCAGTTCGGGAACATAGGTTCGCGCGCCCGCGCCTCCACCGCCGCTTGGCGGTTTATTCCAGTCGCTGGCCTTGAAGGACTCCTTCTGGCCGACCCCGTGGCTGATGCCCGCGACGGCGCCGTGCGCCATCGTTGCGAGACCAGCGAAGCCGCCCGCCATATCGACGATCAGCGCGCGCTCCATCACATGGAGCGGGCGCACGCTCTCGACAAAGGTCCGCGTGCCCGCGCCCGTCGCTGTTGCGCCGAAGCCCGAGACCCGTAGCCAGACATTGGCGATTGGCAGATCGGCGATGTCCGCGGCCAAGCCGTCGCGCAGCTTCGCGTCCTTGAGCACCGCCGCAGTGGTGATTAGCTGGTAGTCAATCTCGATTTCTCGGCCACCGGCCTGGTCCAGCTCGTGCCGCAGCGCCTCGCACAGCCGAAGGTCGACGGCGCGCCACGCGGTTGCGCCAGCCTCGATCAAATGTGTCGGCGCCAGCACCGCGTGCACGCCGGCCTCGATTGCGAACAGCGCGACTGCCCGCGCCAAGTCGTGGTTCCGGTGCCGACCGAAGTCGCTTGGCTCCCAGGGCCGGTCGGGATTGGACCAAGCCAGCTTCTGCAGCGACGACGACCCGTAACGCCCAGCCGTCGCCATTTCCGCGGCGTTCGGATCGAGCACGATCTCGCAACCCGCAGCCTTCAAAGTCTTCACCAAATCGCGCTGCTCACCGAAGTGCGCGGCATCAACCACGATGCGCTTAAACGGGAACCGTCCGGCGGCATGCAAGTCGGCGAGCTTGCGATGGCCAGTGTGGCCTAAGCGGAGGAAGCCCGCGAGCGGCGGGGTCTGGGGACGAAGCACGTGCAGTGTGGCGGCCATGGCGATGCCTCTTTTAGCGACCAGTCCTATATACATTTCCATTTCAAAAAATCAATATGCGAAATGGAAATGCCAATTAGGGATGATCGGTGTGGCGCGGAGCACGGAGATAACTCGTCGGAAAAAGGAACAGCTACCGGAACCCCAGACCTACCCAAGCGTCGATTCGTTAGGACTCAAGTGACCACCATTACGTGCCTGAGCCCATCTTCATCCCCCAGCAGTCGGTGTGACCTTTGCAAACCTGCTTGTCTTGGCGTTGCTCCTAATTCAATCACATAGCATTGGGGCGCCACTTTGCGGCCGAACAGTCGGATGGGGATGATGCGGGTAGCGCGGATCGTAATTCAGAATTTTCGCACCTTCGCGTCGCTTGACGTGAATGTCGCTGATGATCTGTGCTGCATCATAGGCGAGAACAACACCGGCAAGACCGCGATCCTGCGCGCGATCCAGATCTGTCTCGACAATATGTTGCCGTCGAGTTTCCGGTCACTACTGCGTGAGGACATCCACTCCGCGATCGATATTGCCGAACCAAGCCAGGTTCTAATCGGAATTGAGCTGACTGGGTTCGAGGGTAGGGTGAACGAAGAGGCCCTGGTCAGCACCTGGAAAACTGCCGCGGATCGTGCGCGCATATTCTACCGATTTCGACCGCGCCCGGCTGTCCGGGAGCAGCTTGCGAGTGGCGACATCGCACCCGGGACGCTGACCCTTGAGGACTATCAGTGGGAGATCCGAGGTGGCGGTGATCCTGCAATCGACCTCACCGACCTTGCTTGGGATGACGAGGGGATCGGCGAGTCCGTGCGCTTCGCTGATTTGCAATCGTACCTTCTCGTTCACTTGCCCGCGCTCCGCGATGTCGAGACCGACCTGCGCAATCCCCGCCAGTCACCGCTCATCCGCTTAATTGAGGCGTTCGAGATCGATGCTGCCGAGCAGGATGCCCTGATTGCCATCCTCGACGAGGCCAATCAGGCAATCGCGAACTCAGCGACTATCGCCGAGATAGCAGGGGCAATCGACGCGCGGTTCAAGGATGTCGCTGGCCCCGCGTTCGAGATGGACGCCTCGCTCGGCCTGTCCGCCGCGACCTTCCGCGCCATCATCCGCAACCTGAAAATCATTCTGTCAGACCTGTCGCTCACCTCATTCGAACCCGGCCGCAACGGTCTTGGTATGAACAACATCCTCTACATTGCGATCTTGATGGAATACCTCCAGCGGCGCATCGCGCTCAACCGCTCGGCCGGCCAGTTGATCTTGATCGAGGAACCCGAAGCGCACCTCCATCCCCAGCTCCAGTTCTCGCTGATCGGGGCACTACGCGCGATCGGCGTGCATACCATCCTTACCAGTCACAGCACCCAGGTTACCTCACAGGTTCCGCTGAGCAGTATCGTGTCGCTCACCAAGCGCCAAGACGCGACCATTGCTGCTGGCAATCTCGCGCTCAACGCGGCGCTGACCGCTCCCGAGATTGCCGATCTCGAACGCTATCTTGACGCAACCAAGAGCGCATTGCTCTACGCCCGCAAGGTCATGCTGGTCGAAGGGCCGGCCGAGATGTTCCTGATCCCGGCGCTGATCGAGCAGGTGTACGGCGTGAAGCTCGAACGGCTCGGCATTTCAGTTATCGCGATTCATGGGGTCCATTTCGACGTCTATTCCAAGCTGTTCCGCGCTGGCTCACTCGAGAAGAAGTGCGCCATTGTCGCCGATGCTGACATGAAGCCGTCCGACGCCGAGGACTTCGATCCGACAACCGACGCGCCTGACCTGGTGGCACTGGAAAGCGACTTTGTGTCCGCATTCGCGGGCGCCACTACTTTCGAACGCGAACTGGTATCGGTCGGGCGTCTGCCGATGCTGATCGAGACCGTTCGTGCTCTCGGCGCGCCGCAGATCCTCGCACAGATGGAGGATGGCCTCGCAAAGCTCGCGCTCGGGGGACTGGACCTCGCCGAAGAGACGGCGCTGCGCGTCGAGCTTGGCCGTATTACGCTCAATACCGCCAAGCGCTTTGGCAAAGCGCGTTTCGCGCAGATAGCAGCGCGCTACGCAAATCTCGCGACCGATCTGCCGCCCTATATCGAGCAGGCCTATGAGTGGCTCACCGAATGATCCGGCTGACACCCGAACAGCGCGAGGCAGTCGACCATGACGGCAATCTCCTGCTGACGGCTTGCCCAGGCAGCGGCAAAACGCGGGTCATTCTCGCCAAGCTGTTGACGCTGGCCGATCAGGTCGTCGGTACGCCCCAGTTCATCGGCTGCATCACCTATACTAATGCCGCGGTCGACGAGATCGAGGCCCGGTTGCGTACCTACGGCAACAACGCAATCGCGGACCGCTGTGAGATCTCCACGATCCACGCTTTCTGCCTGCAATTCATCCTGCGTCCCTATAGTTGGCTGATTCCCGAGGTCCCGGCTTCGTTTCAGGTGCTCTCCCGCGAGAACAGCCTGTTCGAGCAGATCGTAACTACGGTCGAAGACGCCTTCGGTCGCATGCCCGTCGGGCAGGTGTTCGACGATTATGAATCGCTTCGCATCGACGTGAACGGCGAACCTTGCGGCCAGGGTATCGAGACCGGCATCGTCACCCACGAATCCGCCGCGCTCTATTGGGAGCGGGTCCGTGCCCACGGATACCTCGATTTCGCGATGATCCTCTATTATTCATGGACGATTCTCGAACAGCACCCGTTCGTCGGACGCGGCATCGCGAGCCGTTTTGCGTGGCTGCTGATCGACGAATTCCAGGACACCACAGACATCCAGATCGCCATCTTCGGCGCGCTCCGGCATTTCCTCCACACCAGTTTCTTTCTCGTCGGTGACCAGAACCAGTCGATCATGCGCTTCGCCGGCGCTCGCCCCGAACTCGCCGAACAGTTCGGCGATCAGATCGACGCGCACCGCGACACTGCCCTTACCGGCAACTTCCGATGCGGGCCGGCGATAGTCAGCACTGCATCAACACTTATTCCGACCGTACCAAGGATGCAGTCGGCGGGCGATGCAGCCCAGCTCGCGGCGCAAGTGAACTACGTCCATGTAGGCCGACCGATCGACGCCATTACCGATCATTTCCTGCCCGCCCTGCAGGATGCCGGCATCACGCTCGGCAAAGCCGCGATCCTTGCGCCATGGTGGACGCATCTCATCCCTGTCGCCCGCGCCCTCCGCGAATTCGACGTCCCGGTCTTCGGTCCGGGCGCGCGCCCATATAGGCGTCGGCGTCTGATTGCCGGACTTGCCGAGCAACTTGGAGCTTGCGCCGAGGCCGGCAATTACCTCGGACTTCCGGGTGTCGAGCGGGCACTGTTTCGGCTCATCGGTGATCTCACCGGGAACTCCCGCTACGACATGTTCAGCTATCAGGGGCGTCGCGTGGCGCTCGGCCTTATCTATCTCGCTCGTGAACTTGCCGACCAGCATCCCGGCGGCGTCGCTTGGCTGCGGGCCATCGCCCGCGAGGCTGGTGGCTATCTCGAACGCGAGGAATGGTTGCCAGGCAGCGCCAAACAACCGCTGATCGATTCCGCCGAAGAAATGTTGTCCGACATGCAGTCCAGCAAGGTCGATCTCGCGAATCTGCTGATCGCCGATATGGGCCTATTCGCCAATCCCGAGCATGCGCTCAAGCTGATCACGCTGCACAATTCCAAGGGGCGCGAATTCGATGGCGTTGCTCTGATCTGTATGAATAATGGCAGTATCCCGCATTTCTCGACATCGACGCAGGAGGCATATGACGAGTCTCGGCGACTATTCTACGTCGGCCTTACCCGCGCCAAGCGTGTCCTCGTCGTAGCGTCTGATCAATCTCACTGGAAGAACACTCCGACCCCGTTTATCGCGGAGGCTGGCCTTGGATAAGCGCTTGGTCGAACGGCGGCCCAGTCGCGATAGCAGCCGGTCTGCACTTGAGGAGCGAAAATCGGTGGCTGAATGACCGACTAGGGTCGCAAGTCGACGGCCGAGCCTAACTGTCGGAACGTTAGATGGCTGACCCTCGCATTTCACAACCTGCCGTTCAGGAGCGTCCCGACAGGACGAACAACTAATTTACTGTATTGCCATGAGAATCTGCTGTTTGACGCCCATCCCATCTCGCTCTTTCTCTGCGAAGACGTAAACTCCCTGACCCTCGCTTGCGTTTTGCCAAAGCGCACCAATTGCCCGCTTCGCGGTTGAATCTGCAACCAAGTGATCGCCTTTGTACTCGACGACGAGCAACCGGCCGTCCTTCAGCTTGGCTACAAAATCAGGATACGTGCGGCCGCTAGCCAATGGGAGCCAAAACGCATCAGGATGTTTGGCGACGTTCCTAACCCAAAACTCGACGTCTCCAATGCTATCGAGTTGCTGAGCAGCTTTAAACTCGTCGCCCTCGGCGCCATCATCACCCTTGCCGTCGAACCGGGGAACGCGGTCCCATCCAAGGAAATGCTTGGTGAACCGATACTTGGTCCCCCGATAGCAGGGTACGCCTACAAACATTGTATCGTGGAACCGGAACCCGTTTTCAAACGATAGCTCTGGCCTGGCTTCTGGCGCGAAAAGGCACTTCTGGTACACGCCGTTGCGTACTTCGGCCCGAATTGCAGCGAGCTTATCGCGCAGCTTGCGCGCTAGGATGAAGCGGCAGCGCATGAGTGTGGCGAGCGGGATAGCGCGCGGCCCGCTGAGGTGGGCGACTACGTCGCTCAGCCAGACGATCATTTCACCGTGGCCGATCGCGCTATCCGCCTGCCGCACCTGCCGCGCGAGCAGATTGACGAGGCCCCCCGCGGTCCAGCCATCGACCGGCACCTCGAGCATCAGCTGATCGGTCTGATCGCTGTGCCGCACCAACAGGTTGTCGCCATCGAGGTCGATCTCGAAGGCCTCGGACGTGTCGCGCACGTCGAATTCAGCCTTGCTGAGCTGGGCGGAATGGTCCGCCAGCGACCACTCGAAATACTCGCCGAGCACATCGGTGTCAGCGAATACCAGCTCACCTTGCACCGCGGCCATCAAGCGCGGGATGACGAACTCCGCGCCCTTTTCGGCGGGTGAGGCGTTGTGTGCGTGCTCCAGCTCGTGCTGGGCAATGGCTTCTCGCACCACGTTTGCCGCCTTCTCGGGCAACGCGGCATAGATCACGTCCTTTTCCGCCTGCCTTAGAAAGCCAGTGACGGTGATGACCGGCGCGGCACCTGGTGCTGCCTCGATCTTCACCTTGTCCGGCGCCGCAGCCTTCACGGCAGCGAGCACATCCGGCGCGGCGTCGACCTCGATCCGGGCGGTAGGCTTGGGGCGGCGCTTCTCACCCCAAAGACCCTCGTCGAGCGACCCCTGTTCCGCCTCGATATTGGCCTCGGCTTCGCTCTCTTCGAAGCCCATCTCCACCAACCGGTCGCGAAGGGTGTTTGCGGCCTCGGCGAAGCTCTTGGAGACAAGGTTGGCGTAGGCTTTGTTCAGCACGGGAGCCTTGCGCCGCGTGGCGTAGGGCATGCGCAGCACTCGGCCGAGCAGCTGCTCCGCATCGGTCGAACTCTTGATGTTGGCAACCGAGCAGAAGACGTAGGCGAAGGAACAGTCCCAGCCTTCCTTCAGCGCCTCCACCGTAATGACATATTCGATTGCGCAATCGGGCTTGAACAGGTCGATCCCGTCGAGATCGCGCTGGTCGCCGGTGGCGACAGCAATCGCTTTGGGGTCGATATGGTGCGTGTCGATCAGGTGCTGGCGCAGCACGTCGACGGTCACCTCGCGGCTCCTGTCCTCTGCCTGGAACAGCACGATCGGGCGGATGTAGTTCGCGCGGTCCTTGGCAGCTTCCTCGGCCAGTTCGGCACGCTTCAGGATCGCACCGGTGACCGCGTTCTCCCAGGTCTCATGCTCCTCAAGCCGCACTGGCAGCTTGATCATCTCCGCATCCTTCAGCTCCATCGCGCTGACCGAATGGAGGATGTTGCTCTTCTTGTGCGGCGTGGCGGTAAATTCCACGATGGCGCAGGGGTTCACCCGCGCCTGCATCTCGCGCGAAAGGCCCGTCACCGCCTTGTGCGCTTCGTCCACGATCATCAGTGGCTGACGCAGGTGGCAAAGGTTGGCGAAGCTGAAACGGATGTCGTCGGGGTGCCCGCCGGTTTCCTTGACCTCACTCTCGCTCAGCGTTTCCAGCCCCGGCATCCGCTTGGGCACATCGGCAAAGACGGGAGCAAGATTCTCGTCGTGCTTGTAGACCTTGCGCCCTTCGGTGTTGTCCACCCGCAGAGTTTGCAGCGTGCCGACGACCACGCAGCAGTTGGCGTCTAGATCCTGCTTCGTCAGACGCCGGAAATCGCCGATGTCGAACACGCGCACCCGCCCGCCGAATTGGTCGTCCAGCGCACGGCGATAGGGGTGCTTCGGGTCGTTCAGCGCATCAACGGTCTGGGTGCGGATCATGTTGGTGGGCACCAGCCACAGGACGAGGGGGAAGTCCCGCTCGATCCAGGCATCCTTGGCAACGCCGATGGCGTGCGCGCCCAGCAGTGTCTTGCCGCCGCCGGTTGGCAGCCGCAGGCAGACATAGGGCATCTCTTCCTGCCCGAGCAGCGGCTCATACTTGCCGCCATAGCCGCGCAGACGCTTCGCCTGTTCTGGCGCTGAGGTGATCGCCTCATAGGCGCCCTTCGGCCCGTGCAGCCGTGCTTCCTCGAAGAAGCGGCGCAACACGGCCAGCGTGTCGGTCTGATATTGCTTGAGCTGCATCAGCGGGCCCTCACGTCATAGGGGGTCTGCTTGAACACGATGCCCTCGGCCTTCAGCGTTTCGGGCGAAAGTCGGCAGGCCTCACCATAGACCGTCATCGGCCCGGCAAACTCGCCGGCAGACGCGCGGATCATGCCCAGCGTCTTGCGGGTGAGCACATTGCCGCCCGATACGCTCTTGTCGCCCAGTATGCCGTTGTAGAGCAGCGCCAGCCCGTTGCCGTCGTGGTGCCCGAGGAACGGGCCGTTGCCCGGCACCGTCATCGGCGTGCCTGTTTCGGCAAACCAGATATGCGCGGCGAGCGGGGCGAAGGCCACGCCCGGATTGATCGCGCCATCTTCATCGAACACCGCTTCGCCAAGCCGGTAGAAGGCAAACCCTCCGCCGCCCTGCCACCCCACGGATTGCGATATGCCGCCCTGTTCGCCCTCAATCACCTTTTTGAGGCGCGGTGCACAGTGCGTGACAGCATGATCACCCATTTCTACGCCGATCCAGCGTCGGCCCATCTTCTGCGCGACTGCGGCAGTTGTGCCTGAACCCAGAAACGAGTCGAGTACGAGATCGCCGGGGTTGGAGGCGATGTGGAGAATGCGTTCGAGAAGGCGTTCAGGCTTGGGGGTTCCAAAACTGACATCGGCACCGAACAACGCATTGCATTCCTTTTTGCTTTCGTCCGTGTGGCCCACTTCGGTGTGAGGCCACCACGTCCAGGGAACCAAGCCTTCAACCTCGGAAAGATACCGAATCACGCTCGGCTGTGCCTTGCCATCTTTCCCCCAATAGATTCGGTCGCGTGCTTTCAGCTTCTCGAACTCCGGCTCCACCATCGACCAGCAACGGCCCTCCGGCGGACGATGCTGCGTGCCGTTCGGCGATGTGATTACATACATCTGGTTGGGTCGGAATCCTTGCGCAGTCATTGGGAGGCCGCGCCAACGTTTAGTCGGATCTGTTTCCTTCGGATTGCTTGGGTTCTTGTAGATTTTGGCCTGTTGCTCATCGAGGGGAATGCGATTCCGCGATGCTTTGAAAGCTTCCGGAGACTTAGCGTACACGAACATGTACTCGTGGACGTCACCAATCGCTTCTCGATTTTCGCGCGAATACCGCTTCTGCCAAACATTCGACGCGATGAAGTTCCGCCGACCGAACACTTCGTCCATGATGACCTTGAGGTAGTGCCCTTCGTTGTCGTCGATTGACACCCAAATGCTGCCGTCCTCCGCCAGCAGTTCGCGCAGCAGCACCAAGCGCGGCCAGATCATCGCCAACCACTGGCTGTGCTCCAGATTGTCGTCGTAATGATCGAAGGCGCTGCGCGTATTATAGGGCGGGTCGATGTAGATGCATTTCACCTGCCCGCGATAATAGGGCAGCAGGCTCTTCAGTGCCTCAAGATTATCGCCTTGGATGAGCATGTTTCCGCCACCCTCGGCCGGATCATCACAGCCGAATGATAGTTCGGTGTCGCGCTCAAGCAGGCGATACGCCACGGCCTCAGCGCGCTTCACGTCCTTTTCGCGCGTCAGCCACGACAATGTCGGCATCTATTCTTGCTCCCTGTTGAACCACTCAAGGCATTACCGACGGTATGCCCGCAGAGCAAATCGTGAGCGGGTTTTCGCCGGGCATTGATCGGAAACCAATCGGATTTCTCCCTGCGGGCAGCAGCCCGCAGCTTCGGCCTGACGGCCGGGAGGGAAGGGGGGTGGGAAGAGAGTGATCGAACAAGGGGTTCGGTCGCAATCGATCCACCTAGGAGAACGTCCATGAACATCGGTGAAATCCGCAAGAACGCCAACGGCCAGCTGATCGGCTCTGTCGAAACGCTCACCATCACCCGCACCATCGGCCTGCGGCCGGTGACCTCCAGCAACCCGCG